>ERZ1026846.520-NODE-520-length-29967-cov-18.524305_pt1 | contig 29967 bp, 24 predicted proteins | sample MGYA00380153_ERZ1026846 | MGnify/ENA primary metagenome ERZ1026846 (study PRJEB33269, sample SAMEA4719789) | human gut metagenome | biome: human-associated habitat; feature: organic feature; material: feces | place: Cameroon | collected 2013-10 ...
AGAGCAACTGACTCTTAATCAGTGGGTCTAGGGTTCGAATCCCTAAGGGTGTACACTTAAGAAAAGCGTTTCCAATTCATTTTGGAGACGCTTTTTTCATATAGTTATAAATCTTCAGAGCACAATGATCAAGATACGCTGCGTAGTAGAAAGGATTACCTACCAGAATCAGGAGAACGGATACTCCGTGATGAAAGTGAAGGTGAAGGGGTTTTCAGACCTCGTAACCCTGGTGGGCAACCTGCTGGATGTTCCAGTGGGAGCAGTACTGCTGTGCAATGGCGAATGGAAGATGGACAAGCGATACGGACAGCAGTTTGCATGCGATACCTGGGAAGAGGTGATGCCTGCCACGGCCTACGGCATAGAGAAATACCTGGGCAGCGGACTGGTGAAAGGCATCGGACCCAAATATGCCCATCTCATCGTTTCCATGTTCGGAACAGATACCATCGAGGTGATAGAAGATAACATCGAGCGCCTCTACGAAGTGCCCGGAATCGGAAAGAAACGAGTTGAGAAAATTCGCGACAGTTGGGAGAAGCAGAAAGACATCAAGAACGTGATGATCTTCCTGCAGCAGTATGGCGTGAGCACCGCCTACGCCGCCAAAATCTATCGCCAGTATGGCAAGGAAAGCATCGACAATGTAAAGGAGAACCCTTATCGCCTTGCAGACGACATCTGGGGCATCGGATTCAAGACTGCCGACAGCATCGCCAGCAAGATGGGATACGGAAAGAACGACCCGAGAAGATGCAAGAGCGGCATCAGCTACACCCTGAACGAACTATCCAACGAAGGTCATGTATACGCCGTGGAAGAACAGCTGATAGAAGCCGCCAAGAAGCTGCTAGAGGCTGATGAAGAGCCGATTACGCAAGCCATCGCTGAGATGATCGTGGCAGAAAATCTCATCCGCGAGAACGAAGCCATCTATCTGCCACCCTTCTACTATTCAGAACGGGGAACGGCGAAGAAACTGCTCGAACTGATGAACCATCAGGACCCTACCCTTTTCAATATGAAGGCCAATATCAAGGCGATGGAAAAGGATTCGGGCATCAAGTACGACGAGGTGCAGATTGCCGCCATAGAGCAGGCTGTGAAATCCAAGGTGATGGTGCTCACGGGAGGTCCGGGTACCGGAAAGACTACCACCACGCAAGGTATCATTTCTGCTTACAAAACGGCAGGAATGAAGATTCTGCTGGCGGCGCCTACGGGCAGAGCTTCCAAGCGAATGAGCGAGGCCACAGGCATGGAAGCCAAGACCATCCACCGACTGCTGGAGTTCAACCCGCAAGACGGATACAAGCGAAACGAGGAGAACCCGCTGGAGGGCGATGCGCTGATCGTGGATGAGTGTTCGATGATTGATATCATACTGATGTACAACCTGATGAAGGCGATTCCGAAGCACATGCGACTGGTGCTGGTGGGCGACATCGACCAGTTGCCGAGTGTGGGAGCCGGAAACGTATTGCGCGACATCATCGACTCCGAGAAGATTCCCGTGGTCCGCCTAACCCGCATCTTCAGACAGGCGCAATCGAGCCGAATCGTGATGAGTGCCCACTCCATCAACCAGGGATATTATCCTGACACGAGCAACGGCAAGCAGACTGACTTCTTCTTTATCAAGAATGAAGACCCGGAACAGGTGGCTGCGGAAATCGTGAATCTCGTAAAATACCGTCTGCCAAAGGCTTACAGTCAGCCGCTAAGCAATATCCAGGTACTTACGCCGATGCAGCGGAGCGTGGTGGGAGCAGCCAATCTGAACCTGATGCTGCAGCAGGCAATCAACACGTCCACGCTGGGCATCAGCCGTGGCGGAACCACCTATAAGCTGGGCGACCGGGTGATGCAGATAAGGAATAATTACGATAAGAATGTATTCAATGGCGACATCGGAACCGTGGAGAAGGTGAATATGGAAGACCGCACCATCTCGGTGAGTTTCGAGGATCATCTTGCGGAATATGAGGCCACGGAGCTTGACGAATTGACATTGGCATACGCCACCACCATCCACAAGAGTCAGGGTTCGGAATACCCCATCGTGGTAATCCCCGTGCTGATGACCCACTTCGTGATGCTTCAGCGCAACCTTATCTATACGGGCATTACGAGAGCCAAGAAAATCTGCGTGCTGATAGGTCAGCCCAAGGCTCTCGCCTATGCGATAAGGAATCTGACGGTGAGCAAGAGAAATACGAAACTGAAAGAAAGATTGCGCGGGGAGATTGAGGCAAAGCCGTATGTGATGGCAGGAAATCAGCAGAATGATATGGCAGGAAGTAAGCCGTATGTACTGCCTGAAAATCAGCCAATGATGGCAGCAGAACCGGATATCAAAAAGAGGTGACCTTCATCTGATGAACCCCACCAACTTTGGTGACCTTCATCAGATGAACCCCACCAACTTTGGCGACTGTCAAAATTCATATTCATATTCATAAGATATTAATTCATAAGATATTAATTTCATAAAAGATAAAAATGGAAAATAAAATAACAACAATGGAACGGGGAATGCAGTGCCGCACGGAACTGCTCCTGGGAAAAGATAATCTCGAAAAAATACAATCCGCACGCGTGCTCATCTTCGGAATCGGAGGCGTGGGATCATGGTGCGCCGAGGGACTGGTGCGCAGCGGCGTGCGCAACATCACTATCGTGGATAGCGACCGCGTATGCGTAAGCAACTGCAACCGCCAGCTGATGGCCACAAGCCGCACCATCGGCGAAGTGAAGGTGGATGCCCTGCGCCAGCGCCTGCTGGAAATCAATCCCGATGCCAACATCATCGCCTATCAGAAAACATACCAGGCAGAAACGGCAGAAGAATTCCACATGGAAGAATACGACTTCATCATCGACGCCATCGACTCGCTGAAGGATAAGGCCGACCTCATCCTGCGTGCCACCGCCCTGCCCAAGCACATCACCTTCGTATCATCCATGGGTGCAGCCCTGCGCCGCGACCCCTTCATGATCAGAAAGACTGAATTCTGGAAGGTGGATGGCGACCCGCTGGCAAGATGCCTGCGCAAGAGATTCAAGAAGAACAAAACCTTCCCTCAACGCAAGTTCATCTGCGTATACAGCGAGGAAAAGCCGATGCAGAACATGGGCGACCAGCGACTCGTGGAGCACGAATGGTGCTCTACCAAGGCACAGATCAACGGTTCGCTCTGCCACATCACAGCCTCGTTCGGCATGGCCATAGCAGGTATCGTAATCAACCATATCATCGACTAAATCTTCATTTTTGTATACTAATATTATAATTTTCAAAAATATATAGTTAAAAAGGTTAAAGATTTTATATTTTTATTAGTTTTTTATTATTTTTGCAGCTGAAAAGAGATTATATATCTAAATAGTATTCATTCTAATCTAACATCAGCTTATGCAAAAAGAAGCAAGAAAGCAGCTGGGCGTGATTGGAGCAGCAATGCTTTTGCCAATGTCAGCATTGGCAGCAGACAACAACTTTGTTGGAAGTACAGGCATTGCTGGTTCCTTGAAACCCAAGACTGAAAGCGTTTTCAACGCTACGCAGCAGGCAAAGCACCAGCGTATCACTGGTACCGTGTTTGACGAAGCAGGTGAACCTGTTATTGGTGCTACGGTTGTTTTGAAGAACAACTCGAAGCAAAGTACTGTAACCGATGTGGATGGTAACTTCAAACTCGACGTGAATTCTACAAGTGGAGTTATCGTCGTTTCTTACATCGGTTGCCAGACCCAGGAAGTGAGATTCAACGGCAACAAGCCGCTGAGCATTCACCTCAAGGAAGACTCACAGACCCTTGGCGACGTGGTAGTCACTGCCTTCGGTGCCACCCAGAAGAAGGAAACCGTGGTGGGTTCCGTGCAGCAGGTAAGACCAGAGTCGCTGCGTGTGCCATCGGCTAGTATTTCATCATCTTTCGCAGGACGACTCTCGGGTGTCATCGCTACCCAGAGCAGTGGTCAGCCAGGTGCCAACGGATCTGACTTCTACATCCGTGGTATCGCCACCATCAGTGGTGCCAAGTCGCCTCTCATCGTCATGGATGGTATGGAGATTTCGCAGGACGACCTCAACCACCTCGACCCAGACGTTATCGAGAGTTTCTCTATCCTGAAAGACGCATCAGCCACCGCCATGTATGGTTCGCGCGGTGCCAATGGTGTGCTCATCATTACTACCAAGAGTGGTCAGGACCTCGACAAGCCGAAGATTTCCTTCCGCGTAGAGGCCAACGTAACCATGCCTACATCCAAACCTAAATTTGTTGACGGTGCCCGATTCATGGAGCTCTTCAACGAGGCTGTTACCAACGAAGGTACGGGTAACACCCTCTACACGGCAGAGCAGATTGCCAACACACGCAATCACGTGAACGGCGAGATATTCCCAGATGTCAACTGGTATAAGGAGATGTTCAAGTCGGCTTCATACAACCAGAAGGCCAACATGAACGTGCGTGGTGGTACCAGCAAGATCGTGTACTTCATGAACCTCAACGTGAGCCATGAAACCGGTATGCTGCGCAACCGCAGTAAGGAGTACTATTCTTTCAACAACAATATCGACTACATGCGATATGCGTTCCAGAACAACATCGACTTCAACATGTCGAAGTCGTCGAAGATTTCGCTCCACCTCTATGCCGGACTCGACAACATGCACGGTCCGCTGGCAGGCAGCAACGACATCTCTCGTTCTCTGAACGACCTCTATTCGCAGATGATGAACGCCAACCCTGTGCTCTTCCCTATCTCATATAACAATGAGGGCGACGAGTGGGTTCACTGGGGATACCGCCAGCTTGCCAACGGAGGTAACTCCAACCCGATGGCACGACTCGTGAGCGGATATCAGGATTCATTCGCAAGTACCATCAATGCCAACCTGAACTTCGACCAGAAGCTCGACTTCATTACCAAGGGTCTGGGCTTCCACCTGATGTTCTCGTTCAAGAACTGGTCTAAGAGTACCACCTTCCGCTCGCTCAACTACAACCATTACGAGCTGAAGAACTATACCCAGAACGAAGACGGCACCTATACCTACGTGCAGACTCCTAAGGGCGACCCTTCGAAGCCTGTGCTCAGCAACTCGGGTCAGAATGCCGGCGATCGCCGCTACTATGCTCAGGCATACTTCGACTACAACCGAAGCTTCGGCGACCACACCGTTACGGGTATGCTCCTCTGGAACATCAACCAGTATAACTCCAACATCTTTGTAGATAATGTGCTCTCGTCTCTGCCACAGCGCAAGATTGGTTTCGCAGCACGTGCCACATACGACTACAAGCACCGCTACCTGATTGAGTTCAACGCAGGTTACAACGGTTCCGAGCAGTTTGCCAAGGGTCACCAGTGGGGTTTCTTCCCATCTGTGGGTCTGGGTTACAACCTCAGCGAGGAGAAGTTCTGGGAGCCTATCAAGCAAACCGTTTCCAACTTCAAGATTCGTGGTACCTACGGACTCGTAGGTAACGACCAGTATGGTTACGAGCGCTTCATCTATCGTGAGGACGTATCGCTCACCGGCAACGGTTCGTTCACCACCGGTTTGCCAGGCAACTTTGTAACCTATTCCGGTCCGGGATGGAACCGTCTGCGCAACGAGAACGTATCATGGGAGGTGGGTCATAAGCTCGATATCGGTTTCGATCTGCAGCTCTTCAATGCCCTCGACATCACCGTCGACTGGTTCCGCGAGCGCCGCAGCAACATCTTCCAGCAGAAGCTCTCTATACCAAACTATCTGGGTACAGCCAATACCAAGATCTATGGTAACCTTGCCGAGGTAATCAACAAGGGTGTAGACCTGGCAGTGAACTACAGCAAGCGCATCAACAAGGATCTCTCCGTACAGTTCCAGGGCACATTCACCTACAACAACAACGAGATTTCCGTATACGATGAGGCTCCGGGCAAGCGCGACGCCATGAAGAGCCAGGGCAAGAACGTGAACACCGTATGGGGTTACGTTTCCGACGGACTCTACATCGACAGGGCAGATATCGCCAACAGTCCAACCTCTACGCTCGGCAACATCGCCATCGCTCCTGGAGACATCAAGTATGTAGACCAGCCAGACCGCGAGGGCAAGTATGATCACCGCATCACAGCCGATGACCAGGTGCCATTGGGCGTAAGCGTTCCGAAGATTATCTACGGTTTCGGACCATCAGTAGGTTACAAGAACTGGGACTTCTCCGTATTCTTCCAGGGCCGTGGCAACGTGGCACTGATGCTCAGCGATATCCAGCCATTCGGTTCATCCTATCGCCGTGGCGTACTGAAGTTCATCGACGAAGACCACTGGAGCCCGGACAACCAGGATCCGAATGCGAAGTATCCACGCCTCACGGACAACTACAACAACCACAACACAGTATCATCAAGCTACTGGTTGCGCAACGGTAGATTCCTGAAGCTGAAGAACGCAGAAATCGGTTACACGCTCAAGAACATGCGATTCTATGTCAACGGAACCAACCTGCTCACCATCTCACCTTTCAAGGAGTGGGATCCAGAGATGGGCGGTGGTAACTACACCACCAAGTATCCGACACAGATGACTATCAACGTAGGTGTTCAACTCACATTAAATTAAAGAAGATATGAAAATACTCAATAAAGCATTCATAGGCTGCTTGCTCGCTGCGGGTTTCACGATGACATCGTGCGACTATCTTGATGTGATTCCTGCCGAGACAACCACTGGCACCGACATGACCAAGGACCGCCAGGCAGCCCTCAACTATCTGTACTCCTGCTACGGATATTTGCCTACCCCTAACGCCGGACCGACATCGCTCGACTTCCTTACCGGAGACGAGGTGGTGACAGCCTTCGAGCATGAGACATTCGCCGCATTCCCTAAGGGCAACTATTCAGCCTCCACCCCAGTGATCAGCTACTGGAACACCCTGTATCAGGGTATCCGCCAGTGCTACATGTTCCAGGACGAGCTGAACAAGACAGGCAACTTCCACGGACTTGCTGATAAGGACCGCGAGGACTACAAGGCACAGGTTACCTTCCTCATCGGATACTACCACTTCCTGCTTTCACGCTGCTACGGTCCTATCATCATCGTTCACCAGACCCCAGACCCGATGCTTCTGCCATCCGACTATCAGGGCCAGGAGCCTTACGACGACTGCGTGAACTTCATCTGCGAGAAGTTTGACGAGGCAGCCAAGGGTCTGCCTGCTACCCGCACCGGTTCACAGGCAGGCGAGTTCGGTCTTGCCACCAGCGTGGCAGCCAAGGCGATGAAGGCAAAGATGCTGCTCTATGCCGCATCCCCACTGTTCAACGGCAACAGCAAGTTCTATTCCGACTTCAAGGACAAGGAGGGAAAAACTCTCATGCCGCTTACCTACGATGAGAGCAAGTGGAGCAAGGCTGCCGCAGCCTTCAAGGATGCCATCACCGCTGCCGAAGCTGCAGGCTACCACCTCTATACCCGTAGCGACTGCAAGCTCAACAAGAACGGCTATCCTGCCGACCCAAAAGTGCGTGCTCTGCGCTACACCATCACCGACTACTCGGCTGAGGACGAGAAGGCAGGTGCCAACTCTGAGGTTATCTGGGCTGACTCACGTGGTGAGGGCTACTATGGATTGCAGAACAAGAGTATACCGTACATCAATGGTGGATGGGGATGGAATGGTGTGGCTCCTACTATTGCCATGCTTAGCCGCTTCTACACCAAGAACGGTCTGCCTATCGACCAGGACAAGACCTTCGACTATGCCAACCGCTGGGAACCGGTAGAGGTGGATAAGGCCCACAAGGACGAAGCTTATCCAGGACGCAAGACTCAGAAGTTCAACCTCGACCGCGAGCCACGCTACTATGCTTGGGTTGCCTTCCAGGATGGCTACTACGAGATTCTGAGTGCTTCCAACAACGGTGCATATAGTGATGATGCCAACTACACACTCACTTCAGACAACACTCACGGTCGACTTATCTGCGACTTCGTGCTCGGTGGCAACTGTAGCCGTGGTGTAGACGCTAACTCTAAGCGTACCAGCAACTATTCACCAACAGGCTTCCTGAACAAGAAGTTCATCAATCCAGACCTGGTGAAGTCGAAGACAGGTGCCGACTACACCAATACCCCTTGGCCGCTCATCCGACTGGCAGAGCTTTACCTGAGCTACGCCGAGTGTCTTGCCGAGACTGGCGACCTTACCAATGCCCGCCTCTACCTTGACAAGGTGCGCACCCGTGCCGGATTGCCAGGCGTGAAGGAAGCTTACGAGCAGTATGGCAAGGACCCATCCAAGGCTACCACCAAGGAAGGCTTGCGCGACATCATCCGCAACGAGCGCATGAACGAGTTCTATCTGGAGAACCAGAACTTCTGGGATATGCGCCGCTGGCTGCTTGCCGAGAAGTACTTCAACGTAAAGGTGAAGGGCTTGAACATTGATGCCGAGAACATCAACGACTTCAGCGAGGTTCAGGAAGTAGTATTCGAGCGTAAGTTCCAGTCGCCGATGAACTATCTGATGCCTATCCCATCAGCCGACATCAACCGAAACGACCACGTGGTACAGACTCCGGGTTATTAATTTTAAGCATTGTAACAAATAAAGAGACACAATGATGAAAAAGAATATCATAAAAATGCTTGCGGCTGTAGCCCTCATCGGCACGATGGCAGCATGCTCTGACGATGACAAGACTGTACCAGCAGTGAACATCGACGAGCAGACCGTCACCATCGACGGCAACCAGCCAGGCAAGGTGGTGTTCCACTGGACTACTCCAAAGAACGCCGACTACTATTATATAAAGGTGGCTTACGACGACCCCGCTAAGGGCCACCGCGTGCTCAACGCCAGCTCCTATGCCGATTCCCTCATGATCGACGGACTCTTTGCCAAGTATGGCGAACTCGCCTACACGTTCACGGCTGTGAGCAGAGATGGCGGCGAGAAGGTGCTCTTCACCAAGAGTGCCAAGGCTGGCAAAGTGCCTGCCGACATCAAGGACTACGAGGTGGGACCTATCAGCCTGACCGAGGCACAGCTCTGGACCGACGACCAGGAATCATCCGAGGGTCCTATCGCAGCCCTCATCGACGGCAACAACGGCACCTACTTCCACATGAGCTGGAGTGCTCCATCTCCATGGCCTCACTACATCCGTGTAGACCTGGGCAAGAAGGTGAAGGGCGTATCGTTCTGGTATAAGGGCCGTAACAACAACAACAACGACAACCCTAAGCACATCACCATCTGGGCAAGCAACAAGGCGGGCGACACCCCTACTGCTGCTGAAGCATGGAAGATTAAAGAATTGGGTAGCGATGTGCTGCCAAGCGGCAAGGCTCCTGAATATACATCGCCTGGTCTGTTTAGCGATAAAGGTGAGTTCCAGTATCTCTGGCTGCAGATTGACGAAGCTTATTCCGGCAGCAATTGGATTGCTATGGCCGAGCTGAGCATCAAGGAAATGACCCGTTCTATCTACGATCCTGAGAACGAGAAGTAAAAAAGAACAAAAACATCAGATAAAAGGAGGAAAGCGCAAGTTTTCCTCCTTTTTTTGATTTCTATCCGATAATTTTTCGTATCTTTGCATTTTAGTAATAAAATAAAGATTTAAGAAAGAAATATGATTACAGTTGATGGATTGACCGTCGAGTTCGGCGGCACCACCCTATTCAAAGACATTTCCTTCCAAATCAACGAGAAGGACCGTATCGCCCTGATGGGCAAGAATGGCGCAGGAAAGAGTACCCTGCTCAAAATCATCGCAGGCGTGAGAAAGGCCACCCGTGGCACCGTATCCGCCCCGAAAGACTGCGTCATCGCCTATCTGCCTCAGCACCTGATGACCGAAGACGGCAGAACCGTGTTCGAGGAAACCTGCCAGGCCTTCGCCCATCTGCACGAAATGCAGGCTGAGATAGACCGCATCAACAACGAGCTTACCACCCGCACCGACTACGATAGCGACGACTACATGCAGCTCATCGAGAAGGTTTCTTCCCTTTCAGAAAAGTTCTACGCCATCGACATGACCCATTTTGAGGAGGATGTAGAGAAGACGCTGCTCGGACTGGGCTTCGAGCGTTCCGATTTCAACCGCCCTACCAGCGAGTTTTCGGGAGGATGGCGCATGCGCATCGAGCTGGCAAAGCTGCTGCTGAAATCGCCTGATGTATTGCTCCTCGATGAGCCTACCAACCACCTCGACATCGAATCTATCGGATGGCTTGAAGAATTCATCATCAACAGTTCCAAGGCTGTGGTAGTGATCAGTCACGATAGAAAATTTGTTGACGATATCACAACAAGAACCATCGAGGTGACTATGGGCAGAATCTACGACTACAAGGCCACCTACAGCCAGTATCTGGAACTCAGAAAGGAGCGCCGCGAGCAGCAGATGAAGAAATACGAGGAGCAGCAGAAGATGATAGCCGAGACCAAGGATTTCATCGAGCGGTTCAAGGGCACCTACTCCAAGACCTTCCAGGTGCAGAGCCGCGTAAAGATGCTCGAAAAGCTGGAACTCATCGAGGTGGATGAGGAGGATACCAGCCGACTGAGACTGAAGTTCCCGCCTAGTCCGAGAAGCGGTGCCTATCCGGTGCAGATGAGCGACGTGGCGATGTCGTTTGATGAGAAGCAGATATTCAGCGGCGTGAACCTCACCGTGGAGCGTGGCGACAAGATTGCCTTCGTGGGCAGAAACGGCGAGGGTAAGTCTACGCTGGTGAAATGCATCATGGGGCAGCTGCAGAATGAGGGTAAACTGGAGTTGGGACATAACGTACAGATAGGCTATTTTGCTCAGAATCAGGCATCTTTGCTGGATGGTGAGCTCACGGTGTTCCAGACGATTGATGATGTGGCGAAGGGCGAGATAAGAAACAAGATTCGCGATTTGCTGGGTGCCTTCATGTTTGGCGGCGAGGATTCCACCAAGAAGGTGAAGGTATTGTCGGGTGGCGAAAGAACCCGTCTTGCTATTCTGAAGCTGTTGCTGGAGCCGGTGAACCTGCTGATTCTCGATGAGCCGACTAATCATCTGGACTTGAAGACGAAGGATGTGCTGAAGCAGGCACTTCTCGATTTCGACGGCACGCTCATCGTGGTGAGTCACGATCGTGACTTCCTGGATGGTCTGGTGAGCAAGGTATATGAATTCGGTCATGGCAGGGTTCGTGAGCACCTCTGCGGAATCTATGAGTTCCTGGAATCGAAGAAAATGGAGAGTCTTCAGGAATTGGAGAAGAAATAAAAAAATATGAGAGGGTGTATCATAAGTCCATGACACACCCTCTCTTTTTTATTTCCCCATCAGATGATGGTAATCCAGATGCTTTCATCCTTATCCCTCGCCTCCTCCATGCGCTTCATCAGTCGGTGAAGCCAGATGCGGGAGTTCACCACCATGCCCTTCAGCTTGTTCTCGCCCACCAGGATGCAGCCCTGGGTATCATCAGGATAGTTGCCGGCATGGATGCGGATGCCCTCAAAATTCGGAACGCCCTGCAGATAGGGCAACCACTGTCTGAACCTCGGCGACGGGGTGATGAGCACGGGATACGTTCCCTCGGGGATGGCAGTGTGGCCCTTCATCTTCTGCGCCTTCTTGCCCGAAACCCTGCCCAGTCGGGCATCCACCAGCTGAGTTTCCAGCTCCACACCCAGCAGATTGCGCCACGTAGGCTCCATGGTGTCGCAGAAATAAGTATCTGCCCCCAACTTCTGCTCATCAAAACTATCACGAAACACACGCTTCAAACCCTCATTGTAGCTGGTTACCACCTTGCGGTCTACATCCTCATCAGCCAGAATATACAGACGGCCAATGGTATAGGTATTCTTCTTTGCTATTCGCTTCAAAACTATTTCCATACTTTTTTTTAGTTTACAGTTAAAAATTTATAGTTTACTCAAGTTTCGCAAGTGAGCTCCACACGCCCTGAAAGGGCAGAAGCTCCTAGCCCAGGGCAGCGCCCTGGGTAATCATGGACGCAAGTTTGTCGCCCTGTAAGGGCAAAAGCTTCAAAAGAATCAGGCAATTTACAAAGCTTTTGCCCTTTCAGGGCGCCTTGCTGATTGCCATTATCCCCAGGGCGATGCCCTGGGCTAGGAGCTTTTGGGCCTTCAGCCCGTTCTTGAACCACATGCGAAAGTTCAGTAGTTTATAGTTACCCCTCCCCCTTCAGGAACTTCAACTTGCGGAAAATGGAACTGTAATTGTAATCGTAATCACCTTCCTTGTTTCCAATCCGCACGATGTAGCCACGATGCACCCACTGGTTCAGAGCGATGTTCACACGGCGCACGTTGTCATCCTCGTAACCCTCCTGACGACGAAGCTTCACGTAATCCTGCATCGTAAACTCATCAGGCAACTGCTCCAGCAGATTCTTCGGACCATGAGGAGCCGTCTTCGGATTGTCGGCACGGTCGTTGTCGGCATCATAAATCATCTGTCCGAAAAGTTTCAGCTTGCACCACAGGTCGTAGCGCTCGCTCCATCGGATGAAATCCTCAATGCTGCTCTCCCACTTCATGCCGTTCGCCACATAGAGCACGCACGCTTTGAGGTAGGCGATGACATTGGCACGGAACGAGAGATTCTCGAATACGAAATTCTGCGACAATCGCGAGAACTCGGCATTCTCTTCCATCAGCTTCCGGGCAAGCCTCAGCGCCTGCGGACAGTTTACCAAGCCCCTCGCCTTCAAGAGATTGTCGATGTAAGGCTTCAGCGCCTCATCAAAGGCAGCATCATAGGTGCCGTACACCGGAATCTCCGAACCGCAGGGACGGCGCTCGATGGTGGAAAACGAGATTCTCGAAATCGGACCATCCGTAACTACACGACGGAAATAATCCCTGCACTTTCGGGGCGTGCAACTCGCATTCCAGTTGAACCTCACCTGCACCGTCTCCGTAACGCTCTGGGTTCCCACACGGTCCTGACCATAGTTGCCCAGGTCGAACGCCAGCTCCATGATTCTGAAATGCTGGTTGGTCTTGCCCTTCAGGGCATCAAAGAGGTTCAGCTCGTTCACCTTGGCATAGAGGAAGTGGTTCTCAGCCTCCTTCATTCGGAGCACGAAGGCAGGGTTGGTCATGTCGATGTTCACCTCCTGAATCACCAGTCCCTCGGGGCGCTCACGGCGGTCTTTGTTGGCACCCTTGCTGTTACACTCCTCCTTCCATTTCCGCTCACGTTCACGCTGCTCCTCGTCACGGCGTCTGATATCCTCCATGATTCTGTTAATCGGCTGACTCACAGACTCCTTTCCGCTACCCGTCGGAGCACAGAGAATCTGCATCAGCGTAGCTTCATGCTCTACATTGTCGATATATTTGAATCGGGTTTCGAGCAGATGCGAAGCCAGAGGCGGGAACACGGCCTGCGATACGGCAGGGCGATAGATTTCGGGCGTCTTGGATACGAGCAGTTTGATGAGCTTGGGCAGTTTCTGCGGCATCTGATGGATGTGGTAGAAATACGACTCGGGGTTGCTGATATCGCCGAAGTTATCCTCGTCGAAGCATCCTGTGCCCCTCGCCTTGTCCTGCTCCTCCTGCGAAAGCTTGATGGCCGTGCGCACGATGTTGGGCAGTCGGTGGCCCTGCTTTCGGTTGCAGGCGCTCTCCACGGTGGCGAAGGCTCGGTTCTGCTCTTCGCCGAAGGTTGGGATAATCTGCTTGATCCAAGCCGCATTATCGTCGCAGAGATAGCGCAGGTAGCAAGCCAGGGTGAAGATGAAGGCATTGCGCGAACCATGTTCCGGTTCGCCGCCCAGCAGTTCCACTATTTTGGCAGTGAGCTTTGCATAGGGAATGCCTTGGTATTCCGAGGGGAAGGCTTCTTGAACTGCCACTCCGCCAGCAGCTTGATGAGCTCCAGCAGGGCTGAGATGAGAATCATCAACAGGATGGCTATCAGCAGATTGGGCAGGCTGAACAGCAGCGCCAGAAGAAACAGCGTTATCGCCGTTAGTGCCCTGAAATCGATTGTCATTACTTTGAACATTGCAATTTGAACTTTGAACTTTATGATTACTATTAACTTTTAACTCTAAATTATTAACTTTCTGAAGGCTTTGAACTTTATGATTACTATTTTGGGGTATAACTTTTCTTTCCTTGAAAAGCTCCTCCTCGTTGATATAAAGAAGATACTCTTCGGGAACCAGGAAAGATGGGCGAGCCAAATCCTTCACCACCGTATCATACTCCGAATCCTCCAGCTGCTGCGACATCCATCGCTGCGCCATGGCGATATCCATCCCCTCGGGGATGATAAATACGAGGCGAAGCCCCTGGGTGGAAGGAGTAACGTGAACGAGCACTATCAGGTCGAGGATTTTCGTTCCACCTAACATCTTGTTAGCCAGTACCTTCTTCTTCTCCTCCCAATATCCTCGGGGATTCGGAATATGGTCGATATCATAAATCGAGAGACCACTGGGGATAGCCTCATCATTCTTGCGCCTACCGTTTCTGAAAGTGGCGTGGGGCGTGAGGATAGGCAACTGCGACTTGAGTTTCTTCTTCATCTCCTCGTAATCATCGTTGCAAATATCACCTCGCAGCTTGCTCTCCAGGGCATCCGCCAGCTGGGCGCAAACCGTCTTCACCCTGCTGCTCTTCAGCGCCTGGTGAAGAAGTTCAGGGGTGCAAGTCCGCACCACCTGACTTCTAATATTATCAGAATATCCTATTGCCATTATTTCTTACTTTCGTGAATACTTTACTTCAAAAATTCTTTACTTTATGAATTCCACTACCTTATCTTCGTCTTCACGGGAGTTTGCCTCGTAATACTTATGGATAAACTTGCGGCCCTTCTCCGTCCACACCAGATGCGAGTGCGAAGCAGTGATTCTCGGAGAAACCTCGCCATGAAGGGTGCGGGTCTTGGCATATCCGCGATGGGCATACTCGGCATAGAGCATGTATTGTCCGCTCTGGTAATACTGCACGTGCTGCACGCAGAGCCATCTGTTCAGTTCCTGCGCCGTGAGCCCCATCTCCTTGGCCACCTGCGTGGTAGTGTAGCACGAGATGGAGCGGAGCACTTCTACGGCATAGGAGGCATCATCAAAGAGATGGTCGATGTCCTGCTCCTGCTTTGCCACCACGGCGCAGGTCTCGTTGAGCAGCACCTTCTGCGAAGCGACTCTCGCCTCCAGTTCACCAATCTTGGTGTTCAACTGGTAGCCGCCGTCCTTGCGTATGGCGGGCAGCACGTCGCCGCACACCCAGTCCTGGAAAGGTTCAGCCTGCGGCTTGTCGGAGCGCATGATGAGCTTGTAGAAGTTGAGCTCCGAGATGAAGGTGAAGTAAACCTCGTGCTTCTTGTCCGACTCGCCGTGCTGGTTCTTCTGCGTGGTGGTGACCTTCATCAGATGAACCCCACCAGATTTCAGTGCGGTCTTGGCACGGCTCGGATTCTTGATATCCAGGGCGTTGCAAACATCTACCAGGCAGAACAGCGGCTCCATGAAGGTGCCAGCTACACGAATGTCACCAAACAGAGGGTGACTGAAAGTCTGTACATTCGTTGTCATAATCTTGCATTTAAAAAATTCAACAATCGTTTCAAATTCAACATTCCGTTTTAAATTCAACATTCCGTTGTCATTTTGACAATGCAAAGGTAGGAAGAAAAGAAAGAGGAAAATGAAAAAAAACACCCTCATTTCCGAAATGGTGTATGAGGGTGTATGAAAATATATGAATTGTATGAAATCATGGTGTATCCAGGTGTAACTGTTGATTCCAGGTTAAGCCTTCATCAGGCATCAGGTTAAGCCTTCATCTTGCTCCATTTGTGGTGCGAATCGAAATAGAGCACCTCGCCATGCCTGTCTCTTTTCAGCAGACGACCAGGGCAACTTGCCCAGCTTCTCAGCTGGCTGGCAAGCGAGATGTACTTGGAAGAAACCAGAGCCTCATTCCACTCGCAGGTGGGCAGCGCCTTCGCCCCATTCAGGCAATGACGGAAATCGCCGGAAGCCACACCAAACACATCCCTAGCCCAACGGATAAACTCCTGCTCAGACGCGTTAGAAGCAATGATGGAGTTCTCTTTCAACGCCAGGAACACCACGCACCATCTGTTGCGCTCAGAAGGCAGAATCCCCAAATCGGAGATGACCTGCTTCAGCTTGCACATGTCGAACGAAGGATGAAATAATCTCTCATCCATCTGAGATACAGGAAAATCCTGCAAGGAAGGCTCCTGCAAGGAAGAAGGTTCCTGCCCTACTACTTCTCGCTCCGGTTCCGCCTTAGCGATGTTCGCCAGTCGCTGACGAATCTTTCCCAGACTCTCGGCAATCTCGCCAAGCTCCTCGTAGATGCAGCCCACTTCCTGAGCCAAGCTCCACTGCCCGTTCTCCCACTCATTACTACTCAAATAATCTTCTTTCATGTCTATATTCCAGAATTACGATTGAACGAATCCCGATTCAGACATATCAGTCGATGTAATATTCAGTTGATATAAGGCCTTATCCCAGCCAAGCATTATACCAACAGAATGCAAAACCGGCACAACCTCTTCGTGAGATTGCACCGGCAAATATACGATAAAAAAATGTTTTCTTCTATATGAATTCATACCAATACATAGAATTCATACACATCTAACGAACTCGCCATCAACGCTTTACAATTTTTACTATTCTCTTTATTTTTTCTGCCTTCTCACAGTTCACATGGTGATTTTTATCCTTCAGATCATGTTTCAGGCTCGTTACAGCGTTCTGCGCCTGCTTCTTCATATTCTCATTGATGCCGAAGAAGCAGCAAAACATATCCCACTGTATTCTGCCAGAAGAAGGATGCGTCCCGATGTGCAGAATCAAGGTGCTGTAATAAATCAGGTAGCCAAACTCCTCGTTCGTTGCAGTCCATTGATAGTGGTCGCCATCCACATGGCAATATCCCTGCTCGGTCAGCTTGCGGCACAACTCACTCTGCATTTCGTTCTCGGGACGCCAGCAGCACTTGGGGGTAGATTTCCTGCCCTCGCAAGAAGCATGACTGCCGGAAGAAGGCAGAATACCCTCCTGCTCAGCAAGTTGTTCCAGATACTTCTTGAAGTTGATGAATTCAAAGAAGCTTCTGATTTCTTCTTGTCCAATTTCCGCAACATGAAGCATGAGATATCTACCCACAGAATCAGGATTGGGCGTCCCGTCAGCAAGAAGCAGTTCTCCTACGGCATGCTCAGCAAGAAGCTGCTCAACAGACAGTCCCTTTTCATGGGCATGATGCCCTTCTGGGTAGAAGAGCCCATTCCTCTCCTCATAGACATCGTCGTAGATAGAAAGAGAGCTTCCCTCCTGATAACTGATATCCATCTTCTCGATGATGAAATCCAGAAAGCCCGATTCATACAACTTGATCAGATGCTCATAATATTTTGCACGGATGTTCTTCTCCCTATGCTTTAAGAGTCCCTGCTTCCAGGTGCAGAAATAGTAGTCACACTCCAGCTCCCAACTATTTTCATTGATGTTATTCCAATAGTCATAACATGAAACCACATCATCATCCGTGAAATTAAAAAGTTTCCTTGACATACAGGACACTAAGTCGTTGCAAAGGAATAATAATGTTTTCAGCAGATCAACTAATGTATTACAATCCTGCAGCCTACAGTCATATTCGCCCTTAAAGGTTTCATCATAAAAGCAATGAAGAATGGGATTACATCTTACGATATCCTTTATTTGATTAACAATTTGCTTTTCGAGTCTCTTATAACAAGGAGTCTCCATTACCTTAGTTTCTTCATAAGATGACATCTTAAAAAAATCAACAGAAAAATATCCAAAGTCTTTCCTTTTGTCATTATCTTTATTAGCATCATACAGATTGGTCAGTAGAAAAATAAAACCATCATTAATGATACCCTCTGCAATTTCTATCAGGAGATCCAAAATATTGAAACAGTAATGTGATTGAAGAGTAACCAATCGCATGGATAGAATAGTTAAATCCCCTCTATCGCTTGCGTTCCAATATTCTTCTCCACAAAAATCTGCTATATTTTGGGCATAGCTGTCCGCCTCGTTTACCGCTTGGATGAAACGAGATGGCTCTAAGGCCTTCAAATGTTTCTTTCTGATGACTTCGTTAGTTATTGTCATAGTCTTGTCTTTTTTATGTTAGTTGGTTGGTTACTTATTGCTAATACTCTACTCTAACCTCAGAGACCTTCAAAAGACAAGCTTTTACCAGGAGGGATTGGCCGGCGCAGGATATCTGCTTTCAGGGTGCGAAATTAATAAATAAAATTGAGATATGCAAATAAATCGAAGAAAAAATGAAAGTTTTTTTTAGAACTTGGCAAAAATAGAAAAAACTCAGATAAACACATAAACACACCCACTTGATTACGATTACGATTACAGTTCAAAAATCCGCTGGGTTGATACTTCTGGAAAACTTAGGGAGATAGAGAGTTATATTATATATATTTATATATATAAATATATATAATATAAACCCCATATAACCCCTACCTTCATCGTGCGGAAAATGGAACTGTAATCGTAATCGTAATCAATCGGGACTTTTTCGGAGAGAAGCTTTGCAGAAGAGGCATTGTATGCTTAACAGCAAAACTATGAGATGCCCTCGAAGAAACCATATTTTCTTCTTCCGTAATCATAGAGTTTTTTTAATTAACACGAATCCGCCGAATGTTAACGGCGTTTAACATAACTCTGCAGGGTGATTTTTGGCGGTACAAGAATTTTGTTGTATCTTTGCACCGTCATTCAGAAGAAAGGCTGCTGATGACAAAGAGAACATGAACGCTAAATATTAATCATTAATCACTAAAAAGTATGGGACAAGGAAACATTAAGTATCGTAAGATTAAGCGCACCCCTCAGACGGGTGAGAACGCTGGTAAGGAGCTCTGGTATGCCACTGTGGTGACCGACAGAGAGATGAACTTCGAGGAGTTCGTGGATCACATTTCATCCCACAACTCGCCTTACAGCCGCGGCACCGTGCACGGCGTGATGATGGATATGCTCGACTGCCTGAAGGAGCTTATCCTCGACGGCAAGAGCGTGCGTCTGGGCGACCTGGGCCTCTTCTCCATCGGCATGAGTTCGCGTGGCGAAGTGAGCAGAGACAAGGTTACTTCGGCAAGTGTGCAGGATATCCATCTTCTGGTAAAAAATACCAAGAACTGGAGTAATTCGGAATTGAAGAAGCTCTGCAAGATTACTGCCTACGACGCCCGTGGCGGCGAAGAGGACGGCAGCGGAACCAACCCTGGCGGCGGTTCTGACGGGGGCGGTTCTGACGGAGGTGGCAGCGGCAATACCCAGGGTGGCGGAACTTCTGGCGGAACGGGCAGTGAAGGCTCAGGTGGAACCGGCAGTGAAGGCTCGGGTGGCAACACCAACCAGGGCGGCGGAACCGACGTGGGAACTGGCGGCGACAGCAACGGCGACAACGAGCACATCACGTTGTAGAGTCAGCCCCTTCGGGGGCTACTCTTCTATCCTATCACATCGCTAAATAACAATCATTAATCACTAATCATTAATCACTAAAAACTACTGCCTATGAAGAAGGAAAACTGGAAGACATTGATTCAGATTTTAATCTCGATTCTTACTGCCGTAGCCACTTCGCTCGGCGTTACAAGCTGCATGAGTTAAAACGATTGACCTGCATGAGTTAAACAAAAAAAAGAGGACATACCAAAAGCGCCATTACGCTTTCTGGTATGTCCTTTTTTTATTCTTCATTAGAGCCATACGAACAAAGGTATGAAGCCCCAGCTTACACTTCTTAAGCTCTAATCATTTTCTCTATTTCATTCTTACTCAAGTTAAGAGTATTGGCTACAATTTCTGCAGATACTCCAGCCTGAAGAAGTTTTTTGGCTGATTCCATTTTCTCCTCATTAGCTCTTTTTAATTGCTCTTCGGCTTCCTTTCTCTGCTCTTCGGCTTCCTTCAACTGGCTAGAGGTGGCTTCCAACTGGCTAGAGGTGGCTTCCAACTGAGTAGAAGTTGCTTCCAACTGACTAGAAGTGGCCTTAAGCTTCTCTTTAGCCTCATCATTAGCCTTCGTCAAACGCTCCAATCTGCCTGCAAGCGTCTTCTCTACGCTCACAAGATCCCAGAATTCATCATAACCAAGAAGTTCCTCCTCGGTATAGGCAGACTCTTCTATCTCGGATACAGCCTTAGCTATCTCCGGACTGGCAAGCAACTCGGCAGGAATCGTCTTCGTCTTCTCATCGATTTCCGTCAGATATCTAAGCCACAAAACCTGCATCTTTTTCTCTGTAAATGTATGAGGTGTAAACTTCGGCAATTCTACAAATACCAGATGCAAACCATCTATCACCTTATCAGTATGCTCTTCATGAACAAGATGATAATAGTGATAATAGTCATCAAGTTCAGGCTCAAATACCTCATTAACAAGATTGAGGGAATAAACTGGCTTCAGAAGAGAATAATCTTCTCCTCTGTTCAGCTGCTTCACATAGGCCTTGGAAGCATTGAAGAGAACTCGCTGCTTAAACTCCGCCGACCAAACCATCTGCATTTCAACAATAAACTGGCGTCCCAGGGCATCCTCGCATCTCACATCCACGATGCTGAATTTTCGTGTAGGAGTCTGGGGCATCATCTCTGGAGTAAGATAGGTCACAGAAGTGATTTCTTCTTCCTTACTCTTGAAAGGAAGAAGGGCGTTGAGCAAACTCTTCACCAAGTCGGGATGTTCGCCAAACACTTTCTTGAAGGTCAAATCGGCCTTAGGATCCAAATATTTCATAAGCCATTCTATTTTTTCTGCAAATATACACCTTTATTCCGAAACCTGCAAGCTTTTTAATGGATTTTTTGAATATCTCCTCATTTTATTGCATTACTATTGGAAACTTGCCCCAAAAAATGATTCAGAACCAGTAAGCCATCACTGCTCATAATCATCATAAGCCGCATCAAACATTACCTTTTTGAAATATTCCATTTATAAATAATGTATATCCGTTTTTTTTTACCACATATTATTGATAACTTAATGAAATTATTACAATAGTATTATAATTACATTGCATTTATGTTTTATTAACACTCTTTTTGCCATTATTCGGTGTTTTTTGCCTAAATTTGCAGGCGAAGTTAAATAACTAAGTATAAGGTATATAAAAACGGAGTTTAAAACTCTACTGATAATAATGTGCAGATTAACAAGAAATGGTATTCTCATCATAGCTTTCATGTTCTATGGGGCAAGCCTTGCAGCTCAAAACCATCAGGACGTGCAGGATTCTGTAAGGATTTATTTTAAGCAGGGAAACATTGATTTCATCCCTACCCTGCGCGAAAATCAATCAGCACTCAACAGAATCGCAGATACGATGCGTATCACTTACGCTGACTCTGCCTATCAATTGCGAAAGATCCTCGTAGTGGGCGGCGCCTCACCCGAGGGAAGCGTGAAATTCAACCGATGGCTGTCTGAGAAACGAGCAAAGGTATTGTTCGATTATCTCTCCCGCTATGGCAATTTACCTGATTCGCTAAAAACTACCCATTACTTAGGAAGAGATTGGAATGGCCTGATCAGGCTGGTGGAAAATGATCCACAACTCCCCTACCGGAAGGAAACCCTTTCCATGCTGCGCCAGATAGCCAGCGAACAGAAAAGCGGTGCCCAGGCTGAGGAGAGTCATCTGCAGAAGATACAGAAGCTGCGAGGGGGTACACCTTATCTATATATGTACAGGAAATACTTCCCGCTGCTCCGATCATCCAAGCTGCATCTCTGGTACGAGAAGGTGCATCGCTCGGAGATTCCGAAAACTAGAAATCTGAAATCAGAGATTCCGAAATCGGATACCACTGCTGCAGCATTCATTCCACCGGCAGATACCATCTGTGCCCCCGATACCCTGCCCATCGCTACGCAGAGAATCCGGAAACCTTTCTATATGGACATCCGGACCAATATGCTCTACGATGCGCTCCTGATTCCGAACATCGGAGTGGAGATGTATCTGGGAAAACAATGGTCGGTGGCAGCCAACTGGATGTACGGATGGTGGAAGACCGACCGCCGCCACTGGTACTGGCGAGCCTACGGCGGTGACCTTGCCATCAGGAAATGGTGGGGAAAGGCATCGCAGCAGAAACCGCTCACGGGCCATCACATCGGCATCTACGGTCAGATCTTCACCTACGACTTCGAAACCGGAGGCCGCGGCTACATGGGCGGAAAGCCCGGAGGCACGCTCTGGGACAAGATGAACTACATCGTGGGAGCCGAATACGGCTATTCGCTGCCCATCGCCCGAAGGCTGAACATCGACTTCACCATCGGCGCCGGCTATTGGGGCGGCATCTATCACGAGTATAAGCCCGAGGCTGACTACTACGTATGGCAATCCACCAAGGAGCGCCACTGGATAGGTCCCACCAAGGCAGAGATTTCGCTGGTATGGCTGATAGGACACGGCAATACCAACCGCAAGTTCTCAGGCAGGAAGAATAGCAGGAATCATTCCGACAGAAAGAATGCCGACAGAAAGAACAGAGAGAAAGGAGGCGGATATGAGTAGGATTAGACTCCTCAGCCTGATGCTCTTTCTCCTGATTCTCACGGCATGCGAGCACAAGGAACTCCGCTACGTCACCTCCTCTTTCCGATCATTAAGAGTGGAATTCAACTGGGAGCGATACGAGGATTTTCAGAAACCGGAAGGCATGCGAGTGATCTTCTTTCCGAAGGATGGCACGAGCGAGCCATGGATCTTCGATTTTCCAAACGGAGAAGGTAGGCAGATTGAGCTGCCCGAAAACGAGTATCGGGTCATCTGCTACAACTACGATACGAGCGGCATCAATTGGGAGAACTCCAACAGCTTTGTAGAGTATCTTGCCAAGACCCGCAGCGTACTGGCGCCCGACAGCGTCAAAGCCTGCACCACTCCCTCCTGGCTCTGTGGCGACCACATCAACTGGGTATCGCTGGAGAACATTCCAGAAGGCACGGAGAAGGTGATCACCCTGTATCCGGTGAGGATGGTGAGCCGTTACACCTACGAGGTGAATGGCATCCGGAATCTGGAAAGAGTGGCGGATATCCGCGCGAGTCTTTCGGGGATGTCGGGATCGCTGCTGATGGCAGAAGACAGGTTGCCCGATGGAGTTTCGGAGAATCTTGTTTTCGGGGGCGAGATTTCCGGTCATCAGATCAAGGGCGGTTTCTACACCTTCGGTTACTGTCAGGACATCGCCTCGCCCCAGGTATTCAAGCTTTACCTGAAGTGCAGAAATGGCATGGTGATTGTTGTAGAACAGGATGTTTCAGCCCAGGTTCACTCGGTACCCGTAAAGGGGCATATCGGTGATGTGCATCTCATCATCAATTTCAAATTCCACTTCGACGTTCCGAAACTCGAGAATGAAGGAGGAGGCGGAAACAATTCCAGCGGTGGTGCCGGCTTCGATGTAGGAGTTGACGATTGGGGCGATGTGAATGTGGATATTCCTTGCTGAGGAAGTAAGAATATGAGTTTAATGGAAGAATATGAGTTTAATGGAAGTCAGAATATAAGTTTAATGTACGAGATATTTATATCTAACAAAATTTAGTTTCAAATTTATCAACTTTTAAACGTATAAAAAAATTAAAGTTATGAAAAAAGTTATTTTATTGACAGCCTGCACCGCAGCGGTGCTCCTGTCGGGATGTTCAGACAATGAATTAGCAAGTGTAGGTGCTGGTACCGGAACCAGCGCCCAGAACGCCATCGGTTTTCATGTAGTGGGAAATCAGGCAGAGACGAGAGCAACTCCGATTACACCGAGTAACATCACTAATACCGATTTCAATGTGTATGCGTATATTAACAAAGCAAATAATAGCGATGGTGAACCATTTATGGGTGGTAATGATACAGCACTAGGCTCCAATGGTATCAATATCAGCCACAATGGTAAAGTTTGGGGCTATACTAATGATAAAGATCTTCGTTACTGGCCAACAACTGCACTTAATTTTTATGCAGTAAATCCAGCTACAACGGGTATGTTCTCATGGCAGTTTTCTAATGCAAAAAAGGAAATTGCATACAATTGCTTTGATGAATATGCCAAAGATAACAAAGGCGAGTATTCAAATGCAAAAAACATTGATGTTATGTATGCCGTAGCCAAGGGGCAGACTTACACACAAAAAAATAGTGGAATAGTAAAATTCAACTTTAAGCATATATTGTCTCAAGTAGTATTCCAAGCAAAGACACAATATGCAAATATGGAGGTAGAAATCAAAGCTCTCAGTATTCATAATTTCTATGGGGGCGGAACATTTACAATTCCAGAAGGAGAACCTTCACAGACGAATTGGAAGCCAACTCCTTTAACTTACCATTCAAATGGTTTTACTGCGGTAATGGATCAGAGCATTAAGGTTAATAAAACAGATGAGGTTACTAACATTTCAACACAGGGACCGATGTTACTCGTTCCTCAGAAATTAACAAAGTGGGATAGAACAGGTAACACAGAAGCTGCAAATACAGCAAAGCAGTCTTATCTGAAGATTACTTGTAAGATTAAGCAGAGTGGTGCTTACCTCTTCGGTGACGATACTAATTTTGGCGTTCTCTATGTTCCATTCGGGGCAGATTGGCAGCCAGGCAAGCGTTATATCTACACCCTCATTTTCGGTGGTGGTTTTGATGCTCAGGGCCAGGCTATTTTGATGCCTATCAACTTCGAGGCAGAGACTACAAATTGGGTAAATGATAGCAATAACAATGACATTAACATTAATAAATAATATGTAATATCATACATCCCCAAAACAATATAAAGCGATGCTTACAGATTTTTGCAAGCATCGTTTTTTTATTATCCCTTCCCCCCACCATTCCAACCCAATGTGGTGGGGTTCATAAAATGAAGGCCACCAACTTTGCATCACTACCCCATAGTCATGTCAGACGAGCAGAATAAATCTGCGGTACTCCCAACCACCAAAACACACGGAAAAGTTAAAGATTAAAGCAAAAAGCAAACTTTAACATTAAAAGTTTCACCTTTTCAAAAATAAAATATAACTTTGCACCAATAAAACAACAAATAAATAAAGATATGGATAGTCATTCTATAAGAACCCAAAAAGAGGTTGAAGCTTTCCTTCGCCACTTCTTGCCAAAACTGGAAGTACTAGGCATTATCTTCTTGAATCGAGCAAAAAATCAAGAGGCATTAAAAATGTTAGGTATCACTCCTTCTGCAAGAAAAGAAATCATCAAGAGCATCACCTCAGAAGACTATATAGAAACTATTATAGATAATTTTTCATATGGCGACATGTGGGTTTTTGGAAAAGATTGCAATGGCATTGATGTTTATATCAAGATTGCTCTTGGTAAACCAAACTCAAACACTATCTGCATTTCATTCCATACCGCTGAACACCCATTAAAATATGCATTTAAAAAATAGGAGGTTATTATGGACAAACAAATTGACAACAACATGAAAAGTCCTTTCACTGGAGGACCAGTGTATCTTGTTGAAGATACTGAAGTTCAAGACTTCCGCAAAGAGCGATACACTGTTCATGTACGATATTATGAATGTAAAGATACCGGCGAGCAGTTTACAACAGAAGAACAGGACGAACAACTTTGTAATGAGCTGTACAACCAATATCGTGTACGCCATGGGATACCATTTCCTGATGAAATAAAAAAAATCAGAGAACACTATGGACTCTCATACGCTCAGATTACACAAATCGTAGGATTCGGCCAAAACCAATGGCGACAATACGAAAACGGAAGCTTACCTTCTGAATCTAATGGCAAAAGCATTGTTGCCATCAAAAGTAAAGAGGGAATGCTCACGATGCTAGATGCATGCAAGAACCAGTTTGATGAGAATACTTTTGCAAAAATCAGAAAACACATCATGTGCGCTTCTGATATAGAGAAGAACGACACTTCATACTTATACTTCTATGGGAACTCCAAAAGAAGTTTAAGTAATGGATATTCAGAGATGAATCCTGAAAAATTACAAAGTATGGTGCAACTTATCGTCAGCAAAGAAAAAAATGGGGTTCCCAAAACAAAACTGAATAAGGAAATGTTCTATGTGGATTTCTTAAGCTATAAGAAATATGGACGTTCGATTAGTGGATTAGCATATAGAGCCATTCAATTTGGACCAGTTCCTGAGCATTATGAGACGGTATATGATCACGTAAAGGGTTTGAATAAAGACTTCGTAGTAAACAACGATTTAGAATACGAACTGCTCTTTTGTGATTCACCTGATGTGTCAGCGTTAGACAAACAAGACATAGATATTATCAATCAAGTAATGTCTGTTCTTTCCAAAATGAAAAGGGCAGAAGTTGTAGGACTCAGTCATAAGGAATATGGATGGTTGAAAAACAAAGACCATCACAACCTTATCCCTTACGATGAAGCATATAGTCTTAAGGCTTTTTGAGATATATTCTTATTTAGTCAGACTCTCTGCAAATCACAATAACAGTTATCACAGTTTGCGCTCCGACGGATGGAATCCGTCGGGACGCCCCAAAAAGCTGGTGGGGTTCATCAGATGAAGGCCACCAACTTTTTCTAATCTTCCTTATTCTTCCTTAATCTTCCAATCACTGATTGTTCGCTGATTACTATCATAATTTACACCTATCTTGAACAGGCGCTTGCCGTCGGCAGAATACGGAATCAAATATCCCTTTTCGTCTATCTGCCTGATTGCTTCCTCTGCTGAACCATCATATTTCAGTTCAAAAACAAACACAGCATCAGGCATATACACCACGGCATCAGCCCTGCCTATCGCACTATCCTCCTCTACCCGCATGTAGGCACCCATCAGGTTGAAGATAAGATAGAACACCGTCTGAAAATCCCGTTCACTTTTGTTGCTCAAACGATTAGAGATGCTGGCAAGATAAGCCTTCAGACGCACCATCGCACCCTCAACATCTGCCTCATAGAGCTTTTCCAGGATATCACCCACCAAACTGTTGTTATCCAAAGATATTGGCGAAAGATAGTTGGGCGCAAGACTCTTGAGCATGCCTATCTTCACCTCTCGGTTAGGATATTCCAAAGTATAGCGATGCAGCATCGGGTTATACTTCTTGATGGTGAGGTAACCGCTCTGATAGAGCAGCGGAAGCGCAGATGTCACCATTTCGGGCGAAACATCGAAGTCATCCACATCACATGATTTTTTCTCGATATCCATCACATTAACATGATATTTCTGCAGCGTCTTGATAAGATAAGTTGGTGTACCCGAACCAAACCAGTAAGGAGCAATATCGTGTGCGTTCAACGCCTTTACCAGGCTGAACGGATTGAAGATATCTTCTGATTTCTTACTGAAGTGATAGCCGTCATAAAAATGTGTCAACTCCGCCAGGCACTCCTCGTATGTCATGCCAAGGGCTTCGCCCAGCGCCTCCACATCCGGTTTCATCTGCGTAGTAAGTTCGGTCTTGCTGATACCACAGATGGCTGAATACTGGTCGAACATGCTGATGTTATCGAGATTGTTGAGTTCGCTGAAGATGCTGAGCTGCGAGAACTTGGTGATGCCTGTGATAAAGGTAAACTCCAGGTATGGATCGAGCATCTTGATGGGACTATAGAAGTTCTGCATGATGAGGCGCAGCGGTTTCAGATTCTCCTTTTCATGCACCACATCAAGCAAAGGGGCATCATATTCATCTATGATAATCACCACCTTCTCGCCCGTCTGCCTGTATGCTTTTTTCACCAGGTCTTTCAAACGGAGGTTGGCATCTACCTGATGACTCTCATATCCCCAACGCATTTCCTGCTCTTCAAGCATATCTGCCAGATACCTTTCCAGCTGCTCTACACCCATGTGCTTGGCACCACTCAAGTCGAAATGGAGCACAGGGTGTTTCACCCAATCCTTTTCATAATCAGCAATGGCCAATCCCTCAAAAAGTTCCTTTCTTCCCTCGAAATAGGCTTGAAGGGTAGAAGCAAAGAGCGACTTTCCGAATCGTCTTGGACGACTCAGAAAAACATAAGACATCAACTTTTGCCGGAAATCCACGATATATTGGGTCTTATCTATATAGAGATAACCTTTCTCTCGGATTTTTTCAAAAGTCTGTATTCCTACAGGATATTTATTTACTATTTTAGCCATATTCCTACATACTTTACGTTTTGCGCTGCTAAGTTACGAAGAAATTCCGAATTAGCCAAACACAATTTCAAATATTTTTAGCTCAGGGAAATACATTTTGGCTATTCCGATCGAAAACACTACCCTTGGCACTCCAACGTATTTGCAATCCGGCGTAAAAAAATATCCCAACCTTTTTAGGAACAGCGGATTTGAATCCGCAGCAAGCAAGCTATAATAAGAAAAGATGAACATCATGTACCCCACCACATGAAAAAAAGTTGCTGGGGTTCATCAGATGAAGGCCACCAACTTTGGCATCACTACCACATAGTGATGTTAAAGTTGCGCAAAAAATAAAGGGAAATTTTGTTATCTCATAAAAACAAAGTATATTTGCGAAATAAAAAGGAAATCTACTTAATCAACTTAGGTTCTTTCCCCCACAACATTTGTACAACCCATAAAATGAGACATATAATTATGCAAGCAGAAGGACAAATAATCCCCAACGAAAAAATTATAGACGAAGATACCACCCTCGTCATTGTAGGCTTGAACTTTGAACCAGGAGCACGATGGCAATTCATGTATAATGGCTTTAAGATATCTATGATTGTAAAGGACGATGCTCTGATGCAGAAAATAAACGAGGGTGAACGATTTGGAAAAGGTGACGCCATCAAGGTGAAACTCCGCAGAATCCAACGCTATAACAAGGACTACAGAACGTATGAAAATAAGTCGTACAAAATCATAGAGTTCTATGAACATGTCATACCACAAAAGCCATTAGATATGTTCAAAAACGAACAATAATAATATATTTATAACATATATGGTGACTATTAGGGAATCTGACAAAATTATATTTGTCAACATTAAGAACTCGTATGAGGCTTTACGGAATAATGACAGAAGTAATCCTCTGTATCGTGACAGTGTGTACAACTGCACTGTAAAATATTGGCGAATTGCAAACGAAAAAGCCTCTGCTGCAACCCATATTCTTGGGTGTTACAAAGGAAAAGTTATAGAAGTTGTAAGAATCAAAAGTGTAAGCAGCGTTCCATCTGGCGAATATGCCGGGCGAAAGTTTTTTGAGGGTATAGAAGAATCTCAATCTCCATACATGGGGTTAGATATTCGCGAACTGTTTGATACTTTAGCAAATTTCAATACCAAATATTGGAACTTTTGATTCATTTACATTTTGAAAAGTTGGCGGGGTTCATAAAATGAAGGTCACCAACCAGCCCGTCCCCTTACGCCCTGAAAGGGCAGAAGCTCCTAGCCCAGGGCGATGCCCTGGGTAATCATGACGCAAGTTTGTCGCCCTGTAAGGGCAAAAGCTTTCATATACCAGACGAAATACAAAGCTTTTGCCCTTACAGGGCGCATTGCTAACTGCTGACGCGTACCCAGGGCGATGCCCTGGGCTAGGAGCTTCTGGGCCTTCAGCCCGTACTTGAACCACATGCGAAAGTTCTGTAAAATGATATATACTAAACAAAAAGCGATGCCTGCAAATTCATGCAAGCATCGCTTTTATTTTTATAATCTCTTTCCGAAAATTCTCCTTCCGAAAAGCCTTCCGGAAGGGAAGGATTTCTTTTATCCGAAATTATCATACATGATGCTCTCAGGATCAACTCCCAGAGAATCCAGATAATCAGTAACGGTCTTGATCAGCATTGGAGGTCCGCAGAGATAGTACTCGCAATCCTCTG
>ERZ1026846.523-NODE-523-length-29882-cov-16.975291_pt1 | contig 29882 bp, 28 predicted proteins | sample MGYA00380153_ERZ1026846 | MGnify/ENA primary metagenome ERZ1026846 (study PRJEB33269, sample SAMEA4719789) | human gut metagenome | biome: human-associated habitat; feature: organic feature; material: feces | place: Cameroon | collected 2013-10 ...
CTTTTAAATATTTTATTATTCTTTTGATATCATCATATTCATCTCCACAATGCAAAATTGCATCTGCAATTTTAAGTCTAATTTTGAAAGAATTTACATATTCATATTTCTTAAACTCTTGTTTTGGTTTCACATATGAAAGCACAAGCATCTTGTCAGTAAACTTCGTAAAAATAGCTTGCTTTTTAAAATTTAATATTCCATATGGGATAATCATAATTAGCCTATAACCCAATTCTAATAATGATACCGCAAGTTCTTCACTTTTTTTATTATTTAAACCTATTACAAACGCATACTTCTCTTTCCCCAATTCTTCTAATACTTTATAAATCGCAGAATACTCTCTTTCACTAAAGCTATTCCCACATATAAGACTTATTTTTGACAATTCTAAAAGTTCAACACATCCTTTACAATAAATTTCCTTTCCAAAAGTATCCACTAACTTTTCTGGATAACATTTATCAGATGGAAAAATTGTTTTCACATCATTTTTTTGTAATATACTCCCAAAATGAATATTGTCAAAATTTTTGTTTGATGAACTAGGCTCAAATACCAGTATTTTTGTCTTAACCTCATGTAAATAATGGCAAATCATATCCTTAACTATATTCCAATCCAAACTACCATGCCCACATCCTAAAGCTGGTAATGTAACAATGGAGTCTTCCGAAACAGTTAGTAAATACTCTTTTAGCCAAACCAAATCTTTCTCAATATACTCATATTCCGAAGGGTTTCTCCAATGCACTTTCGTTGGCAAATTAATAATTATACATCTTGAAAACAAATCGACTTCTTCCCAAATAAAAGGCTTACCCGGAGCAATTTCCTTTTTTTTACACACTTCAACATACGCTTTAAACATATCTGGATATCTATTCTTAAACTCTAATGCTACTCCCGCTCCCATTACTCCTACGCAATTAACTGTATTAACTCTAATATTGGCTTTGTAATCAAAAAAATCTCCTGTTACAAATTCTATCAACTTTTATTCACCTCATCATTTCATTTAATAACAATCTCACACCATGTAAATAATTAAAACACCATATTGGATTTATGGAGCGAATATCCGCTTCTGATAAAACCGTCAACATAGTTAGCATGCGATTTTCAAGATTTAAGCTTATCAACTCCTCTTTATTTCTCCCATTTGCTAAAATGTCTCCCAACAAATCATGATAAACAACTAAAGTGCAAATGTCTCGAATCTCCTCACTAGTAAGCGTCTTAAATTCTTCTGACAAAATTCTTATTAGCATCGGGATTGCATCTGCTGGATGATCCGGATACGCCCTCTGAATTTCGTTTTTCCATTTAGCTTTAGGTCCTTTTCCTATATCATGCAAATATGCAGCTAATTTAACAACCTTTTTATCATGGTCAACTAAACAATTATAAAACGAACTTATGTGCACATTATCAACCACTGAAAGAGTATGATCACTTACTGTTTGACTATGCACTGTATTATCAGTCTTCAAATTTTCAATTCCATGCAATTCTGGAAGTATACTAAAATTATTCTTTAATACATTCAGCGAATTGTCTATATCAATAAATTTAGCATTTTCCCAACTACCATTAGCTCGATTTTTTTCTATTTGTTCCAAAGCATTACGGTATTCCGCATACAAAACCCTTGGTCCTGTAACTAAACTCTCATTCTTTCTATCTGCAAAGCAAAATTTAGTAAAATAAAAGTACTTATTACTTTGAAATGGTTCATAAGAAATATTAGGTGCCTGCAGTCCAACATCTGTGTAACTTTTTTCAATTATTTTCTTACTTTCTTTATTCCAAACAATATAACTATCAACCCATTCTATAGGCACACGCTCGTAAATTAATACCTCTGCCATTTTAAAATGCCTATCATCATTCTGCAAATGTGCAACACTATTACTATCTATCAGATTCCAATGCAATTTATCTAAATCATTTGGATCATCATAAAAATGAGGAGGAATAGCTGTATTTGCAGATGCATCAGTAAATACAACATTACTATTCATTATCTTATCAATTGATATTGCCATAAAAACAATAAATTGTTGGTCAATATTCTTACTATATAACAAACTTAATAGCATAGGATTTTTTGAAGTAAAATAAAACGGAACATAATCATGAACTACTCCACCTGGTCCCGCCTCTACAATCATTTCACTTCTTCGCTCTTGTATATTAGGATTTGCAATATTATGATGACCAATGCCATTTCTATTTTTTAAATTTGTTGATAAAAGACCATTTCTAACTATTGAATCAATATTATCAGTATGTGTAAAATGATAAAAATATCTCCCTTGATATTCTTTTGGTATATTCATGTAACCATTCCCCCTCATCTATAAGTATCAATCTTTATTTTTCATCTAGCAAATCATCCGTTCTCTCAATATCTTCTGTTGTACAGCCCAAATGATCTAACGTCAAAATATTAACGTAAATTCTCTCTTTTGTTTCTTTAAGTTTTCCAAATATAAAACAATATGTACCTTCTTTATACAAAAAGCCATCTAATAGTTTTTTAGACGCATTTTTACTAAGTGTATTATCTATGATTTGTTGATTAATGACACAACATACTTTCCTATCATCTTTATCAAATGTACTTTCAAAATTCACCCAATACTCACCATTTCTATTTTTGCTAATCTTAGCTTTTCCAAAAAATATTTTCATTTTCCATGAATCAGCAGATACAAAAACTGTGTTTTTTATATTCACAAACAATTTATCTAATGAATATTTATATGTTTTTTTGCTATGTGGATAACAAATATTAACTTCAATTTTGTCTAAATTTCCATGTTTCAAGCCATATAAATACTTGGTTACTAATGTATGTATTAAATATAAATGTGATTTTCTTGAACCACTTTTTCTTTGGCTTTCTGCTTTCTGATTTACTATTCTATTCTCTACTCCCTCACCTTCTGACAAACCACCATCATGCTTACCAACTTGTGTTTCTCCATGACTTGGCAATCTTTCTAAGCTAAACGTAATTTCTTCTTCAATCTCTGGTACTTCTGTTCCAATTCCTATCTTATATTTTCTACTTACGTCTTTATTCTTCTTTACTTCTTCACACTTTTCTGAATGCCGACCATAAACTTTGAAATGCTCTCGCATTTTCATTTGATACTGCTGCTTATCCATATTAACGCATGTAATCTGAGCATGACAATTTTCATCTCTACATTCAAACTTAGTTTTATCAGAAATTATTCCCATAAACCATTTTTCATGAGCCTCTGATGCTGTTAATTCTTTTCCAAGTTCTATACTCCATGCGTAATCTACGGATGCCATAATAAACCTCCAATTTTTACCTTATTCCTATTACCACATATTTATTTGTTTTCAAATATCAACAAATAACATTGTTTTTAGAATCCCACAGTGTCCTTTTATCGTTTGCAAGTACAAGTATAACTCACATCTCGAATACCAACTTATTATAATTGCCTTCTTCCGCTAATGCTCGGACTTTATTCCATATTACAGTAGATATATCCATTTCCCTCGTTAACGCTACTGCTAATTCCTGTACTGTCATTAGCACTATCTTAACTTCTCTACCATTACAAAACGTTTCAACTGCATCACTGCTATAACCAGCAAAACTGATAAATAAACCTCTTGTAAATCCCGATTTTGAGGATACTTTTTCGTTAAAAACTACCAAATCACTTTTTTCAGTTGGCTTGTTCGTCCATTTTGCCTCTAATAAATATATATCATTCCTTAAAACAAAACTGCCATCTATCTGTTCTCCCTTGATTCTAAAACTTTCTCTTGGCTCTAACGCACAATCCTTAAATAACCTATTTAAATACCTCTCGAATTGATATCCTCTTGCTTGTGGATTATCATGATAATCCGCCAAATCTTTCAGTTCATTAAGATACTTTTTAAAATCAAATTCGATTTTCTGAGATTCAGGTACAGTATCAACTGTTTTCGCTGAAACTTTCTTTCCAATCAACCGATATCCTATCTCTGTGCATTTCTGAAAAATTTCTTTTTTCTCACCTGTCACAAGTTCTCTTGCCTGCATATATTGCATTAATCCAAGCAACAATTTACCAACTGTAACATTATCACAATCATCCATAATTGCTCTTAATATTTTTGCTTTAGATAAATTATGATACTTTTTATAAACGTCTATGTTAATGGTATCAGCAACAAACCTTTGATATGTATAGTTTGTAAAGTCTAATACATAGCCCCTCTCCATGTCAAACAGTCTCTCAAAGTAATCTTTCTCGATATATGTCATCTGCGCCATAGATTAATACCTCCATCGTCAAGAAAATATAAATATATTATACAATATTTTCCTACTATTGACATCTAAAATATTAACTATGGCATTTTTAGATGAAAAAAGAAGAAGCCCTTTTGTCACTTTAGACTTCTTCTTTTTAATCTTACAATAGTTCTTCAAATTCCTCCCGATACTTCCAGACAATCTCTATCCGCTTATCTTCATATACTATGACTTTCTCCACCATCTCCCTCATAAACTCTTCTGTCAATGTTTCGCCCGTTCCATACCTTTTCACAAGATCTGCAACACATCGATAGTTTTTTTCCCTTTCCTCCTGCATATCAATCTGTTCAGAGACTTTCTCTATTTCTCTCCGTACTACTTCCTCCTGCCTGCTTAACTGTTCCTTTTCTCTTAAGAATACATCCTGCTTTACCATACCAGAACGGAACCGTTCGTACAGCTTGATTTTTTCAGCAGGAAAACGCTCTAAGCTTTGTTTTAGTCTATTTTCCTGCTGTTTCGACTTCTCCTGCTGTTTTTCAAAGAGCTTGGAAACAGGGATTATCGCAAACAATCTACAATGTTCCTGCCAGATAGTCCATATCGTCTGCTCAATCTGTTCTTTTTCCATACGAATCTCATTGCACTTTGCATTGTCCAGCAAATTTCTGCGTTTACACAGATAATAAGGTATCTTTGTTTTCCGCAGTTCTAACCGATTTCCACAGCATCCGCAAAAGACAATTCCTCGGCGGACAGCAGAACGGTCATAAACCGCTATTTTCCCTTTTCTGATACTATCATTCGCCTTTTTGAAAAGTTCCCGACTGACAATCGCCTCATGATGATCCGGTATCACAAGCCATTTTTCTTCTGGCTGTCTTACCTTCTGTTTACAGCCAATTTGGGTACGGACCGCCTTTCGATACACCATATCTCCCTGATATACCCGGTTATGGATAATAGAATGTATCTTGTTACGATTCCATATATCTGCTTTATAATGCCGATTAAGCTGCTCTCCCTTTGCCTGCTTATAAGTCAGCCTGGTCGGCACTCCCTCTGCATTTAGTTCGATTGCCAAAGTTTTTGCATCTTTTCCATCCGCCAACTCCTGAAAAATACGCCGTATAGTAACTGCTGCACCCTCGTCAACTTCCATTCTTTTACCATCTGATGACTTTTGGTAGCCATACACCATGCAACCTGCGTAATATTCACCCCTTTTCATGCAGGTTGTAACTCCGCTTTTTACCTTTTCAGACAAATCTCTGCTATACATCTCATAGATAAAATTCTTAAAAGCGACATCCATTCCACCCGTCTGTCCGAAAAAATTTTTACTGTCAAACCCATCATTGATGCTGATAAAACGAACACCCAAAAACGGGAAAATCTGTTCCAAATAATCTCCAACTTCCAGATAATTTCGTCCAAAACGTGACAAATCCTTTACGATAATGCAATCTATTTCTCCCTGCCTGCATGACCGGAGCAGCTCCTTTATCGCCGGTCTGTCAAAATTAGTGCCGGAATATCCGTCATCCACAAATTCCTTGATTTCTGCTCCCTGAAATTCTTCTCCTTGCTCTATAAAGGTATCTATGAAATTTCTCTGGTTACTGATACTTACACTCTCTGCCTTTTCTTCAGAATTGCATAAATCTAAATCTTCCATGGAAAGCCGGATATATTTTGCAACCATATATTTCTTCATCCTTGCTCCCGTCTGTCCGCTACAGCGGACACTCAAATCAGAGAGATTAAAATTCTCTTTCAATTTGCTCCCTCCTGCTCCATATCAGCTCTCTTTTCCAGTAAACTCCGATATTCATCCTCGAATCGAAATATAATATGAATACGCCCCTTTGCAAATACTTCTATTCGTTCTATTAGGGCATCCACCATATCTTTTGTAACCACCATCTGCCCGAAATACTTTTCTGCGGCGTGAGATAGTTCCAGATCCTCTCCATAAGTCTCCTGCATTTTATTCAAAAGCAGTTCTTTCTCTTTACGAGCCACCTCAAGTTCTGCAAGTGCAGCTTGATATTTATTTTTCAACATGAAATATTCCTGAACCGTAAGTAATTTATCTTTATAGTCAAGATAGGTGCTGCTTAATTTCTGCTGATACTGTGCCTCTTTTTGTCTTAAGTCTCTTGTCTCACTTTCAAGCACCATTCGCCTCTTTCCGATTTCAGCACTTCCATTTCTTGACCGAATTTCTTCTCTGCCTTCTAAGAATATTTTCAGATGTATCTGAACCGCTTCTAATACTGCTTTTTCCAGTTTTCTTGCACTGATATGCTTTTTAACGCATCCCATTGCTCCATTTTCTCTGTAATTGGGGCAATAGTAGCTCATAGAATTGTAATTACCAACAGCACCTCCCATCGTGATGCCACAATCCCCACAAAATATTTTGCCTTTAAACAAATTGTCACGTTTCGGATTTTCTTTTGCTTTTTCCAGATTATCTTTATGCTCCTGCGCTTTCTTTTCATTAACCGCTTGTACTGCTTCAAAGAGTTCTTTGGATACAATAGGCTCATGGGTTCCCGGAACAATCACCCATTCCGCCCTTGGAACATAATGTCTCTTTTCTCCCTTGTGCATAGCTGAATGTGTCTTGCCTCTTACCATGTTTCCCAAGTACACTTCATCACGAAGCATATCCTCTATGGCATAGATTTTCCAAAGAACATTACTCCCCTTCTCGTTCCTTACAATCCCTTTTTCATAGCGGTATGCACTGGGTGACTTTATTCCTTTTTCGTTCAAAATCTTTACAATACTGCAATATCCATAGCCCTCAGATCTCAGTCTAAAGATATAACGCACCACCTCGGCGGCTTCCTCATCCACTTCATATTTACCCTTAACTGTACTTGATTTCTTATAACCGTATGGAGCAACTCCACCGCCATATCTTCCTTCTCTTTTCTGAATTTCTATGGCAGAGCCTACTTTTCTGGAAATGTCCTTTGCATACACCTCATTGATAATATTTTTCAGCGGAATTTCTATCCCATTCGCTACTCCTCTGACATCTTCAGAAGAAATTACGGCAAAAGTATCAAAGTGGTCTGTAACAGAAATGAACCGAATGTTTAAGAAAGGGAATATTTTTTCCAAATAATTTCCTGCTTCTAAGTAACTACGTCCAAAACGAGAAAGATCTTTTACGATAATGCAGTTAATCTTACCTCGTTTCGCATCTTCCATCATTTTCTGAAAAGCAGGGCGTTCAAAATTTGTTCCACTAAATCCATTGTCGATATAAATATCAACCACTTTCATATCCGGCTTGTCTTTTACAAAATCTTCCAAAAGCGCCTTTTGATTTTCCACTGTATTTTGATTATTTTTTCCGCTATCTTCTTTAGACAGCCGAATGTAAAGTGCAACGGAAAAATCATGTGTTTTAACTTTTGGGGTCTGTTCCGATAATTTGTTCTCACTCATCTTATCTCTCGGAACCGGATGATTTCTGACCTTTCGTGCCATCAGATCACCTCCCCAAGTGCTACATCATTCCTTATCTCTTCTACTAACCTGGCTAATTGCTTGATTTCATCCTGATAGCGGAACATAATCTCTATCCGATGATCTTCATACACATATATCTGACTGATAAACCGAACGAATAAGGAACGCTTTAACTCTATATCTTTGCTTGTCAAAAATTTCTCCATGAAACTTTCTTTTTCATATCTGCCATCTAATAGCATTCTTTTTTTCTTGCTCAATTCCGTAGCAGCCTTCTTAGTATCCTCTATTCTGTTATCTAATTCCTTCTTAAACAGCAGATACTCGTCCTGAGTAATTAGTTCATTTTTATAGTCCTCATAACATTCCAATTTTAAGCGATTATACTTTTCAATATCTCCCTTTATTTTTTCAGATTGCAGTACCATCATTTTTATCTTGTCTGAATTATAAGATGTTTTCCGTATGTACAGGATACTCTCCTGTAAATCAGCCAAATGCTTCAAATGAAGCTGCAATGTTTTTGTTACGGCAAGATTTAAGGCATTTTCACTGATTCTATGACTGCTACATGTATCTTTGTTCTTCTTATTTCCAGAGCAGACATAATATACATATTCAAAAGAACCGCTATATGCCTTCTTTCTTACCATACTGCATCCACAATCCGCACAAACCAGATAACCGGAATATATGGAGACCGCTCTTTTTCCTGCTGTTACCCTTGTATCTTTCTGTATAATATCTGAAATGATTTCAAAATCAGCTCTGTTTATGATTGCCTCATGTGCATTTTCAATCCGGATCCATTCTTCCCGTGGCTTCTTTTCCCGCACTTTGACTTTATAATTAGGGGTACTCTCCTTTCCCTGTATCAGAGTTCCCACATAGATCTCATTTGTCAAAACACGCATAACTGCCATTGCGGTCCACTTCGCCTTACTGTGTGTCTGGAACACCGTCTTATACCCGCTCCCCTGCTCTTTCTTGTATTCTGCCGGAGAAAGAATCCCTAGACTATTCAATTCATCCGCAATCGCCTGCTGGCTCATTCCGTCCATCTTCATACCAAATATCTCTTTTACAATTTCTGCTGCATAAGGATCAACAATCAGTTTATTTTTATCTTTCCCTCGCATATATCCGTAGACCGCAAAGGCACCAATAAATTCTCCACGTTTCCTCTTTACTTCTAAATGGCTTCTGATTTTAATTGAAATATCCCTGCAATACGCATCATTGATTAAATTCTTAAAAGGAATAATGATATTATTGGATGCCGCTGTATCATCAGCACTGTCAAAATTATCATTAATTGCGATAAAACGTACACCCAGTAAAGGAAAAAGTCTCTCAATATACTTTCCAACTTCGATATAGTTTCTTCCTAGTCGTGACAGGTCTTTTACAATGACGCAATCTATCTTCTTGTTTTTGATATCCTGCAGCATTCTTTGAAAATCAGGTCTGTCAAAATTCACGCCACTATAACCATCATCAACATAGAAATCGACAATCTTAATCTCCGGTTTACTATGTATATAATCTTCAATATATTCTTTTTGATTTTCAATACTGTTGCTTTGCAGCGTTTCACTCCCGGCAACATCCCCATCCTCTTTGGATAAACGCAGATAACCTCCGCATAGATATGTTTTAGATAAGTTGTTTGATAGCATAAAAAACACTCCTTATTCATATTAGCCAGAACAATCTGCTATAAAAATAAGAAGTGGTTTCTATTCATTTAGTCCTATGCATATATTAGCACAGAACTTTCCTTTTTTCCAGACCTTTATAGCAATTTTCATTCTATATTCCATCTGCCAACTCCCGTAATCTTTGTTTCAGGCTGACTCCTTCTGTAAAAGAAGATTTTACTATTACATCTCCTACCATAAAGCAATACGGATTTTTAACATTTCTTAAAAAAGTTCTCATCTGCATTTCTTTATCCACATCGTCTGAATCATCTTCCGGGATTCTTGTTACATCTATGAGTCCATCTCGATTAATTGTTCGTATATCAACCGACTTCAGTTTTTCCCATTCTTCCATTTTTTCTCTCCACGAAGTAGCAAGCTGGCTTATCTCACTATATGACAGCCAGCTTGTTCGATATTCCTCTATAATCTTTTCATTTCTTCTATTGCTCTCATACATTCCTCAGCCCTGACAACTGCAATACAGGCTGCTAGAGCCATAAGAAGCAGAGCACCCGTTATAATGCTTACGACGATTCCTATGATTTTCATTCTTCTTCCCACTCCTTATCCATAAAATAACTGTCTGCTTTCTTCCTTATAATAAAGTCTGCCACATCCATGAGCCTGTCCGTGACCGGCATGGTCGGCAGGGTATTCAGAATTTCCGCCCGGTATCTGCCACGCAGGGATGCTCTGCTGTCTAAGATGGAAAATACTGCCGTGTCCTTTTCCCGGCGGATGCCGCGCCCGAACCACTGCCTTAGCTTAATCAGCATTTCCGGGATAATGATGTCCCTGCGGTATAAATCAAAGTCCTCATATTGGTTTCTCTGGTATTCCATGACCGGATCAGGCACAGGAAACGGCAGTTTTACCACGATCAGGCTGGAAAGGATATCCCCTGCAAGGTCAATTCCCTCTCCGGCACTGTCACTGGCAAACAACACTCCGTTTCCGCTCCTGCGGAAGCTACTTATCACATCCAATCTGCCTCTGCCCATAAGAAACAGCGGATAATCGGAAAGCTGCTCCTTCAGACCATAGAACACCCTTTCCATGAGCCAATAGGATGTAAAAAGGATCAGGGTATGTCCATGAGTGGCAGACACTATCTGCACTATTTCCTCCATGATCGCCTGTATGTATCTGTCATCCCGGATATTCGGAAACGGCATACGCTCTGGTATATAGAGCAGACCGTTACTCTGAAAATCAAAGGGTGAGGGCTTGCTGGTTTCCATGATTCTTGATAAAGCTGCAAAGGAAAGTCCTGTCATTCTCTTGAAGTGACTGAAATCACCCCGGACTGACATTGTGCCGGATGTGATAATAACCGGTATCGGTCTGCTCCAGATATCATGGAATAAAATCTGTTCCAGTTCCATTGGAACCGCACACAGGGCAAGCCTGCCGTTCTCTCTCTTTTCCATCCAGCAGATTGAATTTCCGCTGTTTAGAAATACGGTCAGCTTGTCCGTCAGCTCCTGGCAACGCTTTTTCAGACCTTGCAACCGCATTTTCTGTCCGCTGTTTTCCTGATAGGATAAGGGAAGCTGCTCTAAAGCCTTTGCCATGTGCCTTATGTAAATTTTTTCCATGGAACCTATCACTATTTCAATCCTGCTTCCCTCTCTGGTATGATTTCCCGCTAAATCTCCCGCCAGTCTGTCAAATATCTGTCTGTTATATTCCGCAAGCTGACTCCGTAACACAGTAAGTTCATCCATGGCTGCGGTTCTTCTGTTCGCTTCACTCAAAGTCACGATAAGTTCCGCATCCTGCTCGCCCCAGACTGTGCTATACATCTGTCTTGCGGCATCTATCAGCTTGTGGGACTCATCAAACACCATTGCCCCATATCCCGGAAAAAGAGGTTTTCTGCCCTGCTTCTGTCCAATCAGATCGGCAAGGATATAATTGTGATTCGTAATCTGAAAATCAAAACTATCCGTCATACACTTTTTCTTAAAATTCATAAATCTACATAAAAGCGAATAAGGACATGACTTATTACAGCGAAACACGTTGATTCTACCTTTTACATAGGGTGTCAGCACGGTATCATCCAGATCAATCCTATCAAATTCCTGTTCCCCAAGCTTTGCCAGTTCCAGTATCAGCTCGGCATCCGTTTCTCTCTGCAAATTTTTTATGGATGTCTCATATATCTTCAATCTGGAGTCACAGACATAATGCCGTTTTCCTTTCCGCACCACAAAAGATAATGGTTTGTCAATTACATGGTGTTCTAAAAGGATCCCGGATATCTGCGGTATGTATTCCTCTGTCAATGCTTTCTGCAGGGCTATGGTGGATGTTGATATGACTGCCGGAATCTTCTTATCTGAATAAATGTTATGTACCGTCAGTGCAAGGATATATGCGTGAGTTTTTCCTGTCCCCACTTCCGCCTCACATAAAGCCAGTTTGTTTTCCTGCAATGCCCGGAGCATTTCAAGAGAAAGTTCTTTCTGTTTTACCCTCAGATTCATTCCATGTTTCGGTAAAATCTCATCAAATAAATAAATTAATAATTCTTCTGCACTCTTTGCCATCGTTACGCCTCCTAAAATTTCTTAGTGCCATAAAGCAGCACAGGAATAGGCTGGAAGGTATCGGTTTGGCTTTTTACTAACAAAAATGAGCTTCCATCCAGCCCATGATTTCTACTGCTTTATAAAAAGGTGCATCAGCCATCCTGCCGGTAAGCAGGCATCATAAAAGCCGCCCACATTCTTTCTCAAACGTGGGTGTGCATTTTCCCGTCACTTATGCGGGCCACTGGCGTGGAAGTATCATTATCTCCGACCGGTATCATCGCATCCTGCCCCACCACGGGCAGTAAAGCCACAGATATTTCTCGCTTGGAATAATCCGCATGGCGTACCCTGACTTGTGCTATCCGGCTCTCCGGCCGGTCGGATGTGTGCCTGATACACAGATATGAAGTTGTCAAAGTGCAGTAAAAGGGGACTATTTTGAACAAAAGGAAACCCCTTCACTTAATTAGCCGCTAAGTGAAGGGGGCTGACGAAAAAAAAATTTAGATTTATAACATCTTTTTCAGTTTTTTTAATATTTTATCCTTTTTAGAACGCAGGGTTGTCCGGGGAATCCCAAGCTGTTTCGCCAGTTCCACCTCACTGATCTCCTGGTAGAACAGGGCATGAATGATAGCTGTCTCCTCGTCTGTAAGTGTACGTAAGGCTTCGTTCAATTTCTCCAGCATGATCGCCCGAACTGCCACATCCTCTACATTCTCCGCTTCCTCTGCAAACTGCTTCTCTGCTTCCAGAAGCCGCTCATAAGAATCTTCCCTGCTGGGAATGACAATCATCTCTCCGGTTTCCTTATCCACCTTTGTATGTTCCTGCTTCAGATCATGGGTAAAGTATTTCTCCTTGCGCTGCCCTTTGTAATAAGCCTCATAAAGCTCCTTACTGACCTCAAAGGTTAGTCCGTTCAGTCCGATATAATATTTTTCTCTTTCTGCCATCTGTGGCTATCTCCTTTCCGATTTTTGAATACTCAAAATCGGAAAGGGCGGTGCCCGGATATGGCAGGCGAACTTCTTATACTTCAAGAATTTTGCACACAAAAAAAACCGGACAGTAAAAAAACCGTCCGGCTATCGTATTTCTATCAGTAAAAAAACCGTTCATGCTTTCTCCTTTCAGCCTGAACGGTTTTCAATATCAATTTTTAATTTATGTTCCTTCTATCGCTTGTGTTTTTTCCAGTAACTTTGAAACTGCTACTAAAATATTCGTACAGGCTAATAAAAACAATTTTGAAGAAGAACCTACTGTTGTAAATACAATACCTATAATCAGAATTATTAAAATAATCATGCAAATCTTAGGATAAAAGTGTCGTCCATCTGCATCCTTCAGCTTTTCTCTTTTTGCCTCAAGAAATATCATTATTATGGAGATACTTAAAATAAACCATGAAATATAATAGTAAGGTTCAAAGGAACTTAATCCTAATACAGCGACTAATGTTACACAAGAACATATGTAACAGGCTCTATAGCTTTTCATATGAAAGCCACCCAAATAAGACCTTAACGGAATAAATATTGCAAAGAAAATAATTCCTTCAGCAATCTTTCCCCATATACAGCATATGACAATGCTTGTGATAAATGAAAGACCTATTTCCAATGCCATCTGCATTCCATATTGATATATATTGTACATTGATTCTTCTATATACTGTTTTTTTAGTAAAAGGTCTGCTATTCTAATTGATAACTTTTCCATTTTATACCTCGAAATTTAGCAAACTACAATTAGTTTATAATAGCTTTTTATATAAAAATTGTACCATGTAGAAATTAGGAGTTATCGTGTAAGTTTTCCGGCGGATACAGCAGCACCGTTGCCTTAAATATCCCTTCCCCATAGTCCGTCAGCAGTTCCCCGTTGTATTTATCCACACTTCGCTGCACGGATGACAGCCCTATCCCATGGTTCAGGCTGTCCGGCTTGCTCGTCAATATCTGCCCTTTTCCATTCAAGGTAACTTTTCCCTCATAAGGGTTCTGCACCATGATGCTGAGGCTTCCTTTTATCTGTGACACGGATACCTCCATGTGCCGCTGCCCCTCTGGAAGGCTGCCTGTTGCTTCCATGGCATTGTCAAGAAGATTTCCCAGTATGATGCACAAATCTGCTCCGTCAAAGGGCATCTGTTCCGGTACAAACACATAGCATTTCATGTCAATCATTTCCTTACGGGCAAGGGAATATTTATAGTTGATAAGCGAGTCTATGACAAGGTTCCCGCTGCGGGACACTTCATTCCTGTAAATCTGGTTGTTCTTCAGTATGGTATCAATCTTTTTTTCAGCTTCTTTGAGTTTACCGGACTGTATGGCAGCCTTCAGATCCACCAGATACCCGTTGAGGTCATGCCTTACCATTCTTGTCTCCTGATAGGCTGTTTCCCTTTCTGCCGCCTGTTTGTTGCACAGAGCTATCTGCTGTTCATAGGCAAGGTTTCTTTTTTCTGTTTCCTGCTGGCTTCCCAGCTTGTCATATACGTCAAAGGTAATATAGTTTACCATGATCATGAGTATGGTGGTTATCAGAAAGAAAGCATTCCTTTGATTCTGACACGTTAGGTAAAAGGTATTATGTATGACATAAATCGTGACTAAGGGAATAAAGAAAAGACGAACCCAGTATTTATAGGAAATGTATGTCAGGGAATCACTTTTCCGGCAACGTTTTAGGATGTGTACTGATATATACATGATGAGCTTTGAAATGACATTTCCAACGATAAAGCCATAAGACATTGCGGCTACTCCCGTCTTTGCAAGCACATAGTTTGTCGCCACTTCCGCAAGCATCCAGAGAGTATCTAGAATGCCGGCACGGAACAGAGCCTCCTTATTGTTGACTTGATATAAGGCCTTATAAATAATGAATATCAGGAAAATATTTATGATGAGGATAAAAAGTGGCTTGTTAGCATTAGATTCCATTACCCAGTACTCGTAAAGGATGTATGCTCCCCATACCAGAACCACGGCAATACTGTGGTTTTTTTTATGATTACCAAAAGCACCCAGATATGTACTGACAACCTGCGTGGAAAAAAGTACCATAAGGATGTTCAGCAGACTGTATTCAACCATTGTCCGGCACCTCCATACCAGCCATTGCACAGAACTGACTACGAACTTTTTTCTGCTTATCCTCGCTGATCTGGAGCATTGCCCCGTCAGACATGGTCACATTGGTAAAATTCATGCTTTTTATATAGTCAAAATTCACAAGATAGGACTGGTGTATCCTTATAAAGCGTACATTGCTGTCAGAGAGCTGTTTTTCCACGTCATTCATCTTTCCGTAAAACCTGTATTCCATCTCATCTGATTCTGTATTTTCAGCTCTCAAATTTCTTACCGCATGAATATAGATTACCCTGTTACAGCTTTCAAAATAGTAAATCCTGCCCAGCGGAACCTTTATAAATTCTTTATTGTAGGTAAAAGAGAAATATTCTGATTTCTGCCTGATACGCTTATATGCATCCATAAAGACGGAACGGAATCTGTTTCCATCAATAGGTTTTGAAAGGAAACGGAAGGGTTCCGTATTAAACAGTTCCTTCAGGTATTTTTCGTAACTGGAAACATAAACAATCAGTGCCGGGATTTCCATGCCTCTTATCAGCTCTGCGGCACTGATTCCGTTAACCTTACGCATTTCGATATCAAGATATATCAGATCATAGTAAGTTCCCTGCCGGATATCTTCCACAAGGGTAAAACCATCAAAAAAGACAGAGCAACTTATCTTTATACCTTGTTCTTTCGCTATTTTATAAAGTATTTCTTCGATAGTGGCTGTTATTGCCACATCATCGTCACATATAGCTATGTTAATCATCCGTATCTTTCACCTTAGTTTTGAAGTCTACATTCCCTTCATAATTATCAAGAGCATACTGACAGCAACGCAGAACCAGTTCATTAAAAGAAATGTGTTCTCCTTTTGCAAGTGCACGAAGTTTTGCGTCCAATTCTTCTGTAAATCGGATAGTCTTTGAAACATTTGCTCCTGCAAATTCCTTATCAATTCTGAACATGGCATCTACCTCTGGTTATCATTTTATGTTTCAAATATAACTATTGAGGACACAAAATAATATAACCAGAAATACAACCATTTATAAAATTAAAAATAAAAGAAACTATGATTTGGGTATATTTTAGAGATGGAATGCATCCATTTGGTAATGTTGAAAAAAGAAAGAAAAAATAGGTATAATTGCTATAAAAATAATTTTCATATGATTTTTTGAAAGATTCTGACTTGGATGAGATAAGGGATGTGAATGTTATGAATTGCTATAATAAAATTGTCAATTTCTTTAAATTGTCATAAGGACTACATGTATATCTTTTCGTTCAATTCAAATTCGTATAGTTACATATATTATAATATTATAAAACATATGCGGAAGATTTTTTGGTTTCTTGCATTTCTGCATATAAACATGTAAAATTGTATGCAGAAATGGAGGCTACAATATGAGAAGATTTGATTATTCTTTTTTGAATAATGATCTGCTCCCTGCAAAAATGATTAATCTAACATCCGATATTGCGTCCCTAAAGACAATGGCCAGCGTTTCGCAAAGAGGAGTATATGCAGGTTTTTACGGAACTTGAAGCCATAGCAAAAGTACAGTCTATCAAAAGTTCTAATGCCATTGAGGGTATTGTTATAAGCGATGAGCGTATCATTAGTGTTAATTAGAATAGTGAGCCTCTAAAACATATCATTGATTTCCAGCAACATGATATTCTGCACCTGTATAATATGATGATGTCTGTGGCTGGTTATGAGTTTGATGAGCAATATATGACAGATGACAATGTGATTTTAGGAGTAGACACAGATGGTAAACTTCGTGTACGATTTCGGTCAATGTCTGACAGAGAAACACTAGAATCATTGGAGCAGTTAGAACTTGCCTACCTTGCGGCTAGAGATGCCGCGAATATTAATCAATTACTCCTTATTTCCTGCATGATACTGGACTTTCTATGCATTCATCTGTTTTGGGCTGGTTATGGTAGAATGTCCCGTCTGCTTGCTTTTTTACTACTCAATAAAAACGGATATAATGCAGGAAAATACATATCTTTTGAGGAACAGATCAACATCTATAAGGCATATTATTACGAGGCATTGCGACAATCTTACTTTGATTGGGAAACTGGTAATAATTATTATTTCTCATTCATTAAAACTTTTTTTCTATGTTATATATGTGTTATAAAGAGTTGGATAAACGATTTGCAGTGGTTCATAGAAAGAAAGTCATAAAGAAAGCCCGTGTTGAGGCGACCGTGCTGAATAGTTCCAAGGCAGAAATCTGTAAAATTCTTTCTGATGTTAGCCCAACAATCGTTGAAGCAGTATTAAGTGCGATGGTTAAAAGTGGTTCTATTAAGCGGATTGGTGTATCAAGAGCAGCAAAGTATATTAAAGCATAACAGTAGGCAATACAAAATGCATTTTAGAAAGCAGGTAAGACATGTGTAAGGTCAAAGAAGATATGAATAAAATATTATTGTTGGAAGATGATGTAAGTTTAGTTGATGGATTATGCTACTCTTTAAAGAAAAATGGCTTTGAAGTTGAGATTGTCTATACAGTGAAAGAGGCATTACGGCTATTGATGGAAATGAACAGATTCGATTTACTCATTTTAGATGTTACATTGCCAGATGGTACAGGGTTTGAAGTTTGTGAAAAGGTACGGAAACAAAATGTGCAAATTCCGATTATCTTTTTGACTGCTTCTGATGAGGAAGTAAATGTAATACGTGGACTGGATAGCGGTGGTGATGACTATATAACAAAACCTTTCAAACTTGGGGAATTATGTTCGCGCATTCGAGCTTTACTTCGTCGGGTAGGTGCATCTAATGGAGAAAAAGGTACATCAATAGAGTGCGGAGATATTACGATTGATTTTTTTGAATGTTGTGTGTATCTGAAAGGAGAAATACTGGAATTAACAAATGTGGAATATCGTCTACTTTGTTTGCTAGTAAAAAATGCAAATCGAGTTACTACAAGAGATATTATTTTGAATGAATTATGGGACGATAACGGAAACTTTGTTGATAATAATACTCTTTCCGTCTATGTGCGACGACTCCGTGAAAAGGTGGAATCAGATCCCTCGAATCCCCAGCACTTAATAACTGTCCGTGGTTTTGGCTATCAGTGGAAAGAGGGGGAAGTATGAGTTTTTACCGTGATAAGGAAATTAAGGGCTATATTGTTTTTTTAATTTTTTTTTCTATGTTGTTATTAAGTATAGGTGTGGTATTTGGGATGCAGCAGATTAGCAACGCAAAAGCATTGTATCTTGCGCATGATGAAGCGGTTGCTTCCTCTCTTTTAGCCCAAGGCATATCAAGAGATGCGGTTGCCAACGCACTTACTAATACTGAAATCTGTGATGCAGGTCGGGAATTATTGACAACTACTGGTATAGGTAACAATACTGAAAATAAAAATCTACCATTTATTTACCAATTTCAGAAGTCTACGTTTAATACCTTGATTATCATTACCACACTTTTATGTTTGATACTGGCTGTTGGAACATTTGTTTTCTTTTGGAAAAGAAAGCGATTATTTGAACAAGCAGAGGAAGTACTAACTAACTATATTAATGGCGACTACTCTTGTCATTTGCCGCAAAACAATGAAGGTACAATTTATCAAATTTTTGCTTTGGTAGAGCAGCTTGCGACAATGTTGGAATCTAAGAATGAGGCAGAACACAAGACGAAAATTTTTTTAAAAAGCACTATTTCAGACATATCTCATCAACTGAAAACGCCCCTTGCAGCTCTTACTATGTATCAGGAAATTATAAAAAATGAGGCCGATAAAGTTGAAGTAGTAACAGATTTTTCAGTTAAAATTGAGATCGCATTACAGCATATTGAGCAGTTGATTCAATCCATGTTGAAAATTACACGCTTAGATGCAGGGAATATTGTATTTGAAAAAGGTCGCTATCATGTATTGGAGTTGATAGAGTTTTCTATCAACGAACTAACAACACGGGCTAAGAATGAGGATAAGCAAATATTGGTTGACGGGGATTCTGAACAGCAGATTGAATGTGATTTGAAATGGATGAGTGAGGCCATAGGAAATATTGTCAAAAATGCTTTGGATTACACAAAGCCAGGTGGAAATATTCATATCACATGGGAACGCACAACGATAAACCTTCATATTTTTATTTCCGACAATGGGGATGGCATAGCCCCAGAGGATATACACCATATTTTTAAACGTTTCTATCGAAGTCAACATCCGCTTAAGACTCAGGGGATAGGACTAGGTCTCCCACTTGCAAAATCTATTATCGAGGGGCAGGGCGGATTTATTTCTGTACAAAGTGAATTAAATGAAGGTACAACATTCACACTTTCTTTTCTTACGGAATTGTAAGGTTAAATTCACCTGATTGTAAGCTGTATTTGTTATCTTTTTAGAAAAGGAGGCATTGAAGCCATGGAAATTCTAAAAGTACAAAACTTATGTAAAACTTATGGTAAAGGTGATACTAAGGTGGATGCTTTAAAAAATGTGTCTTTTTCATTGGAAAAAGGAGAGTTCGCTGCAGTAGTCGGTGAATCCGGATCAGGCAAAAGCACCTTGCTGAACTGTATCGGAGCGCTAGATACTCCAACATCTGGTAGCATTATGGTAGACAGGCAAGATCTGTTTTCCATGAAAGAGGAACAACGCACAATTTTCAGACGGCGCAATATCGGTTTTATCTTCCAGTCTTTTCAGCTCATTTCGGAACTGAATGTTGAGCAGAACATCATCTTTCCTTTGCTCTTAGACTACCGCCAACCTAATCCAGCAACAGTCGATGAGATTTTAGACTTACTGGGATTAAAGGATCGTCGTCACCATTTACCAAATCAACTATCTGGTGGGCAACAGCAACGCGTTGCTATTGGGCGAGCTTTGATTACGAAGCCAAAATTGATTTTAGCTGACGAGCCGACAGGAAATCTTGACAGTAAAAATAGTCAAGATGTCATAGATTTACTTACTCAGGCATCCCGGCATTACCAGCAAACCATCTTAATGATTACACATAATAAAAACCTCACGTCCTCTGTAGACCGAGTGTTCCGGGTGACGGATGGTACTCTTACAGATTTGGGAGGAAAAGCAGATGAAACACTATCTTGATCTTGTTCCCATTTCCGCAAAAATTCATAAGAAGCAAAGCCGGTTGTCCGTTTCCTGTATCATTCTAGCAGTGCTCTTAGTGACAACTATTTTTGGCATGGCAGATATGTTTATTCGTAGCCAAATTCTACAGACTCAGCAGGAATATGGGAATTGGCATATTGCTATCAAGAACATTAGCAATGAGGAAGCAACCATCATAGCTTCGCGTCCTGATATTGGGGCAATGTCTCCCTACGGTGTACTTAATTACCGGGGGGATTTGGGTTATACTTTAGCTGAAAAAAATGTAACAATTTGTGGAGCTGATGAAAGTTATATTACTGAAATTTGGGCAGGCCAACTGGAAGAAGGTGTTTTTCCACAGGCGCATAACGAAGCATTGGTAACAGAAAATGCTAAAGAGATGTTGGGTTTACACATTGGTGATGCGATTATAGTTAATGCTCCTGATGAAAATGAATTTTTTTTTACAGTGTCCGGGTTCTTGAAAAACACGGCTAATATTATGAGTGCTGATTCCTATGGTATTTTCTTAAAAACGGAAGACTACTGTGCTATCTATCCAGATGTGATTGATGGCAATCTGGTAGATTATGGTATGATGTTTTTTATTCAATTTAGTAGCACAATAAATATACAACGTGAAATTACAGACTTAAAACTACAATGTGATTTGTTGGATGAACAGATATCGGGGAATAACTACTTGCTTGGTTTGCTTGGACAGGGGCGCAGTTCTTTCATGATGCAGATTTACACGGCTGCTGTTATATTGTTCGTATTGGTATTATTTGCTGGTATTATGATGATTGCAAGTAGCTTAAACAGTAACGTAGCACAACGAACCGAGTTTTTTGGACTAATGCGTTGCATTGGTGCAACACCTAAGCAAGTTATGCGATTAGTGCGTAAGGAGGCTATTAGTTGGTGTCGAATTGCCATTCCTATTGGAATTGGTGTTGGAGTTATTATAATATGGATTTTATGTGCAATCTTGCGTTTTCTCAGCCCCGAATATTTTGCAGCTATGCCTACATTCGGTATGAGTATACCGAGTATTTTCTTTGGAATTGTTGTAGGATTATTAACTGTAATTGTAGCGGTTCGCGTTCCTGCAAAAAAAGCAGCAAGGGTTTCACCGTTGGCGGCGGTTTCTGGTAATGCAAATGATTTGCAGCCTGTCCGAAAAGCAGCAAATACGAAACTTTTCAAAATTGAAACAGTTCTTGGTGTTTATCACGCAAAATCCAGTCGTAAGAATCTTATTTTAATGACGGGCTCTTTTGCTCTTAGCATAATTTTATTTCTATCATTTTCAGTAACGATTGAATTTATGCAGCACACGCTAGCGCCGCTTCAACCGTGGAGAGCGGATTTGTCTATAATAAGCCCAGATAATACTTGTTCTGTTGATAAAGCTTTCATGGACAGCTTGAAAGGAAATCCTATTGTGAAATCAGTGTATGGCAGAATGTTTGCATACGATATACCAATTATAGTAGATGGTACTGAAAAAAAAGTGGATTTAATCTCATATGAGCAAAAGCAGTTTGATTGGGCAAAGGAGTATATTTTGGAGGGATCTTTGGAAACGGTTCAAAAGGAAGCTCATACCGGATTAATTGTTTATGAACCACAGAATACCATTCAAGTTGGCGATATTGTAGTAATGGATATTGATGGTCAATCTGAAAAAATAAAAATAGTTGGCATGCTTTCAGACTGTCCTTTCTATAATGCGGATGATGTTGGGACTATTATCTGTTCTGAAGATACATTCCACCAAATAACCGGTCAGTCAGATTATACAATTATTGATATACAGCTAACTAGACGTGCAACAGATAACGATGTAACTGCAATTCATCAGATGATTGGTTACGAGTTCATCTTTTCAGACGAGCGTATGGGAAATAGTAGTACACGGGGAACCTATTATTGCTTTTGGCTATTTGTCTACGGTTTTCTAGTTTTAATTGCATTAATTACTATTTTTAATGTGGTAAACAGCATTGCCATGAGTGTTGCAGCGAGGACAAAGCAGTATGGCGTTTTTAGGGCTATTGGGTTGAGCACTAGACAACTTACCAATATGGTGATTACAGAAGCATTCACATATGCTGTTGCTGGTAGTATTGTTGGTGCAGTCTTGGGGCTGGTTTGCAATAAGAGTTTATTTGATATATTAGTAAGTTATAGGTGGGGAGATTCATGGACAGTCCCTTGGGCTGAGTTGGGAATTATTGTTTTGATTATATTCCTTTCGATAATCTTAGCTGTACATGAGCCAATCAGAAAAATTCACAACATGTCCATCGTTGACACGATTAGTGTACAATAACATTTTTATTTTTGAGGGCGGCAGTTTCATTTATTAGAAACTGTCCGCCCTTTTTCAAGTCTAAGTACATATGCAGACTCCCTTATATATTATATTTCCTGTAATCAAACCCCTATCTTTTCCAACACTTCTGTTAATTTTGTGTGTATTGTCCTAGTAAGTCATAGAGACAAGGAAAAATTACGTGTTGAGTGGGAAAAATTACATATAAAGGAATGGAATAATCTTTTATAGTAAAATATTAATAATACAAAATTGAGAAGTATGTAGAATGGAGATAGATATTATGAATGAAACCTCTAGTACACTTAAGATAATAGAAGTGTCAAATAAAAGATGGATATATTGGGGGGAATATAATCTTGTTTTTCAATATTCACAGCCTCTAATGAATGTACTGCGTTCTTATGAGACGGGAATTTCAGAAAAGGAGATTTTGCAGATTCAGGATGACGGTATAAAAGAAGAGTTACGAAAAGTATTCGAAAATGTGGAAATGGTAAGAAATAAAAGAGATGATTTGAATATATATTTAAATTCTATAGAGAAAGAGAATTGGGATAAAGATAAGTATCTACTGGGTGTTTTGTTTGAGGTTTCAAATGATTGCAATTTGCGCTGTACATATTGTTACGGACAGGGGGGCAATTATGGGGCATCTAGGTGCCTTATGAATTCTAAAACTCTAAAAAAATCATTAGAATACTGTTTCAAAAGATTTACACCTAATGAAAAAATATCAATTGTTTTCTTTGGCGGCGAGCCATTAATAAACAGCAAAATTATATTTGAAGCAGTTGAAGCTATTAATGCCTTCGCAAGCAAAAATGGCAATACTGTAAGATATAGTGTGACCACTAATGGGACAATATTAAACACAGAACTTCTAAATCTATTTCAAAAAAATGACTTCATTGTAACTGTAAGCATTGATGGGGGCGAATTAATACAAAACCGTAATAGACCTTTTGCTACAGGAAAAGGCAGCTATGATGTTATAAGTAAAAATGTTGAAGTTATGTTAAAAAACCGTATAAGGTTAATAGCTAGAATCACTTTGACTGGTCCCAATATTAAAAATCTATCCACTGCGGTAGAGGATATATGGAATATTGGATTTAATGACGTAACATTTGAATTAGTATCTACTGACAGCGAAGAATTGAGTGTTTCAACTAGGGATATAGATGATTTTAAAAAGCAAATCAATATCTTGTCGGATATAACATTTAATAATATTGTTTCCAATAAGAGAGGAAGATTAAAAAAGCTTACAGACTATGTTTTTGATATTCGTAATGTAAAATTGGGACAAACTTGTAGTTATAATTCTCACAGAGGAATCGTGATAAGTAGTAATGGCGATTTCTATAGATGCCATAGATTGCTTGAACAAAAACAATTTTGTGTAGGAAATACTTCTGAGAGCATAAATTGGGAGCGCTTTATTTGTAAATGTTCTTATGATAAATATTGTTCTGGATGTTGGGGCAAGAATATTTGCGCTAGATGCGCACAAGAAAATTATGAATACACTGGTGACCTTGAAAAACCGGATTTGCTTAGATGCGAGTTTAAAAAAATCGTAATGGAAGCGGGAATCAAACTCTTTATAAGACTATGGATTCATGATAATAGTAATTAAGATTAAGTTATCTAAACTGGGTACTAATCATTCACCAAAAAGAAAATCGGAGGTAGACATCATGGAAAAAAGAAGTGCATTTGAATCATTGAACACAGTAAAGCAGGGTGTTAAGCCTGATCAGACAATCATTTGTTTGTTGGACTGCGGTAATGACGATTACTGCGACAAGTGCGATGGCATTTGTAAGCCGACCGCATCATAAGTAGTTTTAAACCAAGAAATTTTACGTATAACTAAAACAATAGGTGGATGATTTTTATCAGAATAGATATGTAATTTATAATTACATATCTATTCTTAAATAAAGAGAGGAAGTAACATATGTATAAAATTATAGAAACAGAAAATCAAGATTATATTTTTTTCCCTTATACATTAGCAATCTTTCCGTATGATGAAAAGGTTAAAGTGGCGATGCAATGCAATAGAAATAATGATTTAAAAAGTGATGATGATTTAGAGTACATAAAATCCAAAATAGATGAGGTAATAAAACAAGAAGAAGAGAATAAGTCCTTAGTTAAAATGAAAGAGGCGGAATTGAGAAACTCCGTAAAAATAACAGGTCTGCAGATAAATATTGCCTATGCTTGTAATATGAAATGTAAATACTGCTTTGCCGGAGACGGTAATCACTATAAGAGCGGTTATCTGACAAATCATAAAGCGGATTGTATTATAGATTATATCAGCCAAAACTGTAGCGATAAGGTTTTTATACAAATTGTAGGCGGTGAACCACTTATAAATGTGGATGGATTTAAGTATCTTGTTACAAATCTGAAAAAACGCTTGGGGGAAAGGGTACATTTCTCAACCACAATTAATGGATTACTCGTAAACACAGATATCCTGAATTTTTTTAAAAAATATAAAATTGATTACATGGTTAGTTTAGACAGTCATATTAAATGGATAAATGATAGTTTAAGAGTTTCAAATAATGGAGAAAGCGCATATGAAAAAATCATGAATGATTTTATAAAATATAAAGATGAATATGATTATAATTGTTTTCATATTACTGTTACGCCTAATAATTTAAATGTTTCAGAAACAATAGAAACGCTATTTAATATGGGAGCAAAACATATAAGCGTTGATTTTGTAAAATCGTTGGAAAAACAATTTAGATTCAGCGAAAAAGACATGGAAGTTATTAAAGAAGAGTGCAGAAAAGTTGAAGAATTAATACTAGATAGAATCAGAAATAAATTATGTGTTAGTGTTCATCCACTCTTGACTAGAATAGGTAGATTACATTACAGAAAACCTTTATTGAAAAGATGTGGGGTAAATAATAACTTGTTTGCGTGTGCACCAGATGGCGCAATTTATCCTTGTGACATGCTTATGTGGGAGGATTACAAACTAGGAGACATTGCAAAGGGAATAGATAGCGCCCGACACAAACAGATTATTAATAAAATGGTAAATGATAAGTGCGAAGATTGCTGGGCTAGATTAGTTTGCGGTGGAATGTGCTTTGCGGATACTACACAATATAGTGAAGAGATGGGAGCATTGTGTGAATTAAGAAAAATTTTTCTGGAATCTCGTCTTAGATTGTATATAAGGATCAGGGAAGAAGCCTTAGAATTTGACTTTGATAAATATTTATAATATATGCTTGCTAATAGATAGGATAAGTAGGAGGATTTATGGTAAATTTCAAAAATCATATCAATAAAATGAAGGAAATTAAAGCAGGGGATCGGTTCTATTTATATGATGGACATATCGGAAGATTATTATGTATAACTGAAAGAGAGTTCTTGTTTATAAAGAAATGGAAATTTTTTTCTCAAATCCACGATTCTAATACTATGGAGTTGATGTCTGCTTCTGATCCGAGTGCATTATCTTTAGGGGAAAAGCTGGAAGAAATAGCTGTTAGTGACAACTTGGGTGAAGAGAGCTTGCTGAGCATTGGGTTGAAAAATAGCAGTGTCTATGGGTTAAACTCTCTGTGGTTGAATATTGTGCATGCTTGCAATATGAGTTGTAAATATTGCTTTGTTGATAATGGGAAATATGGTAATACGAGTGGGTACATGGAGAGAGATACTGCCATACGAGCAGTGGAAAAATGGCTCAATAATTTGGATTCTCGTCAAACAGTATTTAATGTTATTTTCTTTGGCGGGGAACCTCTTTTAAATTGGGAACTAATTGAGTATATCGTTGATAAGGTTGAAATTGAGGTGGAGAAAAGGAAAAAGCATTGTAGATATTACCTTACCACCAATGCCACTATTATCAACGAAAAAATATTGGATTTAATAAAGAATCATGACTTCGTTTTTTCTATTAGTATAGATGGATTAGAGTATATACATAATTATAATCGGCCTTTAGCGAATAGTAATGATAGCTATATGATAATAAGAAAAAATATTGAGTCCTTTTTATGCGCTGCACCCAAAACAATAGCCAATATGGTGGTTTGTAGGGAAGATATTCCTTTTATTGTAGAGTCTGTAAAGGAATTATGGCAAATGGGATTTAAAGCAGTCAAAGTGGTATTGAGCATGGAAAGAGAGGTACATTTAACTTTTGACGAGCTTCTTGAATATAAAGAGCAAATGGAACAACTGGCAAATGACACTTATGAAAATATTATAAAGGGAGATAGGCATGTAGTTGAAAATTTTATTGAAATATTTTCTAGTTTATCAAATAGAAAGAATTGCGGAGGATGCGCTCTTTATAACGATAGAGTGATGGTGGTTGCTCCAGATGGGGAGGAATTCAAATGTTATAAACAAATATCTGCTAATATGCGGGAGCAAGAGCATAGATTTATGGAAAAGTGTGATAACTGTTGGGCGGTATCCTTGTGTGATGAAGGCTGCCCTTTGGATCACAAAATTTTTACAGACGATTTCTATAAAAGATCAGAAGAACTTTGCAATAGGTCAAAATGTATTTATAATGTGGCCTTAAAACTATATATCCGCTTTTCAGAAGTGGGCGCGGATAAACTAAAAAAATATTTTTTGTGGAGGCATAGCAATGATGTCAAATGATTATACAGTTAAAGTTGGCGAAGATTGGTATACATATGTGAGTGATACGGGTGATATTGAAAAAAATGGCCATGTGTGGGAAAAAAATATATATACAGATTTTACTGGAATTAGTACAAGGATGAAACTAGATATTACTGAAGAACAATGGATTCGTGGCGAGGTGGTTCAAAGTTTATGGCTGTCAATTTCTCATATTTGCAACATGGTATGTGAGTATTGCTTTGCCCAGGATGGAACGTATGGCACAGCTTCTTTGATGAATTGGGAGACTGCTAAAAGAGCAATTGACTTTTTCTTTGAATATTTAAAGAAAGACGTTCGAAAAATCCGGGTGAATTTTTTTGGCGGGGAGCCCTTGCTAAACAAAGAGGTGTTTCTTAAAAGCGTTGAATATATAAATGAAAAAGCCCAAAAAATAGAAAAACCGGTTCGGTATATAATTACAACAAATAGTACGATAATTGACAATGAAATTATATCAATATTTAAAGATAATAATTTCATGGTTAATGCAAGTATTGATGGTGATGTTAATGCTCAGAATAGTAGCAGACGTTTTAAAGATGGAAAAGAGACATACAGTATTGTATGGAAAAACATCATGTTATTAGTGGAAAATGGCATTGAAGTTATTGCACGTGTCACTATTACTAAAAAAAATTTAAGGTTTTTCCGGGAAAGCGTATTAAAAATGTGGAAAGCGGGAATTGAATACGTTCAGTTTGCTCCGGTACAAACTGATGATGAAAATCTAAAATTGGACATAGCCTGCCTGAAGAAATTTGAACAGGATCTTGCTTATTTAGTCAAGTTCTCCAATCAGAGTGCAGATAACGGAAAACGCTGTGATCTTGGAAATATAACAGAGTATGAAAATAGAATTGCTAGTAGACTTATATTAAAAGAATGCAGATTTTTTAACTCGTTTACAATTATATGCGCACCAGATGGGAAAATATATAATTGTAATAGAATAATTGGTAATAAGGATTATGAAGCTGGAAGCGTTTTTGAAGGAATTAAATGGGAAAAACTAAAAAAAGACTATAATTGTCCTGAAATTTGCAAAAGATGTTGGGCAAGACATCTTTGTGGCGGAGGGTGCCATTTAACAAATGATGAACTTAGTTGTCTTTTTAATAAAATTGTTATAGATGTTGCATTAAAAGACTATATAACAGAGAAAAATAGAAAATCGCCAATTTAATTCGAACCAATTCGAATCGGAGGATATTATGGAATTTTTTGGTTTAGGATTGATGTATACAAATAGGTGTAATTGCGAATGTGATATTTGCGGTTTAAATTGTACACCTCAAAATGATGAGAAAATGACAGTAGAAGAAGCAAAGCATTACATTGATGCGGCTATAAAAAATAATATAAGAATGATCGGGTTTACTGGCGGTGAACCATTATTGTATATCCATGAAATAGAAGAGCTGCTTAAGTATGCTGTGGAAAAAGGAATAAAGAGAACTACACTTACTACGAATTGTTATTGGGCGAAAGATATAAATGTAACTTATAATAATTTGAAGATCTTAAAAAATAGTGGTATAGATCATATCAAGGTAAGCTGTGACAGATTCCATAATGGTTCGATTCCATTAGAAAACATAAAGAATGTGTTAAATGTTTCAAATGACATAGGGTTGCGCGTTACTTTGGGCTGCGTTGTTACTAAAGACGAAAAGGAAGTATATGAAATATTAAGGCAACTAGGAGATAGTGTCTTTGGACATAGTGTGACATTATATAGTTGTCAATATGTAGGACGCAGTAAAGAGAAGATTGAGAAAACTGATTTGTATAAAAAAGTTGTACTTAATCGATGTCCGGAGTGCGGAACACTAATTATTACACCAAATGGAAATGTTTATCCCTGCGGAGCAATACATCCTATAGATTCCCAAATTATTTGTGGAAATGTAAAACAGGTTGATTTGGAAGAGATTATCAATAAAATAAGGAATGATGCGGATTTTATGCATGTCTTTAATTGCGGGGTTGGCGATTACTATGAATACATACATAAAAAAAACCCGAGTTATGTCTTTATAGATGAATGTGAAGTTTGCACCAAGATTTTTACAGTACTGAGTGAAAAGGAGAGAGAATTATGCAGGATGAAAAAGTGACCAGCGTAGAGCTGGTTATTAAGCAAATTTTTTATATAACTAAAAAAAAAAATGGGGTATGCGCCTGATCTTGTGTAATGTACTTGTGTTGATTTATTCAGTCGCAAGCATATTATACCCTGTTTTTTTAAGCAAACTTGTTGATCAAGGAATTGTAAGAAACGATGATATGATGCGCAATTTCTATTTCATGATATTGCTTGCAATTTCCTTGATAACTATTCTTACATATTACATAAAAAGTATTCAATTTACAAAATTAGGACAGGATGTTTCGTTCTATTTAAAGACTAATATACTTTCTAAATTTAATGAATATAGTGAAGGGTTTTTTGAACAACACAAGAATGGAGAAGTATTGTCTATATTAGAAAATGATATAAAGAGAATTGAAAATATTTTAACGACTAATTTAAGCAATATAATTGTAAATATGGTAACAATAGTTGGAAT
>ERZ1026846.525-NODE-525-length-29827-cov-17.264309_pt1 | contig 29827 bp, 19 predicted proteins | sample MGYA00380153_ERZ1026846 | MGnify/ENA primary metagenome ERZ1026846 (study PRJEB33269, sample SAMEA4719789) | human gut metagenome | biome: human-associated habitat; feature: organic feature; material: feces | place: Cameroon | collected 2013-10 ...
GTATTGGAAATAATCGTATATTTGCAACCGAAATACAATTAACAATAAACAATAACGAATAGAAATATTGAATATGGAAAAGATTAAGGGACTTATCGATGCACCGTTTACTCCTTTTTACGAGAATGGTGATGTGAATCTGGAACCAATCGAGGCTTATGCCAAGATGCTTCAGAAGAATGGCTTGAAGGGTGTGTTCATCAACGGTTCATCTGGCGAGGGCTATATGCTTTCAACAGAAGAGAGAATGCAGCTCGCTGAGAGATGGGTCGAGGTAGTACCTGAGGACTTCAAGGTAATTGTTCATGTAGGTAGCTGCTGCCTCCGCGAAAGCCGCCGTCTGGCTGAGCACGCACAGAAATTGGGCGTTTGGGGTATCGGTTCTATGGCTCCTCCATTCCCAAAGATCGGCAGAATCGAGGAGTTGGTAAAATACTGCGAGGAAATTGCTTCTGCAGCTCCTGAACTTCCATTCTACTACTACCACATCCCTGCATTCAATGGTGCTTTCCTGCCAATGCTCGACTTGCTGAAGGCAGTAGATGGCAGAATTCCTAACTTCGCCGGTATCAAGTATACCTTCGAGAGCCTGTATGAGTATAACCAGTGCCGACTCTACAAGGATGGAAAGTTTGATATGCTCCACGGTCAGGACGAAACCATTTTGCCTAGTCTCGCAATGGGTGGTGCACAGGGTGGTATTGGCGGCACAACCAACTATAACGGCCGTTGCCTCACCGGCATTCTTGATGCCTGGAAGGCTGGTGATATCGAGAAGGCACGCGAGTTGCAGAACTTTGCACAGGAGGTAATCAATGTTATCTGCCACTACCGCGGCAATATCGTAGGCGGCAAGCGCATCATGAAGTTGATCGGTTTCGATCTCGGAAAGAACCGCACACCGTTTAACAATATGACAGACGAGGAGGAGGCAAACATGAAGAAGGAACTCGAGGCAATCGACTTCTTCAATAAATGTAATCTCATTTAAGAATAGATAGTTAATTGTTAGTTTATTAAGTGGAGGGTGCCAAAATCTGTCGGTTGCTGGCATTTTTTGACACCCCCTTTAAATGGCAAAATCAAGTTATCTACCATGGATATAAAAAAATATTTAGGCTATTGGGCTGAGTGCTACCGTGAAGACCTCGTTCAGAACATCATGCCTTTCTGGATGAAATATGGTCTTGACACCGAGAACGGTGGAGTTTATACCTGCGTTGACCGCAATGGTGAACTGATGGATACCACCAAGTCAGTATGGTTCCAGGGGCGTTTCGCATATACCTGCTGTTTCGCATACAATAATATAGAGCGCCGTCAGGAGTGGCTTGATGCAGCAAAGCAGACTATCGATTTCATAGAGGCCCACTGTTTTGATACCGACCGCCACATGTTCTTCGAAGTAACAGCCGATGGCAAGCCTTTGCGTAAGCGCCGCTACGTGTTCAGCGAGAGTTTTGCAGCCATAGCGATGGCAGAATACAGCAAGGCTACCGGCGACCGCACTTATGCTGAAAAGGCAATGCAGATTTTCCGTGAGATGCGTAAGAGACTTACCACTCCGGGACTTCTTGAACCGAAATATCTGCCTACAGTAGAAATGAAGGGACATAGCATTACGATGATTCTCATCAATGTGGCCAACGTTTTGAAGCAGGTTATTGACGATCCTGAGCTTGATGAACAGACCGACCAGTCTTTAGAATCACTTATTAAGAACTTCGCTCATCCGGAATTCAAGGCACTTCTGGAAACCGTAGGACCAAATGGCGAATTTATCGATTCTATCAACGGACGTCTTATCAATCCTGGCCATTGCATCGAAACATCATGGTTCCTGATGGATGTGGCAGAGCGCAGAGGCGACAAGAAACTGCTGGAGTTTGCCCTTCAGATTCTCGACTGGTCTTGGGACTGGGGATGGGATGACGAATTTGGCGGCATTATCAACTTCCGCGACTGCAAGGGTTACCCACAGCAGGATTACTCACAGGATATGAAGTTCTGGTGGCCACAGACAGAGGCAATCATCGCCAACCTCTATGCTTACAAGCTGACAGGCGATGAGAAATATCTCAAGCGTCACCGCCAGATAAGCGAATGGACATACGCCCATTTCCCAGACCATGAATATGGCGAGTGGTATGGCTATCTGCACCGCGACGGTTCTGTTGCTCAGGCAGCCAAGGGTAATATCTTCAAGGGGCCGTTCCATATCCCTCGTATGATGATCCGTTCATTTATGCTCTGCAATGAGATTCTTGCAAAGTAATAACAGAATCTCTAGCAGATAAACAAAATGAGAATCCCGCATAAAACAAACGGGATTCTCTCTTCCTAAACAATAAGAGAAAAAATATAAATCAACAGAAAATAAAGAAATAACATTTTCTTGACAATTTTATGAAGAATTCAAAAATATATCCTTGGGTGGTGGTAGGCCTTCTTGGAGGCGTAGCCCTGCTCAATTATATGGACCGACAGATGCTCAGCACCATGAAGGATGCCATGCAGATGGATATTCAGGAACTGCAGTCGGCAACCAACTTTGGTCATCTGATGGCCGTATTCCTCTGGATTTACGGCTTGATGAGCCCTGTGTCCGGTATCATCGCCGACCGTTTGAGCCGCAAATGGCTCATTGTTGGCAGTTTGCTGGTCTGGTCGTCTGTAACCTATCTCATGGGCTTGGCAACCACCTTCGACCAGGTGTTCTGGCTCCGTTCCTTCATGGGTGTGAGTGAGGCGCTCTATCTGCCAGCGGGCTTGGCGCTCATAGCCGATTATCATACCGGCGGTTCACGTTCGCTTGCAGTAGGTATCCACATGACGGGTCTTTACATCGGTCAGGCAGTAGGAGGTTTCGGAGCAACACTCGCAGCAGCCTACTCATGGCATACCACCTTCCACTGGTTCGGAATAATCGGTATCGTATATGCTTGTATCCTGGCTGTGTTCCTACGCGATAAGCAGCGCGAGGTGAACCCTTCTGAGGTAAAGGTAGAGAAACCTAAGTCGATGGGCGTGTTCGCCAGCATGAAGTCGCTGCTCGGCAACGTGGCTTTCTGGGTTATCCTGCTCTACTTCGCAGCACCTAGCTTACCGGGATGGGCAACAAAGAACTGGCTGCCAACGCTCTTTGCCGAGAATCTGAATCTCCCGATGTCGCAGGCGGGTCCTATGGCCACCATCACCATTGCCGCTTCTTCGTTTATCGGCGTACTGCTGGGCGGTACATTGAGCGACCGTTGGGTAAAGCGCAACATCCGCGGCCGTGTCTATACAGGTGCTATCGGTCTGGGACTGACCATTCCTTCGCTCCTGCTTCTGGGCTTCGGTCATAATGTAATAGGTATTATCTGTGCAGGTTTGCTGTTCGGTGTCGGCTTCGGTATGTTCGATGCCAACAATATGCCAATCCTCTGTCAGTTTGTAGGAGCCCGCCAGCGTGCTACGGCTTATGGCATCATGAACATGGTAGGTGTGTTTGCCGGTGCAGCCATCACCAATGTACTGGGCAAATGGAGCGATAACGGCAACCTCGGACTCGGTTTCGCAGTGCTCGCAGCTGTGGTAGCAGTGGCTCTCGCAGTTCAGCTCTTCGCTCTCCGTCCTAAGACGGACAATATGGAATAATCATGGAGTCGGGGGCTACTTTCCCGACACCATTTTTTAAAAGAAATATCAGTAAAAAGTTTGTGTTTTATTTATTAAATATAGCTGAATTATGATTATATCAAGTCTCAAGCAAAGTGAGCGAATAGAGTCGCTTCATCCGCTGTTTAAGATGGCATTCGACTATATTAAGTCACATGACCTTCTTCATACGCCATGCGGACGTATCGAACTGCAGGGTGACGATCTGTTCATCAACAACGTAAATCCCGAGTGTATCGCTGCCGAACAGCAGGTACTCGAAATGCACGAGAAATATATCGACATCCACGTTTTGCTGGAGGGTGAGGAAACGATAGGCTGGAAAGATATCGACGACACCGGAGAACCATCAAAACCTTATGATGCCGAAGCCGACTGTGCACTGTATGCTGAGCCAGCCTCAGTATATGCCAAGCTCCATCCTGGACAGTTCATGATAGTTTGGCCTGAAGATCCCCATGCCCCTGTAATAGGAACCGGCAAGGTAAGGAAACTCATCGTCAAAGTGAAGATTTAAAATTTAAACCTGTACTAATAATAATAAGATTAATATATGGCAACTAGCTTCAAATTATTTAGTTTTGCACTGTTGGCCATGGGCGGAACAGCAGTTCTGAGCCCTCAGGCAGCAGTAGCAGCAACTAACTCAACCCTATTAGAGCATACACAGCAAGACAACGTATGCAAAGGTATCGTAAAAGAAGCTACTGGTGAACCTCTTATCGGTGCAACAGTAGTAGTAGATGGCACTAAAAACCTTGCCGTAACCGATTTCGACGGAAACTTTACACTCAGCAATGTAAAGAAGGGTGATGTGCTTGTCATCACATACCTCGGTTTTGAACCATACCAGGTAAAATGGAACGGCCAGCCTCTTGATATCGTTATGAAGGCTGATTCCCACTCTCTCGAAGAACTCGTGGTGGTAGGTTACGGTGTACAGAAGAAATCAAGTCTTACCGGTTCGGTAGCATCCGTATCGAGCAAGGATATCGTGAAGCAGACTTCATCCAACGTAGCATCAACCCTCCAGGGTCGCACCCCTGGTGTTGAAATCATCCAGCAGGCAGGTGTTGCCGGAGCCGATGTTAATATCGTGATCCGTGGTGCCGCTTCGTTCGGTGCAACAGAACCTCTCTATATCATCGATGGCGCTTTCAGTAACAACGGTCTTACCACCCTCAACCCTAATGATATCGAGTCTATCGAAATTCTGAAGGACGGTGCTGCCGCAGCCATCTACGGTTCCCGTGCAGCCAATGGTGTGGTTATCATCACTACCAAGCGCGGTAAGCAGGGCAAGCCGCTCGTTGAGCTCGACGGTTCGTTTGCTGTACAGACACCAACCAATGTACCAGACTTCCTCAACGCATCGCAGTGGCGCCAGTTTGCCAATACCGTGGCAGACAATTCCGGCCTTGCCCATGCACCAGAGAACGATAATCCAACCAATCCGAATACAGATACCGACTGGGCTGACGAGTGGTTGCAGTTTGCACCAATGTGGAACCTCAACGCCTCAATCTCAGGAGGTGGTGAGAATTCTACCTTCTCAACCAGCGTGGGTTATCTCGACCAGAAGGGTATGACCATCTATTCAGGTTACAAGCGTTACAACTTCCGCGTCAACTCTTCATACAAGAAGGGCATCTTCTCACTCTCAGAGAACCTCTCTATCTCTCATCGTGACAAGACCCCTACAACACCATTCAGCATCTCATTGCCAACATTGCCTATCTATGATGAAATGGGACGTCTGGTATCAGGTGGTCCTGATTACTACATCAACCCAGAGGATGGCAAGGCTGTGAACAAGATTGCCCCATTGGCTTATTCCGACCGTTATAGCCGTACAACCGACGTGATTGGTGCTATCAATGCACAGCTCGACCTGTGGGATGGCTTGAAGTATAAGGCAACTTTCAGTGCCAACTGGAGTAATGCCCACTCTTATACACACAAGCCAACCTATAATACAAAGTGGAATGCAGACGGAACTCCAGATGTAGACTTCGGTAACACCCGCAACAGCATCACCGAGTCACGTGGCGAGACATTCACTTACACCATCGATAACCTGCTGACCTACAACAAGACATTTGGCGGTCATAGCATCGATGCTCTTGTAGGTACCAGCTGGATGCGCGAATACTACCGCTCAATGGGTATCAATACCATCAATGATATCGGCGGAACAAGCATTACCGGTTTCCAGAGTGTAGATGGAAAGATTTCGGCTGGTGACGATAATGCAGCCCTGCTGTCATTCTTCGGCCGTATCAACTACGACTACAAGAACCGTTACCTCCTGTCGGCAAGTATCCGTCGCGATGAGTCTTCCAAGTTTGCCAAGGATTGCCGTGTAGGTTACTTCCCATCAGTATCAGTAGGTTGGAACGTACAGGAAGAGCCTTGGTTCCCTAAGGAGGCCATCAGCAAGCTGAAGTTGCGTGCCAGCTACGGTGAGCTCGGTTCTAACTTCCTCGATCCATACAGCTTCGATGATATTGCCTACGGACCAATTCCATTTACATTCAATGGAAACCGCTTTACCAGCGGCCGTGCAGCTTATTTGAAGTCAAAGAATCTGAAGTGGGAGACAGCCAAGACAACCGATATCGGTCTCGAGTTAGGTTTACTTGACAACTCACTCACCTTCCAGGTAGAGTACTTCTACAAGAAGAACGTAGACCTGTTGGCACAGATTGACCTGAACCTCTCAAGCGGTCAGGTATTCGAGATCAACTCATCTCGCGAGAAGCCATACGTCAATACAGCTTCTGTAGAGAACAAGGGATGGGAGTTTACATTGGGTTACCGCAAGCAGCTCACACGTGATTTCTCACTTGATGCTTCGCTCAACGTATCAACCCTTACCAACAAGGTATTGGCTCTCGGTGATAACGTACAGCCTATCACATCAGGTGCGATGTCAAGTTTCTTCAATGATTCTCCATCCATCACCATGCCAGGCTACGCCATCGGTTCGTTCTACGGTTACAAGATTGAAGGTTTCGATGCAGACGGTAACTTCATCTTCCAGGATACCGACAAGAATGGTACAGTGAATGCAGAGGATAAGGTGATTCTCGGTGATCCAATCCCTGATTTCTCTTATGGTTTGAACATCAATGCATCATATAAGGACTTTGACCTCACATTGTTCTTCCAGGGTGTATATGGTAACGACATCTTCAACCAGATGAAGTATACCTATTACTTCGACTACTCAAACAACTGTGTGACAGACGTATTGAATGCATGGAGCCCTACAAATCATAATACAAACATTCCTGTGATGAAGACTCAGAATACAAACGGCGGTAACTCTCTGCCAAGTGACTTCTATATTGAAGACGGTTCTTACTTCCGTTGCAAGAACCTTCAGTTGGGTTACACCTTCCCAAGCAAGCTCGTAAGTAAGTTGGGATTGTCTCGTTTGCGTGTTTATGGTGGTATACAGAACCTGTTCACGATAACCAACTATTCAGGCTATGACCCTGAGGTTAGCTCGAACGCTCTGTTCTCTCGTGGTATTGACAATAAGTCATTCCCTAACGCACGTACCTATACATTAGGTTTCAATGTCTCATTCTAAAATTTAAACAAAATGAAAATCAAATATAAGATATTAGCATCATTGCTGATTGTTGGCGGATTGTCTCTCCAGAGCTGCGACAGCGTCTTCGATGAGCTGGCGATTAACCCTAACCAGCCAAGTATGAAGACATACTTTACAACACCAGAAGGTGTGAACGATGCCGTAACGACAATGTACGGCTATATCTCAACCCAGCGCTGCTTGGGAGCTTCTGGCTCAAAGACCCAGATTATCCGTGGTGACGAAGCCAACTCCAACTCCGATTATGGTAAGCCAGGTATGTTTGGCGAAGACTTGAACTCAAGTTTCTATACCATCGAGCAGCCTTACACCCTGATGTACACCACTGCCTCTCAGGCATCTTACATCATCGAAGAGGCACCTAAGGTTGACTTCTCAGGTAATGAGAAGTTGCGCAATGCCTACATCGGCGAAGCTCATTTCTGGCGTGCATTTGCTCACTATTATCTGCTGACCAACTTTCGTCAGGTAAGTCCTATCCGTCAGATGCCTAGAGGCGCTGAGGACTATGTACGCAAACCTGAAAGTCCTGAGGCAGTATGGGACTTCATCAAGGAAGACCTGGAGCGTGCCAAGGAGTTGCTTCCTGAGAAAGGCTATTGGACAGGCGATAATACCGGTCGTGTTACTAAGGCTGCCGCTGCTGCGCTGCAGGGCATCTGCTACATGTACCGCACTGGTATCGAGAAGCATTACGGCTCCAGCACCCAGACTTACTACGAAGAGGCTGCCAAAGAGTTTGACCAGATTATCAAGGGCGACTTCGGTTCATACGAGTTGGCACCAGACTATTCTTGGAACTTCGACGTAGCTCACGAGAACGATGCGAATCCAGAGTCAATCCTCGAAATCCAGTTCCTCGGTGATGTTAACAATACCGGTTTCAACCCTGGTACCGCAACATCAGGTCTTGCATTCGACTCTCGCGGTTTGATGCTCCCAGGTGCAGGTGTAGGTTACGAGGGTGTAGCCAACAACTGGTTGTACAACGAGTTTGTCAATTCTGTTGACAAGGACGGCTGTACAGACATCCGTATGTTCTCTACCCTGATGTTCGACGATTTGAAGCCAGAAATCAAGCTTCATTCAGATGCAGAGGGCAACAAGCAGCGCCTCGAAGGTCCTGGTGGTTTGCACTGGGAGCAGCTCTATCCTTCAACAGGAGCAGCAGAGGGCTTCCAGACCGTAGCCAATACCCTGGCACATGCTTTCAAGGCAGGTATCAAGAAGGGTGTTGACTTTACATTGCCTATGCTCATGAATGCTGACGGCACACCTAAGTTGAACGGTGTGGGCGGCGGTACCAAGGAGTATATCTACAACCAGCCACGTGCCAATGGCGTAAACTGGCGCTATATCCGTCTGGCAGACGTCTATCTGCTCTATGCTGAGGCTCTTCTCAACGGTGCTACACAGGGCAAACTGACAGCTGCTGAGGCTGTAAACCTGGTGCGCAACCGTGCAAATCTTGCCAGCCTTTCACAGGTGACACTCGACGACGTGAAGCACGAGCGCGTATTGGAGCTCTCATTGGAAGGTCACAGATTCTACGACCTGTTGCGTTGGGGCGAACTTTCTTCACGCTTCCAGGAACTTTCTCTTGATCCTACATTCAAGAAGTTTGTTTCTGCATCAGATTACAAGGGATTCGTTACCGGCAAGCACGAGTGGTTGCCAATTCCTATCAATGAGATGAACTCTAATCCATATATTACATCTAATAATCCAGGATATTAATTCGGGGAATCATGAAAAAGATAATATCAGCAATCCTATTCTGTGCTGTTGCCACTGCGGCAACAGCGCAGACATTGAACAACGGCATCACATTGCCTAAGATATGGCCTCCACAGTATGAGGAACCGACAGTACGTCAGGAAATGCCAGTGCCTTATCTCAAGAACAAGCCGGCAGTATTGCCAATCAACAATGGCCGCCAGCTGTTTGTTGACTCGTTCCTGATCAGCAGTACAAACCTGCGCAGCATTTATCACGCTCCAAACTTCTATAAAGGTAATCCGGTATTGGAACCTACCGAAAAATGGGAAAACACAACAGAGGGTGCTCCTTATGCAGCACCATTCAGTGACGGTATCTGGTATGACGAAAAGGAAGGCATCTTCAAGATGTGGTATCTTGCAGGAGCAGGAACCATGCACAAGCAGAGCAACCAGACTTTCTATACCTGCTATGCTGAATCAAAGGATGGTAAGAACTGGAAGAAGGTGAATCTTGACATCGTGCCTGGTACGAACATCGTAGATACATGCGACCGCGATGCTGCTACCATCTGGCTCGACCGCAACGAGAAGGATCCTTCACGCCGATGGAAACTCTTCAATATCGAAAGAAGACCTACCGACAAGCGCTGGCAGATTATCCTGAAATATAGTGCTGACGGACGCAAGTGGAGCAGGGGTGTAGCACAGTCGGGCGACGTATATGACCGCTCAACAGCATTCTACAACCCATTCACTAAGCGCTGGGCTTTGAGTTTGAGATGGTCAACTCCAGTTTCTTCACGTTCAAGAGCTTATGCTGAGAACGAGGATCCTGAGTTGCTCGTAAGTCTTACCCACCGCGTTCGCAAGGATGCTGTAGACCGCAATCTTCATTTCTGGTTTGCTCCAGACGACAAGGAGTTGCGCCATCCTAAGTATCCTGAGGTAGAGCCAGGCATTTACAACTTTGATGCCATTGCTTATGAGAGCATCATGATCGGACAGTATGCCGCTTGGTGTGGACCGGAAAACAATATCTGCAAGCGCGACGGAATCCAGAAGCGCAACGTGATAGAATTGGGCTACAGCCGCGACGGTTTCCACTTCGCACGCCCATCTCACAAGCCATTCATGGACGTCAACGAGACAGAGGGCGCCTGGAACTGGGGTAACATGCAGTCTATCAATGGTACTCCGCTTATCGTAGGCGACTCACTCTATTTCTACAGTTCAGGCAGACGTCTCAACAAGATTATGTGGGACAGCTACACCTCTACCGGTCTTGCCGTATTGCGCCGTGACGGATTCGTATCCATGCATGCAGACAAGAAGGAAGGTTACCTGACAACCGAGAAACTCTCATTCGACGGAAAATACTTCTTTGTCAATGCCGACGTAAAGGGCAAGGGCGCCCAGCTGAAGGTGGAGTTGCTCGATGAGAACGGCACACCAATCCCTGGTTTTACCAAGCGTGACTGTGCTGTGATGCGTGCCGACAAGACCAAGCACCTGATTACCTGGAAGGGAAAGAAAGACCTCACAGAACTCTCTGGCCGTATCATCCGTGCCAAGTTCTATCTCACACGAGGCGATCTCTATGCTTTCTGGATTTCACCATGGGAAACAGGCGAGAGCCGCGGCTTTACTGCCGGTGGTGGTCCTGGACTCAGCGGAACAGGTGTTGACTGTCCACAAAAATAATAAAATCACATTTAAAATATGATGATTATGCGACATAAATTCTTATATTCCATAGCTATCATCACAGCCTGTACATTAGCAGGCTGTGGTTCAGACAGCACTTCGGGCGGTGATGAACCGGTAGTTCCGCCAACAGACAAGCCTAATCCGGGAGAACCGTCAACTCCTAGCGAGCCATCGGATCCCGATGATTTGAAGGGCACGATATACAATGGTATCAAGCTGCCGGCACAATGGCCGCTTCTGCGCTCAGCATCTTCGGATATACGCAAAGGTATGTCGCCATACTATCTGTCTTCCCGCCCTACAACTGTCAATGTTGCAGTCGGCAGACAGCTTTTTGTTGACAACTTTCTTATTGAGAAAACAACGCTGACCCGCAAATTCCATTATCCTGAGTATTATTCAGGCAATCCTATTCTCTCGCCCGACAAGGACTGGGAGAAGGTAGGTACCAAGGGAGCAGCCTTTGCAGCACCTTTCAGTGATGGTGTATGGTATGATGAGACAGAGCAGAAGTTCAAGATGTGGTATATGGCAGGAGGCGGCAAGTACTCGGTCAATTCCGGAGGCATCACCTGCTATGCAGAGTCGGCTGATGGTATCACATGGACCAAGCCTTCGCTCTCTATCGAGACGGGAACCAATATCGTTGACAAAGGACTCCAGCGCGATGCATCTACCGTCTGGCTTGACAAGCAGGAAACCAGTGCTTCCAAGCGCTACAAGATGTTCCAGGTAGCAGGCGGTCCGGGAAAATGGAAGTATATATACAAGACCTCGGCTAACGGCATACAGTGGCGCGACAACAAGACGCCTTCCCAGGCTGTTACCGACCGTTCTACCGTATACAAGAATCCTTTCCGCAATGTCTGGGCATGGAGCATGCGCCACAATGTGCGTCTCAATTCAAGCGACCCTTACACCGTGCGTGCAAGAGACTACTACGAGAATGCCGATCCAGCCAGCGGCAACCAGAATGCCAAGGCAGAACTGAGCAAATTCTGGTTCGGTCCATGGCCTAACGAGCAGAAGCATCCGAATTATCAGAACAATGATGGAGCTCCTGGTATCTACAATCTCGATGCCATGCCTTATGAGAGCATCATGTTGGGCTTCTTCAGCGTATGGCAGGGACCTGAGAACGATGTCTGCTCTAAGGACAACGTGATCAAGCGCAACCAGATTATGGTAGGTTACAGCCGTGATGGTTACAGCTGGCAGCGTGATGACATGAATCCGTTTATGGCTGTCAGTGACAACCGGGCAGACTGGAACAACGGCAATCTGCAGTCGGTAGTAGGAGCACCGCTTATCGTAGGCGACAAACTCTATTTCTATCTCAGCGGACGCCGTCTGCAGGGAACCAGCGAGATAACATCTACAGGTCTGGCAATCCTACGCCGTGACGGCTTTGCATCCATGTCGGGTACAGGCGAACTCACTACCGTAGGCATCCGCTTCACCGGAGAACATTTCTTCGTCAATGCTAAGATAAACGGAGAGCTGCGCGTGGAGATTCTCGATGACAAGGGTAATGTTATTCCTGGTCTTGCCAAGAGCGACTGCAAGGTCGTAACAGGCGACAACTGCAAGGCAAAGGTAGACTGGACCAGCGGCAAGACACTGGCATCATTGAAGGGACAGAAGATAAAGGTAAGATTCTATCTGACAGATGGCGACCTCTATGCCTTCTGGATTTCACCAGAGAGTACCGGCGAAAGCCAGGGCTATACAGCTGGTGGCGGACCTAACCTCAATAAGTCGGGTATCGACAAAAAATAGCTTTAAAACAATCAATTTAAATTTAGACAAAACATGAAAAAGATATTATATTTTCTGACCATGGCTCTGGCTTTAATCGTCGTATCATCATGTAGTGAGGACGATGTAGTCTACAACACTGCGCCAAGAGCTGCCTTCACAATGAGTGAGGCTCCTGAGGGCTATGAGATCAATAAGGCCATCACCTTTACAGATGCATCTACACCAGAGGCTAATACCAATATTGTTTCTTGGTTGTGGAGCTTCGGCGATGAGGCTAATACTACATCTACAGAGAAGAGTCCTACATTCACATACACCAAGGAAGGTGTATACAATGTAACGCTCACCGTAACTGATAATCACAATCTGAAGGCTACGCTCACACAGAGCATCACCGTGCTGGACCCATTGGCTGCCATCTCTGTTCAGTGGGCAGCCAACCTCAGCGGTAGCGTAACAGGCGGTTCTTCTCCTGCTGTATCTGCAGACGGTAAGGCTGTATATATGCTTACTGGTGGAAATGCAGCTGAGCCAGGTCGTCTTACAGCCTTCAATATCGCTTCTGGCGGTACATCATGGGTGCTCGATATCGATGCTGCTATGGTTAGCAACCATCCTACAGGTAGTGCTGCTGCAGGTTGCAAGGATATCTATTCAAGCCCTTCTGTAGGTGCTGACGGCAACGTTTATTTCATTGCCCGCGACCTTAAGGATGCTGGTGCCAACCGCCGTCTCTTCGTATTCGCAGCTAAGCCTAACGGTAGTGTAAACTGGACTTATGCAGGTCCTGACGCTAACCTCTATGCCATCACTCCTGCTGTCGACGCACAGGGCAATGTATATACAGCTCAGCGCAAGGGTAAGATCTGGAAGATCAATAATGGCGAGTGCACTGAATATGCTTCAGGCTTGGGTGATATCACCGGCGGTCTCTCTGTTTCAAAGACAGGTCAGCTCTATGGTGCCGGAAAGGGTAATACCGGTTACTTCGGCTTTGATATTGCTGCCGGAGCAGGTGCTTGGGTATACAACGCTGAGTTTGGTGCGGCTCCTACTGCTTTCACTGGTGCTTTGCGCAGCAGTACTCCTTCTATTGGTGCCGACGGAACCCTGTATGCTGTTGCTGACAAGACAACTGGCGGTATGGTAATGGCACTCAATGCCGATGGTTCTTTGAAGTGGAAGTATGATACCAATACATCTATTGCTGATGGTGGTGTTGCTATCGCAGCCGATGGAACAGTTTATGCTAACCTCGGTATCGCTACAGAGGATACTCCTTCTGGTGTCGTAGCACTCAATCCTGACGGTTCTGTGAAGTGGACTTATGCTGTTGAGGCAAGTGTTCAGACCACACCGATGATTGATAACCGTGGTTACATCCATTTCATCGATGCTCAGGCTACCTATTACATCCTCAAGGCAGATGGTACTCTCTTCTCATCTCTCAGTCTGGGTGAGGCTTGCAAGTCTACACCAGTTATGGATGCAGAGGGTAATACCTTCGTTGCTGTAACAAAGGATGGCGCTCTCCAGATGCTCTGCGTGAGAACACGTGCTGCATCTTATGCTACTGATGCTGTTTGGGCTATGAGAGGACAGAACCCTCAGCGCACTGGCTTGCAGAAATAAGTACAGATTTTTAAGTTAATAATAGAGAAGTTCTAAAAATAGATTTCGGTTTAAAGTTTTAAAAGTTTATGGAGGACAAGGAGTTAAGACGTATGTGTTTTTTTGACTGAAAACTAAACAAAATGCTGTTGTCTTAACTCCTTAACTCTTTACTTCTTGATTTTAAACTTCTCTATTCCTTAACCTACGAAACTTGAATCAAATAAAATTAAGTTTATGAAAAAACTTATTCTTTCAATGATGGCGCTGTGTTCTCTCACTGCTTCTGCCCAGACGGGTCGCCAGATTGCTGCCTATACTCAGTTTGGCGAGTGCAATGGGGTGGAGCGTGTATGGCATGCGCCTACTTATTATGACCAGAATCCGATATTGAAGGCCGACCGGAAATGGGAACTCAATGCGCTCGGTGACCCGTATGCTGCACCGTTCAGCGGTGGCGTATGGTATGACGAGACCGTAAACAAGTTCAAGATGTGGTATTCGGCTGGTGGAGAAAAGAAATATGGACTCGTAACCTGCTATGCTGAGTCTACTGATGGAAAGAATTGGACGAAGCCTGAGCTTGATGTAGTACCAGGTACCAACATCGTAGATACGCTTGAGCACGACTGCGTATCAGTGCTTCTCGACAAATCGGAGAAGGATCCTGCAAAGCGATATAAGATGTTCTCCGTGGTATTCAACGGCAAGGCTACTGTGAGCATGCATTTGCGCTATTCTGCCGATGGTATTCATTGGAGTGCTACGAAAGCGCTTTCAGGTGAACTCTTCGACCGCTGTGCAGCCTACTACGATCCTTTCCGCCAGAAGTATGTATTGTCACTGAAAACCATCAATGGCAAGAAATACCGCCGTTCCCGTTCTTATCTCGCAGGTGATGATCCGGAACTTCTGGTGAGCCTCGCTCATAGAGTATATGACAACAAGAGTGATAAGTTCATCAAGTATTGGTTCAATGCAGAGGACGATGATCCTAGAAATCCTCAGTTCCCTGAAATCAGACCACAGATTTACAATCACGAGGCAATGCCTTATGAGGGCAGCATCCTGGGTTATTTTACTGTATGGCAGGGACCAGAAAACAATGCTTGCGACAGCTTGAGTATCCAGAAGCGCAACGAGGTGCTTATTGGTTGGGCTAACGACGGATTTCACTGGAACCGTGAGTTTAAACGTCCTTTCATGGGGGTAAGCTCTGACTTCAAAGCATGGAATGCAGGTAATGTCCAGTCGGTGGCAGGTTGCCCTATCATCGTAGGCGACTCTTTGTATTTCTATTGCTCTGGCAGATATAACAGCAAGCCTGTACACGATTCAAACTTTGCTACAGGTCTGGCTATCTTGCGTCGCGATGGTTTCGTTTCTATGCATGCAGGTGCCAAGGAAGGAACTTTTGTTGCTGACAACATCAAGGTAGATGGTAAATACTTCTTCGTCAATGCCGACGTTAAGGGTAAGGGTCAGCTGAAGGTGGAATTGCTCGATGAAAAGGGTACTCCTATTCCTGGCTTTACCAAGCGCGATTGTGCTGTGATGCGTTCTGCTGACAAGACCAAGCAGCAGATTACCTGGAAGGGCAAGAAAGACCTTTCAGAACTCTCTGGCCGCACCATCCGTGCCAAGTTCTATCTTGCACGTGGCGACTTCTATGCTTATTGGGTTTCTCCATGGGCATCGGGTGAGAGTCGCGGTTATACAGCCGGTGGTGGTCCTGGTCTTCATGCCAGTGGTATGGATATCAAATAGAATTTCTTCATACATTTTGTTAGGTATAATTATGAGGCATAACAGCCTATAGGATTCGTAAGTGTTTTGGGGCATGGAGTTTATCTCCCTGCCCTTTTTGTTTGTGGACATCTTTATTATGTTTTTTGTAAAATATGAACAGAAATCATTATTATTCTTTCTTTTTGTGTGATTCTGTTTTAAAATGAAAGAAAAAATGACTTTTTCTTAGTTTTTATTTCGAAAATTCTTTGTACTTCGAGAAAATTGTTATACCTTTGTATTTGAAAGATAAATGAATGTCCCGCCTCTGACGAGTTTTCACTTGTTGGAGACGGGCATTTTTTTGTCAGTTTATTAACCCAAAAACCCGATCTTGCATGGGCTATTTTGGTGTAAGGCCTTATGCGGAACGAACACGTCAAAATCGGTTTTTATTAATGTAAATGCAATTATGAAGACTGAAGTTAAAATTTTGGCAGGGATCAATAACCTGAAAACACAGTTGAAAAAAGTTATGACCGAGGCTAGTACCTTGGAGGTGATGATAAGAGAGATGGAATCTTCTCTTAATGGTGTTGACAATGATAGGGCTTGTGGGAATGAGCCGTTGTTGCCTATGTCTCTGAACTTTCCAGAGATGAGAAACTTGTTGGATAGGCTTTCAGAAGCTGGTATCCTAGGGGCATCCTATGCCTTGAGGAACCAGTCGTGGACTCAGCGTAGCGTGATCGTCGCATTCCTATCAGGGAAGGTGCAGAGAATGTGCATGTGGAAGCCTTTTGCTGAGTTGTGGCATTGTGATAAAGGTGCTTTGCAGAGTGCCTATCAGAAGCATTGTGATACTAAAGCTGCTATGCTTTATTATAAGAAATTGGAGCGAATTGTAGGGTAATACCAGTTGGTAGCCTACCAACCGACTACCAAGTAGGGACCAAATATTCTCCCTACCTTTGCCCCCGGAATTCAGAACCAACGTGGTCTGAGTTTCGGGGGCTTTTGTGTATAAGCACATCAACCGTTGTGGGAGCGCCCAACTGTTTTAAAAGGAATTTATAAGATGAAAGTAATGAAACCTTTTTATTTTTCTCATCCGCAGTACGGAAAACTGAGGGTGGTGGTGATTGACGGCAAAATCTATTACTGTCTGATGGACGTGAAGAACGTCTTCAAGAAGTCGGTACAGAAACTCTACGAGGCGATTGCTGACTCGGAGGGGGAACTGAAAAATCTGAACATCGTGATGATGAAGGATATGAAAATTAAGTATAACCTTTTCTTCGAGAACCAGGAAATGGGGAAGGAAGATACGGAGGCTGAGAACGTGAATGCGGACTTCAATTTCTGCGATGAACAGCTGGTGAAGGACCTCGTAGACAAGGATGTTGCTGCAGAGAAACTGGCTGCAAAATGGGTAATAGGTTTTGTCAAGAGCAGACTGAATGATGCCGAGAATGCTTCGCTTTTCGAGGCGAACGGGGTCCAGGAGATTTCGGATAACTCGTTGATTCTGCCTATCAATGTAAACTATGGCTCAGGATATATCATGATTAATAGCGAAGTATTCGATTAATAAAATATGGAGGTAAAATGGAGATAGTACATGTAGTGGCAATTAATCCTTATCGCAAGGGGAATAAAGGGAGAGTTTTTTCCTATCGTATGGATACTTATGATAAGGTGATTGAATCGGATAGCGTGAAGAAGATGATTCAGCAGATTCGGGGTGAATTGCCGATTGACGGAGTAGATTTGAACGATGCGCAGGCGGTAAAGAAGGCGCAGGAGAGGCTCAAGAGCGAACTGCCTTTCTTCTGTCCGCACTACGGTATGTTCAAAAATAATGTTCGCAGACAGGAGAATGCTTTGCCGGAAAGCTTTCTCTTTCAGACGATTATCGATGTGGATGATAAGGAGTATGTGGAGAAGGCTATCGAGAAGGCTCGGGAGCTGAACTGCTCTTCTGGTATCTGGAACGGCTCGTTGCTGCATCTTTGTTATAGCGCTCGCAAGAAGCTGCATATCGGGATTCGAATGCCGATTGGAATGACTATTGAGGAAACGCAGAAAGCGTATTGTGAGGCGCTCGGCGTGCCTTATGATGAAAGCTGCATCACGCCTGAGAGAATGATTTTTCTGACGGATAAGGACTCGGAAATCTACCGGTCTCAAATGTGGTGCGCAGTGCTGCCGGAGAGCGAGATACAGGCTCGAAGACAAGCGTTCCTTAATCGGGGACTTACGGTTGACGGAAGAGGGGATGCAAAAGTTAATAGTTTACAGTTTACAGTTAATAGCAATCTTAAAGTTCAAAGTAATGAAAACAATAGACTTTCGGGCAATCGTGGCGATTACGCTGCTCCTGCTGGCACTGCTGTTCAGCCTGCCCAATCTGGTAATAGCAATTATGTTGATGATTCTCATCTCGGGAATTCTGGAGGCAATTATGGCTCTGGTGAACTGGGAGAGGCCAGTGAGAAGAATCTGATAGCCTTTGATCTGTTCGTGCAGTCGGCTGGGCTTGAAGGAATGGCGATTGATACCATTGGGTCTCGGCACTCTTCGCTGCTCGCCATCATGAGCGCAGGCGCTTCTAGGGTGATGAGCGAGGAGGAACTGATGAAGGTGGTGAGGACGAAAATGCCGAGCTACTATCAGGAGGATGACTGCCATCAGCTGATACATGATTTCTATGCGAAATATGCTGACAGCTGCAAGCCGATGTCGAGGGACGTAATCCGCATCAATGCCACTGCCGAACAGGCCAGCCGGCAAGTTAATAGTTTACAGTTTACAGTTAATAGGGCTGAGCAAGTTAATAGTTTACAGTTAACAGTTAATAGTACTGAGGAGGATTATCCCGAACCGCCAGCGATGCCGGAGAAACTGCCGAAACTGGTGGAACTGCTGATATCTCGGACTCCGGAGATTTATAAGCCGGCTGTGGCGCACGCTATCTTCCCACCGCTCGCTACCCATCTCTGGCAGACGAGCTTCCGGTATATTGATAATGTAGTGCATGAGGCTACATTGTCTACTTGTTTGTTGGCTGGTACGGGTGCGGGTAAATCGTCTGTGGATAAGCCGATTAAGTATATTATGGAGGATATCCGAAAGCGGGATGCGGAGAATCTGAAACGGGAGAAGGAATGGAAGGAGGAGGTGACGCGCAAGGGTGCCAACAAGGATAAGCGCAAGCGACCGGATAATCTCGTTATCCAGGAGATTGATGCCGATATGACCAGTCCGGCATTCGTGATGCGAACCGCTGAGGCGCAGGGACGATTCCTTTATACTTCGCTCAATGAATTGGATCAGTTTGATGCACTCCGTGGTAGCGGCAACCAGCAATTCCGCATCATGTGCCTCGCCTTTGATCCTTTTAACCTCTTCGGGCAACAGCGCGTGGGCGTTCAATCTGTGACAGAAAGGGTAACGATCAGATTCAACTGGAACGCTTCTACCACCATCCAGAAAGGGCAGCGTTACTTCTCAAAAGTTTTGACAGATGGTCCGATAAGCCGTATCAATTTCTGTACCATTCCGGAGCGAGAAATCGGTGACGAGATGCCTGTTTATGGCGATTACGATGATGCTTACCGTGAGGCGCTGGAGCCTTATATCGAGAATCTGAACAACGCAAGGGGACTGATTGACTGTCCTGAGGCATTCCAGCTTGCCCTCAAACTGAAGGACGAGAATGCTGAGTTCTCGCGCCTGTCTCAGGACAGGGTTTATGAGAATCTTTCCTTCCGTGCCAACGTTATCGCCTATCTGAAGGCGTGTGTGCTGTATGTGGCGAACGGCTGCAAATGGGAGCCGGAGATTGACGAGTTCATCCGCTGGAGCGAGCGTTACGACCTCTACTGCAAGATGCGATTCTTCGGTGATGCCATCAAGAGGGCGAATGATACAGGCGAGAAGTCGAGCAAGCGAGGACCATCCAACATGCTGACGCAGTTGCCGGATGAGTTTACTTACCAGCAGGTAATAGACTTGCGTGTAGCGAACGGGATGAGTCAGAAAGGTACTTCCAAGATGTTGGGAAACTGGAAGGATCGCCATTACATCAGGGCTAAGGAGAGCGACTCAGTTCCTCAATTCCTCAGTTCCTCAGTTTTTATTAAACTTAAATTCCGAAAGGAGAATTCATAGCGTATGGAAATAGTAGTAAAAAGAATAGCAAAGAAGAAGACTTATACGTTAGGTCATCTTTATATCCTGAGCGATAAGGACGTGAAGCGTACCTGGCGTTCGGGGGTAAAAATAGGCGATAAGCGTATTTTTGAGCATAGCTTCGATAAGGCGAAGTTGGACAAGGAGCATTACTTCTGTGATACCTTGGAACCTACGTGGAGAAACCTCCTGGGCATCGAACTGAAACCGGAAGAGGAGGATGGAAGATACAGTAGGGTATCGGGCAAGAAGGCACGCAAGATACCGGGGCATACGGCGATTCCGGAAGGTTCATATCCTGTTGTTATCTCGAAATCGCCGAGGTTCAAGAAGTGGCTTCCGCTGGTGCAGGGTGTTCCTGATTTTGATGGCATCCGCATTCATGCCGGTAATTATCCCGATGATACGCAGGGCTGCATTCTGGTAGGTGAAAATAAATTACAGGGCGCCGTCTTCAATTCCCGCATCTGGCTGCATCGGCTCATGAATGCCATTACCGCAGCGAGAGAACGAGCGGAGAGCGTTTGGATTACGATTTTATAGTGTTGAATGTTGAATGTTGAATGTTGAATGTTGAATTAATAGTGATTAGTGCTTGGGCTTAATGTTAAATGTTAAGTGTTAAATGTTAAGTTATTAGTGATTAATTTTTAAAAACGAATTATTATGGTAAAGTCAGTAAATACAAATAAAGTAGAAATGGATAAGAAGGCAGCAATTGCTGTCGTGTTTGAAAACCCTGAATTCGGTAAGATTCGTACCTTGACCGATGAAAATGGGGAACCTTTGTTCTGCGCAAAGGATGTCTGTGATATACTGGGGTATAAGAAATCCTATAACGCAGTGTATCAATTAGTTAACCCACATGACACCTTAAAACAAGGGGCATGGGTAGTGACAGGCATCAAGAAGGATGGAAGCGAGGCGATGCGTCGTGCTCTGATGCTTTATGTTAACGAGAGTGGATTCTATGCCCTGGTTCTCGGCTCTAAGCTTTCTACTGCCGTGAAGTTCAAAAACTGGGTTACGGCTGATGTGCTGCCACAGATTCGCAAGACGGGCGGTTACATCCCGGTTCAGCAGGGAGAGAGCGATGAGGAGACGATTCGACATGCGGAAGAAATCCTCCGTGCTACGCTCAAGGAGAAGGAGAATCTGTTGAAGAAACAACGTCTGCAGATTGAACAGCAGAAGAAGCTAATCGGCGAACAGGATACGGAAATCCGCCGTCTCAATGATGTTGTTGATGAACAGGTGGTTCGCATTGCTAAGAATGGTGATAACATCATCCAGTTGGAGAATCAGGTGGGTAATCTTCTGCCGAAGGCGCTCTACAGCGATAATGTTCTCGACTCCGTTTCCTGCTTCACCACGACACAGATTGCGAAGGAGCTCGGTATCACAGCCCAGGAGCTGAACCGCTCGCTCTGTGCTCTGCATATCCAGTATTACCAGAGTGGTCAGTATCTTCTCTATGCTGATTACGCCCACATGGGCTTGGCAAAGAGCCGCACCCGCTACAGCGCCTTCCTCGACCCGAAGAGCGATGGCAGACAGGAGAAGATGGGCAGAGCCTATACCCATACCTATCTCGTATGGACCGAAAGAGGACGAAAGTTCATACATGACCTTGCTCACAGATACTGGGAACTGATTGAAAAGTAAAAAGGTAAAAAAGTAAAAAGGTAAAAAAGTAAAAAGGTAAAAAGAGCCTAGCGGAATGTTAAGCTAGCTAGGCTCTTTTTACCTTTTTACTTTTTTACCCCTTTACCTTTTTACTTTTTCTTAGTCAGCACATAGTGCTTAGCCATGGCGCCTTCAGGCTCATTGCCGAGCGAATCGGTCATGATGAGGCTGTTGGCATCCTTCACCTTGTAGTAAGAAGTCTCGCCGCTGGATGGACGGGTGATTTCTACCACGTTGTTAGCCAGTACCTTGAAGATACCGCTTGCTTCGTCGTGACCATCCTTGCGCTCCAGATAGTCGGCTGAGTACTGGTAGGTGCTGTCGGCATTGAGCGTCAATACGGTCTTGATGCCCGGACAGTCGGCAGCAGGGAGAGTTCCCTCGTAGGTGCCGGCGATGGAATCGAGAATGACATCGTTGGAATTGAGCGAATCATTTTCGGCATAACTGAGGCTATCCTGGTCAGCCCCCTGGCTATTTGTCTTCTTGCCATTGCAGGAGACAACTGACAATGCAGCGATGACGGCTGCTGTCAAAACTAATTTCTTTTTCATACTATACTGCTTTTTAATTGTTTCTTAATTTGCGGAATCTCTTTTCTTAGAGAACTTTATGCCCCGAGAAGGATTTCTCTTCGCAAAAATAGTGTTTTATTCTGTTATCCGCAAGTTTTACACAGAAAATTATAGAATATTATACTATTTTCTCAGTTGATGATGATGGGTACAATCTCTTCTATTTCTCTCCCCAAATCAGTTTGTCTATGAAATCATAGCGCTTCTCCATCTGGGCATCAGTTTTTACGACGGTATTCACGTCTATCTGAAGCACAGGGGCTACTGCCTTGCCGTTGGTGGATGGCCACTCCGGCAGACCCAGGCCGTTCGGATTGCCGGTCTTCACGAAGTTGACGTAATACTGGCTGAAGATATCGCTGATCATGTAATCCTCAGGCTGCCAGTTGAACACGCGGTTGGTTGGCAATGTACCCATCGCATATTCTATGTCGGCAGAATGGACTGCACCCTTGTCCTGTGGCGCAGGAGCCGCATCTTCCTTGGCATCTACCACGCCGCCAGCCAATGCTGCCACCTTGCCCTTGATGGCCATTGCAGGACGAGGATGACAATAGCGGTAGCGATAAACTGGCTGTCCGCCGGTCAGTTTATGCATGTTGCCCCACTTCCATGTAGAGTAATCCAGGAAGATATCCGAAGCCAGATTTACGCCCGGCTGTTCCAATACATCCTTATCGCTGTTGATGCCGTAGAGACGGAAGAGTTCATCGATGTTCTCTTCACCGAAAGTAGCCTTGGCGCCAGCTTTCATATTCTCAACGGTAGGCTGCTTGCCCATCAGTACGGCTGCTGGAGTCATCTCCTGGTTGTTACCGCCGATAAGCAGAGGCACCTTGGTCTGTTCGCCCTTGGCAAATACCTCCGTAGGCTGTTCTTTCATGAAATAACCATCGATATTATAAGTAGGAATTGCTCTTACGCCAGCCAACTTCATCAGTTCCTCGGCAGGGAGGGCACGAAGTTCGTTGAGGTTCTTCATGCCCACGTTCTTTTTCACCTTCTTACCGGCTTTCTTACCCATCTTCTCGGCTATTTTCTGGGCAAGCTGCACTCCTTTCTCCTCGGCTTCCTTCTGGGTGGCAATCTTCTTGAATCCCACCACCGAACCGCTGGAACCCATTGCCTGGGCAAAGAGTCCCTGGCAGAGAGGGGATGCCATCAGGGCGCTGACCGACATGGAACCAGCCGATTCGCCAACGATGGTGATGCGGTTTGGGTCACCGCCGAAAGCCTCGATGTTGTCCTTTACCCACTGGATGGCAGCCACCTGGTCCATGAAACCATAGTTGCCGGAACCCTTATAAAAGGTCTCTTTAGAGAGCTGCGGATGGGCGAAGAATCCGAAGATTCCTTCACGATAGTTGGCTGTGATGGAGATGATGCCCTTGCGTGCCATCGCATCGCCCGCATATCGAGGTTCGCTTCCGCTACCAGCCATCAGTCCTCCGCCGTTGAAATAAATGAGTACCGGCAGATGCTCCTTCATGGTCTTTGCGGGAGTCCAGATATTCAGGTAGAGGCAATCCTCGCTGTTGGCCTTTGTACCGAAGTTCATATCGCCGAAGATAGGTTCCTGCATCGGGTTCGGTCCGAACTCCTTAGCCTCGCGAACGCCCTGCCATTTCTCGGCAGGCTGTGGAGCCTTCCAGCGGAGGTTTCCCACTGGTGGGGCTGCGAACGGAACACCCTTGAAAACCGTGATGCCAGAGAGGTCTTTTCCTTCGAGGATACCTTCGGCAGTCTTTACCTGAGTTTGCGCCATTATTCCCATAGCTGGGAGCAGGAAGGCGAGAGATAAAAGTTGTTTCTTCATATCGTAATCTTTTTATTTTGCAATGATACTGCAAATATACACAAAATATCGTTACCTTGTCTTGTTCAGGCTCATTTTTTTTAATCTTTTTGCAAAAATCGGAATATGCTTTGGAAGGATTATATACCTTCCTTCCAAAGTCTTTTTAAGAAATCCAAAACATAGATACATTCAATATCTCCCATCTTCCGGTTTATCGGGTCGAGAGAGACAATCATCTGTCGGCTTTCCGGGTAATCAGATGCGAAAGTCTTGAGACCTTTCAGGTGCCTTGGTAATACTTCCTCTACGGATTTTATTTCAATGGCAACTCTACCGTCTCCTATCACGGCATCCACTTCTTGTCCTGTATAGGCTCGCCAATAACTTAACTGCTCTGTACTTTCCTGGTAGGAAAGCCAGGCTCTCAGTTCCTGTATTACCAAGTGCTCAAAGGCATGACCATATTCAGCAGTACCCCTTACCAGTTCCTTGCGATGTAATAAGTGGTTGGCGACACCTACATCAAAATAATAGAATCGGGGAGCCTGTACCAATCTGCGCTTCATTGTCTTGGTGTAGGCTGGAATACGGAACCCTAAGAGAGTATCTTCCAGAATATCAAAATAGTTGCCTACGGTGTTGGCGCTTACTCCACAATCCTGTGCGATGTTATTGAGATTGATGATCTCACCATCTGTCAGGGCTGCAACTTCCAAAAAACGCTGGAATGAGTTGAGATTTCTCACCAAGGCTTCTTCCTTGATTTCTTCTTTCAGATACACATCGATATAGGCTGAAAGACGTCGATGCGGATTCTTTGCCAGGTAATGTGGAGGCAACATTCCATAGTTGATGGCTTGCTGGAGATTGAAGTCTGGGATTTCGGCACTGACGAATGGAAAGAGGTAAACCGGATAAGCTCTTCCGCCTAAGGTGTTGTAACCCTTTCGCTTCAGTTTTCGGGCACTGGATCCGCAGAGGATAAACACGATTTCTTTTTCTGACATCAGACGATGCACTTCGTTGAGTAATTCGGGCACTTCCGGTATTTCATCGATAATGACTAATGTTCCCGTCTCTTTATCTGAAAGCATCTCGTAGAGCAGAGAAGGACGGCGTTTGAATCTTCCTTTTATGGCAGTATCTAATAAATCTATATAGATACTGTCTGGAAAGGTTTGACGCAAAAAAGTGCTTTTTCCTGTTTGTCTAGCTCCGAACAGGAATATGCTGTCTTCTAAATCCTTGTCAATATGGTAGATACGTTTAATCATAATGGCTCTTTTTAAAAGTTTCTATTGCGGATTTTCATAGATTATCCGCAATAGTATTGCGGATTTTCATAGAATATCCGCAGCAAAGATACGATTAATTTCAGAAAGGAGCAAGCTTTTTCAGGTAAATTTTCAGTAATCTTCCAAATTTTAGTAAATAATCTCTGTAAAAGATAAAAATTGCGCTGGAAACATATAAAAAACGAGGTTAGTATCCCATAGAAGGGTAACTAACCTCGTTTCTTTCTTTATTATTCGTGATGATTTCTGGCTTCCTGTTCCTTGATGAAGTCACTAGGGTAAATGCCGTATTCTTCCTTGAAATAGCGGGCGAAGAGATTCGGATATCCAAAGCCTACCATCAAGGATACCTGGGAGGCACGCACATTGCCCTGACTCATCAGTTCGTGAGCACGCTTCAGACGTTGCAGTCGGATAAACTGCAAAGGTGTTTTGCCGGTAATGAACTGCATCTTCTTGTATACGTTGGTGCGGTTCATGCCCAGTTCTTTGCAGAGGTCGGCTACCGTGAAGTTAAAATTGCCCATATTCCTCTCTACACAGGCGATGGCATCCTTGATAAAGAGTTCGTCGAGAGCAGTCACTGCTACTTCCTTCGGCTCAATCTCTTCATGATGCTCTATCTGCTTATGTATGGTCTCACGACGCTCTATCTGCAGGCGGATTCGTTCGCGCAGCACATCGAGATTGAACGGCTTCGTGATATAGTCGTTGGCACCCATCTGCAAGCCGCGCAGTTCATCCTCGTCAAGAGCCTTCGCCGTGAGGAGAATGACCGGGATGTGGCTCATGTTGATGTCGCCCTTCACCATCTTGCAGAGCGTCAGACCGTCCATGCCCGCCATCATCACATCGGAAATGATGACATCAGGCGACTCTTCTTTCAGAACCTCCAATGCCATATTGCCATCCGTGGCGCGGAGAACACGGTAGTCACGCGACAGTTGCTGGTAAAGGAAGGTGAGCATGTCGGTATTGTCCTCTACAAGGAGAAGGGTATGGTCGTGAACTCCCTTTTCTTCTTCCTCAAATGGAAGTTGTTTCTGGGCAGCTGTTTCTGCCAGCGGAAGTGCCACGTCGAAGATGGTGCCCGCAGGTTGGTTGTCGGATACTGTTACCGTGCCCTTGTGCAGTTCCACGTATTCTCTGACAACATGAAGTCCTACGCCCGAGCTGTAACTGTCGCCCAGGTGGTTGGCGCCCCTGTAGTAACGGTCGAAGACATGAGGCTTGTCACCATCTTTGATGCCCTGTCCGGTATCAGCTACCAGCAGATGTACCATTCCCTCCTTCCCGGTCACCGTCACCCGGATGGTGCCTCCGTCAGGTGTATATTTGAAGGCATTGGAGAGGAGGTTGTTGACTATCTTCTCCATCTTCATGGCATCAAAGGAAATCAGGCGATGGAAATCATCATAGTCATAATCGAAGGTGATATGATGAAGGGATGCCTGGAGGTCGTAGATGCGGCAAAGTTTGACCACAAACTCCTGCAGGTCGCCGAGCTGGGCATGAAGTTCAGGACGGGTAGTGCCGAGGCGTCGAAAATCGAGCAGCTGGTTGATGAGCTCGAAGAGATGACGGGCATTCTGATTGATGAGTTGCAGGGTATCGCGCAGTTTCCCTTCCACCTCTGGTTCTTTGAGCAACTGGTCCAGTGGGGCTAGAATCATCGTCAGAGGGGTGCGGAACTCATGGCTGATATTCGTGAAGAAATCAAGCTTCATCTCGTTCAGCTGCTCCTCCTGTTCTGCCTTCATCCGCAGCCTTTGGGTGTTGAGCCTGTACTGCTGGCGATTATAATTAAACCGGTAAACTACATAACAGATGAGTATGACCAGCAGGATGTAGACAATGATGGCCCAGGTAGAAGCATAGAATGGTGGGGCGATGTGGAGGGTAAGCACCGGATATTGTTTGCCCGTCACCTTGCCGTTGATTTCCTGTGCCAGGATAAGTCGGTAGGTTCCCGGAGGAATGTTGGATAGGGTTACCACATTCCCACTCATTTGCATGAAATAATCGGTCTGTCCTTCCAGTTTATATACCCATACCTGGTTGTCCCAGCTCATGATGCTACGAGGGCGGAATTCCAGTCTGAGGTTGTTTTCACCGGCTTTCAGGCTCAACTCTTTCAGTTGTGACAGTTCTTCAATGAAAAGTACCCTGTCTCCGATGGTGTCACCCGGCGAGACGCGCACATCGTTGATGCGCAGGGATGCCAATGCCAATGGCGAGATTGCCGGCTGATGTGCCTGCCTATGGGCAGAGAAGCTCTGCGGATAGAATTGGAAGAGTCCTGTGGTCGTTCCGAAGAGCAGTCGTCCATCGGCTGTGGAGATGCCCGCCCGCTCATTGCCGAGCAGGTTCTGCGGATTTCCATAAGTCACCAATTGGAAACGTGGCTTCTCTGGAGATGACGATTGGGAGATGGAGACACGTATGAGTTCGTTATCCGTGCTGCACCACACGTTTCCCTTCTTGTCTTCAGCTAAGGCTCTAACGGTGAACTGCGACAGTTCTGACGCCTCGATAACCCTGCGATGCGGATAGTCGTAGATGGTGACGGGCGAATCCTGCATATAGTTTACCATCCATACCCATCCCCGATGGTCTACCATCAGCGTCTTGATACCTTTGCCGAAATCAGGATTGAATCTTGAAGCTGGAATCTTTTCCACCTTCAGGGTCCGCTCGTCTATGATATAAAGGAAGAGTGGGGTGGCTCCGAAGATTTTTCCCCCATATCTGCGGATATCCATAATCCAGACGTTTTCCGTAGCAATCTGCAGGCTCTGTCCTGTTTCGGGATTGAAGGCGAAGATGCCTCCTCCGTTCAGATTCACGAAGAATCTGGATGGCGATACCTCAATGATATTATAAGGTGATTGTCCGAAGAAGAAATGGCGTCCGTCGTTGCAGAAGAGGCCTTTGCCGTAGAGACCTGCCCAGACCTTTCCCTTGCTGTCTTCCAGTACCGCGGTAGCAGTAGAGCCCGGGAAGAGGTTGCGCAGCTGGTTACCCTGCTCATCAAGCAGATAGATGCCGTTGTCTTCCGTACCGGCCCAGGTGTTGCCATTCTTCAGCGGGAAGAGGCTGATGACATCTTCTGGAACATAATGATTCTGTTCGTTCTGGATATGGAAGAGGCTGCTCTCCTTAAAACCATGGCTGAGAAGAGAGAAGTTGCTCTTGTTGTATGCAATGAGAATGGTATTCGTCTGCTGGTCTGCGTAAAGATACTGGATGTGATTATTTGACAGACCATTGGCAAGCGGAGCTATCTGTAAAGTCTGACCATAGAAATTTCCGAACTCATCGAAGGTGAACAGACCGTTGTTAGACGTAGCCACGATAATTTTGCCATTATTATCCTGCTGGATGCCCGAAATATTTGCCGGCACCTGACCATAGGTGGTCCATTGATGCCTGGCAATATCAAAGCGCATCAGCTTATCATTGACGGTGAGCCAGATATTGTGGTGCTTATCCGCCTTCAGCCGTGTAAGCGTATGCCTCATGGCCTCCGGGAATGTAGCCAACTGCTGGCTGCAGATACGTCTCTGCTGTAGCTGAGCCCGATAGAGATGGTGTTCTGTGACGACATACATTCTGTCTTGCTGTCTTACCACATCCACGATTTGACCTGAAGCAGAAGGATAGGTATAAGTAAACCGTTCGCCCGTTTTGAAATCATAGACCAGGAACCGGTTGTCCTTGTAAAACCATACCCGTCCCTTCTCGTCGGTTTCGAGCAGAAATTCATACCATAGCTGCAAGCCCTTATCCTGTAGATAGTGCTCTACATCGGTGATAATCTCATTGGTATGAGGATTGTAGACCAGTGCATGGTTCGCCTGCGTGCGCAGCCAAAGGCGTCCGAGATTATCCTCTCTAATCTGCTGAATGATGATAGACAGGTCGTGAGGGCGCTTGTAATCGGTAGGAAAGTTGCTCAGGAGCTGTGGATAAGTCATCAGTCCCTTTGACGTACCTACCCAGAGAAGTCCGGTATGATCCTTGAACATACTGTGAATGCTTACGGATTTTGTATCCAGTTTCTGGAAAAAGCTATCTCCATACGCAGGGATGCTTGCCAATCCGAAAAGCGCAATGAATAGTTTTAATAAGACTTTATACATCTGTTTCTTTAATAGGTATGTTATTAATTTTTGTATTTCTTGGCAAAAATACAAAAAAAATAAGTAATCAACTATGATTTAGGATTTTTTTATACGAAAAACAGCAAAAAAAAGGGTAGGCCTCTCATGATGAGAAACTTACCCCCTTGTTTTGATTGTTGTATTATAAATTTTTGGCTTTTTCCGGTTCATTGGTTGTCACGTAATCGATGCCTTGCTTGAAAAAATACTTGATGGCTTTCAGATTATTGACTGTCCAGACATTGGTGATTAGACCGAGTTTCTTGGCTTCCTTAATCCAGGAAGGATGGTCGTAGAAGACGCTGT
>ERZ1026846.539-NODE-539-length-29112-cov-7.253467_pt1 | contig 29112 bp, 24 predicted proteins | sample MGYA00380153_ERZ1026846 | MGnify/ENA primary metagenome ERZ1026846 (study PRJEB33269, sample SAMEA4719789) | human gut metagenome | biome: human-associated habitat; feature: organic feature; material: feces | place: Cameroon | collected 2013-10 ...
CGATATAGATGCACGGGTTAAGAATGGCAGTGAATTTATTTAAAACTTTGCCACCACCGAAACCGATTCCGACGTTCACCAGCCAGAAGAGTAAGAAAGTGATTAAGCCCGGTAGAGAAAGCCCTAACAGGGTAAAATCACCACCGAGAGTTAAAAATCCCGGCCAGATTTTGCCAATCAGGATCAAGCAGGCCAGCGATCCAGCGTAACATTGCAGGCCAAACCACATAATGGCAGCAATCCCGCCTCTTAATAATCCGGGAAACAGTGCGCCACGTACGCCGTAAGAAGCACGCAGGATCATGGCAAACGGTACGCCGTATTTACTGCCCGCAGCGCCGTTTAATACCATTACCGCGGCAATGAAAAAGGCGCTGAGAATAATTGCCAGCATAATACTAAAGGTAGACAAGCCGAGAATAAAAAAGCCGCCGACCATCACATAATTGGGAACGTTATGAACCGAACCCATCCATAAGGTAAAATAGTTAAATGTTTTCCAGGTCCGCTGGCTTTGCGTTTTCGGCAATAGATCTTCGCTATAGCCGCGTTGCTGGAATAGTTTTCTCTGATGTTCCATAAATCCCTCTTAATTTCACGTATCGAATAACGTTGTTTTAATCTAGCTATGAGGAACAAATAAAATAAAAATATTATTTAATACTGAAGCAACATCTTTGGCTGCTTTCTTTTTTAATATTGCTGGCCGATTCATTTTCTGATATCGGCCATTTTTATTGTGGGTATCAGGCCAGTTTATGGTTAGCCATTAATTCCAGCGCCTGCACTAACGCAGAGTGATCCAACTGGCTGCCACCGTTTGCCGCACAGGTATTAAATAACTCCTGGCAGGTCGCAGTGTTTGGCAGGTTCAGCGCAAGTGCTTTCGCACTTTGCAGTGCCAGGTTGAGATCTTTCTGGTGCAGCGCAATTTTAAAACCTGGATTAAAGGTGCGTTTAATCATGCGCTCACCGTGAACTTCCAGAATACGTGAGGAAGCAAAGCCGCCCATCAGCGCCTGGCGCACACGTACCGGATCCGCTCCGGCTTTTGAAGCAAATAGCAGGGCTTCAGAAACCGCTTCAATATTGAGCGCCACGATAATCTGATTTGCCACTTTGCAGGTTTGACCGTCGCCGTTACCGCCCACGAGGGTGATATTTTTACCGAGCAGTTCAAACAGCGGTTTAACACGTTCAAATACCGCTTCGTCACCGCCAACCATAATCGACAACGTCCCTTCACGCGCGCCGATTTCACCGCCGGAGACGGGCGCATCGAGATAATCACCGCCCAGTTCATTCACCTGACGAGCGAAACGCTTAGTTTCGATCGGGGAAATGGAGCTCATATCAACAATGGTTTTGCCCTTCAGCGAGGCTTTGGTACAACCATTTTCACCGAACAGAACTTCTTCAACCTGTGGTGTATCCGGCACCATAATAAAAATGATGTCCGATGCTTCCGTTACCTGGCGCGCAGTTTCAACACTGACGGCACCCAGTGACAGTAATTCATCAGCAACCGGACCAATGGTTGTGACATGCAGTTGATGACCGGCACGCGCCAGATTAATGGCCATCGGTGTACCCATAATGCCTAAGCCAATAAATCCCAGTTTCATAATTAACCTCTTTTAAATTTCGCTTTTCCTGAATTCAGACAACACGATCCCCTGCCAACTTAGCGGCCTAAAAAAGCATTGTCTGAATAGCGTTACGTTTTAACGGTACGGATCCATCCAGCGTAAACCGGCTTCCGTGGTAGTTTGGGGTTTATATTCACACCCAACCCAACCGTTGTAGTCAGAATTTTCGATTACCTTAAAGAGATAATCATAATTAATTTCTCCGGTCCCCGGTTCCCCGCGATGCGGATTATCGGCAATTTGCAGGTGACCAATTTTATCGGCCCATTGCGTCATAGTGTTGGTTAATTCACCTTCCATCCGCTGCATGTGATAAATGTCATACTGAATTTTCAAATTGCAGCAACCAACATCATCAATCAATTTCAGCGCCTGCCGAGTTCCGGTGAGATGGAAACCAGGAATATCAAAATGGTTAATAGGTTCAATCAGTAATAAAATATCTTCTTTCATCAGCATATTCGCGGCATAACGCAGGTTTTCTACAAGCTTTGCGTGAATCTGTTCACTGCTGAAACCAGCCGGCGTTTTACCGACCAGACAGTTAATTTTTTTATTACCCAGCGCACGGGCATAACGAATCGCTGCTGCTACGCCATCCCGAAACTCTTCTTCACGGCCAGGAATACAGGCAATACCCCGCTCGCCCGCCGCCCAGTCACCTGCCGGTAAATTGTGCAGCGTATGTTCGAGTTTATTACTCGCCAGCACCTGTTTTAATTCTTCAATGTCGTAGTCATAAGGGAACATAAATTCAACGCCGCGAAAACCACACTGCGCAGCTTTCTCAAAACGGGCGAGAAAATCATATTCACCAAATAACATCGATAAATTAGCAGAGAAACGTAACATTATTTATCTCCCTTATTCATAGTGCATGAAGCAGGTTTCAGTCGGTGCATCCACTGCGTTATCGGCGATATCTTCAAATTCCATGACATTATCCAGTTCGCTGCCCATCGAAATATTGGTCACACGCTCGAGAATAACTTCCACGACTACCGGTACCCGATATTGCGCCATTAAGGCTTTCGCCTGTTCAAAGGCTGGTGCTATATCTTCCGGTTTGAAAACGCGAATCGCTTTACAACCTAAACCTTCCGCTACTTTTACGTGGTCGACGCCGTAACCGTTCACTTCGCTGGAGTTAATATTTTCGAACGCGAGCTGTACGCAGTAATCCATATCAAACGCGCGCTGCGACTGGCGAATCAGACCCAGATAGGCGTTATTGACCAGTACATGGATGTACGGAATGTTGAACTGTGCGCCAACGGCTAATTCTTCAATCAGAAACTGGAAGTCGAAGTCACCGGAAATCGCCACCACATTGCGCTCTGGATCAGCGGCACACACGCCCAGCGCCGCCGGAATGGTCCAGCCCAACGGGCCTGCCTGCCCACAGTTGATCCAGTGGCGGTCTTTAAAGACATGTAGCATTTGTGCCGCAGCGATTTGTGACAAACCAATGGTGGTGACATAACAAACATCGCGACCAAAGGCTTTGTTCATCTCTTCATACACGCGCTGCGGTTTCACCGGCACATTGTCGAAGTGGGTTTTGCGCAGCAAAGTGCGTTTGCGCTGCTGGCAGTCGGCGACCCATTCTTTACGACACGGCAGACGACCCGCTTTTTGCATCTCCTGCGCCACTTCAACCAGCAGCGTCAGCGCCGCTTTAGCATCAGAGACAATGCCCAGATCCGGACACAGCACGCGGCCAATTTGCGTCGGCTCAATATCGATATGAACGATTTTGCGCCCTTCGGTGTATTTCTCTACCGAACCGGTATGACGGTTAGCAAAACGGTTACCGATACCAAACACCATGTCGGACGCCAGTAGCGTTGCGTTACCGTAACGATGCGCAGTTTGCAGACCCACCATCCCGGCCATCAGTTCGTGGTCATCCGGGATACAGCCCCAGCCCATCAGCGTTGGGATCACCGGAACGCTGGTCAGTTCAGCAAACTGTTGTAACAGTGCAGCTGCGTCAGCATTGATTACCCCGCCCCCGGCAACAATCACCGGACGTTCGGCCTGAATTAACATTTCTACCGCTTTTTCGATCTGCATACGGCTGGCTGCAGGTTTGTAGACCGGCAGCGGTTCGTACATGTCAGGATCAAACTCGATTTCCGCAACCTGTACGTCAAACGGTAAATCCACCAGTACCGGCCCCGGACGACCAGAACGCATCAGGTGAAATGCCTGTTGCAGCACACGAGGCACCAGCGCCGCTTCACGAACTGTAACCGCCATTTTGCTGACCGGTTTAGCAATTGCTTCAATATCTACGGCCTGAAAATCTTCTTTATGCAGACGGGCGCGCGGTGCCTGACCGGTAATACACAGAATAGGAATGGAATCAGCAGAAGCGGAATAGAGCGCGGTGATCATGTCAGTGCCTGCTGGTCCCGAGGTTCCCAGACATACGCCGATATTCCCTGCCGTTGCGCGGGTATAACCTTCCGCCATGTGCGAAGCACCTTCCACATGACGCGCCAGAATGTGACGAATACCGCCGTGCTTACGCATCGCTGAATAGAACGGATTGATTGCTGCTCCCGGAACGCCGAAGGCGGTGGTGATACCTTCTTTCTCCAGCACATACATTGCCGCGTCAACGGCTCTCATTTTTGCCATTTTATTCCTACCTCTATTAATTGGAAAAATTTTCCAACTTTCAAATTTTGTCAAAAAAACCCGCTCCGCAGAGCGGGATGCGACAGACACTATGGATGTGCTTTCAGTCCCAACGCCGTGCTGATATCGCGGGCGGTGTCTCTGACCAGCTCACCCTGACTGACAAAACGATCTTCTGTCAGTCTTGATGAAGGCCCGGAGATGGAGATAGCGGCAACAACACTACCTACATCATCGTAAATTGCTGAAGCTATGCAATTCAGGCCGACAACATGCTCTTCTTTATCTACGGTATAGCCCAGTTCACGCGCTTGTTCCAGATCCTTCAGCAAGGTGGGCATATCCACAAGCGTCGTTGGCGTAAACTGCTGCAAACCGGTTTGCAGAATGATGCTCATCAACTCCTCTTCCGCCAGCGGATAAAGCAGCGCCTTGCCCGCACCGGAAGCATGCAGCGGCAGACGACTGCCCAGCGGCGCACACATCCTGACCATCGATTTACACTCTAACTGACCAATTAATACCGCTTCATTGCCGTTACGAATCGCGACATTGACCGTTTCGCCGGAAAGTAACATCAGGCGGCGCATAAACGGCCCGGCGACGGAGAGGACATCGCGGTTATGGATGTACGCCGCACCGACGTTAAAGACACCTAATCCTATATGCCACCAGCCTAACTGACTGTCCTGATAGACAAAATCCGCTGCCTGTAAAACCTTCAGCAAGCGAAAGGTCGTGGAGAGCGGCAAATCCAGATTGAGAGAAATATCGCTAACCGATGAACTTCCCCCACTTTTTTCCAGATATTGCAGAATCGCAATTCCCCGCTCTAACGCCTGTGCGCCCTTCTGTGCCACAGGCTCCGCCTGTCCTGGCCTGCCGCGCCGTCTAACTTCCGTCATACCTACGTTAACTCCGACCTACAAGTGAGCATAAACAATGAACAATTAGTTTATCTTATGCAAGTCGGTTGCAGGCGTCACGCAAAACAGAGTTCCTGTTCAGGAATACTTTCAACATCACAGTTGTCACTGCCGCCGCGATCGATGGTCAGAAAATCGGTGACGCGCTGCCAGGCGAAAAGTGGGTGATGCCAGACGTTACAATGGTAATTCACCCCCTGTTCACCGTTGGTGATAAACGCCCGCAGCGTTGACAGGTCTGGTTTGTCGTCACCTAACGCCACGACCACCACAAACACTTCACCTTTCATCGGGATAAAGGCCTGAGTACCCAGCGGATGACGTTCGAGTTCGTGAATGGTCAGCGGCAGATTCGCCGGTTGCGCGCGGTTAATGCTGATAAGCGTACGGTCTTGCTCAAGAATCTCAACCAGCGCCAAATCGTGGTAACGCTCCACCAGGCCATTGTTAATATGGAAAAAATCCCGTTGCTGCGTTTCGATTACGTCGCCATAAGCACTAAAGGCTTCCTGACTTAACGGTAATACCTGAAGTTTCATCTTTTTGTCCTTGTAACATAATTCCGTTCAACCACCGCCGACCGGTCAGCTTGGTTTCAATAACAGGCAATCTAAAACCTTAAGAGAACAACATCAACACAAAAGTTGGAATATTTTTCCAAAACTAGATTTAGTCCACAAATTGAACAGGGTTATCATGTAAAAATACTGATAAATCAGAGGATAAGAAAATCACGCAACTTGCGGATTTAAAAGGGGATACCTGAAGATGTTCGATCCAGAAACCTTGCGGACTTTCATTGCGGTTGCTGAAACAGGAAGTTTTTCAAAAGCGGCAGAACGATTGTGTAAAACCACGGCGACGATCAGTTATCGCATTAAACTTCTGGAAGAGAATACCGGAGTGGCGCTGTTTTTCCGCACGACTCGCAGCGTGACGTTGACAGCGGCTGGCGAGCATCTACTTTCTCAGGCCAGAGACTGGCTGAGCTGGCTGGAAAGTATGCCCAGCGAGCTGCAACAGGTGAATGATGGTGTGGAACGCCAGGTGAATATTGTCATCAACAACCTGCTCTACAACCCCCAGGCCGTCGCCCAGCTGCTGGCGTGGCTGAATGAGCGTTACCCCTTTACCCAGTTTCACATCTCCCGACAAATCTATATGGGCGTCTGGGACTCGCTATTGTACGAAGGTTTTTCGCTGGCTATCGGCGTCACGGGAACTGAGGCGCTGGCAAATACCTTTAGTCTTGATCCCTTAGGATCGGTGCAATGGCGCTTTGTCATGGCGGCGGATCATCCGCTGGCGAACGTTGAAGAGCCGCTAACAGAAGCTCAGTTGCGTCGCTTTCCGGCGGTCAATATTGAAGACAGCGCCCGAACACTAACCAAACGCGTCGCCTGGCGATTGCCGGGGCAAAAAGAGATTATTGTTCCCGATATGGAAACGAAAATCGCCGCCCATCTGGCGGGCGTTGGCATTGGTTTTTTGCCAAAATCACTTTGCCAGTCAATGATCGATAATCAACAACTGGTCAGCCGGGTAATCCCAACGATGCGCCCTCCTTCGCCATTGAGTCTGGCATGGCGCAAATTTGGCAGCGGCAAAGCGGTAGAAGATATTGTGACCTTGTTTACCCAGCGCAGGCCGGAAATCAGCGGATTTTTAGAAATTTTCGGCAACCCACGCAGTTAAAAATCAAGTTTCCTTGCGCGTTGGCGCGTAAAATAGCGCGCAAGCTGATTTGAGGTTCACTTTTAACTATGCAAGAGAGACACACGGAACAGGACTATCGTGCCCTGCTGATTGCTGATACGCCCATTATTGATGTTCGCGCCCCTATCGAGTTTGAGCAAGGCGCAATGCCCGCCGCTATCAATCTGCCGTTAATGAATAACGATGAACGCGCCGCCGTTGGCACCTGCTATAAACAGCAAGGCTCAGACGCGGCGCTGGCGCTGGGGCATAAACTGGTGGCGGGTGAAATTCGTCAGCGGCGTATGGACGCCTGGCGGGCAGCGTGCCTGCAAAATCCGCAAGGTATTCTCTGCTGCGCCCGAGGCGGTCAACGTTCACATATTGTGCAACGCTGGCTGCATGAAGCGGGGATTGATTATCCGCTGGTGGAAGGCGGTTATAAGGCACTGCGCCAGACGGCGATTCAGGCGACTATTGAACTGGCACAAAAACCGATAGTGCTGATTGGCGGTTGTACCGGCAGCGGTAAAACGCTGTTAGTGCAGCAACAGCTGAACGGTGTTGATCTGGAAGGGCTGGCGCGTCATCGCGGTTCGGCGTTTGGTCGCACGTTGCAACCGCAACTTAGCCAGGCGAGTTTTGAAAATCTGCTGGCTGCCGAAATGCTAAAAACCGACGCCCGTCAGGATTTGCACCTGTGGGTGCTGGAAGATGAAAGCCGGATGATTGGTTCGAATCACCTACCGGAATGTCTGCGCGAGCGAATGACTCAGGCGGCGATTGCGGTGGTAGAAGATCCGTTTGAGATCCGTCTTGAACGCCTGAACGAAGAGTATTTCTTGCGTATGCATCATGATTTTACCCACGCGTACGGCGACGAACAGGGCTGGCAGGAATATTGCGAATACCTGCATCACGGACTTTCGGCGATTAAGCGTCGGCTGGGGCTACAGCGATATAACGAACTGGCTGCAAGGCTGGATGCAGCACTGACAACGCAACTCACCACCGGCAGCACCGACGGTCATCTGGCCTGGCTGGTGCCGTTACTTGAAGAATATTACGACCCGATGTATCGCTATCAGCTTGAGAAAAAAGCGGAAAAAGTTGTCTTTCGCGGTGAGTGGGCGGAAGTGGCGGAATGGGTTAAGACGCAGTGATGAGGGACGTATTTGTATTAGTCGCGACTTGATCTGACACATGGCCTTGAAAGGTTGAGAGTTACCGGTTTTGATATGAGTGTCGAATCCTTATCCAAAACAAGTGGTAACTCTCATGCTTCATACTGCCAATCCCGTCATCAAACACAAAGCCGGTTTGCTCAATCTGGCTGAAGAACTCAGCAACGTATCAAAAGCCTGTAAAATCATGGGCGTTTCGCGTGAAACGTTTTATCGTTACCGCGAACTGGCCGCTGAAGGCGGTGTGGATGCGCAGATTAATCGTAGTCGCCGCGCTCCTAACCTTAAGAACCGTACCGATGAGGCAACTGAACAGGCTGTTGTTGATTACACCGTCGCTTTCCCGACACATGGTCAGCACCGGGCCAGCAACGAGCTGCGTAAACAGGGGGTTTTTATCTCCGACAGTGGTGTCCGTTCTGTCTGGTTACTCCATAACCTTGAGAATCTCAAAAGACGATACTGAACAAATTTTATCAGGTGACGTTCCGTAAAAAGTTGTATGTAGTTCTCGATGCAGTCGGCGCGACTATCAGTACCCCCGCTGAACCCTGGACTATCGGGCCGCCGTACTGGGGCATGTCACCCTGGCGTGCCGCTGGTTTTCCGCTAATGGTTTATTTCCTCTTTCTTTCCCGGCGAGAATTTATTTTAATCCGGAAGGATTATTTATTTTCAGATAGGGACTCACATTAAACACGAAACATTTTAATTAATGCATGGCTGAATATGTATTACACAATGTCAGATATCGTAAAAGACCAGTGCAATTCTATGTAAACTCTCTGACTGTTCATTTTATTTGTTGTTTCAGGGTCGGAACTCACCCTCAATAAACAACTGAATACGAGTAGATATTCATCGTCTGAGCTATATGGCTTTACACAATAGCCGACATGTCTTTTCTCAGTCAGGGATTTTACTTTTCCTCACTACGAAGTTGACGACTTCGATATGGGATAGACTCTTAATTCAAGCAATTACTCTGCACAAGCATCAGGCAATCCAGCTCCAATATTTGTTATAAAATAATGCGCAACATTAATTTCACCAACAAAAAAAAGGTTTACGCTATCCCCTTGCCCTGGTATTTTACCATATTTACACCACACTTCTTTTGTATCTGGATCATTCTCTGATACGATTTTCGCCACTTGTTCCCTGGCCCTCACCGTCAATGTTTTCTTAAACCTCCCCCCATCATCGATTGTTAGGGAAAAATAAGAAAAAAAATAATCATCTTCTACATTTGTGGATATTGATATATCCACCGCTACATGCGGAAAAAAATCTGGGAGCCATGTAAAAACCCCATCACTTTCTGGTATTGCCATATAGTTTATGTAATGCTTACTTACAAGAGATTCATCTTTGTGTAAATAAAGATAAGTAGTCACGCATAAAAAAACAACGATTATAATAGCAAAAATAAATATTACCATCTTTGAGATGTTACTTGAGATAGCCAGCATCTTGTAAAGCCTTTATCGTTTTTTTATGCTCTGGATTAATATAATTAATACATCTATTTGAGCAATCTTGTGTTAATGGACATGTCAACCCATGTTCATTTACAGCCAAGTCTTTTTTATTATCTTCAATCATCTCAGAATGGGATAACTTTACTTTTCTGCCGTACATACCGAACATATTTAACCCGTAATCTCTAATCTCTTTTTCATAACCCAGCCCTTTCGCTGATCGGCTAACACCAGCGTCATTTAATTTAGACACTCGACAAAATGCCATACAATGGAAAAATTGATCAGTCCCACCTAAATTTAATCTCTTCATATCATCATAAGTATCAGATAATATATCCCATGCTCTTTGATGGTTTAGTTGTTCTTTTTTTCGCATTAACGCTACATCTGCAGGACTTAACCCTAATGGATCAATACCATTCACCGGATTCAGCGGATACGCATACAGACTCCATCCCCCCGCCAGCCCAATCGGGTCCTGAGTAATATATCGTCCCAGCAACGGATTGTAGTACCGGTTCCGGTTATAATACAGCCCTGACTCCTCATCGTGTTGCTGCCCTGGCAGACGGTACGGCTGGTGCAGGTGATGCGGGTTTTCCTCATTCAGCAGGTTTCCCCACTCATCATACTCCCCGCTCCACGCCGTATTGCCGTCTTCGCTGATGAGCGCCAGCGGCAGGCCCCGGTGGTCGCAGTGGTAAAGATGAAATTTTCTCGCCGGTGTGTATTCCGGCTCCACCTGTCTGGCCAGTTGCTCTACCGTCAGCCCGCACTGCGCAAGCCACGCCCGGCTTTCACTGCTCACGCGGTCTGCCCGGATTTCTTCCTCCAGCCTGTCCAGCAGCCGCACCAGTTCAGCCGGGAACACCACGCCGTGTCCGTCCTCGCTCCCTTCCTGCTGGAGCTTCTCCGCCAGGCTCCGCCGCTGCGTTTTCTCCCGCTCGCCGTTGTCTGTTTCGATGCGGATGAGCGGTGTGAAGCTTCCCGGCTCGTATACCGTCTGGATACGCGTGGTGTCGGTCTGTACTGTCGCCAGCCTGTCGCCGTCCCAGCCGTACCACGTTACCTCCGGTTTACGCGACAGCGACATCCACCCCGTCAGGTCACGCTCCCGCCGCCATACCCGTTTCGCCATTCGCCGTCCCAGCGGGTCGTAGAGGTAGCGGCTCTCGACCAGTGGCTCGCCATGCTGTATCCGCGTGTGGAACACCAGGCGGTGCTGGCTGTCGTAGTGGTAGTGGTGGGTCCGCTCGTCGTCCGTCCGTATCACACCCGCCGGGATGCGGTCCGTCTTCTCCGTCAGCCTGCCGTATTCATCGTGGCGGTAGACATAGTGCGCATCCTCCGCGATGCGGTTATCCGGCCACGCCGTGAGTGTACTGTCCGGGTGCAGCTCCGGGTCCTGCAGCCGGTTGCCCGCCGGGTCCGTGGCATACGGGATGCGGATGTCCAGGTCCGGTGCGAGGGTGCGTACACTCGCCAGCCTGCCCGTGGCACTGTAGCCGTATTCCCGCGTCTGTCGCGGGCCGCTGATGCGCACAAGGTCGCCGTTGTCATTCCACCCGTAGTCACGGTCATACACCAGGCTGTTCAGGTGCTGGCTCTGTAACTGGCCTGCAGGGGTGTATGTGCTGGTCAGTTCGTATGCGGCATTACTGCCTGCCATGCTGCCAAAGCTGCGCACCGTTTCTCTGTGCAGGCGGTCGCGCGCGTACTCCAGCAGCGGCGTGTCGCCCAGCTTCATGCCCGCCAGATAACCGCTACCGTAGGTCAGCCACTCCACCGGCGGCAGGCTGTCCGGCGTGACGCGGTTTGCCAGCCCCTGTTCGTTGTATGCCTGTTTCGTCTCATGCTGCCACAGCAGTTCCCCCGTCTCCGGGTTCTCCACCGTCTGGCGCTCCCCGGTCAGACGGCCCTTATCGTCATAGCCATAGTGGACGGCAACACGGTGGCCTTCGCTCAGGTGGCTGATTTCTCTCAGCCAGCCGTGGCCATCATACCGCCACTGTTCTGCCGGTTCGCCGTTCACCGTGCGGTGAGTGATACGGTCCGATTCGTCGTAGTGCCAGAGGGTGACAAGCCCCTCATCTTCACTCTGCGTGAGTTTTCCGGTCAGGTCATAGTGGTAACGTTGCGTCCGCCCGTCAAAGCCGCGCTGCTGTACCAGCCGGTCCAGCGCATCGTAGCTGAAGTCGCTGTGACTGCCGTTCTCGTTGGTCAGGCTGATGACACGTCCTGCCGCGTCATACTCCATACTGCGCGTCAGCCCGCCCTGTGTGGTGCTGACCGCCTTTCCCCACGCATCGTACTGTGTCTCGCTCCGGTTGCCGTCCGGGGTGATAACGGCAGTCAGGTCGCCTGCGGCGTTGTATTCATACCGCGTTTCACGGCCCTGTGCGTCTTTCACCGAGGTTAACCGGCCACGGTTGTCATAGCGGCGGTAAAGGCTGATGCCTTCCTCGCGGTGGACCGCCGTCATCTGGCCGAAGCGGTCGTATTCATAACGGGTCTGGTAGCCCGAGCAGTCAGTGAACGCCAGCAACTGCCCGTAGCGGCTCCACGTCATCTGCCGGGTGCTGCCCGTCGCATCCGTTGTCGTCGCCGGTAACTCACTGTGCGCGTCATCGTAGCGGTAGCGTACTGTCTCCCCGCTGCGCGATGTCTCCGATACCAGCCTGTCCCGCTCATCATACGCCCGGCGGCTCTCCAGCCCGTCCGGGTACACCACCGCCGTCAGCCGGTTCCCGTCGTTATAGTAAAATTTCGTCTCCCGCCCGTCCGGCGTGGTGATGTCCGTGATGTCGCCTGACACCACATTCAGACCGTACTCTGTCCGCCGTCCCGCCGCGTCCGTCTGCGCCGTGAGCCTTCCTGCCGCGTCATACCCGCTGTGCGTGACGCTGCCGTCCGCCAGTTCTTTTTTCACCACCCGCTTCAGCCCGGCCCCGCCTTCTGTATGCAGCACCTCTCGCCGGTTCAGGCTGTCGGTGACGGTGATGCGGTCCTGCTCATACTGGTAGCGGTAACTCAGGCCTGCCGGGTTCAGCTGCTCCACCACCCGCCCCGCATCGTCGTAGCGGTAGCGCATCTCCGGCCTTCCCGCATAACGGTGCCCCACCATCCGGCCCGGGTGCTGCGGGTCATACGTGAAAGCGCGCACCTGTGTCCCGCTGCGGTCATATACCGCCAGCAGTTCACCGGCTTCCGTATACGTGTACCGCACCAGTGGCGCACCGGGCAGATTCTCCGGGTATGCCGGGTCGTGCATCAGCCACACCGCCGAAAGGCGGATACCCCTGTCGGGGCCGTATTCCGTACCGGGCAGTGTGTCGGGGAACGCTGAGGCTGAGAGAGGGCGGGAACGGTCAGAAGAAGATAGCGAAGAGGTGCGGGCCTCTTCCGCACGCTGCGCCTGTGTGGTCAGCACCAGACGGAACTCCCGCCCGGCACCGTCCGTCACGCCGGTGATTTCCCCGGCCAGGTCACCGGCGGCCTCACGCCGGTACGTCAGCGTCTGCCCGAAGCGGTCCGCCAGCCCGGTAAGCACCCGGTACGGCGGCAGCGGCGCTGGCAGTACGTCCTCAGTGCCCGGCACCCGCTCTGACCACCCCAGTATCCACCACGGTCCCTGTGCGCTGTTGGTCGCCAGGTAAAGATGCGGGCTTAACCGGATATCCGGCGGCAGCGACGCCCACAGCCGTGCCAGCGTGTGGCCGTCCGGCTGCGCTGCCTTACCACCGCGAACCAGCCACATTGACTCGCTGCGGCTGTACACCGCCCCCCCCCGGCAGCAGCGGCTCAAAGTGAATGCTCCGTCCGCCGTTGTCGTTGAGTACCAGTGCATCATCGCGTATCTGTAAGCGGATATCAGAAGGCGCTTTCCAGCCGGGGCCAAAAATCCCCACCGGCGCAGGCGTCTTCGTCCGGTAGCTGCTGTAGGTGCGGGAGAGAATGAACGACAGCGGGCCGGGCAGCGCAAGGTCCGTCTCGCCGGGCAGCACCTTCGCCCCCAGCAGCGGATTTACCGGGTTGCCCGAAGTCATCCTGCCCGGACACACCGAGCACGCCACGCCGGTGGGCGCGCCAATTCTTACACCTGCCGAACCCTGGACAATGGGACCGCCATACTGAGTCATATCTCCCTGACGCGCCGCTGGTTTTCCGCTCATATAAAGTGCCCTTTTAGTTATTGTTCATATCCCTGTGTTAGCAACAAAAAAATAAAATGACACACAAGACCAGCTAATGTATTTATATATTTTTCACATAAACTTATTTGTTCTCAATCAACAACAACTGTTATTACAGGTCACTTTCAATATTTTATTAAACTAACATTTTTAGCACAGATGAATTCATCATCAACAAATTCACTATATGGATAATATCCATTCAACGCATATGGTTTATGATTTTATTAGTCTGAGTTATTTTTGTAGGGCTATATTTAAAATTATTAAACTCCACCGATTCAGATTAATATCAGCAATAGAAAGATAGGAAATCACCAATTCAATAACATCATCAATGAAACATATTGTAGAATTAATTTAAACAAGGCGTTCCATTCAACCAGAACGCCCCTTATTTACTCTCATCACCCCGCAAACTGCCTGAACAGCGCCTTACCCTTAACCAGCCGCGCGCCCAGCCAGCCGCCGAAAAGCGACAGCAGCAGTGCACCGCTGCACGGCAGCACAATCCACAATCGCCAGTCTGGCTCCCACGGGAAATCAAACACTTTCGCCTGCAACACTGCCAGCGCCGTTTCCGCACCAATTGCGGCCACCAGGCCAGAAACAAACCCGAGCATGGCGAACTCACACCACAACGTGGTACGCAGCAGTTTTTTCCCCGCACCGAGTGTGCGCCACACCACCAGCTCCTGATGACGCTGACGCATTCCCACCTGCACCTGTGCCAGCAACAGCAACATACCGCAGGCGGTGACCAGCACCACCATCACCTCCAGCGCCCGACTTACCTGCTCCAGCACCTGACCGACCTGTTTTAAAATCGCGCCAATGTCTAACAGGCTAATGGTAGGGAACTGGCGGTTGAGTTGCGTCAACATGCCGTTGCCATTCTCCCAGCGGAAACTGGTAAGCCAGCTCTGCGGTTGCCCGTCTAATGCCCCTTCTGGGAAAATAAAATAGAAATTAGGCCGCAGACTTTCCCAGTCCACTTTGCGCAGGCTGGTCACTTTAGCGCGGAACTCCTGGGTATCGCCCATAAAGGTGACTGTATCGCCGAGGCCAACGTTTAAGCGTTTCGCCAGCCCCTCTTCCATCGACACTTCATCGGCTTTTGGCGGCCAGTTACCGGCGACAATCGGATTATGATCGGGCCGCGTATTTTGCCAGGTAAGATTGAGTTCGCGGTTAAGCGCCTCATCTTCATTGCCTTCTGTCGGCTTGTCGTTAATCGCCGTCAGTCGCGCCCGCACCACCGGATAAAATGATTCCGGGACTATCTGATGTTCCGCGAGGAACGTTTTTAGCGGCGTAACCTGTTCTGTGGCGATGTTGATTAAAAAGTAGTTCGGGCTTTCTGGCGGTAGCTGCTGTTGCCAGCGGTCGAGCAGATCGCCACGCAATACCAGCAATAGCGCCAGCAGCATAAAGGAGAGCGAAAATGCCGAAAGCTGGCTTAACGTTGACCACGGCTGACGTAACAGGCGGCTAACCGCCAGGCGCAGAGGCAGCGATTTCAGCGTCATGCGGCGAAGTACATTCAGCAGCATCCAGCCCAGCACACCGCACAGCAAAGCCAGTACTACCGCGCCCGCCAGCACCGCCCAGAGCAGCATACTGCCACCCATTAATCCGGCGAGCAGCAGCACAACCACCACACTGACAATCGGCAGATAAAACTTCAGCGGCCAGACGTTCGCGACCACATCATTACGTAATACGCGTAAAGGCTGCGTTGCCAGTAACAAGCGGTATGGTCGTAGCCCCACCAGCAGCGAGATAACCGTCATGGTGCCCAGCGCCCATAGCCACGGCCAGAGGCTGGCTGGCGGTAGTGCAGCAGGCAGAACGGGCTTGAGCAGCACCATCAACACGTTTTCGAACAACAGGCCTATCGCCCCACCGGTAACGGCTGAAAGCGTCAGCACCATCAACCACTGACCGACGATTAGCTTACGCAGTTGCGCTCGCCCTGCCCCCAGCGTTTTGAGGATCGCCACCAGATCGTAGCGACTGCGACAGTAATGATTCATCGCTACCGCCACCGCTGCCACTGCCAGCAGCAAGGTCAGAAGCGCCGAAAGCAGCAGGAACTGTTGCGAGCGTTCCATCGATCGCCCCAGCGCACCTTCGTCCTGTTCCAGACCGTACCAGCGTTGTTCGGGTTTAAGCTGAGGTAACAACCATTTCTCATAGCTGTCGAGCTGGTTCTCGTTGCCGCCGAATTTATAGCGCCAGGTGACCCGACTTCCCGGCTGCACGGCTCCGGTTTTATCGACATCCGCCAGATTCATCATCAGACGCGGAGCCATCTGGAAGGGGTTAAAACCGGAATCCGGTTCCTGAATCACTTCTCCGGCAATCCGCAAGGTGGCATCACCCACGTCGATGGTGTCGCCTGTTTTCAGGTTAAGCAGTGCCATCAGGCGTGGGGCCAGCAATACGCTGCCTGCCTGCGGTTTCAGGCCAGGGGGATTAGTTTGCAGATCGCCATACATCGGGTAGATATCATCCACCGCTTTGACGTTCGCCAGCTGCGGTGTGTCGCCTGCAAATGTCATGGTGGCGAAAGTCAGCTGCTTGCCGACTTTCAGGCCGCGCTTTTGCGCTTCCTCCAGCCACGCTTGCGGCACTTCGCGCGAACTGCGCAACGCCCGATCGCCCGCCATAAACTCACGGCTTTGCTGGCTTAAGCCCTTCTCCATGCGATCGCTGATATTGCCCAGCGCCAGCACGCAGGCCACCGCCAGGCTTAGCGCCAGCCAGACAATTAATAGCGACGGCGAGCGCCATTCGCGCCAGAACCAACGTGCAATCATGCTTCCTCCTGCAACTGCCCGTTCACCAGCCGTAAGCAGCGGTCGCAGCGTGCCGCCAGTTGCAGGTCGTGAGTCACCATAATCAACGTGGTGCCATGTTCACGGTTGAGGGAAAACAGCAGGTCGGCAATTTTATCGCCCGTCTGGCGGTCAAGGTTGCCGGTGGGTTCGTCGGCAAACAGCACATCAGGTCGACCGTTAAAGGCTCGTGCCAGCGCCACTCGTTGCTGTTCACCGCCGGAAAGCTGTGCCGGAAGATGATCCAGACGTTTACCCAGCCCTAACTGTTCGAGCAACGCTTTCGCTCCGTTACGACTTTCCGCGCTACTCTCACCGCGCAGCAGCGCCGGAAGCTCGACGTTTTCCAGCGCGTTAAGGGTAGGAATTAACATAAATGACTGAAAAACAAAGCCGACGTGCTTCGCGCGCAACTTTGCCCGCGCTTCTTCGTCCATATTATGTAGCGGTTGTCCCACCAGACTCACTTCGCCACTGCTGCCGTCATCCAGCCCGGCGAGGATTGCCAGCAAGGTTGACTTACCCGATCCCGACTCGCCCACCAGTGCGATGGTCTCGCCACGTTTGACAACCAGCTCAACTCCGGTGAGGATGGAGAGTTCATGCTCCCCCTGACCGACGGACTTCTTAAGATGATGAACTTCAACAATGTTTTCCGCTGGCATTTGCCCTTCCTGTTCCTGGTCCTGTTAACCTTCCGTGCCGCCGCAGCGGACACGTTATTGATTCTGGGTGATAGCCTGAGCGCCGGGTATCGAATGTCTGCCAGCGCGGCCTGGCCTGCCTTGTTGAATGATAAGTGGCAGAGTAAAACGTCGGTAGTCAATGCCAGCATCAGCGGCGACACCTCGCAACAAGGGCTGGCGCGCCTTCCGGCTCTGCTGAAACAGCATCAGCCGCGCTGGGTGCTGGTAGAACTGGGCGGCAATGACGGTTTGCGTGGTTTTCAGCCACAGCAAACCGAGCAAACGCTGCGCCAGATTTTGCAGGATGTCAAAGCCGCCAACGCTGAACCATTGTTAATGCAAATACGTCTGCCTGCAAACTATGGTCGCCGTTATAATGAAGCCTTTAGCGCCATTTACCCCAAACTCGCCAAAGAGTTTGATGTTCCGCTGCTGCCCTTTTTTATGGAAGAGGTCTACCTCAAGCCACAATGGATGCAGGATGACGGTATTCATCCCAACCGCGACGCCCAGCCGTTTATTGCCGACTGGATGGCGAAGCAGTTGCAGCCTTTAGTAAATCATGACTCATAAAGCAACGGAGATCCTGACAGGTAAAGTTATGCAAAAATCGGTCTTAATTACCGGATGTTCCAGTGGAATTGGCCTGGAAAGCGCGCTCGAATTAAAACGCCAGGGTTTTCATGTGCTGGCAGGTTGCCGGAAACCGGATGATGTTGAGCGCATGAACAGCATGGGATTTACCGGCGTGTTGATCGATCTGGATTCGCCAGAAAGTGTTGATCGCGCAGCCGACGAAGTGATCGCCCTGACCGATAATTGTCTGTATGGGATCTTTAACAATGCCGGATTCGGCATGTATGGCCCCCTTTCCACCATCAGCCGTGCGCAGATGGAACAGCAGTTTTCCGCCAACTTTTTCGGCGCACACCAGCTCACCATGCGCCTGTTACCCGCGATGTTACCGCACGGTGAAGGGCGTATTGTGATGACCTCATCGGTGATGGGATTAATCTCCACGCCGGGTCGCGGCGCTTACGCAGCCAGTAAATATGCGCTGGAGGCGTGGTCGGATGCGCTGCGCATGGAGCTGCGCCACAGCGGAATTAAAGTTAGCCTGATCGAACCCGGTCCCATTCGTACTCGCTTCACCGACAACGTCAACCAGACGCAAAGTGATAAACCAGTCGAAAATCCTGGCATCGCCGCCCGCTTTACGTTGGGACCGGAAGCGGTGGTCGACAAAGTGCGCCATGCTTTTATTAGCGAGAAGCCGAAGATGCGCTATCCGGTAACACTGGTGACCTGGGCAGTAATGGTGCTTAAGCGCCTGCTGCCGGGGCGCGTGATGGACAAAATATTGCAGGGGTGAGTTGAAGTGCGCGCTTAAGCCCCCATGTCAAAGAAAATATCGACAACAGAGAGCGACTCCATGTCCGTAGAAAATATTGTCAACATTAACGAATCTAACCTGCAACAGGTTCTTGAACAGTCGATGACCACTCCGGTGCTGTTCTATTTTTGGTCTGAACGTAGCCAGCACTGTTTGCAGTTAACCCCAATTCTGGAAAGCCTCGCGGCGCAGTACAACGGGCAATTTATTCTGGCGAAGCTGGACTGCGACGCGGAGCAGATGATTGCCGCCCAGTTTGGTCTGCGCGCGATTCCGACCGTGTATCTGTTCCAGAACGGGCAACCGGTAGACGGCTTCCAGGGGCCGCAACCGGAAGAGGCGATCCGCGCCCTGCTGGATAAAGTGCTGCCGCGCGAAGAAGAACTGAAAGCACAGCAGGCGATGCAACTGATGCAAGAAGGCAATTACACCGACGCCCTGCCATTGCTGAAAGACGCCTGGCAGTTGTCGAATCAGAACGGGGAGATCGGCCTGCTGCTGGCAGAAACGCTGATTGCGCTGAACCGTTCTGAAGATGCTGAAGCCGTGCTGAAAACCATTCCGTTGCAGGATCAGGACACCCGCTACCAGGGGCTGGTGGCGCAAATCGAACTGCTGAAGCAGGCGGCTGATACGCCGGAAATTCAACAGTTGCAACAGCAGGTAGCGGAGAATCCAGAAGATGCCGCACTGGCGACGCAACTGGCGCTGCAACTGCATCAGGTTGGGCGCAATGAAGAGGCGCTGGAGTTACTGTTTGGGCATCTGCGTAAAAATCTCACTGCCGCAGACGGTCAGACGCGTAAAACGTTCCAGGAGATCCTCGCTGCGCTGGGTACCGGTGATGCACTGGCGTCGAAGTATCGCCGCCAGCTGTATGCATTGTTGTATTGAGTTTCCGTTGATCGGCACATGAACCACAACGCCGGATGCGATGCTGCGCATCCGGCATCGCATCATTTCTTCTTCAATTGCGTCACCACCAACTGGTGGCGCGAATTATAAAATTTACGATAGGTTAAATAGCAGGCAATAATGGTAGACAGGCTGGCAGTTGAGAGCAGCATAAAGGTCACCATAATCTGATATTTAATCGCCTTCACCGGATCAATCCCGGCAAATATCAGCCCGGACATCATTCCTGGTAAACTCACTAAGCCAACCGTTTTTGCTGAATCGACCGTCGGAATTAAAGCCGCGCGAATACTGTCGCGAATCAATATCGCTGAAGCCTGTTTCGGCGTCGCGCCAAGACTCAGTTTCTCCTGAATCTGTTGCTGTTCGCTAATCACCCGTTGCCCTAAATTGTTGTAACACAACCCCACCGCTACCATGGCGTTACCGGCTATCATCCCGGCGATAGGGATCACCTGCATCGGGATAAATTCAATCGACCCTGAGAGAATCAGCACCGCTAGGGTAATTCCCGCCCCGACCGTAATGGCAATAAACGATGAGATAAAAGCTTTAGCAATATATTTACTGCGTTTTTGCGCGTTCCACGCCGCATTAAAGCAGATAAATAACACCATCAATAATGTCAGGCTGGCATCATCCACGCTGAAAATATACTTCAGCACATAGCCGACAATAATCAGCTGAATTATCGCGCGCCCGACGCTCCAGAGAATATCTTTCTCCAGCGCCAGTTTTTCTTTATGGCTAATTAAGATTGCCACCACCACCAGCATTAATGCCAGTGCCAATGATTCGTTAGTAATATTATGCGAGTTCATAGCGTGCTTCCTGCATTTCTCCAGCATGCGGTTGCAGTGTAATCACTTTATCCGCATGATTAATTTCGTCTTTATCGTGTGTCACCCACAGCACAGCAATATTTTGCTCGCGTACATAACGGTGGATCATCTCATTAACGTTATGTTTATTACTTTCATCCAGCGCACTGGTGATTTCGTCAAGCAATAAAACCTTCGGCATAAATTGCAGGTTACGAATCAATGAGATGCGTTGTTTTTCACCACCAGATAGCTCAGCGATATTCTTCGTCAAAATGCTGTCCGGTAAAGCGAAGCGTTCAAGAAAATCGAGAAAAATGGCCGGGTCAGGCTGCTGGTTACGGATCTGCCAGGGAAAAATCAGGTTATCGTATACCGTATCGCCAAACAGCGTCGGCGTCTGGGCGCAGTAAGAGACTTGCTGACGGTAGATTTCTGGCTTTAGTGTGCTGACATCCTCACCTTCAAACAGTAACGTTCCGCTGGTTGGGCTGATCAATGAAGCAACTATTTTTAGCAGTGTACTTTTGCCACAACCAGAAGGACCGGTAATTAACTTAAATTCGCCAGCACGCAGCGAAAAATTGATGTTATTAAGAATCTTCGTATCACCCGCCAGATATCCTACGTTTTGTAGCTGAAGCAAAGGACTATTTTCCTGCATCGCTGTTCCCTTTTTCTGATTTTTACTAAAAACAGTTTATCCTTCGCAGGAATAAGGGGGAACTCTCTTTCAGTAATCAGGTATAATTTGTTTAATCAAGCAGCAATTTTGCTGATTATGGACGGTACAACAGGAGGTTTTTCCGATGCTTATCTTTATCCCGATTCTCATTTTTGTCGCGCTGGTCATTGTCGGCGCGGGCGTCAAAATCGTGCCGCAGGGCTATCAATGGACGGTAGAACGCTTTGGTCGCTATACCAAAACGTTACAGCCGGGGCTCAGTCTGGTGGTGCCGTTTATGGATCGCATTGGTCGCAAGATCAATATGATGGAGCAAGTGCTCGATATCCCTTCCCAGGAAGTTATCTCGAAAGATAACGCCAACGTTACCATCGACGCAGTCTGTTTTATTCAGGTGATTGACGCGCCACGCGCTGCCTATGAAGTCAGCAATCTGGAGCTGGCGATCATCAACCTGACCATGACTAACATCCGTACCGTGCTGGGTTCAATGGAACTTGATGAAATGCTCTCTCAGCGCGACAGCATCAACTCACGCCTGCTGCGTATTGTCGATGAAGCCACCAACCCGTGGGGGATTAAAGTCACCCGTATTGAAATTCGCGACGTGCGCCCACCGGCAGAGCTTATCTCTTCAATGAACGCGCAGATGAAAGCGGAACGTACTAAACGCGCTTACATCCTTGAAGCGGAAGGGATCCGTCAGGCGGAAATCCTCAAAGCTGAAGGTGAAAAACAGTCGCAAATCCTGAAAGCGGAAGGTGAACGTCAGTCGGCGTTTTTACAGGCTGAAGCGCGTGAACGTTCCGCTGAAGCAGAAGCCCGCGCCACCAAAATGGTGTCTGAAGCCATTGCCTCCGGCGATATTCAGGCGGTGAACTACTTCGTAGCACAGAAATACACCGAAGCGTTACAGCAGATCGGTTCCTCCAGTAACAGCAAAGTAGTGATGATGCCATTAGAGGCCAGCAGCCTGATGGGGTCGATTGCCGGGATTGCCGAGCTGGTGAAAGACAGCGCCAACAAACGGACTCAGCCATGATGGAGTTAATGGTCGTTCATCCACATATTTTCTGGCTCAGTCTCGGCGGGTTGCTGCTGGCAGCCGAGATGCTGGGCGGAAATGGTTATTTGTTGTGGAGCGGCGTGGCAGCGGTGATTACCGGTCTGGTGGTCTGGCTGGTGCCGCTGGGTTGGGAGTGGCAAGGGGTGATGTTTGCCGTCCTGACGCTGCTCGCCGCCTGGCTGTGGTGGAAATGGTTGTCGCGGCGGGTGCGCGAACAAAAGCACAGCGACAGTCATTTAAACCAGCGCGGGCAGCAGCTTATTGGCCGACGTTTTGTGCTGGAATCTCCGCTGGTCAACGGGCGAGGTCATATGCGCGTCGGTGACAGTTCATGGCCTGTCAGCGCCAGCGAGGATCTCAGTGCAGGTACGCATGTTGAGGTGATTGCGATAGAAGGGATAACGCTGATTATCCGTGCGGTCATCGCCTGATGCGACGCTGATGCGTCTTTTCATGCCTACAAAATATGCCCGAATTGTAGGCCGGATAAGGCGTTTACGCCGCATCCGGCGGTTATGCGCTGATGCCTGATGCGGCGCGGGCGCGTCTTATCATGCCTGGAAGTCTGCGCCCGAATCGTAGGCCGCCTCTGCTATATTAACTGGCATTGGCAAATTACTCGTCACTACCTTTATTCATGTTTTTTTGGTCTTCATCCGGATAATGTTTTTTTAGATATTCCAGGACGTTTTTATTGACCTTGTGTTGCGTATACACCCACCCTTTCCAGTAATCAGGCTGGTCCAGGTAAACTTCTGGCGGAATGGTGAAATCAGAAAGCGTTAACCATTCGGCTAACAGATCGGGGTTTCGTTTCTGGATCAACTGCAACAGCATAATCAGTGACATAGCTGAGGCAGGAGCCGTACTATCGCCACTTAAATATTTCCACACTGTTGACCGGTTCGAACGAAAAAGGATCGGTAGCAATGCCCGGTCCAGATTCATTTCATTAAAAATCTTCTCAAATTCATTCATTTAAATTTTCCTGCCTGGCGTAAACCTCTTAAAAATTGAGATTTATCAAAGAAACGCATTTTAGCACACATCAGGAACCGCTTCACGTTTAGTCCAGAAACAGAATTTATTTCGCTTATCAAAACAAGTCTTTACTCTTTTTTACATTGAAAGAGCACAAAATGATTTTCGATTTTATTTATATAAGAAACATTTTTTGTTTCTTATTGGTGGTGTTTACGCTTACACCAGACAAAAATGCGCTTTACATCACACAAATGGCGGCGTAGATTTCGATTAAATTGCAACGCAGTTTATTTCTTAAAACAATATTATTTGTTTCTTATAGAAACATTAATGCGACTTATTTTGAACAAGAGAAAATGAATGAAAACTGTAAACGTAGCTTTACTGGCACTCATAATTTCAGCAACATCCAGCCCTGTTGTTTTAGCTGGTGATACCATTGAAGCGGCGGCAACAGAGCTTTCAGCCATTAACTCTGGCATGTCGCAATCGGAGATTGAGCAGAAGATTACCCGCTTTTTAGAACGCACAGACAACAGCCCCGCTGCGTATACCTATTTGACTGAACATCACTACATCCCTTCTGAAACACCTGATACCACTCAGACTCCCACTGTCCAGACAGATCCTGACGCAGGACAAAAAACCGTTGCCGCTACAGGTGATGTACAGACAACCGCCCGTTATCAGAGCATGATCAACGCCCGACAGTCTGCGGTAACTGATGCCCAGCAAACGCAAATTACAGAGCAACAGGCGCAGATCGTAGCCACACAAAAAACGCTCGCCGCGACTGGAGATACGCAAAATACTGCGCATTATCAGGAGATGATTAATGCCAGACTGGCGGCTCAAAATGAGGCTAATCAGCGCACTACCACGGAACAAGGGCAGAAAATGAATGCACTGACAACCGATGTGGCAGCACAACAGCAAAAAGAAAGGGCTCAATACGATAAACAAATGCAAAGTCTGGCGCAGAAGTCTGTCCAGGCACATGAGCAAATTGAAAGTCTGAGACAAGATTCCGCACAAACGCAGCAACAGTTAACCAACACGCAAAAACGGGTCGCAGATAACAGCCAACAAATTAACACGCTCAATAACCATTTCGATTCTCTGAAAAACGAAGTTGAGGACAATCGTAAAGAAGCCAATGCGGGAACTGCATCTGCCATCGCTATCGCCTCACAACCACAGGTGAAAACCGGTGACTTGATGATGGTGTCAGCGGGAGCGGGAACGTACAACGGTGAATCTGCGGTGTCTGTAGGAACATCTTTTAATGCCGGAACGCATACGGTACTTAAAGCAGGTATTTCTGCGGATACACAATCTGATTTCGGTGCGGGTGTCGGCGTGGGATATTCGTTCTAATTTTAACAGCAATTTCTTATTCGCAATTTTCCGTACATTATTTAAGGTTAACAATGATGAATAGCTCCATTAAATCGTTTTCCCTGCTGGCGGTTATATTACTGGCTGGCTGTAGTTCACCCACTTCCCGCATCGCAGATTGCCAGGCGCAGGGCGTCAGCCATGACACCTGTTATCTCGCAGAACAACAGCGTCAGACGGCTATTTTAAGTGCATCCGAAGCGCAGGCATTTAAAAATGCAGAAGCCGCACAACATGCCCAGGCGGCAAAGAAAGCCATTTATAAAGGATTTGGCATGACCTTTAGAATGAGCAGTAAAAACTTTGCTTATCTCAATGATTCATTATGTGCAATTGATGAAGACAATAAAGATGCCACTGTTTATCAGTCAGGTCTGTATAACGTCATTGTTTATCATCACACAGGAAAAGTCGCCTTAATGAAGGAAGGTCAGTTTGTGGGTTATTTAAAATGAAGGAGCAAAGGAAAATACCCCTGACGCATATTATGATTATCGGTGCGTTTATTTTTGCCTTCTTGCAAGTAGTATTATTAGCCTCCCTGGTTCACGCTGTGAATGTTAACAATGAAATCCAGGAAGGCTTATTTCAGTCGGGGCGCATTATGGTAGAAAGTTTGCAGCATATTCTTTCGGTGCAAACGGGGATTAACTGATTTTCACCCCGCCCGATGATGACAGCAGCCGGAGAGATTTTCGATAATCGGGCAGTCGGCGCTGTCATCGCCAGGGCAGGCATTCGCCAGCGCCAACAGCTGGTTGCGCATGGATTGCAGCTCCTCAATGTGTCGTTCGATCTCCGCCACTTTCTCCAGGGTGCGCCGTTTTACATCGGCGCTGTGACGCTGCGGGTCGTTAAACAGATTCACCAGTTCGCCGCTCTCTTCCAGGTTAAAGCCCACCTGGCGCGCCTGGCGCAGTAAGGTCAGTTCGTTGAGATGCTGCTGCGTGTAGGTTCGATAACCATTTTCGCTACGCATCGGCGGCGTCACCAGCCCCTTCTCTTCATAGAAGCGGATTGCTTTGCTGGTCAGGCCGGTAATTTTTGCTACATCGCTAATGTTCATCGTTCGCGCAACGCCTCCTGTGCTTTATTAAAGGGTTTCAACAGATAATCCAGCACGCTTTTTTTGCCGGTGCGGATATCGACCGTCGCCACCATACCGGGGAATATCGGAAACTGCTGTTTGCTTTTATTTTCCAGATGGTTGCTGAAAGTGCGAATGTACACCCGATAGTAATAAACATCGCGCCGCACTTCATCCTGCACGGTGTCTGGTGATATCACCGCCACTTCTCCCGGCAGGCCGCCGTAGATGGAGTAATCGTAGGCGGTTATTTTCACCAGCGATTTTTGCCCCGGATGGATAAACGCCACATCGCGCGGGGAGATTTTTGCCTCGATCAGCAGTTGCTCATCCAGCGGCACGATGGTCATCAGTTTACCACCGGGGGCAATAACGCCGCCAACCGTGGTGACGTCAATGTCCTGAACAATGCCACGTACCGGCGCGGTAAAGTTGAGCCGGGTAAGAGAATCTTCCCGCCCGCGGATCACCGAACGCTGGGTTTCTACTTCCGCATTGGCTTTCGCTAACTCTTCCCGCGCCTGTACGTAGTATTGCGTGCGCACGTCGCTGAGTTTGTTTTCCAGTTCATTGGCCTGGCGTTGCAGGCGCAGCACTTCAACGCTGCTCGCCGCCCCCTGTTTGACCAGCGGCTGGGTCATCGCCAGTTCGCGGTTGACCAGGCTAATCCCCTGCGTCAGCCCGGTGGTGGCTTTGTTCAGCCCATCGCGGCGAGTGTTGTACAACGCCGTTTCCGACTCGATAAGTTCGGGGAATTTATTCAGTTCGTCAGGGAAGACCAGCGGTTTATTACTCACTTCCGCCCGCAGCCGCGCCGAGGTTGCCAGCGCCGCGTACAGCCGCGACATTGCTTCCTGGACGTCGGATTCCGTTTTGGTGCGGTTAAGCTGCGCCAGCGGCTGGCCCTGTTCAACAATATCGCCAACCTTGACGTCGAGATGATACAGAATTCCGCCTTCCAGCGACTGCACCACCTGTTCGCGCCCGGAGGGTTCTACCGTGCCGCTGCCGGTGGTGACTTCATCAAGCTGGAAGTACCACGCCCTGCCGAGAAAACAGAGCAGCATCACAGCGGTAACGCGTACCGCCAGCGCCGAACGCGGCAAGCGGGGTTCAGTCAGGCCACGGTTGTATTGCAGTTGTCCGTTCATGCGGCAGACCCCTTATTCTTCTCCTGCAACACCACCCGTCGCGCCGTGGGTTCGCTCTGTTCACGCAAAATGGCCTCTTTCGCGCCATCCATCACAATCCGCCCCTGATCCATCACGATAATGCGGTCCACCAGTTGCAGCATCGCCGTGCGGTGAGTGGCGATAATCAGCGTGCGATGGCCAATCCACTGTTTCAGTTGTTCGATTAAATGCGCTTCCGCCATTTCGTCCAGCGAGGCGCTGGGTTCATCGAGCAGCACGATATTGGGTTGAGAGATGAGCAGCCGCGCCAGCAGCAGCGTTTGCCGCTGACCACCAGAGAGGCCAAATCCCCCTTCCTGAATCATGTAGTTGAGGCCGTTTTTCTGCTTCTGCACAAACGGCAGCGCCCCGCTGAGGGTTAACGCGCGTTCGATATCTTCATCGCTGGCTTCCGGCATCCCCATCGTCAGGTTTTCCCGCAGCGAACCGAAAAAGAGTCTCCCGGTCTGGCTCAGCAGCCCCATGTCGCGGCGCAGATCCGCCGGATCAAGCTGACCGATGCTGATGTTATCCAGCAGCACCTGCCCCTGCTGGGCGATACGCATTCCGGCGAGCATTTGCAGTAGCGTTGATTTACCCGCGCCGTTGCGCCCAAGAATGGCGATTTTCTCTCCGGCCTGAATGTTGAGTTTGCCAATCGCCACATCGGCAATTTTCTCTTCTTCGTCGTAATAAAAGATAGCGTTGCTGAACTGATAATTGCCGTGTAGCACCGCTTTATGCACCAGTTTGCCGTGCTCCGGCTGATCCACCGGGCGCTTCATCAGTTCATCAAGTCCGTTGCGCGCCACTTTCGCCTGCTGCCAGCGCGAGAGCACGCCGGATATCTGCGACAGCGGCGCGATGGTGCGCGAAGCCAGGATCGTCGTCCCGACCAGCGCGCCGGTGGTCATGTCACCGTTCATTACCATAAAGCAGCCCACCAACAGCACCACGACGTAGACGATGGATTGCACTTCCTGAGTCCAGGTGAGCAGTAGCCCGGTGAGAAAACGTTGCTTCATACTGATGGACGAGGCCACGTCGTTGGTGTGGTTCCACTGATTCTGGAAACGCTGTTCAGCGCGCAGCAGTTTAATATCTTCAATCGATTGCACGGCTTCCACCAGCGTAGCGTTACGCACCGCCGACTCGCGCATCCCTTCGTTCGCCAGCCGCGCCAGCGGGCGTTGTACCAGCAGGCCGGGGATCACCAATAACGGCAGCGCCAGCAAAACCACCAGCACCAGCCAGCCGCCAATCATCCACAAAATAAAGACAAACAGCAGGAAGAACGGCAGATCCGCCACTGCACCAATGGTGGTGGAGGTGATCAGCTCCCGCACCGATTCCAGTTCGCGGATCTGCGAGATAAACGATCCGGTGGATTTCGATCGCACGTTATTTTTCAGCCGTAATGCGTGACCAAAAACGCGATCCGAAATACGCAGGTCCGCCCGCTTGCCGATCACATCAGATAGATGCGTGCGCACCATGCGCATACAGAACTCAAACAGGATCGCCATCATCACCCCGGCGAACAGCACCCACAGCGTCGGGTAGGACTGTGCCGGAACCACCCGGTCGTAAACCTGCATCGAGAAAATCATCGCCGCCAGCGCCAGCACGTTCGCCACCAGCGAGGCCAGCATAATATCGCCGTAGCGCCGCCAGTCTTTTAGCGAAAGGCTCCAGAACCAGTTCGCCTGATACGGGCGAATATAGTCATCTACCCGCGCGTCAGGGATGGCGCTGAGCGGGCGCAACAGCGCCAGTTCGACGATGTTATCTTCAATATCCGTAACGTTAAGCGTGGTTTCCAGCCCTTCGTCACCGCTGAACTGAACGCTGATATTGTCGTGATTATCGCGGCGGGTGATCACGCCAATCTGCTGATTATCAAATACCGCGATCAGCGGCAGCCGCCAGGGGTTAAGCGAATCAGCGGAAAACTCCACCAGCCGCAGCCCCATTCCCAGTTGCCGCGCCATGTCGGTGAGCAACTCCTCCCGCTTGCTGTCGCGCTCCCAGTTGACGGTCGCGCGCACGTTCTCCTGAGAAAAATCAAGGCGGTAATAACGCGCCACGGCGATCATCGCCTCCAGCCAGGCTTCCACGGACTGGGCATTTTTTTTCATTCTCTACACCACCATCAACTGATGATTCGCCAGCAAAGTGGCGAGGTCGGTATGCACGCCCGTCAGCGTGACCACGTTAGTTGCCGCAAAAGTGCCGCCCGTGCCGTCGCGGTCGATCTGCACGATGGTGTCGCTGCCGCTCTGGGTGAC
>ERZ1026846.545-NODE-545-length-29017-cov-5.340204_pt1 | contig 29017 bp, 19 predicted proteins | sample MGYA00380153_ERZ1026846 | MGnify/ENA primary metagenome ERZ1026846 (study PRJEB33269, sample SAMEA4719789) | human gut metagenome | biome: human-associated habitat; feature: organic feature; material: feces | place: Cameroon | collected 2013-10 ...
GTCCCGCGGGCAAGGTGGTTGTGGTGGCAACAAAGAAAAGCACCGGAGAGACGGCAGAGGTGGAAATCGCCTACGGTGCGGTGACGGAAAAGGATAAGTTTCTTACCGTGGGGGAGGAAAGTGTTAATACAAAAGTGGATGCCGCCGGTACGGGCTGGAGCTACCGGGCAGAAGGAGCCATACTTACACTATCCGGCTACAATGGCGGAGAAATCAGCTATGAAGGGGATTTAAATCTGTGTTTATCCGGCAACAACTATATTACGGCAGCCACGCCTGGTAAGAGCGGTCTGGATGTATGCGGTACACTGACGGTGGATAAGACGGATTCCGACACCGGGGATATCCTGACAGTGACCGGCGCTGCGGACGGCACAGAGTGTAAATATATGATCTTTGTGGGAGACAGTGATGGAAATTCCCAAAAGATGGAAGTAAAGGGAGGTACCCTGATCATATCCTCTCCCAAGGCAGAGCAAAGTGAAGGCTATGCGGTAAAGGGATACCTTACGGTAAGCGGAGCGGCAAACCTGCAGTCTGAGACAGTCAGCAATTTTACAGATAATCTTCTTATTCTGGAAAGCAGCGGGGAAACCAATATCCGGGTGGAACGGGCAAGTGCGTATGTGGGAGCTTTAGGCAGCCAGCTGTGGGTAAGAGGAAGCGGACCGGTCAGCATAGAGGCGCGCAATCCGGAAACGGGAGAATACGGTATAGCAGTCCGGTATCTCTATGAATACACGGGAACCTCCAAACTCAGCTTTAAGGGAGGCGTATCCACAGAAACGAGTGGCAGCATATGCGAAGCAAAGATACAGGAGAAGATGTCAATCACTTCCCTTACCGGCAACCGTTTTATTCTTTATAACAGATATGAAGAGAAGACAAATACTTATGGCATCTGGTTCTGTGACCCGGCGGGAAACATCCTGACGGAGTTTACCATGGAAGCGGTAGAAGGGGACTTTGACATAACTGATACGCCGCTTTTAGATGTACCGGAACTGAAGGTAGGAGAATATTACAGAGGTATGCCGGTAAAAAACTGCCATCATAGGATATGTTATTATAATACCGGTTATAATACCGATGTTTCCTATGCCTTAAAGGAAGGAAGCAGCCTGCCGGAGGGACTGACCCTGGATAGAGGAGCAGGATATATAGATGGCACCCCCACTGCGGAATGTCCCGCGGGCAAGGTGGTTGTGGTGGCAACAAAGAAAAGCACCGGAGAGACGGCGGAGGTGGAAATCGCCTACGGTGCGGTAACGGTGGCAACCCCCGTCACGGGAGTGAGCCTTAATACCGATTCCCTGCTGCTTGCGGAAGGGGAAAGCGCCGGACTTACCGCCACGGTGGAGCCGGCGGAGGCAAGCATCAGTGAGGTAAGCTTTAAAAGCTCCGACAGCAGTATCGCAGGTATCAGCGCAACAGGAAATACCGCGGTGGTGACAGCGGGAAAACCCGGTACCGCAAGGATTACGGTAACCACAAAACAGGGCGGAATGACGGCTTACTGCGATGTGACGGTAAAGGCAGCTGTACCGGCAGTCAGCTTTGATGTGGAGAAAAACCGGATTACCGGCTTTGCGGCAGAGAAAACCTATGAGATCACGGACAAGGACAGCGGAGAGGTGCTGCAGCCGTCCTTCCGCGGCAGGACCCTGGTGGAAGTGCCGGCGGCATGGTTCGGAAAAACGGTGTGCATAAAGGAAAAAGGAGCGGACGGCGGGGATTCCGATGCCATGGAGCTTGTCATTGCCCATGCGTTTGCGGATACCTATTCCGCAGATGATAAAAACCACTGGAAGGAGTGTGTCTGCGGGGAAAAGACGGAGCAGGCGCCCCATACTTATGCATGGAAGGTGGATACGGAGCCTACGGACAGCAGTGACGGGGAAAAGCACCGGTACTGTACGGTCTGCGGTTATGAGGAAGAAACCAGGGTAAGCATTCCCCGCTATCTGAGGGAGAGCCTTGTCTTTACAGGCATTACGGCGCCAACGGAGGGAGCGGAACCGGACTACTCGGTAGGGGAAGCCGGCGAGGACTGCGTGGAGATTACAAAGGTGGCATGGCTTTCTGACGGAAATCCCATGGTGAGCGGTGCGGTCTTTGAAAAGGAAAAGGAATACTGCCTTACGGTGGACTTTACCATGAAGGGAAGCTACCACCTGCCGGCGGACACAGCCGGTGTGGTAACGGAGCTTCAGGACGTGGATGCGGGAGCCGTGACGGATAAAAAGCTTAGCGGCGATGCAGCGACGGGCTACCGCCTGACGGTCACCTTCCTGCGTGCGGGAGAGGCAGTGGAGCTTACGGAAGAAACGGTAAGCATCAGCGGACTGGCAGAGGGCTATGAATATACGGGAGAAGGCCTGACCCCCGAATTCCTTGTTTCCTATGTCAGCGGAACGGAACAGAGGGCGCTTGTCCGGGATAAACATTATACGGTTTCCTATGAGGAAAATACACAGCCCGGTTACGCAAAGGTAATCATCCGAGGAAAGGGATTCTACAAAGGAACCGTGGAAGCGCGCTTCCTTATTTACCGGCAGGTTTCCGACCTTACATTGTGCGAGGCAGAGTATACCTATACGGGAAAGGAAATCCTGCCCGAGACGGAGATCAGGGACAGGGGCATCCTGCTTACGGCGGGAGAGGATTACCGGGTGGAAAGCATCACGGATAACCTGATGCCCGGTTATATGAAGATAACGGTAACGGGAGGCAGCAACGGAAAATACCGTGGAAGCCATACCTTTACGGAAAGCATAAAAATAAAGGGCTTACCCATAGAAGGCGCCGTGGTAACGGGACTGAAAAACGCAGTCTTTACCGGAAAGGAAATCACACCGCGGTTTACCGTAAAGCTTTCGGGTAAGGTACTGAAGGAGGGAACCGACTTTGAGGCGGTCTTCGTTGACAACCTGCATGCCGGTGAAGCCGGAGTAATCATCAACGGCAGAGGCATTTACGAAGGAAGCGTGAAAAAGACCTTTACCATTACGAGAAAAAGCTTTGCAGGGGTAAAGATTGCGGCACTGGGAACACAGACCTATACCGGAAGTCCCATAAAGCCTGCCCTGACGGTGACGGACGGGGAAAGCCTGCTTACGGAAGGCGTGGACTATGTGGTAACGGGATATAATAACACGCAGCCCGGAAAGGCCGGCCTGACGGTGACGGCATGCGGGGATTATACCGGTGTTAAAAATATTTCCTTTGACATCCGTTACAGTCTGTCCCGTATCAGTGTAACCGGAGTGCCGGCAGGTACGGTTTATACGGGTAAGGCGGTGACACCGGAGGCGGTGCTTACGGACGCCAGCGGATATGTACTGCAGAAAAACAAAGACTATACGGTCAGCTACCGGAACAACAGGGATGCCGGAGAGGCGGAAATCCTTGTGAAGGGAAAAGGTGTTTATACGGGAAGCCTCCTGCTGACCTTCCGGATAGAGCCGGTTTCCCTGGACACAGCGCTTGTAAGCGGCTGCAAGGATACGGTTTATACCGGAAAACCCGCGGTGGTAAAGCCGGTGGTAAAGCTTGGAAAAACCACACTGAAGGCAGGGAAGGATTATACGGTTTCCGTGGAGAATGCAGTGGAGGCGGGAGCCGCCGTATGCGTAATCATGGGTACCGGCAACTATAAGGGAGAGGTACGCGTAAACTTTACCGTGAAGCCCCAGTCCCTGAAGAGCTGCCGCATTGACAACCCGGGTACCTGTCCCTTTGACGGGACGCCGGTGCGCCCCGCTGTCAGGGTTACCTGCGGAAAGAAGGTTCTTAAGCAGTATACGGACTATACAGTGGCATATGAAAACAATACCGCAACAGGCAAGGGAAAGGTTGTGGTAACAGGAACCGGCAACTATGAAGGAAGCATAGAGAAAACCTTCCTTATCCGGGACAGCATTCTGACGGCGGAGATAAGCGGTGTGGAAACAGCCGTTACCTATACGGGAAAGGCAGTTACCTTCCCGGTTACCGTTACCAGAGCCGGTACGGTACTGAAAGCCGGAAAGGATTACAGCATCACCTATAAGAAGAACAAGGATGCGGGAGAAGCCTCTCTGGTGATTACCGGAAAAGGCAGCTATACCGGGGAAATCGTGAAGAACTTCACCATAAAGAAGGCGGAGCTTGGTGCCGGCGGAGCCATCGGGGACATAAAGACGTTTACCTATACGGGAAAGGCCATCTGTCCTTCCGTAACGGTTACTTATGGAAAGACAAGGCTTACCGCTAAGGATTACCGGGTATACTATACCAGGAATACGGAGGCGGGCACAGCCAGGGTGACGGTAACCGGAACCGGCAACTATACGGGTACCATTGCCGGGGAATTTACCATTGCCGCAAAGGAAATCCGGAAGTGCAGCATACGTGTATCGGATGCGCCGCTTCTGACCGCAACGGGAGGAATTCCCGAAATAACCGTAAAGGATGGCGGAACAGTTCTTTTACAGGGAAGGGATTATACGGTTTCCTATCAGGATAACCATTCCCTCGGAAAAGCAACGGCGATAATTACAGGCTGCGGCAACTACGGCGGGGAAACCGTAAAGACCTATCAGGTAAAGAAGGACTTTACCGCGGCAAAGCTGGCATGGGATCATCTGCCGGATGATTATTACAACGGAAAAGAAAAGAAACCGAAGATTTCGGTGACCCTGGACGGGGTGCCCTTAAAGGAAGGAAAGGACTATACCTTAAGCTATGTAAACTGCAAAAATGCGAGTGTGTCCGAATCGGCACAGGTGATTGCAAGCGGAAAGGGAGAGTATGCGGGAAGTCTGTCGATAAGCTTTACCATCCGACCGCTGTCCCTGAATTCCGGTTCCGTCACGGTAAGCAGGATCCGGGATGTGGTATACAACGGAAAAAGCCAGGAGCCGTCCTTTACCGTGAAGTACGGAAAGACGGTGTTAAAGAAGGATGTGGACTATACCGTTTCCTATTACTGGAACGTGGATGCGGGAACGGCATCCGTGACAATCCGCGGCAAGGGGAATTATGAAGGCTCCGTGTATACGAACTTCCGGATTACTCCGAAGAAGCTGACGGTAAAGATAGCGGCAATCCCGGATGTGAATTATACACCGGAGGGAGCTGCTCCGGCGCTGACCCTGACGGACAAGGATAAAATCCTGCAGGAAGGAAGGGATTATACCGTAAGCTATACGGGAAACCGGGAAGTGGGAACGGCAACAGCGGTGGTAACGGGCTGCAGCAACTACAGCGGAACCCTGAAAAAGACCTTCCGGATAAAACCCATGGATCTTTCCGGTGTAAACATAAACAACATAGCCTCAGAAAGCTATACGGGAAGTGCGGTAAGACCGGAGCCCGTGGTCTATGTGAACACGGCATCCGGAAGGGTATACCTTAAGGAAAACGTGGATTATGTGTATGCCTATGAGAATAATGTGGAGCCCGGCACGGCAACCGTAACCATTACGGGTTGCGGCAACTATACGGGAAGCAGAAAGAAGACCTTCCGCATTACCGAATAAGTCATTTCGATTGAAAAAGGGACGTAAAAATCCGGCAGAGAAATCTGCCGGATTTTTCGATGTTCCTATGGTCGGAAGCGTTGCTTCTTTTAATTGCGGTTGGATAAGTCCACATATTCGCGGTCTTCACCGACCGGTTTATAAGCGGGACGGATGATTTTGCCGTTGTTGGCAAGCTCCTCGAGTCTGTGGGCGCTCCAGCCGACGATTCGCGCTATGGCGAAAATCGGTGTATACAGCTCCATGGGCAGTCCCAGCATATGGTATACAAAGCCGGAGTAGAAGTCCACGTTGATGCTGACACCCTTGTACATCTGCCTTTCCGCAGAGATAACCTCCGGAGCTAATTTTTCCACCAGGGAGTAGAGGGCAAATTCCTTTTGCAGCCCCTTTTCTTCGGACAATTTCTGCACGAAGGACTTGAATGCCACGGCACGGGGGTCGGACTTGGAATAAATCGCATGTCCTACACCGTATATCAGACCGGCGTGGTCGAAAGCCTCTTTATGTAACAGTTTCTTTAAATAACAGGATACTTCTTCTTCATCCTCCCAGTCGTGGATTTCCCGCTTCATTTCTTCAAACATTTTAACTACCTTGATATTTGCGCCGCCGTGCCTTGGTCCCTTCAGGGAGCCGATGGCTGCCGCAATGGTAGAATAAGTATCCGTCAGGGAAGAGGTTACCACATGGGTGGTGAAGGAGGAGTTGTTGCCGCCGCCGTGCTCCATATGAAGCACCAGGGCAATATCCAGTATCTTGGCTTCCAAAGGGGTGTAAGAGCTGTCGGGACGAAGAATATGCAGGATATTTTCGGCTGTGGAAAGCTCCGGTATGGGCTGGTGGATAAACAGGCTGTTGCCGTCATGATAGTGGCTGTAAGCCTGATAGCCGTAAATGGACAGCATGGGGAACAGACTGATCAGCTGCATACACTGCCGTAATACATTGGGCAGGGAGGTATCGTCCGCACGGTCATCATAAGAATAAAGGGTAAGCACACTGCGGGCAAGGGTATTCATCATATCCTTACTGGGTGCTTTCATAATAATATCTCTTACAAAGCTGGTGGGCAGGGAACGATAGCTGCCGAGAAGCTTCCGGAATTCTGCAAGCTCTGTGCTGTTGGGAAGCTCTCCGAACAATAAAAGATAAGCGGTTTCTTCAAAACCGAAACGGTCATCCTTTGTAAAACCGTTAATCAGGTCCTGTACATTGTAGCCGCGGTAAAAAAGCTTACCGTGAGCCGGAACGGAAACACCGTCCTTTATCTCGGTAGCACGTACATCGGAAATATGGGTAAGCCCTGCCAGAACGCCCTTTCCGTTTATGTCACGAAGTCCCCTCTTTACGTCATAACGGGTATACAGTTCGGAATCTATGATTCCTGCTTCCTCTGACTTTTTGGCAAGTCTGAGAATCTCTGGGGTAATGTCGGAAAATGTATTATGTTCCATGGGTCTGCTCCTTTCTGGCTGGAATTTAAAAATAACTTTCTGTATTTTAACATAAAAAAAACGTGCTTAGCAAGAAAATTTAGGATTATTTACAAAAAGTTCATAAATATACGGAAATTTCCGGGTGGATTTTTTGAACGGAAAAGATTACAATAAAGGATGCATACCGCATCAGACGGTCAGTTTGGCAAAGAAAGGATAACAGTATGGAAAACAGAACAATAACGGATAGACTTAATGCCCTGCGGCAGGCTATGGCGCGGGAAAAGATAGATTTTTACATGATTCCCACGGCAGATTTCCACAATTCGGAATATGTAAACGATTATTTCAAGGTAAGGGAATTTTTCTGCGGATTTACCGGTTCCAACGGCACTCTTGTGGTGTGGAAGGAAGGAGCCGGTCTCTGGACGGATGGCAGATATTTTATTCAGGCGGAAAACGAGCTTACGGGCACGGGTGTGACCCTGTTCCGCATGCTGCAGGAGGGCGTTCCCACCATAGAGGAATTTTTACAGAAGGAAATGAAGGACGGCGAAACGCTGGGCTTTGACGGCAGAGTCATTTCCGCAGCGGAGGGCAAGCGTTACGAAAAGGCGCTTGCCGGCAAAAACATTGTCTTTTCCTATGATAAAGACCTTGCGGAGGGCATCTGGACGGACAGACCGGCATTCCCGGCAGGACAGGTCAGTGTGCTTCCCGGCGATATCGTAGGAAAGACCGCGGGAGAGAAGCTTGCCGAGGTGCGGCAGGAGCTGACAAAAAAAGGAGCGGAGAGTCTGCTGCTTACGAAGCTGGACGACATCATGTGGCTGTTTAACATCCGCGGCTGCGATGTGGAATGCAATCCCGTAGCCATGTCCTATGCCTATATCACACAGGACGGAGCCGTGCTGTTTATCCGGAAGGAAGCCCTTTCCGGTGAAGTGCTTTCCTACCTCGGTAAAACCGGTACGGAAGTAAAGGAATACGGAGAAATCACGGACTTTGTAAGGGCGCTTCCGGGGAACGGCAAAAACCTTCTGGATGAGCGTTATGTGGGTTATAACTTCTATAAAATATTACAGGAAAAACAGGCGGTTACGGAGGGGAAAAATCCCACCGAACTCCTGAAAGCCGTAAAGAATGCCACCGAGCTTGCCAATATGGAAAAAGTATACCTGCAGGACAGTGTGGCAGTGACGAAATTCATCTACTGGCTGAAGACCCATGTGGGCAGGGAAGAAATTACGGAGGTGACGGCAGCCGATTATCTGGAGGGACTGCGCAGACAGATTCCGGGCTTCTTCGATTTATCCTTCCCGACCATTGCGGGCTACAAGGCAAATGCTGCCATGATGCATTACGAAGCGACCCCGGAAACGGCAGCGACACTTGCACCGGAAGGCATGCTTTTGGTGGATTCCGGCGGACAGTATTTAGGCGGCACCACGGATGTGACAAGAACCATTGTATTAGGCCCCATTTCCGATGAAATCAAAATGCATTATACCAAGGTGGCGGCTGCGGTCATGCAGCTTACCCATGCACACTGGATTTACGGCTGCACCGGCAGGAACTTAGACATCCTGGCACGTCAGCCGCTGTGGGATTTAGGCATTGACTACCAGTGCGGCACCGGTCACGGCGTAGGCTATATCTTAAATGTACACGAAGGCCCCCAGGGCATGCGCTGGCGTTTCACGAACGGTATGGAAGAGGCCGTGTTTGAAGCGGGCATGGACATCACCAACGAACCAGGCGTATACATTGCGGGCAGCCACGGCATCCGTATCGAAAACGTCATGGTAGCGGAAAACGATGTGAAGAACGAATACGGTCAGTTCATGCATTTCAAGACACTTACCTGGGCGCCCATTGACCGGGACGGCATCGATGTTAAATACCTGTCCGATACCCAGATTGCCATGTTAAACGAGTACCAGCAGGCTGTTTACGAAAAGATTTCCCCTTACCTTACCGAAGAGGAAAAACAGTGGCTTAAGGAAGAAACGGCAAAATTCTAAAATTGGTATAAAATTTTTAACGGTTTCTTGACATTTTTAATGGCTTTTGAGATAATACAACCGATGTGGCAGAAGATAAACACATACAAAAAATAAGGAAAGAGGTTAATGTAAGATGGCAGAGATTAATTTAAGCAAGTACGGCATTACCGGTACTACAGAAATCGTTCACAATCCTTCTTATGAAATGTTATTTGAAGAAGAGACCAAACCTGAACTGACAGGCTATGAAAAAGGTCAGGAAACAGAGCTTGGTGCGGTAAACGTTATGACCGGTATTTATACAGGACGTTCCCCTAAAGACAAGTTTATCGTTGTGGATGAAAACTCCAAGGATACTGTTTGGTGGACATCCGATGAATATAAGAACGACAACCATCCCATGACAGAGGAAGCATGGGCAGCCGTTAAGGAAATCGCAAAGAAAGAGCTTTCCAACAAGAGACTGTTCGTAGTTGATGCATTCTGCGGCGCAAACAAAGATACCCGTATGGCTATCCGTTTCATCGTAGAAGTAGCTTGGCAGGCACATTTCGTTAAGAACATGTTCATCCAGCCTTCCGAAGAAGAATTAGCAAACTTTGAGCCTGATTTCGTTGTTTACAACGCATCCAAGGCAAAGGTAGAAAACTACAAGGAATTAGGTCTTAACTCCGAAACCTGCGTAGCATTCAACATCACAAGCCGTGAGCAGGTTATCGTAAATACCTGGTACGGCGGTGAAATGAAGAAGGGTATGTTCTCCATGATGAACTACTACCTGCCTTTAAAGGGCATGGCTTCCATGCACTGCTCCGCAAACACCGATATGGAAGGCAAGAACACCGCAATCTTCTTTGGTCTGTCCGGTACCGGCAAGACCACCCTTTCCACCGATCCTAAGCGTTTACTCATCGGTGATGACGAACACGGCTGGGATGACAACGGTGTATTCAACTTTGAAGGCGGCTGCTATGCAAAGGTTATCAACCTTGACAAGGATTCCGAGCCTGATATCTACAATGCTATCAGAAGAGATGCACTTTTAGAGAACGTTACCGTTGATGCAGAAGGAAAGATTGACTTCGATGATAAGAGCGTAACCGAGAACACCCGTGTTTCTTATCCCATCAACCACATTCAGAACATTGTACGTCCTATTTCTTCCGCACCTGCTGCAAAGAACGTAATCTTCCTTTCCGCAGATGCATTCGGCGTACTTCCTCCTGTATCTATTCTGACACCGGAACAGACACAGTATTACTTCCTTTCCGGATTTACCGCAAAGCTGGCAGGTACAGAGCGTGGTATCACAGAGCCCACCCCGACCTTCTCCGCTTGCTTCGGACAGGCATTCCTGGAACTGCATCCTACCAAGTATGCAGAAGAGTTAGTTAAGAAGATGCAGAAGAGCGGTGCTAAGGCATACTTAGTAAACACCGGCTGGAACGGTACCGGCAAGCGTATCTCCATTAAGGATACCCGTGGTATCATCGATGCTATCTTAAGCGGCGCTATTAACGAAGCTCCCACCAAGAAGATTCCTCACTTTGATTTTGAAGTTCCTACCGAACTGCCCGGCGTTGATCCTGCCATCTTAGACCCGAGAGACACCTACAAGGATGCATCCGAATGGGAAGTTAAGGCAAAAGACTTAGCAGGCAGATTCATCAAGAACTTTGCTAAGTACGAAGGAAATGCAGCAGGTAAGGCATTAGTTGCAGCAGGCCCTCAGTTATAATCAAAAAACAGTTACCATCAAAAAACAGTTACCATCAAAAAACAGTTATCATCAAATAAAGCTGATTAACAGTGAAAAACAGCCATCTGTCAAAGCAGGTGGCTGTTTTTGCGTTATTGTGTATTCGTTTCACTTGTATTCTTTTTCGCTTGTATTCTTTTTCACTTTTAGAATTACTGTTCCGAAACCGGAACAAAAATCATAATACAGTAAAAATTTTACAGTTGTAAAACAGCAGTGGTTTTGTTATAATAAATCTAACCTGAAATGTGCGATAAACTCTTGTTAGTTTTGAACCTACATTTACTTTAAACGGGATTCCTATATTGCTGTGTGGCTGTCAAGCCTCCACTCGAAAGAGGATTGCAGGGGAAGGCAAAAGCATAGTTGCGGTGACCCACCTAACGACAGTTAGGAGTCAAAAGGCAGGAGCCGGCATTTTGGGGATACACAGGATACGAAAGAGCAGCATGAACGTGCTGCTCTTTTCTTGCTTATATTAGAGGATGTAGAGGATGCGAGGAATATTTACGTGCCGGAGAGCCCAAATCATTGAAAGGCACGTAAGAAAAGAGGAGGGTTTACGTGCCGGAGAGCAAAAAGTATTGAAAGGCACGTAAGAAAAGAGGAGGGTTTACGTGCCGGAGAGCAAAAAGCATTAAAAGGCACGTAAGAAAAGAGGAGGGTTTACGTGCCAAAGAGCAAAAAGCATTGAAAGGCACGTAAGAAAAGAGAAGGGTTTACGTGCCGGAGAACAAAAGACATTGAAAGGCACGTAAGAAAGGGAGAAAGTCTACGTGCCGGAGAGCCAAAAGTATTGAAAGGCACGTAAGAAAGGGAGAAAGTCTACGTGCCAAAAGGCAAACAGTGTTAAAAGGCACGTAAGGGAAAGGGGAAGTGTGGTTAAATGGGGAAAACGGAGCGTATACATAAGAAAACCGTTCTGATTATTATAGGTATTCTGCTGCTTTTGGGGATAAGCTGCGTGAATAGCTGCAGCGCGGCAAAACAGCAAAATGCGAAAAACGGAGTGTACCCTGCAGAAGGGGCGAAAGACGAGGAGGCGGAAAATACCGTCAGCGGTGGAAATGCTCTGGTGCAAAAGGCGCCGGTAGTCTATACCGGAGAGGAAACTATCCGTGTGCTGATACAAAACAGTGACTATCAGGGGATTTTTCACAAAGAGGTAAAGCTTTCCTGTGATACGGAATGGGAGCTACATTATGGGCTGGACGGGGAACTTACGGAAAAGCATGCGGGGGGAGAAGAACTTTTGCTGGACGAAAACAGTGCATGGTTTACGGAATGTGCGCGTATTGTGCTTAGCCCGGCAGAGGACGGTGGAAAGATAAGTCTGCTTTCCGTAAACCGCAGCCAGGGCACACCAGCCTACCGGGGGAGTATGGAAATCCGAAAGACCGGACAGGGCTTTGTGGTAATCAATGAACTTCCCGTAGAGGAATATCTCTATGGCGTGGTGCCAAGTGAAATGCCGGTATCGTATCCGATGGAAGCCCTGAAAGCACAGGCAATCTGTGCGAGAACCTATGTTTATGCCCATCTGGAGAGTCCGGGATATGGAGAGTACGGTGCCCATGTGGACGACAGCACCGGTTATCAGGTTTATAACAATACCGCAGAAAAAGAGGAAGCCATACAGGCGGTGCAGGAAACAAAGGGAGAAGTGGTACGGCTAAACGGGGAATTGGTGGATACTTATTATTACTCTACCTCCTGCGGATTTGGAGCGGATGAACGTGTCTGGAACCCGGGCGAGGAAAAAAAGGTGAGCTACCTGACGGCGACCTCCATCAGTGAAACCGCCATGCAGCAGGAACAGAATAGTGCGGAAATTCCAGGAACAGAAAAGCAGGAAGAAGATAGTGCGGAAATTCCGGGAACAGGAAAGCAGGAAGAAGATAGTGCGGAAATTTCGGGAACAGGAAAGCAGGAAGGAGATAATGCAGGACTTCCGGGAACAGGATATTTCACGGCGCAGGATATGTGCCGGGGTGATTACTTTCATGAATTTTTACATAATCCGCCGGAAACGGATTTTGAACGGCAGGAGCCCTGGTACCGGTGGAGCATCACGGTGGAAAGCTTAGATACGGAAAGCCTGCAGAAAGTCTTAAAGGAGAGGCAGGAAGCGGAGTCGGACCGGATACTTGTGGAGAAAAGCAGCAACGCAGGAAATGCGGGCGGCAACGCGGAAAATGCGGGCGGCAACGCAGAAGCTGCCGGGGAATGGGAAGACATCGGCAGGATAACGGACATCAGTATCGGGAAAAGAGGGGACGGCGGCATTGCGGAAAGTCTTGTGATTAAAGGGGAAAAGAAGACGGTGACGGTTCTGTCCCAGTACAACATCCGTGCGGTTCTGTGCGCGGGTGGTGTGACGGCGGTAAGGCAGGACGGCAGCAAGGTGGAATTGAAAATGCTGCTGCCCAGCGCATTTTTTGAGATTGAGTCTGTAAAAGAAGGCGAAAATATGATAGGATATAAGCTATACGGCGGCGGTTACGGTCACGGAGCGGGAATGTCCCAGAATGCGGCGAGACATATGGCGGAAAAAGGGTATACCACAGCCGATATTTTATTATTTTTTTACAGGGACTGTAAGATAGAAAATGTAAGAACGGAAACATAGAAAAGGTGTATGAATAAATATGTGGAAGAAACTTTTACTCATTGCGGATGATTTCCGAATAAAAATGAATCGGAAAAATATCAGTGCCTATGCGTCCAGTGTGGCCTTCTTTATTTTTTTGTCGCTGATTCCCATGCTGATGCTGCTTTGTACGGCGATTCCCTATACTCCGTTAACCAAAAGCAATCTGATCAGCTTTCTGGGAGATATGATACCGGAGGTTTTAAGACCTCTTTTAGTGCAGGTCATATCCGATGTGTATGAGTCCTCGGCAGGTGTTCTTTCCGTTGCGGCAATCGCAACCTGGTGGTCAGCTGGCAAGGGAGTGCTGGCTCTGACAAGAGGCTTAAATGAAATCAATGAAGTAGACGAAAAACGTAATTACGTCCTGCTCCGGGTGATGAGCAGCTTTTACACGCTGATTATTCTGGCGACGGTTATTCTGTCCCTGCTTATCAACGTTTTCGGCAAGGTTCTGGTAAATTACATAGTCAGCCAGTTTCCGCGGACGATGGATTTGTTTGAGTTTCTTCTGCATCTGCGTTTTGCTGCGGTGTGGGCGGTCATGACAATTTTCTTTACCATGATTTATACCTTTGTACCCAATAAAAAAATGAAGCTACGCATGCAGCTGCCGGGAGCGGCGTTTTCGGCCGTTGTATGGGGCGTTTTTTCCTGGGGCTTTTCCCTGTATGTGGGAAACGGGCATGCTTTTGATACCTATGGAAGTCTGTCCATGATAATCATTCTGATGATGTGGCTGTATTTCGGCATTTATATTATTTTGATTGGAGCGCAGATTAACCGTTATTTCGGCCCTGCATATCAATTCCTTTATCGAAAAAAAGAGGAACGAAGGCAGAGCGGCAAGGCGGAGAGAACAGGAGAGAAGGGTGCAGAATAACAGACAATCGCTAATCTGGAATTTCATTTGTGTACTGCTTTTTTTAATGGTAGGTGTAGTGCGGCTTTTAAGACCCATAAATCCGGATTGTTCGGATAATGCCGTTGTTTTTGTGCTGTTTGTATTTTCAATTGCCATCTGGACGGACAGAACCCGTCAGAGAATTGCAGTCGGTTCTGTCGGCAGGTATATTACGGCGGTTTCCCTTCTGATTCTTCTGCTTATGATCTTGCGGACGGTTAAATTTATATTTCTCTCCGACGGGCATCTGCTGGCAAGGCTTTCCTGGTATGCCTACTATATTTCCATGAGCTTTCTTCCGTTGTTTCTTCTGTTTGCCGTACTTTATACAGGCCGTCCTTACGGATATACCATAAGCCGGAAATGGTTTCTTTTATATATTCCGGCAACCCTGCTTTCCGTGCTTTTTCTTACCAATGATTTTCACCAGAAAGCATTCCTGTTTCCCGGCGGCATCCGTCTCTGGGACGATGTGCCTTACCGGTACGGGCCGGTGTATCTGGCGGAATGTATCTGGGTTGCGGTGGTTCTTATCACCATTCTGACGGTTACGTTTAAAAGATGTGTAATAGCCGAGTATCGCAGAAAAATCTGGATGCCGGTTCTTCCTCTTGTGCTGGGCATGGCGTATACCGTCTGCTATCTCTTTTTTCCGGGAGCTATATTTCAGAGATTGTATAAGTTTGCGGAAATGATTGCTTTTATTTTCCCTGCCTTTCTGGAGGGGCTGATACAGGCGCATCTGTTTCCGTCCAATGACTGCTATGAAAACCTGTGGAAGGTATCTGACCTGAAATTCGGTATCATGGATAAAAACGGAAGAATTGTATACCAGTCGGAAAAGGGACTGCCGGTTACACTGAATGAAGTAGTGCTTTCGGAAAAGCAGGAGGTTTTTACGGAAAATGAAAATCTGGTACTGAGAAGCAGCCGGATATCCGGAGGCTACAGCTTCTGGTTTAAGGATATAACGGAAATCAATCAGATAAACAGTGAGCTTATGGGGCTGGGAGACGTTATTGCCGAAGAAAATGCCATTTTGGAGGCGGAAAATGAGCTTTCCGAAAAGAGAAGCCGGATTGCGGAACAGGCAAGGCTGTACAATGGTATTTCAGAGGATGTTGCGCCGCAGCTGGAAGCTCTTTCCGGAATTTTGTCATCTCCGCCGGAGGACGAGCCGGCGTTTCAGAAACGGATGAAAGAAGCTGCCATTTTGCAGGTTTATATAAAAAGACGTTCCAATCTGCTGCTTTTATCTTCTGAAAAAGCCTTTCTCTCCGCAATGGAGCTCTGGGTATCCGTGAAGGAATCGTTAAGCTACATTGCGCTGGCGGACAGGTCTGCTTACGGGGAGTACGAGGGAGACTGCGGTATAGAAACGGAAGCAGAAAAAATACTTTTCCTGTACCGTGCTTTTGAAGAAATCACAGAAGCGGCAATGCCGGGGCTCAGTGCGGTTTTCTTAAGACTGGGTTTTTACCGGGATGCCTTTGTGATGCGGATAGAGCTTGCCACCCCCTCGGCACTTCTTCCCCGGGATTACGAACCGGAAAAACGCAGGCAGCTTAATGCAGAGTTTTCCATAGAAACAGAAAACAACAATCTGGGGCAGACGGAGAATGCTTATGTGTATGTACGAATGCCGGTGGGAGGTGCCTGAAGTATGGAATATGGTATGTTATCCGGAAAAATACAGACCTTTGCAGGTATAGTACAAATGCTTCTCGTAACGGCTTCGGCATGGATGTTTGTGAGGGCCTGTTCGTTGCGTCTTTCTAAAAAAATACTTGCCTTTACCTTTCTGTTTCTTTCGGTACAGATTCTTTTTTTACAGGCAGTCAGCGATGTTACGGCGGTAATGACAACAGGAAAAAAAGGGACCCCTCTTGCCCGTGTGGCAGGTCATGGGCCGGCGGGCTTAGTGCTTTCCGTACTTGCGGTTTCGGTTCTGACCGGTATTTTCCAGTGGATGTTTCTGTATAAAAAGAGCAGGGATATGATTACTACAAGATCCATAAAAGAAAGCATTGACCTTTTGCCGGACGGTGTCTGCTTCAGTACAGACAGAGGGATGCCCATTCTGATGAACAGCAGGATGCGGCAGCTTTGTACGGAGTTTACGGGAGAAGGACTCATGGATACGGAAAAATTCTGGAGGGATTTACGGAACGGAAACGTAAGGAAGGGTATCCGGCCTCTGAAACAGAGGGAGGCGGCATTTATTGACACAAACGGCCAGGTATGGGATTTCAGAAGAAGCCGGCTTTCCTATGGAGGGGAGAAGGTTACGGAAATCTCGGCAGTAAACATTACCACGCAGTATCATCTGCATAAGGAGCTCGTGGCAAGATACGAAAGACTGAATGATGTAAACAGCCGTCTGCATCATTTCAGTGAAGAGGTGGAGAAGGTTACCAGAGAAAAGGAGATACTGGCAGCCAAAATAAAGCTGCATGATGAAATCGGACGGTCTCTTCTGATTCTGCGCTCGTACCTGACGGAAACACCGGAAAAAAGCGCTCAGACGGAAAAAAGGGACCGGAGCCGGCTGCTGCCTCTCTGGCAGTATATAGTGACCTCCATGCAGGAGGGTACTATTCTGAAGGAAAGGGAGGACAGCCTTCTTTTGCTGAAAAAAGAAGCTGCGGATTTCAATGTGGATATTTTCTTAGAGGGACTTCTTCCCGCCAATCCTTCCGTGAGAAACGTTATTTTTGCGGCAGTCAGGGAATGTGCGGGGAATACCGCCAAGCATGCACGGGGTGACAGACTTTTTATTACCATTCATGATACGGAAGAGAATACGGAAGTTTTTATTACGAATAACGGAAATGCGCCCGGCGGCAGCATCCATGAAACGGGCGGTTTGAAAAATCTCAGAAAAATGGTGGAAGAGCGAGGGGGAAGCATGCAGATAAAAAGCAGCCCGGTATTTGTTCTGCACCTATGCTTCCCCGAGCGGGGCGGAAACACGGAAAAGTCAGAGAGTGAGGGCATGGGAACCTATGAAATACAAAGTAATGATTGCGGATGACCAGTTTGTGGCAAGACAGCTTTTTGAATTATATGTAAAGTCCAGCGACAATTATGAAGTTGCCGTATCCGTGGATACAGCGGCGATGGTTGAAAATCTGCTGGAAACGGTAACGGTGGATTTAATCATCATGGATGTACTGATGAATGATGGCTCCAATGGGCTTGTTGCTGCGGAAAAAATAAAGAAGCTGTATCCGGAGATTAAAATTATAGTCGTAACATCCATGGCGGAAGTGTCCTGGATGGAACGTGCAAGGAAGGCAGGTATCGAGGGATTCTGGTACAAGGAGGCATCGGGGGAGGATATTCTGTCTGTTATGGATGCGGTTATGGCAGGAGAAGCGGGATACCCGGATATACAGCCAAGGGTCCGGCTCGGTATGGCAGACAGCACGGATTTCACGGACAGGGAGCTGGAGGTTCTGCGGATTATGACAAAAGGACTGTCGAATGCAGCCATTGCCCAGACATTGTGTATATCCGAAAATACCGTAAAATCCCATATCCAGCATATGCTTGATAAAACAGGCTACGGAAACAGAACCGAACTTGCCATTGAGGCGAGAGTGTCCGGTATTGTAATAGCAATGGAGGAATAAACGGTCCGTCTTATAAAAAATCATACTTTCGGGTGATGTGCGACAAGGAGTTACTTTATATAATGTTATTGGATGTGTATTAAAAAATGGGGAAAGGATGGACAACTATATGAATGTAATTTTACAGAGATTGCCGGTAAATCTGCAGGAGCTTAGGGAAATGCCGGAAATGGAGCTTACGGCGCCGGAAAACACATGTGCCATGTTTCTGGTAAGTCTATATCTTTATCTGAAGGATAAAAAGGCAGGAACGGAGGCTGTGAATCTGTTAAGGGGCCCCCGTCCCATGACTACCTACGATGAACAGTTTTTAAGGGACAGACTCAGGGATAAGGCATATCTGCCGCTGGCTTATTTTGAAGGTGCTTCCCCGGAGAACAATTATACGCCGGAGATACCTTATGTTCTGGAGGTTCTGGAAGATATGCGGCCGCAGGATGTGGAGCCGGGCTATGTGCGCCTGTACTTAAAGACGGAAGGAGCAGACTCTCCGCGTCCTGTTAAACTGAGACAAAAAGGAGAGAAATGGTACTTATGGGAATACTCCAGTATTTTGTCAGGCATCCGTATTCCGAAAGAGCAGGATCCCTGGGCATAAAATACAGCTAAAAAACAACTTACACCCTCGAAACCGGACGGTATCGGGGGTGTTTTTTTGTACTGTAAATTTGTAATTTTTTGTCTTGACAAACTGTACTACTGTATGTATTATTGTATTAAGCACTTAGTACAACAGTACAGGGTGAAACGTATCGATACGAAAATAGAAAAGGAGTGAGCGGATGGCTTGGGATTTTGACTCAGACAGACCGATTTACACACAGATTTTGGAGGAAATGAAACGCAGGATTACCACGGGCGTTTATAAGCCGGGAAGCAAGATTCCGGCGGTGAGGGAGCTTGCCATGGAGGCATGCGTAAATCCCAACACGATGCAGAAAGCATTGTCCGAATTAGAAAACATCGGACTTGTGGAAAGCAGGCGTACCTCCGGACGGTTTGTGACCGAAAATGTGGAAGACATCGGAAAGGAAAAAGAGGAGATAGCAAGAGAACAGGTGAAAATCTTTCTGTCCAAAATGGAAAAATTGGGTTTTGACAGAAAAGAAATGATATCCATGATTGAAAATATGGAGAAAGAAGAGGAGTAAACAATGCAGGAGAATGTATTTGTTTGTGAGAAAGTATCAAAACGATATGGTAGTTTCCAGGCATTAAAACAGGTGAGTTTCTCGGTGGGAAAAGGAAAAATCGTAGGATTGCTCGGCCCCAACGGCAGCGGAAAATCCACCCTGATTAAGCTGGCAAACGGACTTTTGGTGCCGACGGAAGGAAATATTAAAATTGACGGGGAGCCGGTAGGACGCAGGACCAAAAGCATGGTTTCCTACTTGCCGGAACGTACTTACTTAAACACTTGGATGCGGGTGGAAGAGATGGTGGAGTATTTTTCGGATTTCTACGAGGACTTTTCCAAAGAGAAAGCCTATACCATGCTCGGCGAGCTGCATATTGACAGAAACCAGAGACTGTCCCAGTTATCCAAAGGAAACAGGGAAAAGGTACAGCTTATCTTGGTGATGAGCCGGAACGCAAAGCTTTATATGCTGGATGAGCCCATCGGCGGCGTGGACCCTGCTGCCAGAGATTATATTTTAAGAACCATCATCGGCAACTACAGTCCGGAAGCCTCGGTTATCATTTCCACCCATTTAATCAGCGATGTGGAAAATATTCTGGATGAAGTGGTGTTCATTAAGGAAGGACAGCTCCTTATGCAGAAGGATGTGGAAAGCATCCGTATGGAAAGCGGCAAGTCGATAGATGCATTGTTCAGGGAGGTATTCAAATGTTAGGAAAACTTTTGAAACATGATTTTAAGGCGTTATTCAGAAATTATAGTCTTCTTTTTGCGGTTTTACTGCTTGTTACGCTTCTTTATAAAGTATGTCTGCTTCTGCCGAAAAACATCGTTCTTAACTTTACGAACGGACTGATGGGAGCCTTATATGTGATTGTCATTCTGGGATGTCTGTTCGGTGCTGCTGCGATTAATATTGTGCGGTTTTACAAAAATCTGGTCACGGATGAGGGATATCTTACCTTTACCTTGCCGGTAAGCAGCAAGCAGATTGTGGCAAGCAAGTTAATCAGTACGCTGGTGATGGATGTCCTTATGGCGGTTGCCGTTCTGTTGTCCACATTGGTGCTTCGGAGTAATCTGACGGTTCTTGCAGAACTGTATCAGTCCATAGAAGAAGCCTTGCATCAGATTGCCTCTAATGCAGAGTACCGGCCTCTAATTGTCAGTGTTGTTGGCTATATTGCACTTGCCTGTATCTATACTCAGATGGGAGCATTTACGGCAGTTGCGATAGGACAGACCAACCGGACTCACAAAATTGCAGCCGGTGTGGGTGCCTATGCACTGATATATTTTATAACCCAGTGCGTAATGGGAGTGGTAGTATTCCTTTGGGCACTGCAATTTCACCTGTATAACACCAACATAGTTATCACAAATTTTGAAGTGACACCGATAGAGCTACTGCATGCCGCAAGCAGGTTGTTCTTTATCGTAGGTGCTGTGGCGGTTGTCTTAGGCGTAGCATGCTTCTTCTTAACGGATTATCTTTTCACAAAGAAGCTGAATCTGGAATAAAAAGTCCTTGACTTTTCTTATTTTGCTTATTACAATGAGGTTTAGTGAAAAGCTGTGAAAGCGTAAAGTAGCAATGCATTTTCTGTCAGAGAGAGAGGATCACCGGCTGCAAGTCCTCTTCAGTTCTTATGTTTTGTGAATTTCCCGCCGGAGCTGCCTGCCGAACCCCCTGAAAATATGACGGAAAGTAGGACAGGACGTGACACGCGTTAAGTGAAATGAGTGCCCGGGCAACCGGGAAGTTGGGTGGTACCACGGATTTGATTCGTCCCTTGCAGATGCAGGGGACGTTTTTTATGTCTTTATTCAGGAAAACAGGACGGACGATGACCTTCCCTGCAAACGAAATTTTTATAAAAAGAGAGGATTTCACCATGAAAGAAAAATTGGAACAAATCAAAGCGCAGGCATTGGCGCAGATTGAAGCCAGCGATGCTCTGGACAAGTTAAACGAAGTACGTGTCAATGTACTCGGTAAAAAGGGTGAGCTGACAGCCGTTTTAAAATCCATGAAGGATGTTTCTCCCGAAGAACGACCCAAGGTCGGCCAGATGGTAAACGAAACCAGGGAGGAAATCGAAAAAGTTCTGGATGCTGCTAAGGCAAGGATGGAAAAAGCGGTCAGAGAAGCCAAGTTAAAAGCAGAAGTTATCGACGTAACCCTGCCTGCCAGGAAAGCCCTGATCGGACACAGACATCCCAACACCATCGCCCTTGAAGAAGTAGAGCGAATCTTCATCGGTATGGGGTATGATGTGGTGGAAGGTCCCGAAATCGAAAAAGACTATTACAACTTTGAAGCCCTGAACATTCCCGCAGACCATCCCGCCAAGGATGAACAGGATACCTTCTATATTACCGGGGAGTTCTTACTTCGTACCCAGACCTCCGGCACCCAGGTACATGAAATGGAAAAAGGCAAGCTGCCCATCCGTATGTTAGCGCCCGGACGTGTATTCCGTGCCGATGAAGTGGATGCCACCCATTCCCCCTCCTTCCATCAGATTGAAGGACTGGTTATTGATAAAAACATTACCTTCTCCGACTTAAAGGGTACTCTGGCCGAGTTCGCAAGAGAGCTTTTCGGAGAAGATACCAAGGTTAAATTCAGACCCCATCACTTCCCGTTCACAGAGCCTTCCGCTGAAATGGATGTGTCCTGCTTCAAGTGCGGCGGCAGTGGATGCCGTTTCTGCAAGGGCAGCGGCTGGATTGAAATTTTAGGCTGCGGCATGGTACATCCCCATGTACTGGAGATGAGCGGCATTGACCCGGAAGAATACACCGGATTTGCCTTCGGTGTCGGCCTGGAGCGTATTGCCCTCTTAAAATATGAAATTGATGACATGCGTCTTTTATACGAAAACGATATCCGTTTCTTAAAGCAGTTTTAATGGACAGACGGAACTATAGAAAGCTGTCTTTGCGGATAAAGAGAGATTGAATGATTAAAATAGAATGAGAGGAAAGAAACATGAATACAGCATTATCATGGATTAAAGCATATGTGCCGGGACTTACCTGTACCGACCAGGAATACTGCGACAGAATGACCCTTACCGGAACCAAGGTAGAGGGCTTTGAAAGATTGGATAAAAACCTTGAAAAAATCGTTGTGGGCCGGATTGAAAAAATCGAAAAGCATCCGGATGCGGACAAGCTGATTGTCTGCCAGGTAAACATCGGTTCCGAGGTGATCCAGATTGTAACCGGCGCATCCAATGTAAAGGTGGGCGACAAGGTTCCCGTTGTTTTGGATGGCGGCAAAGTAGCAGGCGGTCATGACGGCGGCCCCTTACCGGAAGACGGCATTGCCATTAAGGCAGGAAAGCTGCGCGGCGTACCCTCAAACGGTATGATGTGCTCCATCGAAGAATTAGGTTCTTCCAAGGATATGTACCCGGACGCACCGGACAACGGCATTTACATTTTTCCGGACAGCGTGAAGGTAGGCGACGACGCCATCGAAGTACTGGGTCTGCATGACACCGTATTTGAATACGAAATCACCAGTAACCGTGTGGACTGCTACAGTATTTTAGGCATTGCCAGAGAAGCAGCCGCAACCTTTGACAAGCCCTTCGTACCTCCCGTTGTGGAAGTAAAAGAAGCAGGAGACGATGTCAACAACTACATCAAGGTTTCCATTGAAGATACCGACCTCTGCACCAGATACTGTGCAAGAGTGTGCAGGAATATCAAAATCGGCCCTTCTCCCGAATGGATGCAGAGAAGACTGGCAGCCAGCGGCATTCGCCCCATCAACAACCTGGTTGACATTACCAACTATGTGATGGAAGAATACGGCCAGCCCATGCATGCTTACGACCTTTCCACCATTGCCGGCGGACAGATTATTGTAAGACGTGCCAAGGACGGGGACGAATTCGTGACCCTGGACGGCCAGCCCAGAAAATTAGACAACAATGTCCTGATGATCTGCGATGCGGAAAAAGAAATCGGCGTAGCCGGCATCATGGGCGGTGAAAATTCCATGATTACGGACGAAGTTAAGACCGTACTGTTTGAAGCAGCAACCTTCAACGGCCCGAACATCCGTAAATCCGCAAAGAGACTGGGACTGAGAACCGAAGCATCCGGTATCTTTGAAAAGGGTCTTGACCCTGCCAATGCCAAGGCAGCCATCGACAGAGCCTGCCAGCTCATTGTAGAGCTGGGCTGCGGCGAAGTGGTAAGCGGTACCGTAGAAGAGGGGCTTCCCATCAAACCCTTACGTGTACTTCCTTTTGAACCTGCAAAATACAACGCACTGCTCGGCACATCCGTTACCGAGGAACAGATGCTTTCCATCTTCAAGAAGCTGGAAGTGGAAGTAAGGGACGGAAAAGACGGCAAGGAGCTTGTTATTCCTTCCTTCCGTCAGGACCTGGCAGGCCGTGCGGATATGGCAGAGGAAGTTGCCCGTTTCTTCGGCTATGACAAAATTCCCACCACATTACCTAAGGGCGAAACCACAACCGGTAAGCTGTCCTTCAAGCTCCGTATTGAGCAGAAGGCAAGGGACATTGCAGAGTACTGCGGTTTCTCACAGGGAATGACCTATTCCTTTGAAAGCCCCAAGGTATTCAATAAACTGCTGCTGGATGCGGACGATAAGGCAAGAGCTGCCATTACCATTGCCAATCCGTTAGGCGAGGATTTCTCCATTATGAGAACCTTATCCTTAAACGGCATGCTGACCAGCCTTTCCACCAACTACAACAGAAGAAACAAGAATGTAAGATTATACGAACTGGGCAACATTTATCTGGCAAAATCCCTGCCCCTGACCGAGCAGCCGGAGGAAAGAATGCAGTTTACCTTGGGTATGTACGGCGACGGTGACTTCTACAGCTTAAAGGGCGTAGTGGAGGAATTCTTTGACTGCATCGGCATGAAGAAGAGAATTGTGTACGATCCCAAGGCAGGAAAAAATTTCCTGCATCCCGGACGTCAGGCAAAAATTGTTTACGAAGGCGAAGAATTGGGTTATATTGGAGAAGTACACCCCGCTGTATGCGACAACTATGCCATCGGTACCAGAGCTTATGTAGCCGTAATTGATATTTTGAATGTACTGGATTTTGCAACCTTCGACCGCAAGTACGAGGGCATTGCCAAGTATCCTGCCGTAACCAGGGATATTTCCTTAGAGGTTCCCAAGTCCGTTCTGGCAGGCGATATCGAGGGCGTCATTGCCCAGAGAGGCGGCAAAATCTTAGAGTCTTACCAGTTGTTCGATTTATACGAAGGCGACCAGATTAAGGACGGCTACAAGTCCATGGCTTATTCCGTTACCTTCCGTGCAAAGGACAGAACCCTGGAAGAGAGCGATGTAGCAGGCGCCATGAAGAAAATCTTAAACGGTCTGGAACAGCTCGGTGCCACCTTACGTCAATAAGGAAAGGAGTATTCAAATTGGAACGTAAAAATTTATGGGAAGTTTATGATGAAAAACAGTTAAAGGAATTAGAAAAACTCTCTGCGGAATACAGAGAGTTCCTGGATAACGGCAAGACAGAGAGGGAATGCATCGATACCATCGTCAATCTCTGTGAAGAAAAAGGCTATGTGGAATTAGAAAAAGCCATTGCCGAAGGTAAGAAGTTAAAGAAGGGCGACAAGGTATATTCCGTATGGATGAACAAGTCCATCGCCCTGTACCGGTTAGGCGAAAAGCCCATGACAGAGGGTATGAATATCTTAGGCGCCCACATCGATTCCCCGAGAATGGACGTAAAGCAGAATCCCCTTTACGAGGACGGCGGCTTTGCTTATTTGGATACCCATTACTACGGCGGTATCAAGAAGTACCAGTGGGTAACCCTTCCCCTGGCTCTTCACGGTGTCATCGTGAAAAAAGACGGAACGACCGTAGAAGTCAATGTAGGAGAAGAGGATGATGACCCCGTATTCTTCATTTCTGACATTCTCATTCATTTAGCGGCGGAGCAGATGGAAAAGAAGGCTGCCAAGGTTATCGAAGGCGAAGCCCTGGATCTGATTGTAGGCAGCAAGCCCATTACCATTAAACCGGGCGAAAAAGAAGAGAAGGCCAAGGAAGCCGTAAAAGCAGGCATTCTGGATATCTTAAAGAAAACCTATGATGTGGAAGAAGAGGATTTCCTTTCCGCAGAGTTAGAGGTGGTTCCCGCAGGACATGCCAGAGAGGCAGGCTTCGACAGAAGCATGATTTTAGCATACGGCCAGGACGACAGAGTCTGCGCATTTACTTCCTTAAAGGCAATGCTCGATACCAAGAAAACCGACAGATGCATGTGCTGCATCTTGGTGGATAAGGAAGAAATCGGTTCCGTCGGCGCAACCGGTATGCAGTCCCGTTTCTTTGAAAACAGTGTGGCAGAGCTCATGAACCTCACCGGAGAATACAGCGAACTGAATGTCAGAAGATGTCTGGCACATTCCTGCATGCTTTCCTCCGATGTCAGTGCGGGCTTTGATCCCACTTACGCATCCTGCTTTGAAAAGAAGAATGCGGCATTCTTGGGACAGGGCATGGTATTCAACAAATTTACAGGTGCCAGAGGAAAGTCCGGCTCCAACGATGCCAATGCCGAATACATGGCTCACATCCGCGGTATTTTTGAAAAAGCAGGCATCGGCTTCCAGACCGCAGAACTCGGTAAAGTCGATGTGGGCGGCGGCGGAACCATTGCTTACATTTTAGCTCTTTACGGCATGAACGTAATCGACAGCGGTGTTGCCGTACTGAACATGCATGCACCCTGGGAAGCTACCAGCAAGGCAGATATTTACGAAACATACAGAGGTTATAAGGCATTTGTTGAAGGAGCCTGTTTATAAATGACACAGAATTTACAGAAATCCGATTTTTATTTTGACCTGCCGGAGGAACTGATTGCACAGGACCCGCTTGAGGACCGTTCTTCCTCCAGACTTCTTGTCCTGGATAAGGAAACGGGAGAAACTTCCCACCACATTTTTAAGGAAGTGATTAACTACTTAAATCCCGGGGACTGCCTGGTGCTTAACAACACCAAGGTCATTCCGGCAAGACTGATCGGACACAAAGAAGATACGGGAGCAGCCATTGAGGTGCTGCTCTTAAAGCGAAAAGAAAATGACATCTGGGAAACCCTGGTGAAGCCGGGCAAAAAGTGCAAGCCGGGTACGAAAATCGTATTCGGGGAGGGACTTTTACATGCCACCGTATTAGAGACCGTAGAGGACGGCAACCGTCTTATCCAGTTTTCCTATGAGGGCATTTTTGAAGAAATACTGGACAAGTTAGGCGAAATGCCCCTGCCTCCTTACATTACCCACAAGCTGCAGGACAAGAACCGTTACCAGACCGTCTATGCCAAGTACGAGGGCAGTGCGGCGGCTCCTACGGCGGGACTTCATTTTACGAAGGAGCTTCTGCGGCAGATTGAAGAAAAGGGCATCGACATTGCTTACGTTACCCTGCATGTTGGACTCGGTACATTCCGTCCGGTCAAGGTGGACAATATTTTAGAGCACCATATGCATTCCGAATTTTATCAGGTGACGAAGGAAGCAGCGGACAAAATCAACAAAGCAAAGAAGGAAGGACACAGGGTTATCTGCGTGGGCACCACAAGCTGCCGTACCGTGGAGAGCGCCGCGGATGAAAACGGCATGGTAAAGGAAGGCTGTGACAACACGGAAATCTTTATCTATCCAGGTTACAAATTCAAGGTGCTGGACGCACTGATTACCAATTTCCATCTGCCGGAGTCCACTCTGGTTATGCTGGTTTCCGCCCTTGCAGGCAGGGAACACATCTTAAATGCCTACGAGGAAGCCATCCGGGAAAAATACAGATTTTTTTCTTTTGGCGATGCCATGTTGATTAAATAGAAAATTTGGGGTAAAATAGGCATATTCGAACACCAAAGAAGGGAGTACGGCATGGAAGAGAGAAGAAGAAACAGACGAACCAAGCTTTCTTCCTCCATTGTCATGAAACGGCTTGACAACGGAAGAGAAGAGGAAGTAGACATTGAGGTAGTGGATATTTCCAAAGCCGGAGTCGGCTTTACCTGCAGGGAGCCTCTTATGATCGGCGCTATTTATGAAGCGTATCTTACCATCTGGACAAAAGAGGTGCTGCATGCGGTGGTAGAAATCGTGAGAATCGAAAAGAAAGAAAATACGATTTCCTATGGTGCCGTTTTCGTGGGTATGCCGGAAATGGATGCCTTCCGCATTGAAGCCTATCAGACGGTGGAAGACGGGCAGTAAATGAAAAAGTACAGTAAATTCGGAAAAGCAGCGATAATTCTTATCCTGCTTTTTCTGTGGTATAGCATGATATTTTCGTTTTCCGCCCAGAACGGCGAGACCTCCGGCTCTTTAAGCGGCAGCATCGCCTTAAAGACAGCGCAGGTGTTTGATAAGCTGACCTTCGGGCACCGGAGTGAGGAGAACATTGCACTTCTTGCAGAAAAGCTGGAATTTCCCATAAGAAAAGCGGCACACTTTATCGAGTATGCCGTTTTAGGATGCCTGTGGTTCTTTTTCTTCCGGATATTTTTGGGTAAAGCCGGAGGAAAAAAGCAGTGTATCTGTATGCTTGTATGCGTAGGAATTGTGTTCCTGTCCGCAGCGGGAGATGAGTTTCACCAGACCTTTATTTCGGGAAGAAGCGGTAATTTTAAGGATGTGCTGCTGGACACTGCCGGCGGCTTTACCGGGATTTCCCTATGTGGTTTCTTTACCCGCAGGGCACGCAAATCATAAATATTAAACAATCGTATATCCTTTTTCACATAAGACCTCTCTTGCTTTGGCAAGGGAGGTTTTGTCGTAGAATTCCAAACGGACGGCGCCCTCCGCACGCTCCCTGCTGTGGGTGATGCCGATGTTCTTGATGCTTAAGCCGTGCTCGGCAAGAATGTTCATAATGGAAGCCATGGAGCCTGCCCTGTCGTCAATGTTCACTGTGAAATCGTAAATGCGGGCAACGGAGCCGTTTGCATCAGCCACAAAGGAATCCCGGTAGGTGCGGGCGCTGTCGAAAAATGCATATAGGGCATCCGCGTCTTTTTTTTCTAAGAGCTCCTTTACGGAAGACAAGGCTTTGATGTATAAGGATAGCATTTCGGTAATGTTTTCACCGTTGGTGAGACAGATCTGCTGCCAGACATCCGGAGAAGAGGAAGCAATCCGGGTAATATCCTTAAAGCCGCCCGCGGCAATCTGCTTCATAAGGGCGTCTTTCGTATCGTTATCCTTCACAAAATTTACTAAAGAAGAAGCAATAATATGGGGCAGATGGCTGATGCCTGCCGTAATCCGGTCATGCTCCTTGGGGGTCAGAATAAGGGGGATGGCGCCAATATCCGCTACGAGATTGCGAAAAGCCTTCACCTTTTTTTCAGGGACCTCCGCAGAAGGGGTCAACAGATAGTAGGCATTCTGCAAAAGAAGGGCATGGGAATTGGCAAAGCCGATGCGCTCGCTGCCCGCCATGGGGTGTCCGCCGATGAAGTACGGGGACAGTCCCGTTTCTTCCACACACCGGAAGGTCGTGGATTTGACACTGCCCACATCCGTTAAAATGCAGTCCGGTGACAGAATTTCCTTTATGGCAGTTAAGCTTTTATCATTATTGGAAACCGGCGCACATAAAAATAGGTAGTCGCATACCGAAAAACGCTCGTTGATGGAAGAGACGGCTTCGTCGGCAATGCCTTCCTTCAGGGCAAGCGCTAAGGTTTCCTTATTGGTATCAAAGGCAAGAATACGGACATCCCGGCGAAAGGCTTTCAGGGCTTTTGCAATGGAACCGCCAATCAGACCGAGTCCGATAAATCCGCAGGTGATATAAGACATAGGTTCAGACCTTTCTTTCCCGTGACATGCATGAAAATTACATGGCGCAGGCATGTTTACGTTACAATTATAAGAATTGTAGCACTTTAACGCGTTACAG
>ERZ1026846.550-NODE-550-length-28813-cov-13.623409_pt1 | contig 28813 bp, 27 predicted proteins | sample MGYA00380153_ERZ1026846 | MGnify/ENA primary metagenome ERZ1026846 (study PRJEB33269, sample SAMEA4719789) | human gut metagenome | biome: human-associated habitat; feature: organic feature; material: feces | place: Cameroon | collected 2013-10 ...
TACGAGATCCTCTCTGGTCTCGTGGGCTCGGAGATGTGTATAAGAGACAGTCTTCATATATCAAACATATTTCTGAATTAAAGTTGGTCTCAAAGATAAAAGGATTAGAAATAACAGGTGTTGAGCCGACATAGATTTCTTTATAGGAATATAACATATGAATATAAAGTTGAGATATAAGCAAAGCGGTTTAAAAATATACGTTTTGAAAAAAACTAAATAATGGTATATCCGTCCGCACAAGTGGTTGCTTAGAGCGATATGGTGCGATACCATCGGGCGGAACAATTAGATGAATTTATAGATAGTGAATAGACAACTATAGATATAATGTTAACATATTCTATTTAGTATAATTTACCAGTAGAATAATATTAAAGAACAAATATTATGGGAGTTCCATTAACAACAGAAGAGTTTATAAGACGGCACAAAGCAGATTTGCAAGCATGTGGATTTGATAATCAGCTTATAGCTTTTGTTGGTTAGTTATTTTACATCCAAAACAATTTTTAATGTAGGCAAAGTGGTGCTTTTATTGGAACTATAGGATGGCAAAAAATGTAAAATAATGTTTCTATTATTTAGGTAAAGTACAAATAGTTTGTAAAATCCAGCAAAATATAGTATTTTTGCAAAATAATGAATGTGTAGCATTTTTTGATAGATTGAAAATGAAAGTAACATCAAATACAAATGATATGGTAAGGCTTAGGGATTTGTCTACAGCCTTCTCTCGATCTGTGCTTACTGATGTCCTCATGTTTGATGATTATTCTCATTTGAATTGGCTTCATTCTAAATATCGTCTTAGAAGTAAAACGTATGTAGGATTAATAAAAGGCTTATATAGAATTATTTCAAGGAATTACCGATGTGAATATGTGTATAAGAATGAACTTATAAATATTCTTCTTAGTCATTATGGAACAAAACGAACCGTTTACTTTAGTGAGTTTAGGGTTGGCAAATCTATTGCGGATATTGTAATGTTTAATGGTGAAAGCAAGGTATTTGAAATTAAAACAGAATATGATACTCTAAAAAGGCTTAACAAACAGATGGAGGATTATAAATGTTTTTTTGACAAATGCTACATTGTTATTCCTGATAACAAATTGGATGAATATGTGCAGTTCGTTGACAAGAAAACAGGAATCATTGTTTTGAGTAACGAAGGGAATAAAATAAAACTTCGTGAATACAGAACAGCGGAAAGAAACGATGTTTTTGATTCGCAAATGATGTTGTCGTGTTTGCGAGGGCAAGAGTATGAATGTATGGCAGAAAAGCTTGGCTATGCAATTTATTCCATCCCGGGTTACGAAAGGTATAAATACTGTAATAAAGTATTCGCGAAGGTCCCATCAGTAGAACTGAAGAGTTTATTTCTTGAAGAGATAAAAAAACGAAAGAATAACACCTGTTTTTTAAAGACATACCCAACATATTTACGGCAAATGTTGTTGAGTTTGAATCTTCCAGAAAAAAAAACAAATATACTTATTGATAAACTGAAAAGAACAATTATAAATCCATAAATTATGTATTATCCATATCTTCGTGCAAAACAGTTCGAATTGAAAGCTTTAAGGGAGTTTTCTGAAGAACATCCTAAAGATACTAAAATTGTGCCTATACTGGAACCGGTAAAAAAACAACCTAATGCTCTTAAACTTGCAATAAGTGATATGAGAAAGAATGGTATGCTGTTTGCTTTAATCGTAAACCCAGCAGACGGCGATTTTAAACATGATTCTATTAATTTTGACACATTGTTGAAAGATTTAGGATTGTTTGAAGATGATAAAACTATAGATGATTGGATTCCTGCCTTTTTATGTTCCAAAAAGCAGCAACTAGATACTGTTTTGCCCTTAATAGAAAAATACAGTATGAAGAATGTTATGCTAATTTTTAGGTCATGTATGGATATTGACAATCATACTGTCAATACGTTAGTTGATAATCCTAAAGTTGGCTATATAGTAAATGCTTTTGGTACGACAATATCTCGTCGATTAAAAAAAAGACTAAAAGAGACTAATAAAAAAATTATTAGGTTGGATGATTGTTTCAAGTCAAAAAATCGTAATGCAGATTATGCCAATAATGACGACGAGTTTTTCAGTGAGGAACCTTTTTATTATAAAACAGAGGAAAATCTAGATGGTTTCGCTGACTATACGACATTACCATCTGAGTATATAGAGGGGGGAATGCTACCATATGCATTGGCTATTCATTTGTCGTATAAGAAAAATGAAGACCAGATATATGTGCATCATTTCGTTTCTGACAGTAATATGACAAATAATGATATAAGGGGCAAATTCAGAGAGGCTGCCTGCAAGGTCGAGCCATTCTTCAGAGAAAAAGAAAAGACTAATGCTGTAAAGGAAATTATCACTAAATCAGAGGATTCTGAAGGATACCCTGGATTGGGATATTTAAAGAAATTATCAATTAGTAACCATCTTGAGTTGATGTTTGGAATCATTTAAACTTACGAAGTATGCATATATGTGAAAAGTGTTTCGCAGATGACGAAATGCGTTCTGAGGTTGAATTAAATGCAACTTTGGAGGGAGTTTGTGATGTCCTTCATTTACAGGGGAAATTGATAGACTCATCGTGGTTTCGTGATTTTTTTGAAGCCTTGTTGTCACTATTTGAACGTTCTGAGGGTGGAATGCCTGTAGCAGAGTTGGTTCAAAAAGATTGGCATTTGTTTTCAGATACTCATGTTGCTGAGGTCTTGTTGGACGAGGTTTTGCAGTCATTACCAGATGATTTAAAGGTAAATGATAATGTAGATTATTCTATTGAAATAAAAGATCGGGTTGAAATTTGGGAACGATTGAAGAAAAATGTGAAGGAAAAGTCAAGATTTTTTACGAATTTAGATGAGTTTGCACGTTACAATTATCTCATAAAAGGAAATGGAAATCTGAAGGAAGGCACAACTCTTTATCGTTCTCGAATAACTCCCAATGGAAGAAATATATTGGAAAATTCGGAAATGGGATGTCCTCCCCCAAATTTGGCAACCGCAGGTCGTGCTAATCCTTTAGGTATACCATATTTGTACTTGAGTGACTCTGCAAAAACTACATATTTTGAGGTCAGGGCTGTTTATTTGGATAAATTAAGTGTAGGTAAATTTTATATTCCCAAATCTCTCAGCTTAGTTGATTTCAGTTATTCTATAAATTTATATTTGTCATACGTAGATGGTGATACTTCATTAAAGGAAGTGGTTATAAAAAAGATGATAATAGATAGTATTAGTAGGGATCTTTCAAAACCTCTTCGTAGATATGATTCGGAATTAGAATATGTCCCGACTCAACTTATATGTGAGTTCTGCAAAAAATATGTCCAAGCAGATGGAATTTGCTTTGGTAGCTCACTTTATTGCGGAGGACTTAATTATGTCTTGTTTGACAATAAGGCTGCAAAATGCATAGATGTAGAATGCCATGAAATAACTAAAATTGACATAGATAGATAATAGTATAGAACAAAAATAATGGCTCAAATAATGGCTCTATTATAAAATGTATACCTTTGTGGCCGAACTATAAACCTTTAATTTATGTATAGTAGCGAAGATTTGAGAGAGGTTTATGAAAAGATCGCTACAGAAGGAGATATTTGTCAAGAGTTTGAAGACTTTCTTATGGACAAATATTTTAAAGAATAACAATATATCCCCATCCGAGTGACGGCATTAGTGCAGAGCGATACTGCGGTGGGGAACTTCACATTATTTTTTTTATTTATGATATTCAAAAGACTCTTTGACATTGTTGCGTCCCTGTGTGGACTGCTTTTGATTTGGTGGATATTCCCCATTGTAGCGTTTTTAATCCATAAGAAGATGCCGGGCGGTCCGGCTTTCTTCTGTCAGAAGAGAGTGGGAAAGGATGGCAAGTTGTTTACTTGTCATAAGTTCCGTTCGATGACGGTGAAGCATTCGGGCTCTTCTGTTTCGGTGGCGGGTGATAGTAGGATTACTCCGTTTGGTGCTAAGTTGCGTCATTACAAGATTGATGAGTTGCCTGAGCTGTGGGATGTATTGATTGGTAATATGAGTTTTGTGGGTCCGCGTCCTGATGTGCCTGGTTATGCCGATAAGCTGCAAGGTGATGATAGGGATGTACTGAAACTGCGTCCTGGCATTACTGGTCCTGCTACTCTTAAGTATAGACTGGAGGATGAAATGATTTCGGACTTTATGAAGGACTTTAGAAACATGAATTACCGTGAATTGACCACGAATTATCCGCAAATTAAAATATCGGATAAGGAATATGCTGAGCTGATTGTGAAGAGTGACCAGGAAGTTGCTGTGTGGTATAACGATAACGTGATTTATCCTGATAAAGTGCGCCTGAACTGTCATTACTATCGCCACTACTCGTTCTGGAAGGATATTGAAATGATATTTGCAACAGTGCTCGGGTTTAAGGTGAAGTTTGCAGGGGAAGAAGTTTAGGGAATGTTGAGTTTTGAGTTTTGAATTTTGAATTGTTCGCTGCTTCGCATGCGATTTGGAATTATTCAATTTGGAATTATGAATTACGAGTTAGGAGTTTCTATGAGTTAGGAGTTTTGAATTAGGAGTTAGGAGTTGTTCTCGGCTTCGCCTGCGATTTGGAATTGAACAATTTTGAATTTGCTCATAATTCTTGCTTTGGTAAGTGTCTTTACGGGCTGAGCGCAACATTCCTTCTAAATCAAAAGATTATTGTAAGAATACTTGTAAATGTCGGGGAAAAAACGTAAATTTGCGTTTGAAGATGAACATAAGTAGTTTGTCCAAATATGATATGATAGCCGATAAGATAGAATATATAATCATGCTCATAAAACTGTTTGCGCGTCATTTCGGTTTGAGCTATATGCAGGCTTTCCGATATGTTAGTCTGCACGATGGAATAGAGTATGCAGAGAGACATTATAATATTTTGCATACACTGTCGTTTGAGGAACAAGTAGAAGGACTTGCTGCCTTTTGCCATAAAAAAGGAGGGTTGCTGACATGAAACTATATCATGGGTCTAATGTAAAGGTTGAGAATATTAACCTTAGTATGTCGCGTCCTGCAAAGGACTTTGGACGTGCTTTCTATCTTTCAGCTGAGATAGAACAAGCTAAAGAGATGGCTCAGTTTAAGGTGGAAACGTTTGGAGGTGATGTGGTGGTTAATGTTTTTGAGTTTGATACGTCTGTTCTTGAAGAATTAAAGGTCTTGCATTTTGATAGATATTCAGAGGAATGGGCTAAGTTTGTTTTGGCAAATCGCAATTCATTGGAGACACTTCATGATTATGATGTAGTGTTTGGGCCGATAGCGAATGACAAGATAGGTAGACAAATCTTTAATCTTCAGGCGGGATATATTGATTTTCCAACATTTATCAAACGTATTCAGTATCCTGAGGGTATAACATTTCAGTGGGCATTTTGTACTGAACGTGCTGTTAAACATCTTCATAGCTTATGAAAGTATCAAAGAATGATTTTCAATATATGCTTGAGTGTATGGAGCGTGACTTAGCAACTCTTCTCGTAGAAAAGAGAGGAATGACAATTCGTCAGGCTCTTAGTATCTTATATGATTCTGACACTTATCGCTTATTGCAGAATCCAAATACAGGTTTGTATTTTCAGTCTCCTCAGTATGTATACTCGTATTTGCAAGAGGAGATTGAACAAGGAAAAATTGGCAACGTTGAATGTTGAGTTATGCGCTGGGCGCAATGTTGAATGGTTGCCTTTGGCAATATTGAATGTTGTAATCGGCTGTGCCGCTTGCCAGAGCAAGAATGTTGAGCTTTTCAGGTGAATTATCGTGAATTGACCATGAATCTTGTTTAGTTCAACATATATTTTTATCTTTGCAGAAGATTGGCTGCACCTCAGCAATTCAAGCAAGCTTGATTGAATTCGGTTTGCACAATCTTTGCATAAGATTGGCTGCACCTCAGCAAAACATTCAAGCAAGCTTGATATTCTGCTCTCGGTTTGCACAATCTTTGCATTGACAGACCATAAGGTTTGTGATAATATCAATAACATCAGTTAAAACAATAAGTGATATGACCACTCTCAAAATACAAAACGTCGGACCATTACTGTCGGCATATGTCGAATTCAAGAAATGCACTTTGTTTATTGGAGAACAAGGTGCAGGTAAAAGTACAATCGCAAAGTTGTATTCTCTGTTAACATGGCTTGAAAAGGGATTGTTAAGACATACAATTTCTGAAGATTCGGTGATAAAATATAATCGATTTAAAAACAAGTACGCTGCATATCATAATCTGAAATCATATTTCTCAGAACAATCATACATCCTATATACTGGTGAGCAGTATGTCTTCGAATACGAAAATGAACACCTGGACATTAGGCGAAATGATTCAAATGGTGAGTTGAATTCTGCTAAGGTGATGTACGTTCCTGCAGAGCGTAACTTGCTGAGCGTAGTGGAGAGTGGCAAATTGCAAAGTGGATTGTCTGAATCAATGCAAACCTTGATGGAGGAACTGAACAATGCCAAAGCTTATTATGCCAAGGGCGTGGATTTGCCTATAGGAGGTATGAATTTTACATACGATAGACTAAACAAGGTGAGCTGGATAAATGGAAAGAATGCAAATGGTAGGGAGTTTAAAATTGCATTGAAGGAAGCTTCAAGTGGTTATCAGTCGTTGATGCCTATGACGCTTGTTTGTCATTATTTATCAGATCTTGTTCTGAATAGTGGGGCTGAGACTATGGACTATAAAGAACAGCAACGCTTGCAACAGGAAGTAGATAAGATAATGGAGGATAATAAAATCTCCGATACTGTAAAAAATGCTATGCTTCGAAATATATCTGCAAGGTATAGATATACTGAGAATGTGAATGTGGTGGAGGAGATGGAGCAAAACCTATACCCGGAATCACAAAAGCGTGTATTGTTTGACCTACTTAGCATTAACAATAGATTGGAACGTAACAAATTGGTGTTGACAACGCATAGCCCGTATCTGGTGAACTACGTGACCCTTGTTGTGAAAGCCGCTATGATAGAGCTGCAGATTCCTGCAGATGCCGTTGAACTGAAAGATTCATTATATGGTATAGTTCCAGCAGAGTCAATAATGAATGCTTCTGATTTGGCTATATATGAATTGAGAGATGGCGAAGCAAGGTTATTGGAAAATTATGATGGTATTCCTTCGGATTCGAACTATCTAAATCAACAGATGGCTGAGACAAACTATTTGTTTGACCAACTGCTTGACATCGAAGAACAAATACAGGAGGCATAAATATGGAGGATGTCGTAGATTTCTTTATTCCTAAGTGCCAAATGCTTGGAATAACGGCGGAAATGTTTGGTATTTGTGATGATGATGACAAGGCAGAGAAGACTCCTGCATATGTCAGTCTTGAGAACGAAGAGAAATGGGGTGCTATTATAAAAAACCATAGTGGAAAACCATTGAATTTTACAGCGGTGGACAATTGTGTTGTTGTTCGGAGAGATAATGATGATATGGAAAACCGTTGTGATGCGATGTTATCAAATGCAGATAATTTGGTGTTTGTAGAGTTAAAGAACGAACGCCAAAAATGGTTCCCACATGCTGTCGAACAATTGCAGAAGACAATAGATGCTTTCAAGCAATATAACGATGTTAGTATGTATAAAAGGAAACGTGCATACGCATGTAATGTCAGGCACCCGAATTTTGCTTATAGTAACAAGGAACTGAAACAAAAGTTTTACCAAACAAATGGTTTCAGATTATATGACGAAATGACAATAGAGTTCAGATAGAGTCCTTTTCGCTGTAAGCAGATTGGATGAAACAATAATGAATCCCTATCCGAGTGGCGGCATTAGCGCAGAGCGATACTGCGGTGGGGAACTTCACATTATTTTTTTATTTATGATTTTCAAAAGACTCTTTGACATTATTGCGTCCTTTTGTGGACTGCTGTTGATTTGGTGGATATTCCCCATAGTAGCGTTTTAAATCCATAAGAAGATGCCGGGTGGTCCGGCTTTCTTCTGTCAGAAGAGAGTAGGAAAGGATGGTAAGTTGTTTACTTGTCATAAGTTCCGTTCGATGACGGTGAAGCATTCTGGTTCTTCTGTTTCGGTGGCGGGTGATAGTAGAATAACTCCGTTTGGTGCTAAGCTGAGACATTATAAGATTGATGAGTTGCCTGAGCTGTGGGATGTATTGATAGGTAACATGTCTTTTGTGGGTCCTCGTCCTGATGTGCCTGGTTATGCTGATAAGCTGCAAGGTGATGATAGGGATGTACTGAAATTGCGTCCTGGCATCACTGGTCCTGCTACTCTGAAGTATAGACTGGAGGACGAAATGATTTCGGACTTTATGAAGGACTTTAGAAACATGAATTACCATGAATTGACCACGAATTATCCGCAGATTAAAATATCAGATAAGGAATATGCTGAGCTGATAGTGAAGAGTGACCAGGAAGTTGCTGTGTGGTATAACGATAACGTGATTTATCCTGATAAAGTGCGCCTGAACTGCCATTACTATCGCCACTACTCGTTCTGGAAGGATATTGAAATGATATTCGCAACAGTGTTAGGATTTAAGGTGAAGTTTGCGGGGGAAGAAGTATAGGGAATTAGGAATTATGAGTTAGGAGTTTTGAATTAGGAGTTAGGAGTTGTTCTCGGCTTCGTCTGCGATTTGGAATTGAACATTTTTGAATTGTTATGGAACGCGAATTACCAGAAATTATCCATAAATTTACCACGAATCTTGTTTAGTTCAACATATATTTTTATCTTTGCATAAAATAGGCTGCACCTCGGCATAACATTCAATCAAGCTTGATGTTCTGCTCTCGGTTTGCACTATCCTTGCATAATATAATATAAATGGTTTTAAGTAATGAAAATAAAAGATATACATATACAAAACTTTCGCGGAATTGAAGCTCTAAGTATTGTAGATGCCGACCCTCATATGAATTTGATTGTAGGTATCAATGGAGCAGGTAAAACGAGTGTGCTTGATGCTTTGGCAATGTTATTGTCATGGTTTATAGCACGTATGCGTTCTTCTAATGCAAAAGGATTATTACCAAATAATTTGGATATCAGGATAGGTAGCAAAGAGCCATGTTTTTTGTCTATAGATACTGAGAACGGTGTAAGTTGGGGTTTAGGGAAGAAGAAGGCTTACACGGTTCGCAAAAGACAAACAGCTTATAAGACGGATTTGAGCGAAATGTCTGTTTTGGCTGATGAGATTGTTGAGAATGCAGAACATGGAGGTAATGTGCCAGTCTTGATGTATTACCCCGTAGAAAGGGCCATCGCTTCTGTTCCTGTCAACTTGCATAAAGCGGAAACTAATATATGGGATGTATATAAGGATGCGTTGTCGGGTAATTCTAATTTCAGATCGTTCTTTGAATGGTACAGGCGTCAGGAGGATATCGAAAATGAAATGATTAGAGATGATGCGTCTTATAGAGACCATAGCTTGAATGCTGTGCGAAATGCAATTTCTGATTTCTTCCCCGATTTTAGTGAGATGCGTGTTCGTCGTAGACCGTATCAAGCCATGATTATAAAGAAAGGTGAGCAAGTAATTGAGTTTTCACAATTATCGCAGGGAGAAAAGTGCTATCTGTCCTTGGTGAGTGATATTGCAAGACGCTTGGCAATAGCTAATCCTGGAATGGATGATCCTCTTGAGGGTGAAGGAATTATTCTGATTGATGAAGTTGATTTACATCTCCATCCCAAATGGCAAATGGAAATTGTGAATAAACTGACAAGCATCTTTAAGAATTGCCAATTTTTCATTTCTACCCATTCGCCAATAGTTCTGTCAGATATTAGAAAGCATCAGATTATTACAATTGATAATGGCAGAAAAATAGATGTAGCGTTCGAACCTTATGGTAAACCAGTCAGCAGTATTATGAACAACTTCTTTGATATGCCATATCAGAGAAATATGGTTGTGGCAAAAGATATACAAAAAGCATTCGCTGCTATCAGAAATGGAGATGCAGAAAGGTTCAATGAACTCTTCGGAAAACTTATGCAGATTATAGGTCCTGCAGATTCTGATATGGTTAGACTCATGGTTGAAGCTAAAAGGAAAGGTTTGAGATGAGGCATATAAGTAAAAGTAATGCTCCCAAATCACTTGATGATTTCAAGGAGCGGAAGCACACCATGTGGAAGGATATTCATAAGGAATGTGATAAACATGTATATGATGATTGCTTGACTCAATGCGAATTGGATCAAGACGAATTATGTGGATATACCGAAATACCTCTTAGTAGCGGAAAAAAACATATAGACCACTATGTTAAGCGGGATATAGACCCTAATTTAACATTCTCTTGGACAAATATGATAGCTGCGGTTAAAGATTATCGTTTTGGTGCAGATTGGAAAGATGATCATATAAAGAAGAGTGATTATGATTCTTCCAAAAAGAGATATAAAAATATACTTGATCCGGTAGTTGATGATTTCACGTGTAGATTCAAGTTTTATACTGACGGTTTTATGGAACCATCAGATTGTAATGACATATTAGCAGAAAATACAATAACAATGTTCAATCTGAATAATGAAACTCTGAAAAACCGCAGAGCGAATAGTATGACTTTAGCTCGAAGTATGTTTGAGGGAGGAATGGGTAAAGATGAAATTTTGTATTATCTGGCTTCTGACGGCTTTATAAGTGCAATTGAATATGAACTCTCACAGGTGTGATAAGAAACTAAAACGTGTAATTGTCGTATAATTCTTATCTCGTGTAATTTACGTAAATTAAATCAGAACAAGAAATTAATGTCCATTACACGATTGGAAAATTAACGTCTATTACACGTTCAAAGAAAACTCAACATTCTTTCCCACCCGAGTGGCGGCATAAGCGCAGAGCGATACTGCGGTGGGGAACAAAAATAAATTTTGAATGTTGAATTAGGAGTTGTTCTCGGCTTCGCCTGCGATTTGGAATTGAACAATTAGAAATTTGCTCATAATTCTTGCTTTGGTAAGTGTCTTTACGGGCTGAGCGCATCATTTCGGTTTGAGCTATATGCAGGCTTTCCGATATGTTAGTCTGCACGATGGAATAGAGTATGCAGAGAGACATTATAATATTTTGCATACACTGTCGTTTGAGGAACAAGTAGAAGGACTTGCTGCCTTTTGCCATAAAAAAGGAGGGTTGCTGACATGAAACTATATCATGGGTCTAACCAATGGGCATTATTAACACTCAACACTCATGATGTTAGAGGAAAAACAGAAGGCTTATGTTAAGGATAGTTTGATAAGGGCAATAAGAGAAATGAAGGTTGCAAAGATTGAAGGTAGAAAACTCCAAAGTGTAGACGACTTTATCAATGAAATGTGAGGGTAGATATTTAATCACATAACTGGAGGACATAATATGAGCACTAACGCTTACGAAGAAATGCTTGAATATCTGGATGGACAAAGAAAAAAGCTTGCTGATATGCGTGAAAGATTGGATGAGCCTGGTGTTGAGAAACAATACGAGGCTTGCCTTAAAGCATACCGTGACTTGAAGAACTCGCTGGATTGGGCAAAAGAGAAAGGTTTTGCGGAAGGATATGTGGAAACTCGTTTAAAGATACTTATGCTTGAGTACGGAAAAACTCGTGAAGAAGCTCTTGTAAAAATAGCAAAAGAACTTCTTGAGGAAAACGTATCTACTCAAGCTATTTATATGACAACTGGTATTTCTGTTGAAGATATCTCAGAGAAGCCTATAGATAAAAAGGAAACTCAAGCTACTAAATATGAATTGCCTGAACACTTGAAAAAAATGCGAGGCATATTGGCTGGGGTAAAAGATGAAAACGATGATAGGTTAAACTACTTATTGGTGTAGGATACTGAATACTCCCAAGATTAATTCGTGGAAACCTTTGGATAGTGCAGAAGAAAAAGGAGAATGTAAAAAAGCTATAGAGATAGCGAGGGTAATTTTGCCATCGACTTAAAAAAACATAAGACAACGCTAAAGGATAAGCTTTATACTCTTCTTCCTGAATTTTGGGAAGATGATGAATAATAAAATGAATTTATAATTTAGTCAAATTAAGGTATAACCTCCACTGGTATTAGCTGGTGGAGGGCTAAAACTCATATGCGTATCGGAAATATGAGGGGTACCGAATACTTACGTTACGCTGTGCGCAATGTTGAATTTTGAGTGTTGAGTTTTGAATGGTCGGCTTTGCCGATGTTGAATTATTCAATTTTGAATTGTTTTTTTATCAATTCATATTTTTTTAAGCAATTGACTTTTTTAATGATATAGTGGGTATGTATATACTGTACATACATTATAGTGACGTAAATACCAATTTTTTAATATATAAATTTTTAATTATGGAAAGAAAAACGATTTATCTGTGTCTTGCTCATATGAGTGAGGCTGGTTTGGAACAGAAATACGTGAAGGAGGCTTTCGACACCAATTGGGTGGTGCCGATGGGTCCGAACGTGAATGCTTTCGAAAAAGACCTAAAGAAGTTTGTCTGTAGTCAAACTTCCAATGAGGAATTAGGAGTTAGGAATGTTGAATTAGAGCGTGAGGTGGTTTGCTTGAGCGCTGGTACTGCTGCTGTTCACTTGGCACTGATTGGCTGTGGTGTTAAGGCTGGTGACGAGGTGCTGGTGCAGAGCTTTACGTTCTGTGCTTCAAGTCATCCTATCACTTATCTTGGTGCAAAGCCTGTGTTTGTAGGTTCGGAGGGTGAAACATGGAACATGGATCCGGCTTTGCTGGAAAAGGCTATTATTGAACGTAAGGAGAAGACGGGCAAACTGCCTAAGGCTATTGTGCCTGTAGCTCTGTATGGTATGCCTTACCGTATTGACGAGATTATGGCTATTGCCGACAAGTATGGTATTCCGGTTGTGGAGGATGCTGCCGAGGGTATGGGCTCACGCTTTGATGGACAAGTGTTGGGTACATTCGGCAAGTATGGTGTGCTGTCGTTTAATGGCAACAAGATGATTACTACTTCTGGTGGTGGTGCTTTGATTTGCCGTAATGCGGAGGATGCCAATGAGGTGATGTGGTATGCTACACAGGCTCGCGATGCTTATCCTTACTATCAGCATACTGCTATCGGCTACAATTATCGTATGTCGAACGTGTGCGCGGGAATCGGTCGCGGTCAGATGACTGTGCTTAATGACCACATTGCTCACCACAAGCATGTGCAGAAGCTCTATGAGGAACTGTTGAAGGATGTTCCTGGAGTACACATCCACAAACAGCCAACAGACCCACGCTATGACGCAAACTTCTGGCTTTGCGCTGCCACTTTGGATGCAGATGTGAAGATTCAAGGTCAGGAGAACGCTTACAAGGAAGTGATTAAGACTGCCGTAGGTGGTGCAGCAGGTGTGATACATGCTGTTGACTCGGCTACAACCGACTGTCAGCCGAATGAGAATGTTGAGGCATTGCGTGTGTTCATGCTGGGCAAGAAGATAGAGTGTCGTCCCGTGTGGAAGCCTATGCATAAGCAGCCAGTATATGAGGGTGCTCCTGTATATACCAATGGGGTAGAGGAGGAACTGTTTAAGGTAGGCTTCTGTCTGCCAGCAGGTCCGTATGTTACGGATGATGATGTGCGCTACATTGTAGAGAGCATCAAAGAAGCGATTGTAAGATAAGCAATTGGTTGATGAGCGATTAATGGACGTAATGTGCTGGCTGCATATATGTCTGTTAATTGCTCATCCGTATAAAAACTATACGCATAATGAGAAACTTTATAGAAGCAATTTGGAATTTGGTCTCATCGAATGCCATCACGACTCGGCAAACTTTAAACAAGTTTGAAATCTTCTTGAAATGGGAATGTCTATCGACAATATAATGAAAGCAACAGGCCTTTTACAGAAAGAAATAGCTAACCATTAAGTTTTCAAAGACAATTCAAATTCTCCTCATCCGAGTGGCGGCATAGTGCAGAGCGATACTGCAATGGGGTTCTAATCTTTTATTTTTTTTTATTTATTATATAGACACTTGCATGGGTGTCTATAAAGTTGGTGTTCCATTTCTCCAACTATGTTTCTGAATTCAAAAAGAAACACGCAGATAGGCAGTACAATATCTATGTGCATGATATGGATGTTGATATGGAGAAATTCAAAGAAGACTATGAGAATTATGATTATCTCCAAAAGCATCTAATCGCAGAAGTCTATTTCGATACTGATGAAGTTTTGTTCAATAGTGAATACCGAAAAATATAGTAAAAAATTGGAGAGCCTTTACTCTGACTCTCCAATATGCCTAATGAGCAATATTTATTAAGTTACATCCCAATGCTGTTTGAATGCGAGCAATGGTTTGTGTGGTGAAGTTGTGGCGACATTGCTGCAAGGCAATCACGGAAAAGTTTATTCTGTACCATAATTACTAAATTTCAAAGGTTGCACTTTCTATATCGGTTATCATATTCTTCTCAATGGTAATAACACCATTCTTTTGCGCAAAAATACATAAAGAAATTAAAGACAGTTCACTTTTAAGTGAATATTTTGGATGGTTTAACAAGGGGAACATTGTATGAACACAAATACAGATTTTGATAAGATAGATAAGGTACTCTCGAAGAATGGTGGAGGCTTGTTTTGCACATGTTGGTGTGTTGGACAAGCGATTCGGTGAGCCAGACTTGGACTGGATCTCATATTGCAGATGAGGTGATCAATGACGGCATCAAGAAAATGATTGCTGAGTATCCAGACAAATACTATGTGAAAAACTACTTGGGTAATGTGTTATAAATAGGTGTTTGAATGAAAGAAATCAAGCTATTTGATTACCAAGAGGATATGAAGGAACGGATAGAGAAGGCTTTTGAGTCTCATCAATCCGTTATGGTTCAGATGCCTACTGGAACAGGAAAAACGATACTTCTTGCAGAAGTAGTGAAAAGTGAAAAGTTAAAAGGGAAAAATCCATGTGTGTGGATTGTGGTGCATCGGCGTGAATTGGTGGAACAGATAAAGGAAACACTTGCAAAGCAATTGGATTCTTCACTTTTCGCTTTTCACTCTTCACTTAACCCATTGGATTCTTCACTTTTCACTCTTCACTCTTCACTTATCAAAGTTTTCTCTATACAGTGGCTATCGAAGCATTATCATGAATTGGAGGAGAAACCTTCGCTCATCATAATTGATGAGGCGCATCATGCTGTGGCAAAGACATACAAGGAGGTGATGGATGCTTATCCTGAGGCAAAGAAGTTGGGACTGACTGCCACGCCCTGCCGACTGACCAAACGAGGGTTCACCGATTTGTTTGATGTGCTGCTGCAGTCGTGGTCGGTAAAGAAGTTTATTGCCGATGGGTGGCTATCGTTGTATGACTATATGTCCATAAGAGAGGATAGTGAGGACTGGCGCTTGGTGAACTCGCTGAAGAAACGTGGTGCCGACGGAGACTTCTCGCTGAGAGAGATGAGCGAGAAGCTGAATGTGCAGCCAAGTATCGAGAGGCTTTGTGATACGGTGATGAGATATGCTGCTAACAAGAAAGGCATCACTTATGCCATAGACATAGCTCATGCGGAGCATATTGCGGAAGCGTACAGACAGCATGGAATAAAAGCAGTGGCGATAAGCAGCAAGACATCGATTGAAGAAAGAAAGAAAATCATTGAAAGGTTTAAGAAAACAAGTGTAGGAGATCGTTATGGTAATTCTTGCTATGCCTCTTTGGAACAGACGAACGACATACAAGTGTTGGTAAATGTGGACTTGTTTGGTGAAGGCTTTGACTGTCCCGATGTAGAGTTCATTCAGTTGGCGAGACCCACACTGTCGTTGGCAAAATATCTGCAGCAAGTAGGACGTGGCATGCGTGTGTTTGAGGGCAAGAAGTATTGCTTGATATTAGACAATGTCGGACTGTACCGTTTGTTTGGTCTGCCGTCAGATGACAGAGACTGGCAAGCCATGTTTGAGGGACGTGTCGCTGGTAAAGGCATTCTGACAGGGGAAGTGGAAGGACAGTATAACATTGCCTATTCTGTTTGCAACGAACAAGAGAAGATCACTTCGGACGCACGAACAGAGTTAATCACCGTGATGACACATGAGGGGCAACGTATGGACTTGGAGGAAGCATACGGCTACGAGATAGTTGGCAACAAGGAAGGGTTGTCGGGTGTTGTGGATAAGGACGGTAAGGAGGTGCTACCTTGTGAATATAATAAGGTAGAACTGAAAGCGTACGGAATAGCCAAGCTGTACTCTCGACGGAAGATAGACAGAGAACGTCCATGGATGGACTTGCGTAATGGAGTAAGATTCTTCAAGCGACCGAGAATAGAAAAGCATGGTTTTATGGAGTTCTCTACTACAGACGGACTGCGCCTCTATCCGAGAGTAAAGACACGTAAGATGGACGAGAACAGTTTTGTATTGCGGAATGCGTTGGGCAATGGGACCGACGAAGGGCTGCGGTTCCGCAATTTCTTTGTGCAGCCATCAGAGCCAGACAGACTATACATGTTTAAGGAGAAAATAGAAGATCTTTCGATTTGGGAAGACGAGCAAGGAGGTTTGGCTTGGCGCAAGGCTTGGGATACCATGTTGCATCCTATGACAGCTGAAGAATTAGCGGAAAGGAGAAACACATGGAAAGAAGAGGTCAAGCAATTTGAAGTGGAAAAGAAACAATATATAAGGTTTTTCAGACCAGAAATAAAAATAAACCACATCGAGGGCAAGACACAGTTGGCTGATTATAAAGAACCTGCCAATCTGAGAGTCAATTGCGTAACGAAGAATAATTATCAAGTATACTATAGAAGACATTGTATGGATAAATGGGAGTCATTAGGCAGTTATGCCAAGATATATCCTCAGGCATACGGTATAAGAGTAGTGCAAAGCAGAGAAGGTAAATACCTTGTACGCACCGAACTGTACAAACCAATGGAAATGCCAGAACAGACGTATGAATTTGCAGAGCTGCAGGACAACACCCTGCTTCATTTCATGGAGCAGGGCAAGGAATACTGGGTATATTTGGAGAATATGACATGCTTTACCCGAGAACCAGAATTTGTCACCATTGGTTTCATGGATTTCTTGAAGATTGGTGGAGTGTATATGAGATGTGGAAGAAACAATGGTGAAACCTACAGAAGAGCAGAGATAAGAATGTACGATGACATTTGCTTTTTGGGATTAAGAGAAGTATTCGTCAAGACTGCATATAGACAACACCATTATTACATACAGCAACGGTCGTTGGACGGCAAACATTTTGTGCTGAGTGATAGTATGAAACCAAAAGAATCGTCAACATGGTTTGATATGTACTACGACGGGAAGAATACGCCGATAGTAGAAAGACGAAAGAAGGACTATGAGATATACGGAGTGAAGACAAGATAACGATAGATTTTCATTACGGCAGAATTGTGCTTGCCGGGGCTGTAGAGAACATAGGAACGTCCACATCCCCATTCAATAGGATAGGGATGTGGACGATTGTTATGCGTAGGGCAATATCTGTTTACTTATTCCTCGCCACGCAATACTGGCAGCGAGATGTGGTATTTGACGGCAAATATACGTATCAGCACGATGAGCACGAAGGCGATGATTACTGAGACGGTCATGTCGCATCCGCACTCTACCAGTCCCCAATAGGCGGCACCTCCAACGATGCTTGCCATGGCGTAAATCTCCTTCTTGAAGATTACTGGCACGTTGTTGAGGAGCACGTCGCGGATTACGCCGCCCGCCGAACCAGTGATTGTGCCCATGATGATGGCTACCCAGAAGGGATGTCCGCAATCTAACGTCTTCTGCAAGCCCGCTACCGTAAAGAGGGCAAGGCCTAAGGTGTCGAAGAAGAACCACGTGTTGTCCAGGCGCTTGAGCGAGTGGGCAAAGATGATGACGAACATCTGGGCTATGAGCGTACAGATGAGGTAGATGGAGGAGGTCATCCAAAAGGGTGTTACGCCCAGCATCATATCGCGAAGTGTTCCGCCACCAATAGCAACCGCAATGCCGCAGACAAATCCGCCAAACCAGTCGAAATGCTTGGCGGCTGCGTGACGAATGCCTGAGATGGCAAAGGCAAATGTTCCGAGAAACTCAATAACATTGAGTAATGGCTCGTAGAGCTCTTGGTGCGACATCATATATTGTTCACTACGTTTACGGGTTTACCACTAAGGAATGTTCGGATGTTCTCTTCGGCAATGGCCATAAGGCGCGTGCGTGCCTCTTTTGACGCCCAAGCTACGTGGGGTGTTATGAAGGCATTAGGCTCGAGGAACAGAGGATTGTCGGCAGCTGGCGGCTCCTGGCACATCACGTCGGCGCAATAGGCTGCCAAATGTCCGCTGTGTAGGGCTGCGGCCACATCTTCCTCGTTTACGAGCGGACCTCTGCCTGTATTTACCACGATGGCGCCCTTCTTCATCTTGCTGATGGTGGAGCTGTTGACCAGCTGGTGTGTGTCGGGCGTAAGTGGGCAATGCAGCGAGATGATGTCGCTATCAGAGAGTAGCTGGTCCATACTGGCCTTACGGATGTATTGTGGTAGTTGGTCGGCCTGCTTGCTTGTTAGGGCGATGACGTTCATGCCAAAGTCGGCAGCCAGACGCGCCACCTTCATGCCGATGTTGCCCAGGCCTACGATGCCGAGCGTCTTGCCCGCAAGCTCAATTAGGGGCAGGTTCCAATAGCAGAAGTCGGGGCAGCGGCTCCATTCGCCATCGTGCGAGGCACGTGCATAATGGTCTACGTGATTGGTAACGTTAAGAATGTGGGCGAAGGTCATTTGTGCCACGCTGTCGGTACTGTAGGCAGGAATGTTAGTTACGACAATCCCGCGCTTGCTGGCAGCTCGCAAGTCGACAACATTATAGCCTGTGGCAAGCACACCAATGTATTTGACATTAGGCAACTGGGCAATTGTGGCCTCGTCGAAAACAGTTTTGTTGGTAAGTACTATTTCGGCATCGCCAACATGGGCTATTACCTCTTCGGGAGCAGTACGCTTGTATACAGTAAGATTGCCAAACTGTTCTATCTGTTCCCACGACATGTCGCCAGGATTGACGCCGTTGCCATCCATTACTACGATTTTCATTTTAATATTCAGTTTTTTATATTTTATTAGTTTGTCTTGTTATTGATAGGGATGTTAGAGAAGTATCGTTGTACTACTGAGAGTTGCTCTTTCTGGGTGCTTCAAATCTTCATCAGTCCTTAAATCTTCATCAGTCCTCAAATCTTCATCAATCCTTAAATCTGTCGCCCCACAGCTTAAGCATTTGCTGGTACGACTTTTCCTCGGCAGGCGAGTGTTGGGCGTGCCATATGCGCGTGTTGCCGTTAAGGGCATCGGGCATGTATTGCTGCTGTACAAAGTGGCCTGGATAGTCGTGAGCGTACTTGTAGCCGTCGTGATAGCCCAGGCTTTGCATCAGCTTTGTAGGGGCGTTGCGCAGATGGAGCGGAACAGGCTGGTTGCCCGTGCTACGTACCAAGGCCAGAGCATCGTTTATGCCGTTATATGCAGAGTTGCTTTTGGGGCTTGTAGCCAGATAGACGGCAGCCTCGGCAAGCGGAATGCGTCCTTCGGGCCATCCTATCTTCATTACGGCGTCGAAGGCGGCATTGGCCAGAAGCAAGGCGTTAGGGTTGGCAAGTCCTATATCCTCGGCAGCCGAGATAACCAGTCGGCGGGCTATGAATTGCGGGTCTTCTCCTCCTTCAATCATGCGTGCCATCCAATAGAGCGTGGCGTCGGGGTCGGAGCCGCGTATCGACTTGATGAAGGCCGAGATGATGTCGTAATGCATCTCGCCGTCCTTATCGTAGGCAAGGGGGTTCTGCTGCAAACGACTCTCAACAATCTTGTCGGTAATAACCACCTGTTCGTTGCCGTCGGCCTCGACAACAAGCTCCAGTATATTGAGAAGCTTGCGCGCGTCGCCTCCGCTATAGCGCAGTAAGGCACCCGACTCCTTGAGCTGTATGTTGCGCTTGCTTAGCTCTACATCTGATGTTATGGCGCGATTGACAAGGTCGAGTAGGTCGTCCTTCTCGAGCGGCTTGAGCACGTACAACTGGCAACGCGACAGCAAAGGGCGTATTACCTCGAACGACGGATTCTCGGTAGTGGCTCCGATAAGGGTGACGACGCCACGCTCCACGGCTCCGAGCAAGGAGTCTTGCTGCGACTTGGAGAATCGATGTATCTCGTCGATAAACAGGATGGGGGAGGCTGAATTGAAGAACCGCCCGCTCTTGGCCCGCTCAATCACATCGCGCACATCCTTAACTCCGGATGTAACGGCGCTAAGGGTGTAGAAGGGCGTTTCGAGCTTGTTGGCGATGATCTGCGCCAACGTGGTCTTGCCTACTCCGGGAGGTCCCCATAATATAAACGACGATATGCGCCCCGCGTCAATCATCTTGCGCAAGACGGCACCCTCGCCAACCAAGTGTTTCTGCCCAACATAATCGTCGAGCGTGCGAGGTCTCATTCTTTCTGCTAAAGGTTCACTCATATATAGTCGCAAAATTAGAAAATATATGCGAATTACACAAAATTTTCTTTATCAAAACTTGGAAATTAGAACTAAAGTATATACTTTTGCAGCACATTAAAGGGAGGTGCACGTTTGAGGAATCGTGGCATTCTTCTCTATACTAATAATAATGACAATAAAACAACAATATATGAAACAACAGAAAGCTTTGACACTCAAAACGTTGACAAAAAGTAATGTATGGGAAGTTCAAGAGAACGATATCCTTAGAATGTGGGAAACAGCCGAGAAGGACGCGGACTTTAAGGACAACCGACGTCATTTTGTTGACGTGATACGCAGCGCTTTTGAAATAGAGGAGATAAAGATAGACAAACCTGTGGTTATACAGAAGTATGAGGACCGCGGATTTACCATTGCTTCGTTGCATATTACAGACAACGACTCGGGAAAGTATGGTATAAAGAAGCGCCCTATTATGCGCGTTACCGACCTTACCTACGAGAATATCCGTCATATTTCGGCTGCCAAGCTTATCGAGGTGCTCGACCGTAACTTTGGTGGTGGATGGGACTCGCTATCGCAGAGCATACAGGACATTATAGAAAGCGGATTCGACATCAGCACAACAACACTTCCTAAGGACCGTCTGCACAAGCCAGGCGGCATGTACGAGAAGAAGGTGAATGATGGTTTCGAGGTGCTGGAGATTACTAAGGGCGCTTGGGTTGAGGCTATCTTTGCCAAGGAGAAGCCTGAGGTAGAGAAGCCAGTGGCCAAGGTTGACGACGACGATTTCCGCGACAAATACGACCGTGAGGACGACGAGGAGGACGACGAAGAAGAGGACTTGCCAGACGACAAGTATGGCGACGACGATGACGACGACGATACCTTCGACGAGGACAAGCTCACGGAGGAAAGTTATCGTACAACATTCGATACAGATCCAGAAGACCTTAACCTTGAGGCGGAGGATGTTACGGATGATGACGATAATTATTAAATTAGGATTGTAATCATGCCTTAAGGTGGTGGCCTTAAGGATATAAGGTTGGGCGCTTGGAGGGAGTGATCTTTCCAAGCGTTTTTTTTGTTGTTCTGTAGGATTGTTACTTTTATTTTTGAATACGAGTTATCGTAAATTTTCCACGAATAGAACACGAGTTATCGTAAATTAATCACGAATAGAACACGAGTTATCGTAAATTAACCACGAATTAACCATAAAACCAAATGGCTATTAACGATCACAATAAGTGATGATTAATAGCCATGAAAAATGTTGCTTATTTGCTTGAGTACTTCTTGATGTATTCGTCGCCACGCTTGTCGCCCAGTTCGGCAGCCTTCTTCAGGCACTCTATTGCTTCGGCCTTGCGCTTAAGAGCGTTTAGCGCCACACCCTTTATAACAAGAGCGTCGGTAGACTTTGGGTCCAGGTTAAGACATAGGTCGGCCGTCTTGACAGCATCCTCGAGCTTGTTGACGCGCAACTGAAGCGAAGCCAGCTCGGCAAGATAAGGCGGACGCATGTCTGGTTGGGCCACAACAGCAGCATGGGCTATGTCGTTAAGGGCCTGCTGATATTGGCGCAGATTAACCTCGCATGTGTAGCGAGTGTAGTAGAAGTCGGCAGACGCACGGCCAAACATCAGGGTGTCATAGGTGTTGTAGTCGGTCAGGGCACCACGATAATCCTTCATGGCGTCGCGCAATTGGCCGCGTGTAAGGATGTAGGGAGCCGAAACCGTGGTAAGAGGTTGTGGACAACGTGCCACGCAACTATCGAGCAACACTAAAACCTGCTCGTTGGGCGCTCCAAGCTGGGTTTTGCATTGGGCAGCCTCGAAGAATATCTCGCTGTTGCAGATTGGCGTCTTTGTAAGAGCATCGAACATGTCGTAAGCCTTCTGATACTCGCCCTTGGTGTAAAGAATCTGTGCCATGCGATGCTGGTAGGCAGGTTGGGCGTCGAGCTTGTAAGCCTTTTCGGCCTCGTTGTAGGCGCGGTCTAATGTCCAGTCGTTGTAGAGCGAGTCGTTGCTGTAGACCAGTTTCTGATACATAACGCGCGAATATTCCGAGTGAGCCTCGGCCTTGTTGGTGGCCTGCTTCAAGGCAGTCTGCATTTGGCTGTCGGCTCCGGCATAGTCGCCATAATTCACGCGGCGCAAGGCGTCCATCGAATAGCCGTCCACATCGTGTGGAAACTGCGAGATGTAGTCGGAAATATAGCCGGCATACTTTGCCGAATCGCCCTTGTCGGCTGCAAACATCACCATAAGCTGAGCGTCCTTTTTATCGGCAGGTAGCTGCAAACGAATGCCCGAGCTGGTGTAGAGAGGGTTGTTGATGGTAAGCGCGTCGAACTTGAGCTGGGCTGCATAGCGGGCATCTACGGCGCTTGGGGCCGACTGGAACAATCCTACCAGCTCGCCGTTAGCATTTACCATAGCGCTACCCGGAATGCCCTGGCTGTCGCGGAAGGCAAGCACATAGTAGCCATACTTGTCCATAAATGTTTCCTGGCGCTCAATCTCGTATTGGGCTGCTGTAGGTTTCTTCTGCTCCGAGCCTACAAGCCAAAGCTTTGAGTCCTTGGGCATTAAGGCCTTGGCAAGGGTTGCGGCCTGAGCCTTCTGGGTGCCAACCTTAAAGCGGCAAACGTCGTAAATCTCGTTGGCTCCTATAAGTTTTTGTACGGGATAAGTCTTGCCGTTGAAGTCGGTTACTACAGCCGAGGCAGCCGACGATAAAGCCGACCACGAACCGATGGCCTCGCCGTCGGCCGTTACAAACACGCCACAAGTAGAACTCGTAGCGTTGCCGTTAGAGTCGTAGGCGGTAAGCTTGAAGGTCGATTTTGCCGCTTTCTTAACTTGTGCCGACTGGGCATTAACACTACCCGCAGCAAGCAATAGAACGCATACTGATGTTAAAAAACGATTCATTTGTTTTTATTTGTTACTATTATTTTCTTTTTCTAAGGATTTTGTTTGAGGTTTCTTTTCTTTCCTTCTAAAAGTCTCTATTTCATTTTAAGCAACGTTTTGGCGTTGTCAATGGCAGCTTGCGAGATGTCGCTACCGCTAAGCATCTGCGCGATTTCGTTAACGCGTTGCTCGTCGTCAAGCTTGGTCATCGTGCTAACCGTTCCTTCGGCTGTCTCGTGCTTTGCCACCTTGTAATGGGTTGAGCCGAAAGCCGCAATCTGTGGCAGGTGAGTTATGCAGATTACTTGGCGATGAGCGTCGCCCATGTCGCGCATGATGTAAGCCATTTGCTCGGCCACACGTCCGCTTACGCCTGTGTCTATCTCGTCGAAGATGATTGTGGGCAGACCAATAGCCTTGCTTATCATGGCCTTAAGCGAGAGCATTACGCGGGCAATCTCGCCGCCCGACGCCACTTGAGCCACGGGCTGCATCTCTGTGCTTGAGTTGGCGCTAAACAAAAACAGCACCTTGTCACCACCCGTTGGCCCGAGTGTGCCCTTCTTGACGTCCACCTTGAAGCGCACCTTAGGAATGCCCAGCGGTACAAGCAACTTGGACAGTTCGTCCTCAACCTCTATTGCCGCCTTCTGGCGCAGATTGGTCAAGACAGCGGCCTTCTGTTCGCATTTGGCCTTTAGAAGCTCCACTTGTTGTTCGAGTTCCTTAAGATGTTCGTCGCCATTGTCGATGTTGCTCAGCAGAGAGTCTAGCTCGTCGAGCTTCTCAATCAGTCCGCCAATATCGCTCACATGAAACTTCTGCTGCAAGGTATAGATAGTGTCCAGTCGCTCGGTAATCTCGTTGAAGCGTTGCGGGTCGAACTCGATGTCGTCCATCTTCGACGAAATCTCCTGGGCGATGTCCTTCAGCTCGATAAAGCAATTGTCAAGGCGTTCGGCCAGCTCGTTTGCGTCGGGATATATTTCCTCTATACCATGCAATTGCGAGGCCAGGCTGCGCGTTTCGTCAACTATGCCGTTGTCCTCGCCATCGAGCCGTTGGTCGGCCTCGTGCAGCACGCGCTTGATGTCCTCGGCATGGCTCATTATCTCGGCAGTCTGTTCAAGGGTCTCTTGCTCGTCGGCTTGCAGATTGGCGTCCTTCAGTTCCTTGTGCTGGAATCGCAGAAAGTCCTCGTTCTCGCGGTTGCGCTCTATTTGCAGCTTCAGGTCGTCCAGTTGTTTCTCGGCCTTGCGCCATTCGTTGTAGGCCTGCTTATAGTCGGCCATTTGTTGCTTGTCGCGTGCTATTATGTCCACCACGTTAAGCTGGAAGTCCTCCTTGTTTAGCAGCAGGTTCTGGTGCTGGCTGTGCACGTCGATAAGCTGCTCGCCAAGTTCGCGTATTGTGGCAAGGTTCACAGGCGTGTCGTTAATGAAGGCTCGGCTCTTGCCGCTGGCGTTAAGCTCGCGTCGCAAGATGCACTCGTTGGGCTCGTAGTCGAGATCGTTGTTCACGAAGAAGTCCTTAAGCACGTCCGAGTGGTAGATGCTAAGGTCGAAGGTTGCCTCTATAATGCATTTGTCCTTGCCCTTCTTCACCTGCCTGGCGTCGGCTCGGTTGCCCAGCAACAGACCGATGGCACCAATGACAATACTCTTTCCGGCACCCGTCTCGCCCGTTATGACCGAGAACCCCGGGTAGAACTGCATCTGCAGATGGTCGATAAGAGTGAAATTCTTTATGTCGAGTGTTTTAAGCATATCAGTTTATTCTTTGATTTTATCCCATGCCGCATTTTGGCTTGCGTTAATGGCAAACAATATCTCGTAAACCTTTTCCTTCTCCTTTTGCGTGCCCTTACCTTTATATATATTGGCAAGCTCGTCGCGTTTGTAGTCGGTCCAAATCTGCGGCAGCAAGCTAAGGGGGCGGTCGTCGTGACATTTCTTCAGGTCGTTCTCTATGGCTGTAGACACGTTGGTACGTCCACGGTCCACGTTGGTCGACATCTCGTCCAGTCCCGTGCGATAGTAGTCGTACTGCAACTGCCTGAATGGCTTCATGGCTCCGTCAAGATAGTCGTTGATGATGGCAAACCTGTTGCGGCTGTTATCGAAGGCTTTCCATCCTGGGTAGTTCAGGTTCTGGGCGTTGTTGGTAAGGTTCATGCATTGTTGCAGCACGTCCTCGCCACCCATAGGCGCAAACGAGTCGAGGTTGATGCCTATTATCAGGTAGGCGTAGTAGCCAATGAGCGCCATAAGCTGGTTGTCAATCTGTTCCTCGTTGAACTGCAGCTGTTGAAACTGAGCGTACTCAAAGTTGAAGTCGTTATCGGTATTGTTGTACAGCGTAGTAGTGTACGACGAGCCGTAAACGGGGCGGTTGGCCTGTACCACAGCCTTGCATGTGAAGACGTTGGTAGAGTTGTCGTACTTTGTAACCGTGATGTTGAAGTTGCAAGGTATGCGCTCGTTCTTCTGAAACTGCAGACTGGTCCATTGGCGCTCGTTGATAAATCGTGTCAGATTCTGCTCTATTTCCTCAAACACGCTGGCGTCAGTGCCCTGTATCTGCGAGTGGTTGATGGTTACCTTGGCGTTAAGTTCTTGTGCACGCACCTTGGTTATGCCCACCCAAGCCATTAGGGCAGGCACGATGACAGCAGTTTTAAGAAGTCGGTTTGTCATAATCAGTTAAGTTATTGAACCTTATTTTACTTCTACAATTTTATAAGAAAAAATCGGTTTTTAAAAATTATTTGCTTGAAACCACACGCTCCAGCTCGTCTACAATGTAGACAGCCGTTTGGGCCTTCGAACATTTAGGATATTCCTTCTTGTCGGAACGACTGATAATCTCAATCTGGTTGTCGTCGGTACGGAAGCATGTGCCCTTGTTCTGCAAGCTGTTCAGCACGATGAAGTCGGCATTCTTCTTTTCGAGTTTTCTCTGTGCGTTTGCCTCCTCGTCGTTGGTTTCCAGGGCAAAAGCCACAATTGTCTGCTCTGTGGTCTTAGCCTTGCCCAGGGCGGCAGCAATGTCGTGTGTTGGCGACAGGCGTATCACCATATCGTCGTCGCCACGCTTAATCTTCTTGTCGGCCACGTCGGCAGGGCGGAAGTCGGCCACGGCAGCCGACAGAATGGCTACGTCGCTTTGGGCGAATGTGGATGTTGCTGCGTTGTACATGTCCTCACAGCTCTCCACGTCGATACGGTTTACGCCCAGAGGAGTTTTAAGACTAACAGGACCAGCCACTAACGTTACGTTGGCGCCACGCTTTTGGCATTCCTCAGCAATGGCAAACCCCATCTTACCACTTGAATAGTTGCCTATAAAGCGCACGGGGTCAATCTTCTCGTATGTTGGGCCAGCCGTAATCATGATGTTCTTGCCCGAAAGGGGAGACGTGGCTGAGGCCTTGTCGAAGAAATCACTCACGTATTGGGCTATTACTGCCGGCTCCTCCATGCGTCCCTTGCCCTCGAGTCCGCTGGCAAGAAAACCGCTTGCCGGCTCAACAATATGGTTGCCGTACGACTGCAATGTGCGCAGATTGGCCTGTGTAGACGGATGTCGGTACATGTCGAGGTCCATAGCCGGAGCTATGAACACGGGCGCCTTCATCGACAGATAGGTTGTGATGAGCATGTTGTCGGCTATTCCGTGCGCCATCTTGCCTATTGTGCTTGCTGTACATGGAGCTACAACCATAGCGTCGGCCCACAATCCCAGGTCAACATGCGAGTTCCATGTGCCGTCGCGTTGCGAGAAAAACTCGCTTACCACGGGCTTATGCGTAAGGGCCGAGAGCGTGATAGGAGTGATAAACTCCTTGCCGGCAGGCGTTATTACAACCTGAACCTCGGCTCCTTGCTTTACAAACTCGCGAATGAGCAGACACGACTTGTAGGCGGCAATTGAGCCGGTAATGCCTAATACGATTTTTTTGCCTTTTAGCATATAATATTAATATGTTCGGGCTGAAGACGAAACTAAAAAGTCTCAGTTGAAAACAAAAACTAAATATCCCAGTTGATAATTTACATATTGTCCCCAGCCTCAATAATTTTACTGTTTGTTGAATCCTCTCAAGCGTATGCGCGTAAGCACCTGCTTGGTGTTGAAGGTAAAGTCGCCCGACATCATCCAACTGTAGTAGCCTGGGTCCACGCGTAGCACCTCGTCCACGGCACGTCCCTTGTACTTGCCAAAGTTGAATGCCTCGAATCGGCGTTCCTTGCCGTCCTTGTCGAGCAATGGTTTGCCGTCGGCACCTAACAAAGGTCGCCAAACAATACGTCCGGCAAAGTCTACATTGTCGTTCTGCTTGGAGAACTCGGCCAAGAAGTCCATGTCGTTCTCCAGCACGCGGTCGGGTTCTTCCTGCACGCCTGGTGCATACTTGTCGAGCTCGCCCATCAGCACTCTGTACGTAGCCTCAGTATCCTCGTCGGCACGATGTGCTGTAAAGTCTTCCTCCATCTTGCGTCCGCAATAGAATTTGTATGCGGCAGCCAGGTTGCGTCGTTCCATCTTGTGGAAGATGGTTTGGGCGTCGATAAGTCGGCACTTCGAGAAGTCGAAGTCGATGCCTGCGCGCAGAAACTCCTCGGCAAGCATAGGGATGTCGAAATGGTTGGAGTTGTAACCGGCAAAGTCGCAATCCTTCATCTTCTCGCTAAGCTGCTGGGCCACATCCTTGAACGAAGGCGCGTCCTTCACGTCGTCGTTCGAGATGCCTGTCAGCTCAGTCACTTCTTGCGGAATGGGTTTGCAAGGGTTGATTAGTAGATTCTCGCGTTGCTCTTTGCCTCCGGGCAGCACCTTAATATACGAAATCTGTATAATGCGGTCGCGCACAAGGTCGAGTCCGGTAGTTTCGAGGTCGAAAACAATAAGGGGGCGTGTAATATTAAGTTTCATTTTTCGTTTTCGTTTTTAAACGATTTTTCGTGAGAGAGTGTCGACTGCCAGCCTTTTATAGTCAGCCCCGTCTAACACGCCCTCACGAAAAGATATAAATATTCTAATAATCCTTATTCTCTATTTATAGAATATAGATTTATCTGATAATTCTGATTCTTCCTCTTAGCAGCATAGCCTCAGTAAAATCAGCATAATCCTTATTCCCTATTTATATAATATAGATTTATCTGATGATTCTGATTCTTCCTCTTAGCAGCGTAGTCTCAGTAAAATCAGCATAATCCTTATTCTCTATTTATAGAATATAGATTTAT
>ERZ1026846.552-NODE-552-length-28716-cov-17.196713_pt1 | contig 28716 bp, 19 predicted proteins | sample MGYA00380153_ERZ1026846 | MGnify/ENA primary metagenome ERZ1026846 (study PRJEB33269, sample SAMEA4719789) | human gut metagenome | biome: human-associated habitat; feature: organic feature; material: feces | place: Cameroon | collected 2013-10 ...
TGCAAACTCTAGATAGCAAAAACTAACTTTTTTTTCATTATTTAGCACTTTTCTACGTAAAAACGCCCTTCTTTTGCCTTTTTTCCCTCTTTATTTTGTAACTTTGCAGCATGAAACTACATATCTTCAATCCGGAACACGATTTGGCTTTGGCCGCAAATTTGCAGCAGTTCACCGCGCCTCATGCAGGAAGACAGTTGCGAAGCGACCTGGCGTTTATTCCTGCCTTGTGGGCAGATCAGGGTGACTGGGTGCTTGTTGATGACATCGACAATGCACTCGACAAGGTGCGCCATTTGGGGGAGCATCTTGCAGAAAAAGTTGAGTTTATAACCAAGGTTCAGTTGGAACATGCGCTTAAGACGGAGTTTCTTGACAGCATTCATCCCTGGGGATGGAACTTGAGCATGAAACATGAGCTGGAGCGAATGGGCGTGCCCGACATCATGTTGCCTACCGACGATACATTAAATAAGGTACGCATGATAAGCAGCAGACAGTGGGCTGCCCAGCATCTGCAGCAGGGCGTAGTATATGCTGGTTCCTATGAGAAGGTGAAGGCGTTGGTGCTGCAGCAGGGCAAGGCTGTGGTCAAGGCTCCATGGAGCAGCAGCGGCAGGGGCGTGAAGTATGTGGCTGCCGATGAATTCAGAACAGCTGGCGAATATCCTGCCTTTGAACGCTGGACCCGCAACATCATTGCGCACCAGGGTGGCGTTACCGTGGAGCCTTATTATAATAAGGTAAAAGACTTCGGCATGGAGTTCGAAATGCGTGACGGCAAGGTGAACTATCTGGGACTCTCGTTGTTTGATACCATCAAGAATGCTTATTCCGGCAACCTGCTCTGCTCGGAAGAGGATAAGCTGGATATCTTGAAGCAATACGTGAGTGAAGAGACTCTTTCTTCTGCACGTCAGCGAATTATAGATGTTATGGAATCTGCGTTGAAGGATATCTATAGCGGTCCTTTTGGTGTGGATATGATGATAGCTTCAAAGGATGGACAGCTGGAACTGGTTTCGTGCATTGAACTGAATCTTCGCAGAACGATGGGGCATGTAGCTCTTGAGTTGGCCAAGATAGCCAATCCGCAGAGTCTGATGCGCGTGGAGTTTGACGGCAACAGATACCATCTGCGTGTGATGCCAGGCAAGCAGGCAGTTGATGGGGCTTTAGGCAAGCAGGCTGTTAATGAGTCTTAAATTAGAACTATCTGATGCAAGAAATCGTCGAAACTTGCATTTCATAGACAGATTATCAACAAATATGAATGATTATGAAGAAGAGTAATTTTAGCAAAATGGCTTCTGCTGCCCTCATGATGACGGCAGCTATGGCAATGACTTCCTGCGCCAGCAGCAAGAAGATAAATGGCGATTCTAATGCAAGCAAGAGTAACGATATGGGCAAGAATGAAGAGGACTTGGACAACAGTTATCTGGTTCTTTCTGATTCCCAGCGAGAAATTATCCATAAGAACAATGCTTTCGCCCTTCGTCTTTTCGACAAGCTCTCAGGTCATTCTTCACAGGTGGTTTCTCCTATGAGTGTGGCTTATCTGATGGGTATGTTGGCGAACGGTGCTGACGGAAACACTCAGCAGGAGATATTGAAAGCCATTGGCTGCGAAGATGTTAACGTGGATGAGTTAAATGAAACCTACAAGGCTATTATCCAAACTGCAGGTAGACTTGACAAGCAGACTAAAGTGGAGATAGCTAATTTCATCGCTGTCAACAAGAGCTTCTCTGTGAACAATGCATTCAGCAAGAAGGTAGGCGGCAATTATCAGGCTGCCATTGAGAGTCTTGACTTTACATCCGGTAAAACCACCGACCGCATCAATGGCTGGTGCAAGGAGAAGACCCATGGCATGATTCCGCAGATTATCAGTCAGGTGGAACCTCAGGCTGTTTCTTATCTGATGAATGCCATCTTCTTCAACGGCACATGGCAGTCGAAGTTTGATGCACGTAATACGAAGGAAGCCAACTTCCGCGGTTACACCCGTGATATTCAGAAAGTGCAGATGATGCATCAGGTTAAGAAGTTCTTCTATTCGGAGAATGATACCTTCAAAGCTATCGACCTTCCTTACGGCAACGGCACCTATCGCATGATGGTGCTTCTTCCTAACGAGGGCAAGAGCATCCAGGACATGATGAAGGGATTGGATGCTGATAAGATTACGAATCTGGGAAACAGCATGGAGGAATGCATGGTGAACCTGAAACTGCCTAAGTTTACCATCGAGCAGGAGTTGCCGCTCAATGATATCATCAGCGGCTTGGGTGCCCCTTCCATGTTCAATCCTAATGAGGCAAACTTCACTCATTTTGCCAATGGCCCTTTCTTTGTAAGCAAGATGCTGCAGAAGGCTAAGATTGAAGTAAGCGAGCGTGGAACCAAGGCGGCTGCCGTAACTGCTGCCGTTATGCTCACATCGATGGCTCCTATGGAGATACGCAATGTAGAGTTTAATGCCGACCATCCGTTCGTCTATATGATTCAGGACACACAGAGTGGTGGTATCCTCTTTATGGGTCAATATTGCGGAACACACTAATTCTCTGGATTAACTATATAAAAAGAAATCCCTTAGACTTGATATGAAGCCTAAGGGATTTCTTGTTTTTATCCGAATCTTTCGATTTTTTTATCCGAATTTCTCGACGAACTCATCTTCTGTAATGATAGGGATGTTGAGCTCATGCGCTTTCTTATTCTTGGAACTTTGAGAGGCTGCATCGTTGTTGATCAGGAAGTTGGTGCTCTTGCTCACGCTTCCCGTCACCTTGCCGCCTTGGCTCTCTATGTAAGCCTTCAGTTCGTTGCGGTTCTTATAATGATGTACATCGCCGGTTACTACGAAGGTCAAGCCGTCGCAGGCGCTTCCTTTCTCAACCGGTTCCTGTTCTACGATTTCCAGCTCTTTCATCAGGTTCTGTACATGGGCGAAGTTGGTGTCGTCCTTGAACCAGCCAATGAACTTGGCGCTCTTTTCCGGTCCGATGCCGTCGATGCTGGCAAACTCGTCATCAAACATACAGAGACGGGCGGTCTCTATCAGTTCTTTTACCGGATAGCGCCCGATGAGCTTTTTGGCTACATCGCCTCCGCAGAGAGGAATGTTGAGGGCATAGAGCAGATGGCGACCATCTGTCTGACGACTCTTTCTTACGCTTTCCAGCATGTTGGTAACGCTCTTCTTTCCAAAACCATCCCAAGCTGCAATTTCGTAGGCATGGTCATTGAGGTGATAGAAGTCAGCGTATTCACTGATCAGTCCTTCGTTTACCAGTCTCCAGATGGTCTGTTCTGAGATTCCTTCTATATTGAGGCCTTCCTTGCTCACGAATCTGGCAAACTTCTTAATCTGCTTGGCTGCACAGTGGGGATTGCTGCAATGCAGGGTCTTTGTTCCGCTCTCGCTTTCCTTGACGGTAGCCTTGGCGTGGCAGACCGGGCATTCGGTTGGAATCTCGAAGATGCCCATCGGTTCCGTTACATTGATTACCTTCGGGATAATCTTGTTTGCCTTGATTACCTGCAGTTTGCTTCCCTTGCCGCCAATGCCCAACCGTTCGCATTCGCTTACGTTGCAGAGTGAGGCACGCTGAACGGTGGTTCCTTCCAGTTCTACCGGTTTGAATACTGCCACCGGAGTGATGGTGTTGGCTGCGCACGACCATTCGATGTGGTCCAGTTCTGTGTCTGCATGTTCATCCTGCCATTTGAAGGCGTAACCGGCTCTTGTGGCATGGTGCCCGGTTACGGAACCGGTAGCTGCGTAAGCTGTATCATCGTAGCAGATAACGAGTCCATCTACAGGATAAGGGTTAGTCTTGTCGGTCACCTTTTGGGTAAAGCGATTGATTTCAGCCTGGATGCTTTCTTCGTCAGGATGTTCGATTCGGGTTCTTTCCACCGGTTTGAAGCCTAAATCCTGCAACATCTGCATGCGTTCGCCCCATGAATTGATTTCCTGTTCGGTGTAAACCAGGGTGAAGGGAATCCATTGGATATGGCGCTGCTTTACTTCCTCGGCGTCTTTCAGCGACAGGGAACCGGAAGCAAGGTTTCTCGGATTGGCATAATCGCCTTCGCTCTCGATGATAAACTGCTCGAAGTCGGCATACGAGATGACGGCTTCGCCACGAATCACGAGATGGCCTTTCTCCTTGATGGTTTTAGGAATGCCACTGATGGCAGAAGCCAGATGGGTGATGTTGGTTCCGATATGTCCGTTGCCACGGGTTACTATCTTCGAGAGCTTTCCGTTGTCGTAGGTTACCACAAGGGTAAGACCATCCAGTTTCCAGGAAATCCAGATAGGGCGGTCTTCTGCCCATTTCACCAGGTCGCTCACCAGTTTGGTCTTGGCAAGTGATAGGGCGGCAAATTCGTGTTCTTCCTTCTTGCCCACGATGGTGTCTTCTGAAACCTTGTTGGTAGGAGAGTCGGGCAGCACTTCGCTGGTTTCCTCCTCCAGTTTCTTGAGTTGGTCGAACTTGGCGTCCCACTCATAGTCGGTCATCAGTTCCCCTTTGCCGTTATAATAAACGTCAGAAGCCTGGTTGAGTTGTTCAACCAAGCTTCTCATCAATATCATTTTATCTTCCATAGAATCTTAATAAATTTGCGGTTGTATGGTAAGCTTCTCGAAAGCGAATCGCATGCCGCGGTTGCCATAGTTGATTCTGCCGCAGATGCTGAATCCCATGCTCGAAAGCAGGCCAATCATCGGTAGGTTGTCGAAATTGGTATCCACCTTGATGCTTGGCACCTTTTCTACTTCGCAGAGACTGTTCACCTTATTAATAAATATACGTGCGAATCCTTCTCGTTGGTATTTAGGGAGAGTGGCGAAGCGATGAATTACATAGTAGTCGCCAGTGGTAAGCCATTTGCCGTCGATGAAATCGTACTGAGGTTCTCCATTGAGAATGACTGCTCCATAGACAGCTATTTCGCCATCTACAGTGAGTACGTAGGCATTGCCATTGTTGATATCTTCTTTTATGTCGTGTTCGGCAGGATAGTCGCTGGTCCATTGGTGGCGGCCAGAGGCAATCATGGAGCGACGAGCTTGGTCGATGATATTCCAGCAAGCCTCAAAGTCCTTGACATATGCAGGTCGAAAATCGGTCTTCATTTCTTTATACATTCGCTAATTATTATTAATCGGGTGCAAATTTAACAAAAAAAAACGAATTAAAAGTATAAACGGAGAAAAAACTGCAAAAATTCTGCAATTTTCCCTCCGTTTTCTATCTTAAGTCAAGAAATAGCCTCTTTTTATAGGCTTTTTTCTGCATTTTCATTCATCTTCCTTCAAGGACTTATCTTCCTTTGAGGACATTAGTCTTCCTTCAAGTACATTAGAGTGCCAGGCATTTGTCGAGTTCTGCGATGATGGCATCCTTCTGTTCCTTGATGTGCTGACCGATGAAGACGAGCTTGATCATGCGGTCGCCATATTCTTCATCCCATTCCTTTTCGAGCTGAGGATTGTTCTTGCGGAGTTCTGCGAGCTGGTCGGCTGGCATGGTGGCGAGCCACTGTCCTGCCTGCTTCACGGTCTTCTGCTGTCCTGCCTGCTCAAATACGTAGCACATGTCGCGCTCGTCTGCGAAATAGCAGATACCTTTGGCGCGAACCACGTCGCGAGGCCACTTTCTTGCTACGAACTCATCGAAGAGTGACAGGTCGAATGGCTTACGGCGATAATATACGAATGTTCCGATGCCGTATTCCTCCACCTCGCCGCCTTCGTGATCGTGGTCGTGGTCGTGATGGTGGTGGTGGTGATGTCCATGCTCATCATGATGCTCATGCTCGTGATGATGCTCGTGCTCGTCTTCATCGTGATGATGGTGCTCGTGCTCCTCCTCTTCGTGATGATGATGCTCATCCTCTTCTTCTTCGTTTTCATCGTTTCTTTCGGCCTCAATCTCCTGAATCCAGCCTGCAGAGGTAGCTACGGTCTGCCAATCAAACTTATGGGTATTGACGATGAGGTCGAGGTCTACATCTCCGTAGTTGCACTCAAAGATTTCTGCCTTAGGCTGGATGGCGCGGATAATCTGCTTCAGATGCTCCAACTCCTTAGGCTCTACTTCTGCCGCCTTGTTCAGCAGGATGATGTTGCAGAACTCCATCTGCTGGATAACGAGTGAAGCCAGATCTTCCTCGTCGATATCCTGCTTCATCAGGTCGGAACCATTGGCAAATTCATCCTTCATGCGGAGGGCATCTACCACGGTAACGATGCTGTCGAGGCGCAGGATTCCGTTCTTGATGTATTGAGGACCGAGGGATGGGATGGAGCAGATGGTCTGCGCGATTGGAGCTGGTTCGCAGATACCGCTTGCCTCAATCACGATATAGTCGAAGCGCTTCATGTCTACGATTTCCTTCAACTGCTCTACGAGGTCCATCTTCAGGGTGCAGCAGATGCAACCGTTCTGCAGGGAAACGAGCGAATCGTCTTTCTGACCTACCACGCCACCTTTCTCTATCAGTGCCGCATCAATGTTCACCTCGCCGATATCATTTACGATGACAGCGAACTTGATACCTTTCTTATTTGCCAAAATCTTGTTGAGCAGGGTTGTCTTGCCGCTGCCCAGATAGCCTGTCAAAAGCAGGACTGGAACTTCTTTTGTGTTCATACTTATATTATTTGTTGATATTTTCAATGCAGTTTATTTACTCCATGCATGTCATTGTCTCCATGCATGTCATTTTCTGATTAAAATGACGAAAGCGAGGTAGCAAATAATATGCCATCCTCGCTTCCGATATGTTTGTTTTAATATTATTTACGATACTGATCCAAACCCTTGTTCAGGAAATCGAGGTAAGCACTTACGTCTTCCTTGAAGCCGAACGAACCGGTAAGAGGGTTTCCCTCGTTGTCTACAGCTACGTAGAAAGGCTGGGCATTGGCGCCAAACTTGCTTGCCTGCAAGTAGCTCCACTTGTCACCGATGGTGCGAAGGGTGCGCTTCTCGCCGTTGAACTCTACTTCCATTGGCTGTGGCAATGGGGTCTTGTCGTCTACATAGAGTGAGATGAGCACGTAGTCCTTTGTCAGTTTGTCAGCCACTGATGGGTCTGTCCATACGGAAGCCTCCATCTTGCGGCAGTTCACGCAACCGAAACCGGTGAAGTCGATGAGCACAGGCTTGCCTGCTGCCTTGGCTGCGGCCATACCCGTCTCGTAGTCCTTGTACTCAGATTCCACGGTCTTGTTGTTGAGGTTGAAATCCTGGGTGTTGATTGGTGGAGCGAAAGCGCTGACAGCCTTGCATGGTGCACCCCAGAGACCTGGAATCATATATACTGAGAATGCCAGAGAGCAGAGACCCAGCATGATGCATGCTACAGGCATTGGCTTGTTGATGTCACCACCGATGGCATCTACCTGGAACTTGAGCTTACCGATGAGGTAGAGACCCAAGAGACCGAAGATGACAATCCAGAGTGAGAGGAACACCTCGCGGTCCATAATGTGCCAGCCGTAAGCCAGATCGGCAACGCTCAGGAACTTCAATGAGAAGGCGAGCTCAATGAAACCAAGCACAATCTTGATGGTCTCCATCCATGAACCTGACTTTGGAGCCGACTTCAACCAGGATGGGAAGAGGGCGAAGAGGGTAAATGGAAGGGCGAGAGCCAGGGCGAAACCAAACATACCCACGGTAGGAGCGAGCCAGTCGCCGGATGTTACCGTCTGAACCAGCAGCAATCCGATGATAGGAGCGGTGCAGGAGAAGCTGACCAGTACGAGGGTGAATGCCATCAGGAAGATGGAAATCAGACCTGTGGTGCTGGAAGCCTTGCTGTCTACGGCATTTCCCCAACTGTCTGGCAACTTGATTTCGAACCATCCGAAGAAGGAGAATGCAAATATAGCCAGGAGCAGGAAGAGAATGATGTTGAATACAGCACTTGTACTCAAGGCATTCAGGGTGCTTGGACCGGCAATGGCTGTAACGGCAAGACCGAGGACCAGATAAATAATCACGATGCTCAATCCGTAGGTGATGGCATCACGGATACCCTTCTTCTTGTCGTTCTTGGCACGTTTCAGGAAGAAGCTCACGGTCATCGGGATGATAGGCCAGATGCAAGGCATCACGAGTGCGAGCAAACCGCCCACGAATCCGATGATGAAGATATATAGGATGCCGTGGCTTGCGATATCGTTGTTGCCGCCGAATGCCTGCAACTCCTTCACCACAGGTTTCCACCATGCCTTTGCATCATCGCTATCTACGGCTACAGAAAAGGCAGGATCGATAGTGGCTGTGCTGTCCACTTTCTCTGCATTGGCAAGATTTGCCAGGGAGTCGGCCTGTGCCTTAGCCAGCGCTGCTGCGTCAACCTTGTTGGCGTCTGCAGCATTGTCCTTTGCAGCCTCCTTGCCATCTACGGCAGGAGAAGTGCCGCTCTTCTTGATGCTAGCCTCGCTTGGTGGCAGACAGTTCTGCTCGCTGCAGGCACCATATTCCAAGTAAGCATCAATGACATACGTTGGCTTGGTGAACTTGATCTTCTGAACAAAGGTAGCACTTCCTTCGAAGTAGCGCAACTTCATCTCGAAGAGCGGGTCGAAGGTGGAAATCTCCTTTCCCCTTGCCTTTAACTTGCCAACCAGTTCGGCACCCTCCATCTTGTTGACGTTGAAACTGGCGGAGATAGGGCCATCTGCGCCTAGGCCAGTAGAATAGACATGCCATCCTGGATGAATCTTACAACTAAATACGATTTCTGCCTCCGCTGACCCGTTGGTCTTCAAAGTGCTGGTCACCTTCACGGGGTTCAGCATCTGAGCGTTGGCCAAGACTACTGTTAGTAGTAGTTGGAAAATTAATAATACTTTTTTCATGTTATCACTATCTATTTTTGATGCAAAGTTACGAAATTTTAAAGTAATTACGTTCGTCTTGGTGCATTTGGGTACTACCTTTTATCTTTTTTAAGAATTTATATCGCGTTTTATGATGATTTCTTTGGATTTTTGCCGTAAAACTCGTAACTTTGCAGCAAGAATGAGCAAGAGAACCCTATACATATTCAGTCTTTGGATAGCCACCATTACGGTGCTTCTATCCACGGTGGTGAGTCATCATCACCACATGGACCGTATCTGTATGGTTCAGGAACAGTGCCAGGAAGATGGTAACATCAATGATGAGCATACCGATCATCATGACCAGGAGTCGAATACCGACCGTGGAAACTGCCGTGTGCATCAGATGCATCATTTTGTCACCAATGCCAAGGTGGTGAAGGGCATCCGCAAGTTGCTGGTAGATGAGAGCCATCAGTTTGTGGTGCTGTCTTGTTCTTCTCTTTTAATCCTCCTTCGTCTCTCACTCATTTCTGTGAGATGGCAGCATGTGGCAGCTCCTCTTCTTGCTGAGGAACTGGCGGCTGGCTATAGCAGGCGGGGACCTCCTTCTATTTTATGATTTTACAAGTTTGCCACTTGGTTGCAAAAATCGGTTTGAAGATTCGAATGCAACTGAGTTGCAAGGGATTCTGTGTACTTTTGCCAACGGATTTTTGATAAGATCCGCTGCGTGAAACTGTAGTGTAGAATTATAAAATAGAAGGAAAAAAACAAGCATGAAAAGAATAATTTTGATTGTCGCCGTTACGGCGATTGCCTGGGCTGGATTCGCTTTCTTTGCGAAACAGACCGGTTCTGAGGCTCATGCGCATGAGGAACATGAGCATGAAGAAGTAGATTTTGATCATATTCCGTTGACAGCCAAGCAGGTCAGCACCGTGGATTTGAAGATGGGCGAGGCTGTGGAGCGTGAGATGGATGCCACCATTGATGCGAAGGGTTCGCTCGTACTGCGTGCACAGGCAATGGGCGATGTGGCTTCGCTCATGGGAGGCATCGTGAAAAGCATTTCAGTTAAGGAAGGACAGTTTGTACACAAGGGTCAGGTGGTTGCCACTGTTGAGAATACCGATGTGGTGAGTCTGCAGCGTGAGTACTATTCGGCTGCCAAGGAGTGTGAACTTGCCCGAATTGATATGGAGCGCCAGAAGCTGCTTGCTCATAATGGCGCCGGCATCAAGCGCAGCCTGCAGCAGGCTCAGAAGGATTACCATGTGGCTCATGCCAACATGTTGGGCATTGGTCGCCAGTTGGCACAGATGGGCATTTCTACTGCCGCTGTAGCCAAAGGCAAGTTTACCACAGCGTTCCCTTTGCGTGCACCTATCTCCGGCATCGTGAGCGAGATGACTGCCAGTCTGGGCAGTTATGCTGATATGCAGACTCCTCTGATGAAGATTAGAAACACCCAGGCTGTGGAATGCGACCTCAATGTCTTCGAGAAGGATTTGGCGAAGATCAAGGTGGGCAATCGTGTGACCCTGAACCTGACCAATCAGCCTGGCGTGAAACTTTCAGGCACCGTTTATGGCATGAACCAATACTTTAACGATAACACGAAAGCCGTTGCAGTTCACGTAAAGTTGGATGCTGCAAGTGTGAAGAGTTATCTGCATTCTTCTTCAGGCAACACCCATGGCGGAAAGCTTTTTGCTGGCATGTATGTAAGCGGAAAGATAGCTACAGGCAGCCAGCAGTGCCTCGCTTTGCCATCCCAGGCTATCGTGAGCAGCGATGGAAAGCAGTATGTCTTCGCCCTCAATGGAGCTCCCAGCAAGGGTAACTACAGCTTCTCCCGCCATGAGGTAACCACAGGTGCTTCGGATGGTAAATATACTGAGGTGAAGCTATGCGACCATCTACTCAAAGGCAAGGATGGGGCTGCCGGCAAGAAGATTGTAACCGAGAACGCTTATTATCTGGCTTCGCTTACAGGCGAACATAGCGAGCATGCACATTAAGCTTTAATAGTTTTCAACGAATCATTTTTAGATTAAAGCTTATGTTTCAGAAACTTATTACTTATTCCATTCGCCACAAACTGGTGATTGGAGTACTCTCTATAGCCCTGGCGATATGGGGTGTCTGGTCGCTTGTGCATCTGCCATTCGATTCCACCCCAGATATTACAGATAATCAGGTGCAGGTTATCACACAGGCTCCTTCGCTGGGAGCCCAGGAGGTGGAGCAATATGTAACCACTCCTGTAGAAATGGCGCTTGCCAATATCCCCCGCATCCAGGAACGCCGTAGCATTTCAAGAAGCGGACTCTCGGTTATCACGCTTGTCTTCGACGATGCAGCCGATATCTATTGGGCACGTTCGCAGGTGAGCCAGGTGGTGGAACAGTTGGAGAAAGAACTGCCAAAGAACACCGAAACCGAGATGGGACCTATTGCCACCGGATTGGGCGAAATCTACCACTATACCATTCGTGCCAAGGAGGGATACGAGCATAAATACTCGCTCACCCAGCTCCGAACCATGCAGGACTGGATTGTGCGCAAACAGCTTTCCGGAACCCCGGGCGTTGCTGAGGTAAGCGGTTGGGGCGGCTATGTCAAGCAGTATGAGGTGGCTATCAATACCGACCAGCTCAACGCCAGCGGCGTTTCCGTAAGCGAGGTATTTGATGCCTTGCAGCGCAACAATGCCAATACGGGCGGCAGCTACATTGAGCAGAATTCCAATCAGTATTACATCCGTGGCATCGGTGTAGTAAAGAATCTGGAGGATGTTGCCAACATCACGGTGAAGACGGTGGATGGAACGCCAGTTAAGGTGGGCGACGTGGCAAAGGTTCAGTTGGGCCATGCCACCCGTTTCGGTGCCGTTACCCGCAATGGTGAAGGCGAGGTGGTGGCAGGTATCGCCATCATGCTCAAGGGCGAGAACTTCCAGGAGGTAATCAAAAACGTGAAGGAGCGAATCAGCCAGATTCAGAAATCACTGCCCGAAGGCGTGGTCATCGAACCGTTTATCGACCGTACCAACCTGGTGGATAGAGTAGAGGGCACCATCGCCCGCAACCTCATCGAAGGTGGACTCATCGTTATCTTCGTGCTTGTCATCTTTCTGGGCAACTGGCGTGCAGGACTGGTGGTGGCGAGTGTCATCCCGCTCAGTATGCTCTTTGCCTTCGGCATGATGAAGACCTTCGGCATCGACGGCAATCTGATGTCATTGGGAGCCATCGACTTCGGTATGATTGTCGATTCCGCCGTCATCATCGTCGAGGCGGTGGTTACACATATTAATACAGGTCATTTCTCGCAGCCCGAGGTGCGTACGGCATATCTTGCACAATGTCAAAAAGAGGGAAATGCTGTTCCTTTCGCCCTGACCCAGAAGCAGATGGACGAGGAGGTTCACTTCTCGGCTTCCCGCATCCGCCAGAGCGCAGCCTTCGGCGAAATCATCATCATGATTGTATACATTCCGCTGATGACCCTGGTGGGCATCGAGGGAAAGATGTTCCGTCCGATGGCGCTCACCGTGTTCTTCGCCATCCTCGGTGCCTTCATCCTGTCGCTCACCTATGTGCCGATGGCAAGTTCGCTCCTGTTGAGCCGCAAGGTGCACAACAGAAAGACTTTCTCTGATAAGATGATAGAGAAGTTGCAGGGCTGGTATCGTCCTATCCTCGATTGGGTGCTTGCCCGCAACAGGGATGTCATCACGGGAGCCGTGGCTTTGTTCTGCGTCAGCGTGGTGGGCTTCAAGTATCTGGGAGGTGAGTTTATCCCGAGTCTGGAAGAAGGCGATTTCGCTGTGGAAATGAGTATGTCGCAGGGTACGTCGCTCTCGCAGATGGTGGAGAGCTGCAGCAAGGCTGAAAAACTGCTCAAGAAGGAATATCCTGAAATCAAGCAGGTGGTGAGCCGCATCGGAAGCGCTGAGATTCCTACCGACCCGATGCCTGTGGAACGTGCCGACATCATGATAGCCCTGAAACCGAAGGCAGAATGGACCTCTGCCAAGACGACTCCCGAACTGATGGAGAAGATGGAGGAAACCCTCAGCGCCATTCCTGGTCTGGAGGCAGAGATTTCCCAGCCTATCCAGATGCGCAACAACGAGTTGCTTACGGGTATCAAGCAGGATGTGGCGATTAAGATTTTCGGCGATGATCTCGATGTGCTTACCCAGCAGGCAGGAAAGGTGAAGAAGATGATAGAAGGCGTGCCGGGCGTGAGTGGCATCTTTGTAGAAGAAGTTGCAGGATTGCCGCAGGTGCAGGTGAAGTACAATCACGAAAAGATGGCTGCATACGGTGTCAGCGTGGATGATATCAGCAGTGTTCTGGAGACTACCTTTGCCGGTGCCGTGGCTGGTTCCGTCTACGAGGGCGACAAGAAGTTTGACATCGTGCTCCGCATGGATCCTTCGCAGCGCAATGTAGAGCAGCTTGAACTGTTGAGTATTCCGCTGAAGGATGGCACGAATATTCCTCTTTCGCAAGTAGCGGATATCGATTATTCGCCAGCTCCGGCACAGGTGTCGCATGAGAATGGTGCCCGGCGCATCTACGTGGGCTTCAATGTGAAGGGGCGTGATGTGCAAAGCACGGTGGAGGATATCCAGGAGATTCTCGACGAAAAGCTGAAACTCCCTGAAGGCTACTATTATAATTATGGTGGTGAGTTTGAGAATCTGCAGAGTGCCAGCCGCCGACTGATGGTGGTGATTCCGATAGCGCTGGTCATCATCCTGCTGCTGCTCTATGCCACGGTGAAGAATGTAAAAGAGTCGCTCTTCGTGTTCTCGGCGATTCCTCTGGCTGCGATAGGTGGAGTCTGGGCTTTGTGGCTCCGCGGAATGCCTTTCAGTATTTCGGCAGGTGTGGGCTTCATCGCCCTCTTCGGTGTGGCGGTGCTCAACGGCATCGTGCTCATCGGTCAGATGAACCAGATGCAGAAGGAACAGCTCCAGTTGCCGGCGACTGCGGGAACTGGTGCGGGTGAGATGATTCATCGTCGCATCATAGATAGCTGCATGCTCCGTCTGCGTCCTGTATTGATGACGGCACTGGTGGCTTCCATGGGATTCCTCCCGATGGCGCTCTCGCAGGGCGATGGTGCCGAGGTGCAGCGACCACTTGCCACGGTGGTGATTGGCGGACTCATCACGAGTACCCTGCTCACCCTGCTGGTGCTCCCTGCCATCTATAAGACATTTACCAAGCGTTAGAATAGAATAATTATGAAGAAGTTTTTAGATAAGAATAATATAGTGCTTGCTTCTCTGATGCTGCTTCTGCCTCTGTCGGCAGAAGCTCATCTTCCATTGTCGGTTCATGGACAAGCTTTGTCGGCGGATACTCATCTTTCGTCCGCATCGGGTGTCCAGGGCTTCGATGCATGCATCCCCGGTGAGAAGATGACCTTGCAGCAGTGTTTCGAACTGGCTGATAAGCAGAACCTCGCCTTGCAGACCGGCAGAAAAGCCGTTGAAAAGGCGCAGGTGATGCAGGCTACGGCATGGGATCTGGACAAGACGGAAATCGCTTTTTCGCAGAATCCGGCATCCAGCGGTGATACCGACAACGGACTCACCTTCTCGCAGAGCATCGAGTTTCCTACGGTCTACACAGCCCGCCGCAATCAGTTGAAGGCGGAGACCCAGGCAGAGAAAAGCCGTTTGAACGTCACCTCTCAGCAGCTCAGACTCGAAATCGCCAGTGCCTACTATGCGATGCTCTATCAGACCCATCGCCTTCAGATTCTGCAGCAGCAGGATTCCATCATCCAGCGCTATTGCGATGTTGCCGGAAAAAGATACAAGGCGGGCGAGGCGAGACAGTTGGAGTTCCTCTCTGCCGATCGCATGAGAAACGACAACCGCCTGGAGATGACGAAGGTGAAGAACGAGGCTGAGAATCTGCAGACTGCCCTGATGGCGCTACTCAACACCACTACGCCTGTGGTGCCTGATGGGAATCTTCTCATCTCGCAGCGTTCGCCAGTGAATGCAGCCTTCAACTATCAGCAGACTGCCGATGCGCAATATCAGAAAGATCTCATCACGGCGCTCGACAAGGAAGTGAAGTGTGCCAAGACGGGCTATGCGCCATCGCTCTCGCTGGCTCTTCGCTCGCAGTTGCTCATCGACAGTTGGGACCCTTATCACATCAACCGCCAGCGCTTCACCGAGGGCAATTTCTTCGGTTTCGAGGTAACCGTGGGCGTGCCTATCTTCTTCGGAGCCACCAAGGCGAAGGTGAAGGCGGCACAGAAAGACCGCGAGATGGCGCAGATGGCGATGCAGCAGGAGCAGCGCGAAAAGGAGCGCGACTACCAGCAGGGATACCGCCGACTGCAGAATGCCAGCCAGCGCATGGAGTACTACAGCGGCGAGAATCTGGTGAAGGCAAAAGACATCGAACGACTCAGCACGCTGGAGTATGAGAATGGTGAAATCAGTTATATGGAATACGCCAGCGCCTTGCAGGAGGCGATAGATATGCGGTTGAAGCAGGCGGAGGTCATTAATGAATATAATGAGGCTGTTCTTGCCTTGATGGCACTCAATAATAGCCTATAAAAACAGTCTATAAAGGAATAAATAGCATGCATCGGTGCTTTTTTTGGTGTTTTTTCCAAAAAATGTACCGATGCTTTCGTTTTTTTTTGTATCTTTGCAAAAAATATAGCTATAATTATGGGATTATTCGGATTATTCAGCAACAAAAAGAAAGAAACTCTCGATAAAGGACTTGAAAAAACCAAGGAGAGTGTGTTTAGCAAATTAGCTCGTGCGGTGGCTGGTAAGTCTACCGTTGATGACGATGTGCTCGACGACCTCGAAGAGGTGCTCATCACATCGGATGTAGGCGTAGAGACTACGGTGAAGATTATTCATCGCATCGAGGAGCGCGTGGCTCGTGACAAGTATGTTTCTACCTCGGAGCTCGACAGAATCTTAAGAGAGGAAATCGCCAGTCTCCTGGAAGAGAACCATAGCGATGACAATGAGAATTGGGACTTGCCTTCCGACCACAAGCCATACGTTATCCTGGTGGTGGGCGTAAATGGAGTAGGCAAGACTACTACCATCGGTAAGCTCGCCTACCAGTTTAAGAAGGCTGGCAAGAAGGTTTACCTGGGTGCTGCCGATACCTTCCGTGCCGCAGCCGTGGAGCAGATTTCCATCTGGGGCGACCGTGTGGGTGTTCCGGTGGTGAAGCAGCAGATGGGTTCCGACCCTGCAAGCGTGGCTTTCGACACCCTGCAGAGTGCCAAGGCAAACGGTGCCGACGTGGTGCTCATCGATACTGCAGGAAGATTGCATAACAAGGTGAACCTGATGAACGAGCTGAAGAAGATTAAGGAGGTGATGAAGAAGGTGATGCCTGAGGCGCCAGACGAGGTGATGCTCGTGTTGGATGGCAGTACGGGGCAGAATGCCTTCGAGCAGGCTAAGCAGTTTGCCGCTGTTACCAACATCACATCTCTTGCCATCACCAAGCTCGACGGCACAGCCAAGGGCGGCGTGGTTATCGGTATCTCCGACCAGCTCAAGGTTCCGGTGAAGTACATCGGATTGGGCGAGGGCATGGAAGACATGCAGCTCTTCAACAAGAAGGAATTCGTTGATTCCCTGTTCAAGAAATCAAAGTAGATTTCGGATGCAATGTGCATGAAAAGAAACGGGAATCAGATTAGTATATATAATAAGGTATAGGTGAATGAAAAAGAACCAGATAGATATCATAACTTTGGGCTGTTCGAAAAACCTGGTCGACAGTGAGCTGTTGATGAAGCAGTTTGAGGCGAACGGCTACCATTGTGTGCACGATTCAAAGCGCCCTCAGGGCGAGATAGCCGTCATCAACACATGCGGCTTCATCGAGGATGCCAAGCAGGAAAGCATCGACACCATCCTCGAATTTATCCAGGCTAAGGAAGAGGGACGCCTCAACAAGCTCTATGTGATGGGTTGCCTCTCACAGCGCTATCAGAAGGAATTGGAGGCAGAGATGCCTGAGGTGGATAAGTTCTACGGCAAGTTCAACTACAAGGAACTGCTCAAGGAGCTGGGTAAGGCTGAAGTGCCTGCCAGCAACGAGCGCCGCCATCTTACCACCCCTCACCACTATGCATACATCAAGATTTCTGAGGGCTGCGACCGCCGCTGCGCCTATTGCGCCATTCCTATCATCACGGGCAAGCATGTTTCCCGTCCTAAGGAAGACATCCTGAACGAGGTGCGCGAACTGGTTGCCGACGGCGTGAAGGAGTTTCAGATCATCGCTCAGGAACTTACCTACTACGGCATGGATATCGATGGCAAGCATCATATCACCGAACTCATCAGCGAGATGGCCGACATCCCAGGCGTTAAGTGGATTCGTCTGCATTACGCCTATCCAAACCAGTTCCCGCTCGATCTGCTCGATGTGATGCGCGAGAAACCAAACGTATGCAAGTATCTCGATATCGCCCTGCAGCACATCAGCGACCACATGCTTTCCCGCATGCATCGCCACGTAACCAAGCAGGAGACGCTCGACCTGCTCACCATCATCCGCAACCGCGTGCCGGGCATCCACATCCGCACCACGCTGATGGTAGGTTTCCCTGGCGAGACAGAGGAGGATTTCCACGAGCTGCTCGACTTTGTGCGTGAACAGCGTTTTGAGCGCATGGGTGCCTTCGCCTATTCTGAGGAGGAGGGAACCTATAGTGCCAAGAACTACGAGGATGATGTTCCTGCCGATGTGAAGCAGCGCCGATTGGACGAACTGATGATTCTGCAGCAGGACATTAGTGCCGAGGTTGAGGCTGGCAAGGTGGGACTTACGATGCCGGTGGTTATCGACCGCAAGGAAGGTGATTACTATATCGGCAGAACGGAGTTCTGTTCGCCAGAGGTTGACCCGGAGGTGCTTATCAAGGCAACTGACCATCGCTTGCGTGTGGGCAGTTTTTACAAGGTAAAGATTACCAGCAGCGAGGTGTTCGACCTGTATGGCGAAGTAGTGAGATAAAATTATAATTAAAGAATCAGAAGATGAACAATAAGGACTATATAGCAGAACTGGCTCAGCAGACGGGTTATTCGCAAGACGACACCCAGAAGATGGTGCGCAAGGTGATAGACGCCATGATTGCTGAATTTGAGGAAGGGGAAATGGTCTCCATCCCCAACTTTGGTACGTTCGAGGTGAAGAAGCGCCTAGAGCGCGTGGTGGTGAATCCTACCACCAGGAAGCGACAGCTGGTTCCGCCTAAACTGGTGCTCGGCTTTCGTCCTGTTGCTGCCGTCAAGGAGAAGCTAAAGAATGGAGGAGAAGCTTATGAGTAAGAACAGTTTGACAGTCTTGGCACAGAAGCTGGCTGAGAAAACGGGTATCAGTCAGCAGGATGCCGAGTTGTTCATCAGAAAGATGTTTGATGTAGTCAATGAAGGGCTCCAGGCTGACAAGCAGGTAAAGATGAAATGGCTTGGAACCTTCAAGGTTACTACTGTGAAGGATCGTGAGAGCGTGGATGTCAACACCGGCGAGCGTATCGTCATTGAGGGAAGAGATAAGATCTCCTTTACCCCGGATACGATTCTCAAGGAAATCATCAACAAGCCGTTTGCCCAGTTTGAGACCGTGGTGGTGAACGACGGGGTAGAGTTTGATGAAATAGACAGGAAGTTTGAGGCAGAAGAACAGCTGGCTGAGAATCAGCAGATGGATGAGGCTGAGGAGATTCCTGAACCATTGGATGGTTCTGAAACATCAGAGGAAACTTCAGAAGCAACTGGTATTTCTGAAATCTCAGACACTTCTGAAACTTCAGATACTTCTGAAATATCAGACACTTCTGAAACTTCAGATGTGATTGATTTCCTGGATGAATCAGAAGCTCCATCCGTGAGCGATAAGGTCGTTGTAATAGGCGAATCTGAACCTCAATATGATGCTTCTCCTGAAATCATAACAGAAACTATCGTAGAAAAGTCGGTTAAGGAAATGAAGGATGAGGATGAGCCAACACTTGTGCCTGAGTCTACACCTGAGCCAACCCTTGAGCCAACACCTGAGCCTGAGCAAATATCAGCTCCAGATTCAGAACCTGTAGTTGAATCAGCTTGTGCATCCGATTCAGAAACATCCGAAGATTCAGAGTCTTACGATACTTTTGAATCTACCGAAAAGGGTGTAGTGATTCCTCGTTATCTGGTAATAGTTGCCTGCTTCATCATCGTAGCCTTGATTGGCGGCATCGGTTGGTTTGCCTTTAATTATGGTAAGATGGCAGCGCAGCGCGACCATCTCGCATTGCAACTGGACAACTTCCATCAGGGCAACAAGGCAGCTAAACCAACTCCGGCGCCTCTTTCGCAGGAAGAAATCATGAGAAAGAAGGCGATAGAAGATAGCATCAGAATGGCGCAGGCTAGCGAAGCCGTGAAAATGGCTGAGGCTGATGGCAAGCAGGCTGATAAGAAGGATTCTCTTCTTGCCGCTAAGCAGCAGAAAGATGCTGAGGCTAAGAAGCTGGCTGAATTGAATAAGCGGGCTGATGCCAAGAAGTTGGCTGAGGCAAAGAAAGCTGCAGAGGCAAAGAAAGCTGCTGAGGCTAAGAAGCTGCAAGCCGAAAAAGCTGCCGCCCATGCATCTGCCAAATACGATCAGGATGCTCGTGTCCGCACGGGTGCCTATCGCATTGTGGGTGTAGCTGAGGTGGTTACTGCCCGAGAAGGTCAGACCATAGAAGCCATCAGTAAGCGTTATTTCGGTCCGGGAATGGAGTGTTACGTTGAGGCTCTCAATGGTTCCGGCAAGTTGAAAGCCGGACAGAAAGTCAAGATTCCGAAACTGGAATTGAAAAAGAAGTCAAGAACGCCATAAGGGCGAGCTTATCGAAAATATGAGAGGGTGTGTCAAAAGTCCAAGACACACCCTCTTTTTGGTTGCTTCATCGTTTTTCTTCATCGGATTACGCTGAGTTAACGGAACATTCTTGCTTCACGGATTACGCACGGAATTTAAACGGATTTGGCCTTACGGCCATTGGGCTAGCGCATTCGCATTCCAGCTTTAGGGGGTATCGCCACGACCGCCAGGTCGAGTTTCCGTTTAAAATCCGTGAGTAATCCGAGGAAGGCGGTTAAGGTTCCGTTTATTCCGCGTAATCCGATGAATAATGACACACCCTCTTTTTAGTTTATATTTTTTCCGCTTTAAAGTGTTTACTTTATCGACTATACTTCTTAATATATCCTTCCGCACGAGCATCACCCAGCTCCTTTGCCTTCGCCAGGTTCTTCAGTGCCTCGTCCTTCTGCTTCAACTCTATCTGGAGCAAACCGAGGAGGAGATAGCCGTCGGCGTATTCCGGAGCCAGGGCTATGCACTGCTTGGCAGCACTGACACCCTCCTCAAATCTCTTGACACGCAAATCCAGACTTGCCCACTCGGCAAAATACGTAGGCTCCTTTGGCGAAAGGTAGCAGGCACGGGCTATGTCGATGAGCGCCGGCTGCCACATGCGCAATCGAGTCTCGCACTTGTAGCGGGTGTAGAAAAACTCCGGATTCACGGGACGGGCAATGGAATCATACTGGTTGTAATCGGCCAAAGCACTGCGATACTCGCCCTGCTCGTCCAGGAACTGACCACGAGCCAGATAGTAGTTTCCTGCCAATACTCCCGCATCCTTCGATGCTACGATGGCACTGTCAAGAAGCACCTTGATTTCTGATGCAGGCGCCTTCAGACGGGTCTTCGACTGAGCTGCCTCCAGATAGAGTTCGCCGCTGCGGATGTCCGTCTTGGTCAAATCCATGAACATATCGTATGCCTTCTGGTAATCACCCTTGGTAAACCAGATGCGGGCTTCCTGATGCCTATACACCGGGTTCGCCTTGATGGCATAAGCCTTCTGCGCCTCCTCAATCGCCTTGTCGTAAGTCCACGCCTTGAACGCAGAATCACCCTTATAAACCAGTTTCTGATAAATCAGCTCAGAATAGTTGGAGTGAGCCTCATCTTTGGCGTTCGCCTTCTTGATGCCTTCTTCCATCAGTTTGGCAGCCGTCTCAAACTCGTTCTTCTCTATCAGAATCGTTCCCTTCTCCTTGTATCCGAAAGCGGAAGTCGGGAAACTGGTGAGGAACTCGTCTGAATACTTAGCGTAGGCTTCACGGCTCAGCTGTGCCTTGTTGAGCGTCATCATGGTGATGGCGTCCTGCTCCACATCAGGCAGGGCTGTGCGGATGCCGGTCTCGCGAAGTGCTGCATCGAGGGTGGAAAGTCCCGTCACCTTCAGCTCCTTGGCATAGTTGGCGTCGATGGCCGTAACCTGACCGTTGCTATGCATGATTCCGATTACCTGACCGTCTTTGTTAACGAAGGGACAGCCCACGGCATTATCGGGCACGGTGTTGGAGAAGATGTAGTAATTGTAGGTGGTCTTGAACTTCTCTACGCTTGAAACCTCCTCCTGCTGGATAGGCGACTTCTTGATGGAATAGGGAACGAGCCACACCTTGCTGCCTGCCTCCGATTCCTTGGCTGCGATGCGGGCGGCTGCGGTGTTGCCCGCCACTCTGAACTTCGCCACATCGTAAAGCTCGTCGGCTCCGAGGAGAGCGTCTACCTCCATCGACTTGCCCGAAGCATCCACGATGCTTGCCTTCACGGCTCCGATGAAGGGCTTGAAGGTACTGATGGCAGTTCCCTTGTTGTCAATAAATACACCCTGCGTGGATGAAATGATGTTTCCATCCTTGTTGAAGGTGGTGAGAGTAAATACGCTCTTGGCTGATTTCTGCACAGCTCCCGGTTGAGCGAAGAGGGACGATGCACCCAGCATCAGTCCCAACATGATCATATATATTTTCTTCATATTTCAAAAACAGTCGTTTTTTTATGGGCGGTTGGACCTCAGCAGTTCCCTGGCGTTGGCGAGTGCTGCCTGCGTAATGTCGCTGCCGCTGAGCATCTGGGCGATTTCCTCCACACGCTGCTCGCTGTTGAGTTCCTTCATCTGCGAGATGGTGCCCTGTTCGGTTTCCTCCTTCAGCACCTTGTAGTGGTGGCTTCCCTTGGCTGCAATCTGCGGCAGATGGGTGATGGAGATGACCTGTCGTTCCAGATGTCCCATCTCTGCCATGATGTCTGCCATCTTTTCGGCTATCTTGCCGCTCACGCCCGTATCGATTTCGTCGAAGATGATGGTTGGCAGTTTCACGGCGCCGCTAATCATCGCCTTGAGCGAGAGCATGACGCGGGCGATTTCGCCGCCTGACGCTACCTGGGTTACAGGCTGCAGCGGCGTGCTCTTGTTGGCGCTGAAGAGGAAGCTTACCTTGTCGGTTCCGTTGCTGCTCAGTCCCTTGTCGGCGAAGGCAATCTCGAATCTTACGTTCGGAATGCCCAGCGGAACCAGGCGCTGCTTCATCTCTGCCTCTATCGTCTTTGCCGATTTCTGGCGCACGGCGGTGAGCAGGGCAGCTTGCTTCCGGGCTTTTTCGAGCAGCTCAGCCACCTTCTGTTCCAATGCTTCCACCTGCTCGTCGCCATTGTCGATGCTGGAGAGCTGACCGGCAATATGGTCGCGGGTGGCAATGAGGTCGGCAACGGATTCTACACGGAATTTCTGCTGCAGGGTGTAGAGCTGGTCGAGTCGGGTGTTGATGGTTTCCAGACGGTTGGGGTCGAAGTCAACATTATCCACGCTGTGGCTGATTTCCTGGGCGATGTCTTTCAGTTCGATATAACTGCTCTGCATGCGGTCGGAGATTTCAGCCATGCTCGGATACACCTCACGAATATTATCCAGTTGGCTAGTGGCGTTCTTCAGTTTGTCGAGTATGCTGTTGTCGTCGCCGCTCAGGGCATTGTCTGCCTCGTAGAGGGCGGTCTTGATGTCCTCGCTGTGGCTCAGGGTTTCTGCTTCCTGTTCCAGCTGCTCAAGTTCTCCTTCCTTCAGCTGTGCATCTTCCAGTTCCTTCAGCTGGAACCGCATGAACTCCTCGTTCTCACGGTTTTTGAGAATCTCTTCCTTCAGATTCTCCAGTTGAACCTTTGCTTGATGGTAGGCCTTGTATTCCTTCTGATAGGCAGCGAGTTGCTTGTCATCGTGGGCAATGATGTCCACCACGTTCAGCTGGAAGTCTTCCTTCTGCAGCAGCAGGTTCTGGTGCTGCGAATGGATGTCAACGAGCTGTTCGCCCAGCTCCCTCATGCGGGTGAGGGGCACAGGAGTATCGTTGATGAAGGCACGGCTTTTGCCTGCCGCCGTCAACTCTCTTCTGATGATGGTGTCGTTGCCATCGTAGTCGATGTCGTTATCATCGAAGAACGCCTGCATTCCGTATCTCGAAAGGTCGAAATGGGCTTCTATCACGCAGCGGTCTCTGCCAGCCTTGATGGCCTTGGTGTCGGCCCTGTTACCCAGGAGCAGACCGATGGCGCCGAGGATGATGCTCTTTCCGGCTCCCGTTTCTCCGGTGATGACGGAGAAGCCCGGATAGAGCGCAATGTTCAGCTCGTCGATGAGTGTGAAGTTCTTGATATATAATTGCTTGAGCATAATCGGTTATATTATTCCTTTATCTGGTCCCAATATTTGTTTTGCGACGGATTGATGGAGGTGAGGATTTCGAACACGGTTTCCTTCTCTTTCTGGGTGCCCTTGCCCTTGTAGATGTTGGCAAGTTCATCCTTCTTGTAATCCGTCCAGATTTGTGGCAACATACTGAGCGGGCGATTCTCCTTGGCTTTCTTCAGTCCTGTTTCCAGGGCTGTGGTTATCTCGGTTCTGCCTCGTTCCACATTGTTCGCCATCTCGTCGAGTCCCTTGCGATAGTAGTCGTACTGCAACTGGCGGAAGGGCTCCATAGAGCCGTCAAGATAGTCGTTGATGATGGCGAAGCGGTTGCGGTCGTTGTCGAAAGCCTTCCAGCCCGGGTAGTCGAGGTTCTGCGCATTGTTGGTGAGATTCATGCAACGCTGCAGCACGTCCTCGCCACCCTTGGGTGAAAAACTGTCGAGGTCTAAACCGATGAGAAGATACGCATAGTAGGCGAAGAGGGCAGTAAGCTGGTTGTCTATCTGCTCCTCGTTGAACTCCAGCTGGTCGAATTCGGCAAACTTGAACGTGAAGTTTTCATCCACATTATTATATAAGGTGGAGGTGTAGGCCGAATTATACACCGGGCGGTTGGCCTGGATGGTAGCCTTGCAGGTAAAGATGCCCTGGTCTTTATCATACTTGGTTACCTGCAGGTTGAAGTTGCACACGATGCGCTCGTTCTTCTGAAACTGAAGATGAGTCCATTGGCGGTCGTTGACAAACTGCTCCAGGGTTTGTTGCAGATTGTCAAACACGCTTTTCTCCGTGCCCGAGATTTGGGCATGGTTGATGGTAATCTTAGCCTGCAGTTCCTGCGCCTCTAGAGGTGCAGGATTACAGCAGAAGAGCCAGCTCATCAATGATGTCGCGAGCCACTTCAGTCTTCGGTTTCTTTTCATATTCTTTCTTTCCTTTTTCCGAGATGATGGTAATCTGGTTGTCGTCGGTGCGGAAGGTAGTGCCTGGGTTGCGGGTAGAGTTGAGCACGATGAAGTCGGCATTTTTCTTCACTCTCTTCTTCTGTGCATTGTTCTCTTCGTCGTTGGTTTCCAGGGCGAAAGCTACGATTCGCTGATGTTTTTGTTTCATCTCTCCCAGGGCTGCCGCAATGTCGTGGGTAGGCACCAGGGTGAGTTCCAGATCATCCTTCTCTCGCTTGATTTTCTTGTCGGCAACGGTGCTCGGCTTGAAGTCGGCAACGGCGGCACAGAGGATGGCTGCATCGCATTGTCCGAACGCCTGGGTTGAAGCCTGATACATTTCCTCGCAGCTCTCCACGTTGATGCGGTGGATGGCGGGACTGCAGCTGAGGGCTACCGGACCGGCGATGAGGGTGACGTCAGCGCCACGGCGCAGACATTCTTCGGCAAGGGCGAATCCCATCTTACCCGACGAATAGTTGCCGATGAAGCGAACGGGGTCTATCTTCTCATAGGTAGGTCCCGCCGTAATCATCACCTTCTTGCCGGATAAATCGAGAGAAGCATCAGCCTCAGCCTTCTTTTCAGCCTCAGCATCTGCTTCTTCCTCATCTTTGGCTTCATTCTCAGAATCTGCCATCTTGAAATATCTGTCCAGATAATCCACGATGACATCCGGTTCCTCCATGCGCCCCTTGCCTTCGAGTCCGCTGGCGAGGAATCCCACCTCCGGCTCGATGATATGGTTGCCATAGCTGAGCAGGGTCTTCATGTTTGCCTGGGTAGACGGATGCTTGTACATGTCGAGATCCATGGCTGGTGCGATGAAGACGGGAGCCTTCATGGAGAGATAGGTGGTGATGAGCATGTTGTCGGCAATGCCGTGCGCCATCTTGCCCATGGTAGAGGCGGTGCAGGGAGCGATGACCATGGCGTCCGCCCAGAGACCGAGGTCAACGTGCGAATTCCAGGTGCCGTCGCGCTGCGAGAAGAACTCGCTCACCACGGGCTTGTGGGTGAGTGCCGAGAGGGTGATAGGGGTGATGAACTCCTTGCCCGCAGGGGTGATGACCACCTGCACCTCGGCACCTCGCTTAATCAATCCGCGTATGATGAGGCATGATTTATAGGCTGCAATGGAGCCCGTAATGCCCAATACGATTTTCTTTCCTTTCAGCATAATTATTTTCCCATTCTCTTGTTATACTCGCGCAGGCGGATGCGGGTGAGTACCTGCTTGGTGTTGTTGGTGAACTCGCTGCCCAGAATCCAGGTGAAGTAGCCCGGGTCCTTGGTGAGAACCTCTGCAACATCCCAGCCTTTGTACTTGCCGAAGTTGAACACCTCGTGCTTCTGCGGTTCGCCCTTCTCATTGAGAATCACATTGCCCTGGGCATCCTTCAGCTCCTGCCATACGATGCGGCCTGCAAAGTCAACATTGTCGTTGTGCTTTGAGAACTCGGCAAGTTCGTCCATGTTGTTGTTGAGCACGCGGTCTGCTTCCTCCTGAACACCAGGCGCATAGCGGTCCAACTCGCCCATCAGCACGCGATAGGTGGCTTCGGTATCCTGGTCGGCACGGTGGGCCTCGAAATCCTCCTCCATCTTTCTGCCGCAGTAGAACTTGTAGGCTGCAGCCAGGTTGCGGCGCTCCATCTTCATGAAGATGGTCTGGGCGTCGATGAGACGGCACTTGGAGAAATCGAAGTCGATTCCGGCACGCAGGAACTCCTCGGCGAGCATCGGAACGTCGAAGTGGTTGGAGTTGTAGCCGGCGAAATCACAGCCGGTGAACTCCTGGCTCAGGGTGGCAGCCAACTGCTTGAAGGTTGGCGCATCCTTCACGTCGTCGTTGGTGATTCCGGTGAGTGCAACCACCTCTTCAGGAATCTGCTTTTCCGGGTTTACAAACAGATTCTTACGAATCTCGGTTCCATCCGGGTTCACCTTAATATATGAAATCTGAATGATTCTATCCTTTACCATGTCAAGTCCCGTGGTCTCCAGGTCGAAGACGATGAGGGGCTTCGTTAAATTTAATTTCATTTCTTTTATTTTTGGTTCTTGATTATTTTCCTGCCTTTTGCCTGGCAGAACGTAAAAGAGCCTATGGCTCCTTAGTCGTTAAGGAGCATAGGCATGATGAGCATCAGGACATCTTCGTCCTCTGGCTGCTCTGATGGGATTACGATTCCAGCGCGACTTGGGTCGGCAAGCTGGAAGACAATCTGTTCGCTGGTAAGATTGCTCAGGATTTCCATCAGACTGCTTCCCTTGAAACCGATGTTGATGGTTGAACCTGAGTATTCGCAAGCCAGAACCTCTTTGGCAGAAGTGCTGAAGTCGATGTCTTCAGAAGAAACCTCGAAGCGGCCGTTCTCGATGTGGAAACGGATGAGCTGGCTGCTCTCGCTGGCGAAAGGAAGCACGCGGCGCAATGCGCTCTGCAGGGCCTTGCGGTCTACGGTGATCTGCGCAGGGTTGTTGGTTGGAATCACAGAGTTGTAGTTAGGGTAGCGGCCGTCGATGAGTCTGCATCTCAGCATGCCGTCGCTGAACTGGATTTCTGCGCTGCGCTCATCAAACTTGATGGTAGCCTCATCTTCCTTGCTCAGGATGTTCTTGAGCAGGGTGGCTGGCTTCTTAGGCAAGTTGAAATTGGCAGGAGTCTCACTCTTGATGCTGAAGTTCTTGCTTCTCACCAGTTTATGACCATCGCTGGAAACCACGGCAAGTGCCTCTGGAGTCAGGTCGAAATAGATACCGTTCATCACAGGGCGCAACTCGTCTGACGCTGTAGCGAAGAGAGATCGTGAGATGTTGTCAATCAGAATATCGGTGGAAAGGGTGATGACGGTGCATCCGTCGCCCATAGGCTGAGAGCGTGGATAGTCCTCGGCATTGATACCGGTGAAGTTATAAAGACCATTCTGATATACGATCTTGATGGCGTAAGCCTCGGAGTTTTTTTCTACCTCGAAGCTGAGAGGCTGCTCTGGGAGTTCCTTGAGGGCATCGATGACTACGCGTGTAGGCACGCAGAATTCACCTTCGCCTTCGCACTCGGTCAGGGCGATAGTACTCTTGATGATGTTGTCACTGTCGCTGGCGGTGATGTTCAGTTCACCGCTTTCAATCTGGAACAGGAAATTCTCGAGGATAGGCAACGAGTTTTTGCTGCCAATCACCTTCACAAGCATGTTGAGTTTGCTGCTCAATGCTGAACTTGATACTGTAAATCTCATGAGTCGTTATTTTTATTATTGTTTATTTTCCTTATTTTATTTGCGTACGCCCCCAGTTTGGGTGCCCTTTCGCAATTATGAGTACAAAAATACAAAAAATATCGGGGATAGACAAAAATAATCGAAGAAATGTTTCGGTTTTAGAACTATTTTTAGTAATTTCGCAGTCAGAAAGAAAAACTTGATAAAAGAATCACTCTATTTTGTGCTTTTCCGAGGGGGCAAGATGAAACAAAGTGCCCATCGTTTTTGCAATGATAGAACAGACAACATTTAATAAATTAATTATATGGAATTACAAGGAAAGGTGATTGCCGTTTTGCCTGAAAGAAGCGGCGTTTCTGCAAGAGGTGAGTGGAAGGCTCAGTCGTTCGTTATCGAGACTCATGAGCAGTATCCTAAGAAGCTTTGCTTCGATGTGTTCGGAGCTGATCGTCTTGCACAGTTTAACATCCAGAGTGGCGAGGAGCTTCTGGTTTCATTCGATATCGATGCTCACGAGTATCAGGGCCGCTGGTTCAACAGCGTTCGTGCATGGAATGTTCAGCGCATCGACCCTAACGCCGTAGCTGGTGCCATGGGCGGTATGCAGCCAGGTGCTGCCGCATTCCCTCCTATGGGTGCTGCGCCAATGGGTGCCGCTCCTGCAGCTGCGCCAGCAGCAGGTGCTACAGCTCCATTCCCTGCTTCTCAGCCAGCTGCTCCTGCACAGGGTGGTAGCGCTGACGATCTCCCATTCTAAATTCTGAAATGAATTGAAGGAAAGATTCGCCAAGAGTGAATCTTCAGGAAAGTGATTCGCAGAAATGAATCGCAGAGAAACAACAAGAGCATTCGAGAGGATTTTTTAAAGATTTCCTCACGAATGCTCTTTCTTGTTGGTAACCATTGGCTTACCTGCCAAAATGGGGAGGTATATTTACCCTTAAGGAAAAATATATTTTGCCTTAAGACGGATTTTATGCTGACGGAAGGCTTCTATTCCTTTCGTCTTCTTTTTGTTTGACTAGCATGTGTGTTGTCTAATGGGTGCAAGTCCCTAACGAGC
>ERZ1026846.562-NODE-562-length-28429-cov-7.446324_pt1 | contig 28429 bp, 19 predicted proteins | sample MGYA00380153_ERZ1026846 | MGnify/ENA primary metagenome ERZ1026846 (study PRJEB33269, sample SAMEA4719789) | human gut metagenome | biome: human-associated habitat; feature: organic feature; material: feces | place: Cameroon | collected 2013-10 ...
GCAGGAATATTGAACTGCTTAATAATCTCTTCGAGTTTTTCGCTGGCCTTGGCCTGCAGACCACTTCTGTCCGGAAATTCGGTAGAGTAGGCCAGTCCCAGCGAGGCATAGAACGGAACGGTAGGAATAACGGCTAAAAAGTGGACCTTCGCGGTTTTGGCATGCGCCTGGACCTGCGGCACAACATGACGAGTGAGATCGGCTTCAGAGATATCAATGGGCACCAGAATTGAGCGATACATATTCACTACCTCCTGTTTGTTTTACCTCTACCCTGAGTGTAGCGAAAGTTGTTTCTGTATAATAAGTGACCAGATCAAGGATGTGTGCATCAGTGCGCGTCAATGAAATGTGTGTGTCGTATGGCTGGCCGTAATGTATATGTGAGCGAAACAGTAAGATAGGTATCTTCATTAATACGTGTAATCGCAAAATAGAAAAGGGTTCTTTTTTACATGCTTTCATTGTATATTTAATTATATAACGAGTATTGGCATGTGATTAATTTCAGCGACTTTTACTGTTTATAAAATTTTTATTCTGAAGTTTGTGTGGTTAATGGATAATCAAACCTTGCATGTAGAATAAAACTCTAATTTTAAACGAAATTTGATATTTACATTTCATTCTCACTAATTATGCGAGCCCCTTCAAACTTACCCATTGGCTGATTCTTATTTCTCTCTTTGCTTGATGAATATCAATAAATAGCTGCTTTAGGATATTTATTGTCTACCTCTAAAAGGGTATTCGTCTGATGGAATTAAAAGATGAGAAAAATAAATAAAACTATCCTATGGACGATGCTGCTGTGCATTGTTCTTGGTGCAGTTATTGTTTTGGCGGGGCAATGGACATTACATAAAACCTCGAGTACAGAATTCTGTTTGTCTTGCCATACGATGCAGGCGCCCTACGAAGAATATACCGGCTCGGTTCACTTCCAGAATCAGAAAGGCATTCGCGCAGAGTGCGCGGACTGTCATATCCCGGAGGGCGGTCTGGATTTTCTGGTGGCTAAGCTGCGGGCCTCAAAAGATGTTTATCATCAGTTCATAACCAAAAAAATCGATACCCCGGAAAAATTTGAAGAACACCGTCTGGAGATGGCGCAAACCGTTTGGGCACAGCTCAAGGCTAATGATTCTGCGACCTGCCGTAGCTGCCACAGTATGGACGCCATGGATCTTGCCGCACAAAGCGCGGATGCTCAGAAGATGCACAAAATGGGCATCGCGGAAAAGCAAACCTGTATTGATTGCCATAAAGGCGTCGCCCATTTCCCACCTGAAATAAAAATGGATGACAGCGCGCTTAAAGGGCTTGAAGCGCAGTCAGCCTCCACCCCAGCTTCAGCAACTGAACTTTATGCTGTAAGCAACACCGCGTTGGGCGATCTGGGAACCGTTTACCCGGCAACTAAAATGCAGGTCCTGAAAACAACGGACAACGCGCGACTGGTCGAGATTCGCGGTAGCCAGATGCAAGGAAGTGAACAGGTTATTTACTACGCAGCAGGGCAGCGTTTGATTCTTGCCAGCCTGAGTGAAAAAGGTCAACAGTCGCTGAAGATCCTCTCCGACTGGAAAAAAGATGACTACGGCAATGCGTGGCGAGATGTCGTGCTGCAGGGCGAATGGAGCGGTTCCGCACTCGCCAGCCGTGAACCTATGTGGGATTACGCGCGCAAACTCGACAATGTTTACTGCGCGGGCTGTCATGCGCCAATTCCGGCGAATCACTTCACGCTCAACGCCTGGCCTTCAGTAGCCAAAGGGATGGGGGCTCGCACCAATATCAGTGAAACCGAACTGGATATCCTGAGCCGTTACTTCCAGTACAACGCTAAAGACATGAATAAATAAGCGATCAATCAGGAGAAATCATGAAACTCACAAGACGTGACTTTATTAAGACGGCTGGCGCGGCAACCGGGACAATGGCGATTTCTTCGGTGATCCCAATGCCAGCCTGGGCCGAAGGCCAGAATGGCGGAGCAATCCTGACGGCAGCACGTTGGGGTGCGGTATACGTGGAAGTAAAAGACGGAAAAGTGGTTTCCTCAAAAGGTGCGTTGCCGAAAACGGTGCCGAACTCATTACAGCAAACCGCGCCAGATCAGGTTCATACCAATATCCGCGTTAAGTATCCGATGGTGCGCAAAAGCTATCTGGAAAACCCGGGTAAAGCGGATGGCAAACGCGGTAACGATCCTTTCGTGCGGGTCAGCTGGGAGCAAGCGCTGAAGCTCATTCATGAACAGCACAGCCGGATCCGCAGCAGCTATGGTCCCGCTTCGATATTTGCCGGTTCTTATGGCTGGCGATCCAGCGGCGTTCTGCATAAGGCGCAAACCTTACTGCAACGCTATATGAGCATGGCCGGTGGCTACGCTGGGCATACCGGAGATTATTCAACCGGTGCCGCGCAGGTGATCATGCCATACGTTGTGGGATCGGTTGAGGTTTATGAGCAGCAAACCACCTGGCCGATGGTGCTTGAGCACAGTCAGGTCGTGGTGCTGTGGGGGATGAACCCGCTCAACACCCTTAAGATTGCCTGGAGCAGCACGGATGAACAAGGGATTGAATACTTTAATCTGCTGAAGAAATCAGGGAAAAGCGTCATCGCCATCGATCCGATGCGTTCTGAAACTATCGAGTTCTTTGGTGATAATGCGACCTGGATTGCGCCACATATGGGGACCGATGTGGCAATGATGTTAGGGATCGCCCATACGCTGGTGAAGAAAAACCTTCACGACAAAGCCTTCCTGGAAAAATACACCACCGGATATCCGCAGTTTGAAGAGTACCTGCTCGGCAAGAGCGATAAAGTAGAGAAAACCGCCGAATGGGCATCTGGCGTGTGTGGCGTGCCTGCTGAGCAACTGGAAAAGCTGGCGGAAATTTTCTCCAGCAACAAAACCATGCTCATGGCAGGTTGGGGGATTCAGCGCCAGCAATACGGTGAGCAAAAACACTGGATGCTGGTGACTCTGGCGGCGATGCTGGGGCAAATTGGTACCGAAGGCGGCGGCTTCGGGTTCTCTTATCACTATTCCAATGGCGGTAACCCAACGCGCATCGGTGGGGTTTTACCGGCGATCTCCGCCAAAATTGAGGGTGGGTCATCGGCAGGTAATGACTGGGCGGTTTCCGATGCGGTGACCAGCCTGCCGGTAGCGAGAATTGTCGAGGCGCTGGAAAACCCAGGCGGCAAATATCAACATAACGGTAAAGAGCAAACCTTCCCGGATATCAAAATGATCTGGTGGGCGGGCGGCGCTAACTTTACCCATCATCAGGATACCAACCGCTTAATCAAAGCCTGGCAGAAGCCTGAACTGGTTGTCATCTCTGAATGCTACTGGACCGCTGCGGCCAAACACGCCGATATCGTTCTGCCAATCACCACCTCGTTTGAGCGTAACGATCTGACCATGACCGGTGATTACAGTAACCAGCATCTGGTACCGATGAAGCAGGTCATTGAGCCGCAGTTTGAAGCGCGTAGTGATTTTGACGTATTTGCCGATCTGGCTGAGATGCTCAAGCCGGGGGGGAAAGCTGTCTACACCGAAGGCAAAGACGAAATGGCGTGGCTGAAGCAGTTCTATGACGTCGCGCAAAAAGCCGCCCGCGCCCAGCGTGTTGCCATGCCTCAGTTCAACGCGTTCTGGCAGCAGAATAAGCTGATCGAAATGCGTGAGAATGAAAAGAATAACAAATATGTGCGCTACGCGGATTTCCGCAGCGATCCGGTGATGAACGCACTCGGAACGCCGAGCGGCAAGATAGAAATCTACTCGAAAACGATTGAAGGCTATCAGTATAAAGACTGTCCGCCGCATGCGTCCTGGATTGAACCGGATGAATGGAAAGGAACTGCGGATAAAGATCAGCTGCAGCTACTGACGGCGCACCCGGCACATCGTCTGCATAGCCAGCTGAACTACGCGTCGCTACGTAAAGAGTACGCAATTGCCAATCGTGAACCGGTGACGATTCATCCGGATGACGCAAAAGCCAGAGGGATTGCCGAGGGCGATCTGGTCCGCGTATGGAATGCTCGTGGACAGGTTCTGGTTGGGGCGCACGTCAGCGACGGCATCAAACCGGGCATCATCTGTATTCATGAAGGCGCATGGCCGGATATTGAAAACGGTATCTGTAAAAATGGCGGCGCGAACGTGCTGACGGCGGATATCCCGACTTCAAGACTGGCGAATGGTTGTGCCGGGAATACCAGCCTGGTATACGCAGAAAAATACACCGGTGAAGCGCCAAAACTCACCGTCTTTGATGAACCAGCAATTGTCACCATGTAATGATGACTGATAAACGGGGGCCGTAAGGCTCCCGTTTTTTATTGCTGTTTGGGCAACGTTTTACTGTTGTTACTCAGCCAGCACTATCACATCTCCCGTTGCCGGGGCGTCAGTTCCCGGTAGCCACAATCGCCCCCACGAACCGGTGCAATGACAGCCGAGCAGTTTTTCGGGTTGTTGTTGCTGAACAAATTGTCGGGTCCGCCATAGCTTAGCGGGGGAGGCGGCGCGTAAATGAAACCCACCGACCAGGGCATAAATTTTGTTAACCCCGGTGATTTTCTGGCAATGGCGTACGATGTTTTCTATTCCCCGATGCCCGCAACCGGTAATGATGACTAACCCGCGTGCAGATTTATAGATCAATACGCCTTCGTCACTGATGTAATCTGGCTGGAGTGTTTTCTCGCTAATCACGCCATAGGACTGTGGTGTGCGGACGCTAATTTCTCCGGACCACAAAAAGCGATCGCTGATAGCCAGCGGCTCGCGGGTGTATTCCATTATGAATCGAGAGTAGTTGTTATCACGCGAGAGTTTTTTTATTTTTCGTGGTGTTCCCGCAACCGTAACTGAGGCGTACCGTTCGCAGGCTATTTGGGGATGGCAAATGATACGGCTGTTATCCGCAAGCCACGGCACGCCGCCGCAGTGATCATAATGACCGTGCGAAAGTACTACGGCGGTTAATTGGGTCAGGTCTACGCCCATTTGCGTAGCGTTATGCATGAAGCTGCCATCCGGCCCGGTATCAAACAATATTGTGGTTGTTTCATCCTGAACTAACAGACTTAATCCAGGCTTGGCCAGTAATGATTTTCCAGCGCCAGCAGCGCGTCGGTTTTCAAGCAGCACCGTGAGGGTTAAAGCCATGCCTGACTCCCGTATTAAAACGGCATACTGTAATGCATCGCTTTTGAGAGCGCTGTGATCTCAGCGCTCTTTAGCGTTATCCGTTATTCACGCACAATTTTGCCTGCGTTTCCTGCATCGCTGTCATTCCAGCTACCGTGACCATTTGTTTTAATCGTATAGGTGGCATAGCCGACACGGAAGGTCATCGTATCCTTATAGGTATTTACGTCACGCACTTCATTACCATTGACGTAAACGCCGGAATCTTCGACGTGAATATCAACGCTGCGTTGACCATTGGCAAATTTGGCCACGTAATTTCCGCTGAATTTGCCATCAATACCGGCATTATCGTGGTTATCCGTGTTAGTGGTATTTTGCTGTTTTTCACCATGATGATGACGATTCTGCTGGCCGTTGCTGTTCTCAATAAAGCCATGATCGCGGTTCCACTGATAGGATTTATTCACATCGCAGCCATTGAGTTCACTCATCTGCGTACAACCTGAACGTTCATACTTTTTCTGCATTGCCGGGGTAATTGCACATGCTGTTGTGGCAGTTGTCAGGCCAAGGACCAGGAGGGTTAGCAGACGTTTATTCATTTTTTACTCACTATCATCATTAAATTTATTTATAGGCATACGAACTTTTGGACTGTCATGTTTACGACGACGGCAGTCTCCCATTAAATATTAATGAAGCATACCAGGGGGAATCCTAATTTATAATTAGGGTGGGGTGATCAATGCTGTAATACGCAACATAATAAGCTGTTTATTTACTTATTTTATACAATCCGGGTAGAGAGCTAAGATGTATTTACTTTTAGAAGAAGGATTTAATGAATTATTAATATTGACATTAACGATGAAGTGGGACGCGGGCTTGTATATAAACAGGCCCGCGTGGGGAGAGTAGTCCACAATATTCAAACTTCGCGTATTTATGGATGTCGTTGTCAATATAGTTCGTCTTTACCCCTGAGTGGAGATCTGCGCGCGGTGCTGCTCGGCCTGTACCTCATGAGCAAATGAATGGCCGTTGTTTACCGATTGGTGAACAACCATCGCTTTTTCATGTTCATTCATTTGTGAAAATGATTGCGCATTGGTTGATGTTGACGATGAATTATTTGCCTGCGCGGCGTGTGCTTGTGCCATTTGTTGATGTGCAGGAGCGTCGCTGTTATTCATCATTTCATGAGCCATTGCGGCCTGCTGATGCATTTTGGGTGTTTCTGCCGCATTAACGCCAGCTGAAATAAAAAACGCGATAGCTAAAAAAGAGGACATCTTATTCATCATATTTCTCCTGTTTGGGTTTACGGAAGAAAGTATAATTAATAGGGGCTGTCAGTGGCGTGACAGGATTATGACGGTTGTGTCAGACAACAGGTGATGACGGGTATAAGCGTCATCACCATAAATTACATCGCGTGCTTGGGCAGCGTCAGAATAAAGCGAGTGGCATGAGGGTCGGAAGTCACCGAGACTTTTCCTTGATGGGCAGTCACAATCGATTTCACAATCGCCAGACCAATGCCGCTGCCTTCGCCCTTACGCTGTCGTGAAGGGTCCACTCGATAAAAGCGGTCAAAGAGTCGCGGAAGATGTTGCGGGGGAATGGGGTTTCCGGGATTCTCAACGACTATCTGCACCTGGCCATCCGCCTCTTTCACCCGCACGGTTACCGACTCGCCTTTTGGCGTATAGCGCATGGCATTTGACAGCAGATTACTCATTGCCCGGCGTAACATTAATGGGTCGCCTGAAACCCAGCATGCGCGTCCTTCAAACCGTAAACCAACCTCACGCTCTTCAGCCCAGGCTTCGAAAAAGTCGAACACTTTACCGACCTCATCAGCCAGATTGAGCGCTTTTTTTTCTGGGATCAGCTGATTGTTATCCGCCTGCGCCAGAAACAGCATATCACTCACCATCTTCGACATACGGCCAAACTCTTCGAGATTGGAATACAGCACATCTTCCAGTTCTTTTTGGCTGCGGGTCTGGCTGAGCGCAATTTCCGTTTGGGTGACGAGGTTAGTTATTGGCGTGCGGATCTCATGGGCAATATCCGCCGAGAAGTTCGACTGGCGTTTAAATACGTCCTCGATGCGTTCGATCATGTGATTAAACGAACTCACCAGCTGTTCCAGTTCAATAGGAACAGCTTGCGGATCGAGGCGTACATCGAGATCTTTCGAGGTGATATTTTGGATGCGACGACTGACGTTACGAATCGGTTCATGACCTTTGTATACGGCGAACAACACGATAAAAACAATCATCATGCTAATCAGCGATGCTGTCATAATCAGCTTGTTTTTCAGATCGTTAATATAGTGCAGATGAAAGTCGATCGATAATGCCAGATACAGCGTATACGCTGGTTTTCCATCGGCAAGTTGTCCTACCGGCAGGCGAATCATTCGCCAGTTAGACGATGTTTTCTGTCCGTGGATATGTTTGGAGGTTTGCAGTGTGGGGCCTGAGATAATAAAAACATCGCTGGCATGAGCATTTTTATCCGGCCTTGCACTGGCGATAAACTGCCGGAGATCCGGCGCATTGGGCGAATGGAAAATGGCCTTCTGGTTGCTATCTTCCAGAGAAATAATGACGTTCGAATAACCCGCCACCACATTTTTTAGCGTTTCCAGGCGGCGTGATTCTGGCTCGTTGGGTTGGTTAATAATCCTCTCCAGCGTGGCGCTAATCTCTTGTAAATCGTTGATGTCCTGCTCGGCGAAGTGGACTTTCACGGAGTGGATCATTATCCATGCAAAGGCGAAAAATGAAGCAATTGTCGCCAGGCTGATAAAAAAGGTCAGTCGTGTCGCCAGTGAAAAAGGGCGCCGCCATCGTTTACTGGTCATCAGGAACCTCAAGCATATATCCCACACCGCGCACGGTCTGAATCAGTTTCGGCTCAAAATCGTTATCAATTTTGGCGCGCAGACGCTTAACGGCGACGTCGATGGCATTAGTATCGCTGTCAAAATTCATATCCCAGACCTGGGAGGCGATCAGTGAGCGGGGTAAAACTTCCCCCTGATGGCGCAGGAAAAACTCAAGCAGCGTAAACTCTTTGCTGGTCAGGGTGATGCGCGTACCGCTGCGGGTGACTTTCCTGCTGACCAGATCGACCATTAAATCCGCGACCTGAAACTGGCTTTCAACAATCACCGCAGCGCCCCGGCGCAGCAGCGTTCTGACCCGTGCCAGCAGTTCGGCGAAGGCAAACGGTTTAACCAGGTAATCATCAGCACCCAATTCCAGACCTTTAACCCGATGTTCAATGGTACCCAGTGCGGTGAGGAGAAGAATGGGCATTCCTTTGTTGGCGGAACGCAGCATCCGCACGATATCCCAGCCGTTTACATCCGGCAGCATGATGTCGAGTATGAGCAGGTCGTAATCGCCGGTCATCGCCAGGTGATACCCGTTCAGGCCGTTATCCGCTAAATCCACAACAAAACCCGCTTCCGTCAGGCCTTTCGTCAGGTATTCACCGGTTTTTTTCTCATCTTCGACTATCAAAACCTTCATCGCATTCTCCTTCTCGCACTGGTTGTGCGGACTTTCAATTCTAGGGAAGCGGGATCGGATAGCAATCTGTTATTGGGAAAATGACAGTTTTGTCATTTTCCTGTCACCGGTTAAACAGAGTCACTTCGTTAAAGTACAAGACTATAAATTCCTACTTATTTTAGGGACATCAGTCCGGTCAGGACGAGAAGAACTATGAGCAAATTTAAGCTTCTTACTCTCAGCGCTATATTCGTGCTCGCTGGTTGTTCATTGGCGCCGGACTATCAGCGCCCGGCCTTGCCGGTGCCACAGCAATTTTCTTTAAGCCAGAATTCCCTGGTGTCGGCTCCTGGTGAATACCAGGACACGGGGTGGCGAACCTTTTTTGTTGACGACCAGGTGAAGGCGTTGATTGGTGAGGCGCTGATCAATAACCGCGATTTACGCATGGCGACGCTGAAGGTTCAGGAAGCGCGAGCGCAGTATGGCGTCACGGACGCTGACCGTTATCCGCAAATCACGGCAGGCTCCAGCGGTACCTACAGCGGTAAATTAAAAGGTGATAGCAGCACCGATCGTGAATTCGAAGCTGGACTCAATCTCAGTTTCGACCTGGATTTCTTTGGGCGGCTTAAAAATATGAGTGAAGCCGAACGGCAGAACTTCTTCGCCAGCGAAGAGGCGCGTCGGGCGGTGCATATCTTATTAATTTCCAACGTGTCGCAAAGTTATTTCAACCAGCGTCTGGCTTACGCGCAGTTGCAAGTTGCCGAAGAAACGCTGCAAAACTATCAGCGCTCTTACGCTTTTGTAGAGAAGCAACTGATAACCGGTAGCACCAACGTACTGGCGTTGGAACAAGCGCGCGGCGTGATTGAAAGTACGCGTAGCGAAATTGCCAAGCGTAAAGGTGAGTTGGCACAGGCCAATAACGCGCTGCAACTGTTGCTGGGTACATACGGGAAATTACCCGATGACCAGGCGCGCAGCCGTGGGGATATTAAACCGGTAACGCTGCCGCCATCGCTTTCGTCGCAAATACTGTTGCAGCGCCCGGATATTATGGAAGCTGAGCACGGATTATTGGCGGCAAATGCCAATATCGGTGCTGCGCGGGCGGCATTTTTTCCGTCGATAACGTTGACCAGTTCCGTGTCCAGTAGCAGTAGCGATCTTTCCAATTTATTTAATGCCTCCAGCGGCATGTGGAATTTTGTCCCCAAAATAGATATTCCAATCTTCAACGCCGGACGTAATCAGTCCAATCTCGACCTGGCAGAAATTCGCCAGCAACAGTCGGTAGTGAATTACGAACAAAAAATTCAGAACGCGTTTAAAGAAGTGGCGGATGCACTGGTGTTACGCCAAAGCATTGCCGATCAAATTAGTGGGCAGCAGCGTTATCTGGATTCATTGCAAATCACACTACAGCGCGCCAGAGCGCTTTATCAGAATGGCGCAGTTAGCTATATCGAAGTATTAGACGCAGAACGTTCTTTATTCGCTACGCGGCAATCGCTGCTCGATCTTAATTACGCCCAACAGGTTAATGAAATTAAGCTGTTTGCTGCCTTAGGCGGCGGTTGGGTGGAGTAATCCTTAATATTAACTTTTCAGGAGCATGATGTATGAATACTACCGCCAAAGCCGTACTGTTTAGCCTTTTCTCTGTGGTTATGTTTAACGCCCAGGCCAATGAAAATCAGCATGGCGAGATGATGAATATGCAGCCAGCGGCTCAACAGGAACAACTCATTAGCGCTACCGGGGTGATTGAAGCTGTTGATATGGAGAGTAAAAAAATCACGATCAAACATGACCCTATTCCAGCGGTGAACTGGCCGGCCATGACGATGCGCTTTACGCTGGTTGCTGATACGAAGGCTGATGATATTAAGCCAGGCGATAAGGTCGCGTTTACGTTTGTTCAGCAGGGAAATCTCTCTGTGTTACGCGATATTCACATCAGTAAATAACGTTCTCGCTGGTCTCTTTTATTCTTGCCCGGGTTTTTGCGAACGCGGGTGAGACTATCGCGCAATGGAAATCACTATGGCGTCTTTAAATATTAAAAATACCGCGCTTATTCTCGGTAGCATGATTGCCGGCGGGATTATTTCTGTCGGTGTTTATACTTATTATTCATCGGCAAAAATATCGTCTGTAGCCGGGCCAGTTCAGCAAAAAGAAGCCAGAAAAGTGTTGTTCTGGTATGACCCCATGTATCCGAACACGCGCTTTGATAAACCGGGTAAATCACCGTTTATGGATATGGATCTGATCCCGAAATATGCCGATGAAGAGACCGCGAACGCGTCATCACCAGGCGTGCGCATCGATCCTACACAGACCCAGAACCTGGGGCTGAAAACAGAGCCAGTGCGTCGTGGACCACTGCACTACGCGCAAACTTTCCCGGCCAACGTTAGTTATAACGAATACCAGTTTGTTATTGTCCAGGCACGCTCTGCGGGCTTTATCGAGAAGGTTTACCCGCTGACCGTGGGGGACAAAATTAAGAAGGGTTCGCCGCTGATCGACCTGACTATTCCTGATTGGGTTGAGGCGCAGAGCGAATATTTATTGCTGCGGGAAACGGGCGGCAGCGCGACGCAGGTGGAAGGGATTCTGGAGAGATTACGTCTGGCTGGAATGCCTGAAGCGGATATTCAGCGCTTAAAATCGACGCGTAAAATTCAGACTCGCTTTACCCTGAAAGCGCCTATCGATGGGGTGATCACCGCATTCGATTTGCGTACCGGTATGAACATTTCCAAAGACAATGTGGTCGCGAAAATTCAGGGTATGGACCCGGTATGGGTTAGCGCGTCGGTCCCGGAATCTATCGCCTGGCTGATTAAAGATGCCTCGCAATTTACCATCACCGTGCCCGCCTGGCCGGATAAGCCTTTCACCATCAGCAAGTGGAGTATCTTACCAAGCGTTGATGCTACCACGCGTACGCTCCAGCTCCGTTTACAGGTCGATAACCCCGACGAGGCGCTCAAGCCCGGGATGAATGCTTACCTGCAACTGAAAACACAAAGCGAGCCAATGCTGCTGATCCCGTCTAAAGCACTGATTGATACGGGTACCGAGCAGCGGGTCATCACCGTTGATAACGAAGGCCGATTTGTGCCGAAACAGGTTGCGGTATTCCATGAATCCCAGGGGCTGACGGCTATCCGCTCCGGCCTGACCGAAGGCGAAAAAGTGGTGTCCAGTGGCCTGTTCCTGATTGATTCTGAAGCGAATATCTCTGGCGCACTGGACCGTATGCGCGCCCAGAACAGTAAGGCGCAAGACGCAGCCGCCATGCCAGCCCAGGCGACCCATTCACACTGAGGACATGATAAATGATTGAATGGATTATCCGTCGTTCGGTGGCAAACCGTTTTCTGGTGATGATGGGGGCGCTGTTTCTTAGCGTCTGGGGAACCTGGACCATCATCAATACGCCGGTTGATGCGCTGCCCGATCTCTCTGATGTTCAGGTGATCGTCAAAACCAGTTATCCGGGGCAGGCGCCGCAAATTGTTGAAAATCAGGTGACCTACCCGCTGACCACCACCATGCTGTCGGTACCGGGTGCGAAAACCGTGCGCGGTTTCTCGCAGTTTGGTGATTCCTACGTGTACGTCATTTTCGAAGATGGTACCGATCCTTACTGGGCGCGCTCGCGCGTACTGGAGTATCTCAACCAGGTTCAGGGAAAATTACCGGCTGGCGTTAGCGCGGAAATGGGACCGGACGCCACGGGCGTCGGCTGGATATTTGAGTACGCGCTGGTGGATCGCAGTGGGAAACATGATCTGGCGGAATTACGCTCTCTTCAGGACTGGTTTTTAAAGTATGAGTTAAAAACGATTCCTAACGTGGCGGAAGTAGCTTCGGTAGGCGGCGTGGTTAAACAGTATCAGGTCGTTATCGATCCGATGAAGCTGACGCAATATGGCATCAGCCTGGCGGACGTGAAATCGGCGCTGGATACGTCGAATCAGGAAGCGGGCGGCTCATCTGTTGAGATGGCTGAAGCGGAATATATGGTCCGCGCCAGTGGATATCTGCAAACGCTCGATGATTTTAATAACATCGTCCTGAAAACAGGGGCCGACGGTGTACCTGTTTACCTGCGCGATGTGGCGCGCGTACAGATTGGGCCGGAAATGCGCCGTGGGATCGCCGAACTGAATGGCGAAGGCGAAGTCGCGGGCGGGGTGGTTATCCTGCGTTCCGGTAAAAATGCGCGTGAGGTGATCTCTGCCGTTAAAGCCAAACTCGACACGCTGAAAAGCAGCCTGCCGGAAGGCGTAGAGGTAGTTACAACATACGATCGCAGTCAGCTCATCGATCGCGCCATTGATAACCTCAGCTACAAGCTGCTGGAAGAGTTTATCGTCGTGGCGCTGGTGTGCGCACTGTTCCTGTGGCATCTGCGTTCGGCGCTGGTGGCGATTATTTCCCTGCCGCTGGGGCTGTGTATCGCGTTTATCGTGATGCATTTCCAGGGTTTGAACGCCAACATCATGTCGCTAGGGGGAATTGCCATTGCCGTCGGGGCGATGGTTGATGCCGCAATCGTGATGATTGAAAACGCCCATAAGCGGCTGGAAGAGTGGGGGCATCAGCATCCGAATGAAAAGCTCGATAACGCAACGCGCTGGAAGGTTATTACTGACGCCTCGGTAGAAGTCGGCCCGGCATTGTTCATCAGCCTGTTGATCATCACGTTGTCGTTTATCCCCATTTTCACGCTTGAGGGGCAAGAGGGGCGACTGTTCGGCCCGCTGGCGTTCACCAAAACGTATGCGATGGCAGGCGCGGCATTTCTGGCGATTGTGGTTATTCCGATCCTGATGGGATTCTGGATCCGTGGAAAAATACCGGCCGAAAGTAGCAACCCGCTTAACCGTTTTCTGATCCGTATTTACCATCCGTTGTTGCTGAAGGTGTTGCACTGGCCCAAGACCACCATTCTGGTGGCGGTGCTTTCAATACTGACGGTTGTCTACCCGCTGAATAAAGTCGGTGGTGAATTCCTGCCGCAGATTAACGAAGGCGATCTGCTGTATATGCCTTCGACATTGCCGGGGATCTCAGCGGCGCAGGCAGCGGACATGCTGCAGAAAACCGACAAGCTGATCATGACCGTTCCGGAGGTGGCGCGCGTGTTTGGTAAAACCGGTAAGGCAGAAACCGCAACAGACTCCGCGCCGCTGGAAATGGTTGAAACGACGATCCAACTGAAGCCGCAGGACCAGTGGCGTCCGGGGATGACGATGGACAAAATCATCGCCGAGCTGGACAAAACCGTACGCTTGCCGGGGCTGGCGAATCTGTGGGTTCCGCCGATTCGTAACCGTATCGACATGCTCTCTACGGGGATCAAAAGCCCAATTGGCATTAAGGTGTCGGGTAATGTTCTGGCAGATATCGACGCCACGGCGGAGCAAATTGAAGAGGTGGCCAGAACCGTGCCGGGTGTCTCTTCGGCGCTGGCCGAGCGTCTGGTGGGCGGACGCTATCTCAACGTAGATATTAATCGTGAAAGAGCGGCCCGGTACGGCATGACTGTAGGTGCTGTGCAGCTGTTTGTCACTTCAGCGGTAGGAGGGGCAATGGTGGGCGAAACGGTGGAAGGGATTGCACGCTATCCTATCAACCTGCGCTATGCGCAGAGCTATCGTGATAGCCCGGAAGCATTGCGTAATCTGCCGATTCTGACGCCCATGAAACAGCAAATTACGCTGGCGGATGTCGCCGATGTGACGGTGGTTTCGGGGCCTTCGATGCTGAAAACCGAAGATGCGCGACCAACCAGTTGGATTTACATCGACGCCCGAGATCGTGACATGGTCTCAGTGGTGAACGATCTGAAAAAGGCTATTGCTGAAAAGGTCCAGTTAAAGCCGGGGACCAGCGTGGCGTTTTCAGGGCAATTCGAGCTGCTTGAGCGCGCCAGCCATAAGCTCAAGTTGATGGTGCCAATGACGCTGATGATTATCTTCGTCTTGCTTTATCTGGCCTTCCGTCGCTTTGGCGAAGCGCTGCTGATTATCACCAGTGTGCCTTTTGCGCTGGTGGGCGGCATCTGGTTCCTTTACTGGATGGGTTTCCATATGTCGGTCGCAACCGGAACCGGATTTATCGCCCTGGCAGGTGTTGCTGCGGAGTTTGGCGTGGTGATGCTGATGTACTTGCGCCACGCTATTGAAGCCGAACCCGCGCTGGAAAATCCGCAAACCTTTACGGCGGACAAGCTGGATGAAGCGTTATATCACGGTGCCGTGCTGCGCGTGCGCCCAAAAGCGATGACCGTGGCGGTGATTATCGCGGGTCTGTTACCTATCTTGTGGGGGACGGGAGCTGGCTCAGAAGTCATGAGCCGCATCGCCGCGCCGATGATTGGCGGCATGATCACCGCGCCATTGCTGTCGCTATTCATTATTCCGGCTGCGTATAAGCTGATGTGGCTGCACAGACACCGCGGTCAAAAATAATGCTCTAAAGCGCGCGCCTGCATTCGGATTTGTTGCCGAAGCAGGCGCCGCGTTATACCTCCAGTGCCTTCACGCGTTTGCGGTACTCGCCCGGCGTGCAGCCAAATTCCCTTAAAAAGACTTTATGGAATGACGATTCGCTGGCGTAGCCTACCGACTCGGCCACCACAACCAATGGCTGCGACCCACGTGACAGCATCTGGGCAGCGAATTGCAGGCGTAAAGTGGTTAATACTGCGAGCGGCGTGGAGTTTGAGACTTCACGAAATAGCTGCGCGAAGCTGGCCCGCGACATATGCGCACGTTTCGCCAGTTCTTCGACGGTCCAGGCAAACGCCGGTGACTCCAGCATCATGAAGACGACAGCCCCTAGTTTGGGATGAAGCAGTAGATTCAACACGTTTTGAACGGGGGTCGCCTTGGTTAACCATTCGCGAACGGCTAAGGCGAACAGTGTGGCGCATTGTTGACTGCAGACTACACTGGAACCTGGCAGAGTACTCATGGATTCCTGTTGCATCAACGCAATCATGGCCTTGAGCCAATGGCTGACAGGGCTATTTTCATCAGGTGCCAGAACCAATACTTCCGGTAACGCAGTTAAAAAATAGCGTGAGGAAGCGTGCAATCGAAGGCTGCCACAAACAATGTGTGTTTGTTCATCGCCAGACTGGCAGAGCCGATGTGCGGAGTTTTGCGGCAGGATCACGATAGTACCGGGCCGCAGAGTAAAAGATGTCCCATCGGGCATGTCCAGTTGGGCTGCACCTTGTGTGACCGTATGCCAGCGGATAATGGACAATTCACCTGCTGCGTGCGGCAGTTGCCAGTCCCTGCTCAGTAGGCAGTTTTGGTCAATTGAGCCTTGTGGGTCGTTAAGCATCAGTAATCGGCTAAGGGCATCCATGGAGACTCCTGAACATTTTTTTGTTGTCGTTTATTGAAACGCTATTATCTCTTTATTTCATTATTATATTAATACCTTCAAAGTGTTAGTGTAATGATTCATTCTCGAAATGTTAGTCATCTTTAAGGCTATTTTAGACGATCTGACAGTTATCTGCGAGTTGTGGATACATTGTTTCGGCAGAGTTAGAGCTATATTTCAGTTCATCAAACGAACAGTGACTTGGCGGAGAGACAGCATGAATCAGTATCAGGCGATTATTATTGGATTTGGCAAAGCGGGTAAAACGCTGGCGGCAACACTGGCCAAAACGGGTTGGCGGGTAGCGATTATTGAACAGTCAAACACCATGTATGGCGGGACATGCATCAACATCGGCTGTATCCCAACCAAAACCCTGGTACATGATGCTGAACTTCAGCATGACTTTGCCGAAGCAATGCAACGCAAGGCCTCTGTTGTCAGTTTTCTGCGCGATAAAAATTTCCATAATCTTGCCGATCTGGAAAACGTGGATGTGATTGAAGGTCGTGCTGAATTCGTTGATAACCATACTGTGCGAGTCGTGCAGTCAACAGGCGAGATTGAGCTGAGCGGCGAGAAAATCTTTATTAATACTGGCGCCCAGTCAACGATTCCAAACGTTGAGGGATTAACCACGACACCTGGCGTATTTGACAGCACCGGGCTGTTGAATTTGACGCAACGTCCAGAGCGTCTGGGCATTTTGGGCGGTGGGTATATCGGCGTTGAATTCGCATCGATGTTTGCCAACTTTGGTAGCAAAGTCACTATTTATGAAGCAGCTCCGCAGTTTTTGCCTCGTGAAGACCGGGATATTGCTGACGCTATCGCCAACATTTTACGCGACAAAGGCGTCGAGCTGATCCTCAATGCCAACGTGCAGTCGGTCTCCTCTCATGATGGTGCAGTACAGCTGCACATGCCGGAGGGTGCCCAGACGGTGGATGCGCTGTTGGTAGCATCAGGTCGCAAACCGGCGACAGAAAACCTGCAATTGCAGAAAGCGGGTGTGGATGTAAACGATCGTGGTGCCATTGTTGTGAATAAATATTTGCGTACATCGGCAGATAACATTTGGGCAATGGGCGATGTCACTGGTGGATTACAATTTACCTATATCTCGCTGGATGACTTCCGTATTGTGCGTGACAACCTGCTAGGCGAGGGGTTACGTAACACGGGCGATCGTCAAAACGTACCGTATTCCGTCTTTATGACGCCGCCGCTTTCCCGCGTCGGAATGACTGAAGAACAGGCTCGCGCCAGCGGTGCGGCGGTTCAAGTCGTGACGTTGCCGGTAGCGGCTATCCCGCGTGCACGTGTGATGAATGATACGCGTGGTGTTCTTAAAGCGGTGGTGGATAGCGAAACGAAACAAATATTAGGCGTGTCGCTGCTGTGCGTGGATTCTCATGAAATGATTAATATCATCAAGACGGTTATGGACGCGGGGTTACCTTATACCACATTGCGTGACCAGATATTTACCCATCCAAGTATGAGCGAATCATTAAACGATCTCTTTTCTCTCATAAAATGATAATAACGTAGTCTGCATATTTGCCCCACCCGTGTGGGGCTTTTTTTTATTTGTTTTTTATATTCCTGATACTAATTGACAGTTATTCTGGCGTTACGGATGAAATAAAATAAAGTGACATGTTTTATTATATTCCCACTGAAATAACTCGTTAATGGAAATAGAAATGAACATGTTTAAGTCTACGTTACTAATGACTGCGTTACTGACTGCTCCGGTGACATTTTCCGCGTTAGCGCAAACAGAGGTTGCCCACGTTAGCGTATCAGCCGTGTCTGGCTCTCCTTCCGTGGTGGAAGATGCCATTGCGAAACTGGCGCAGGAAAAGAATGCGACTTCCTGGAAAATTACCTCAATGCGCATTGATAGCAGCACTCACGCAACGGCAATTTTGTACAAGTGAGGAGAGCCGGGATGGAAAAGTATCTTCGTATATTGGGCAAAGGCGATAGAGTTGGATTAACCTTGATTCGCCTGAGTATCGCGATTGTTTTTATCTGGATTGGTTTATTAAAATTTGTACCTTACGAAGCCGACAGCATTACGCCGTTTGTCGCCAATAGTCCGGTAATGTCATTTTTTTATGAGCATCCAGAAGAATACAAACAACATTTAACCCACGAAGGTGAATTCAAACCGCAGGCTCGTGAATGGCAGACGGCGAATAACACGTATACGTTCTCAAATGGCCTGGGCGTAGTCGAAGTTCTTATCGCTTTGCTGGTGCTGGCTAATCCTGTTAGCCGTTGGTTGGGATTAATTGGCGGCGTTCTGGCATTTGCCACACCAATTGTTACCTTATCATTTTTAATAACCACGCCAGAAGCATGGGTAATGCCGCTGGGTGATTTACACCACGGATTTCCGTACTTGTCAGGCGCCGGGCGGTTGGTGTTAAAAGATACGTTAATGTTGGCGGGAGCAGTGATGATTATCGCAGATTCATCCCGATCAATAATTAAGCAGCGGTATTGAATTTTTAACGTTGTGCCCTCTGTAAGATAGCAAGCCACTATAGTTCGATTCGGTACTTACCGGGCCAGCAGGATGCTGGCTTTTTTTCTGACTTAAGGTAAATTTATTAAGCATATATAAATTGCAATTATTCAATTTAGAAGCATAACGAGTCAGAGCTATATTTTTAGTTAATGATAGAGTGCAGTAAACATCTTCTCTTATCCCCCGCGATAGCACGCCAACCCGCATGTTGCTTAGCCCCTCCATCATGATAGCTTTATTTTTTTCTGTACAATTCTTGCTATTTGTTATCTCAAAACCTCATTTTAAAAATTTTGTTATTCGCTTTTGTTATAGCCAGTACGCAAGTTCGCGTGGTTTTAGGCCTGGCTTGAGCTAGAATTAATCCTGATTAAATGTTTTTACGTATCAATAACTGACTAAAGATAGTTAAAAACTTAATTTTTAACCAACTGTTTGACATGGAATCCACTATGGTAATTAAGCACCAGGGGTGGATGCTGATCTCGCGTTTTGTGAGTAACCAAAGGCGGGACATATCTTAAATATGGAAATAAGGGTTTTAGAATGAGCTTTGGCTTAGCAAAGGAAGACAAGTTTGAAATCATCGCTATCCTTCGTGAAGAGCTTCATAAGAAAACGAAACTGGAAATCCTGTGTGGAGACAGTAGCGTTATCACGCAGTTAGAGAAGATTGATTTCGAACGGTTTGTCATCTCCGGACACGGAGACATTGTTCCTGAAAAGGTCCAATACTTTATCCTGCACAGTGAAAGCGGGATTGTAAAATTTAGTGCCAGGTTCGAACAAACCTCGTCAGCAGGTGCGGAAGCAGGATTATCCTACTTCATCCCGGATATGATTTTCTTTGCCCAGCAGAGACAAAATCAGCGTTTTTCATTCCTGAAGGGTTATGACTTTTTCTGTTTTGGTCGTTACAAAAATGGAGAAAACTACTCTCTCAAGATTAAAAATATCTCGCAGGGTGGTTGTGCGTTAATCGTTAAAGATGTAAACGCCCGTTTTCTTTATAAAGATGCGGTGATTAAAAATGCATCTCTGGATTTCGATACCTTTGGCAGTTTACAACTGGACTTAAAAGTGATCGATGTCGTCCCGATCAATGAATTTGATGAGGATAACCAGTTGTATTCTTGTCATCAGATTTCATGTGAGTTCGACTTTAAAAATCGTCGTGAAGAGACTGAAGTCGAGAAAATCATTATTAAATTTTTAATGAGTAACAAGATTAGAAGCTTATAAGGAACGGTGAACAGGATGTTGATGTGTGGCAGTGATAATTTTGTGGGCAATGGTATGTTTGCCTACCTGACCAGCAAACATGTACCGATACAAACATTCCAGTTTGAGGATATGTTGCATCAGTCATCATTATGCCAGCATCAAACCATGGTTTTTAATATCATTGATAATGAACAAGCGTGTTCAGACATTGTTCAGTTTTTGAATAAAAACCGATTCAAATTTTATAATAACGTCGTGGTGATTGTTGCTGATAGTTTGGTGGCGAAATTATGCGTAGAGTTATTATATGTCGAAAAAACAATAGTTTTGACTGAAAAATCTTCACTGCGTGATTTTGGTCAATTGGCAACATTATCAGTCGGGAAATGGAACCCCCGACTGTATCGTTCGCAGAAGAGATTAACCGAAAGAGAACAGCAGATCCTGAACTTACTGGTAAGTGGTTATACAGCCAAAGAAATTTCTGAGTTAGTTAGCCTGAACTATAAAACGATTCAGGCACATAAGATGAGAGTCGTCGCCAAGCTTGGCCTGACCAATACCTCTGATTTAAATAAGTTAATTGTCAGATTTACCCATCGTATGTCTTTTTTACCCTAACCTGACCATTCTTTTCTGATGTAATACACCTAATAGTAGATACAATTTGGGAGTGATTTTGACTGGTTTTTAATTTTATGATTTGTAGAGGGAGAGGGGAATGTTTAATTCCAATGAGGTGCTAACTGCGCTTGAAAAGGCTTTGAATACCAGTCAACTTTATATGGTTTATCAGCCTATTTTCAATTTGCATGCCCAGCGTATAAGCGGATTTGAAGCATTAATGCGTTGGAATAGTCCTCAGATGGGTATGATCTCTCCCGATGTTTTTATTACCTTACTGGAAGATAGCGGCAATATTATTTCCATTGAAGATATGGTTACTCACTCTCCGTGGGATGTTGCAACTTCCTGGCCTGACCCCATTGTATTATCCGTCAATATTTCCGCGCTTGAATTCTGCGATCCTCTGTTACCCCAACGCGTCAGACAAAATCTTGCCACTTCCGGATTGCCGGTCCATCGATGCCAAATAGAGGTCACGGAAACGTCACCGCTGTGCGACAGTCAGATTGCGGCTAAAAATATGACGGAATTAAAGGCGATAGGGGTCAAGCTTGCACTTGATGATTTTGGAACCGGCCATGCTAATCTTAATTACCTGTTGAAATATCCTTTTGACACCTTAAAAATTGATAAGGAATTTGTCACCGGTATTGAGCCCGACACCCGATCAACAAAGATTGTTGAGGGTATTATTTCACTGGCGCATAATTTTGGCATTGAAGTTCTTGCCGAAGGGGTGGAAACCCAGTCCCAGCTGGAGCGGTTGATGCAGATTGGTTGTGACAAAATTCAAGGCTTTTTCATTTCTCCCCCGGTGCTGGCAGAAGAGATCCCTTCACTCTTAGCACAATATAATCGTTAATCCCTCCTTTTCACGTTTCCCAACCCCTTGGTTGTTCCGCGTTGCTGTTAAGTCTGTAGGCCTGATAAGCGTAGCGCATCAGGCGGCTTTGAACGGCAAAAAAAAGCCCCCTGCAGAACAGGGGGCTGGTGAGTTTATGTCAGCTTAGAACGATTTCTTAAAGCCGATAGAGGCATTGACCGGCGCTTCTACCTGCGACTTACTGCCGCCGTTGCTGAATTGCGTACCCAGCTCACCGTAGACCTGCAGGTTTCTGTCGATGGACCATGACAGGCCGGCTGCAACTTCAGTGCTGGAGTACTGCTGTGAAGATTCCAGCGTGGTGGTGGCTACCGCATTGCTAAAGTGCGTTTTGTCTTTTGAACCCAGACCCTGCCAGACGTTTACCCTGCCGTACGGCTGGAATTTGCCATGGTTGGTGTCATAGTCAGCGACCAGACGCACGCCCAGACGCGCGGTAAAGGAATCCGCAGTATCCATTTTCACTTTCGTTGGGGTCACACCATCCAGCGTGCTGTTATCAAAGTCGCTGTACTGGTAGATCAACTGAGCCTGAGGTTCCAGACTCCATGCGCTGGCACCTAAACGGAACGATTTACCTACCTCTGTCGACGCCGTCAGCGTGTTGCCTCTGACCGTATACGAGCCGTTGTTACCGGTCGCCTCCAGGCGGGATTTATGGTTACCGTACTGCAGGACGTTATCAACATACATACCGTCACCCGAGAACCAGGTAGCATAGCCGCCGACGTAAAATGCGTTGTCGTCGATGTTACCGCCTTTGCCATCGCTGCCTGTCTTCGTGCCTTTCACGTTGCTGTCGATATCAAGGATGCTGGTATACATCCCGGCTTTCCAGCTTTCGTTAGCATACATATCAACGCCGACCTGAATGCCCATGGTATGGGAGCTGGTTTGCGTACCGGCCGCGTCATCCAGTTTGGTTTTACCGGAGTAGCCAATCATTCTTGCCCACGCGCGATTGTCTTCATCAATGCCCGGTTTAACCTCGTCACCCATACGTTGGTGCATGTTACCCAACAGGCTAAGATCACCCTGACGTACGACGCTGGCGAGGCCAGAATACAGCATGGTTTCTGGACGGTATTCACTTCTCAGATACCAGTTTTCACCCTGGCCCTGAGCATTACCCGCATGCAGTTGGTACTCAAACGCACCTGCAGCCATACGATCGGCGGCAAGATGGAAGGCATCCCGCGACGTTTGTGCGGTGGTGGTTGCGCCATTGAGCGCTGTCACCACTTCGATACCATCCCCAATGGTCGGCGCGCCGAGACCAGAACCATCGACATCCAGCAGCGTGCTACCGCTGGCTTTACCGCCATCGATAATCAGACGGTCGGCAATGCCTGCGCCGCTACCATTCTGGATAGCCGCCATGTTGATAGTCCCTTTTTCGCCGGTGTAATCCCCTTTGACGGTTAAGGTTGTGCCAGTCTGCTGACCGATGAGCGAGACATCGCCACCGTTGCTCAGGCCCGCTACCGTTTGGTTGTAACCCTGAGTGTTCAACGTGGTGTCTGCGACCACATAGTGGTGCGATGCGCTACTCAGGGTGTTGGCATTACCCGCTTGCAACACGCCGTTGGCGATCAACGTCGCGCCGCTGTAGCTGTTTTCACCTTGCAGCTCGGTAATGCCGCTACCGGTCTGATGCAACTGGCCTTTACCACTGATATTGCCGGTCAGCGCCAGGGTATCGCCACGATTGACGTTGAGTACGCCGTTATCAACGACATCCCCCTGAATGCTGCCGATATCACCGCCGTTACCCAGCTGTAAAACGCCTTGTTCGATGGTGGTGCCACCGGTGTAGGTGTTATCCAGCGTCAGGGTGAGGGAGCCTTTACCGGTTTTGGTCAGTTGACCGTTACCTTCGACTTCAGTCAGCAGAGAAACGTCATGCCCGTTGGTGTCGAATGTCCCGCCGCCGGATTCCAGCGTCACCTGACGGGCAGTATCAAACGCTTCGCCATACTTCAGCGTACCGCCATTAAAGGTAATTCCCGTATCTGCCGCACCCAGGTTGGTATCGCCCGCTACCTGCAGCGTCCCGGAGGTGATGGTCGTTCCACCGCTGTAGGTGTTGTCGCCCGTGAGGATGAGGGTACCGAGATCGCCTTTATTCAGGCCGCCGGTACCGCGGATAACGCTGTCGATAGTCGCGGTGTAGTTGGCGCCGTCTACTGTGCCATCGCCAACGCGAATCAGGGTGTTGGCCGTATCGGTGGTAATGGCTTCGCCGCCCACGCGATAACCATCGGTGGCGAACTGCGCGCCGCTGATGATGACGTCGCCTTTGCTGTTATCGACGGTCACGTTGCCTGCTTCACCCTGGAAGACGGCAAACGCGGCATCGGTAAACGGTGCGTTCAGCGCGCCTTCCGGCGTTGATTCATCGGTCGTCCAGTTGTCGTTACCCTGGCTGGATTGCCAGATACCGTCGCCGCCGTTGATGACGCCGTTGTTTTTCAGCTCGCCATTTTCACCACCGGTGCCGTCCCAGAAGCGCAGCGTTAGTCCTGCGTGGTTGACCAGGTTGACCTGATTTTTCACCGATGTCTGCACGTACAGGCTGTCAGCCGCTTCCGGCGCGTTAGCAATATCCATCACATTGTTGGTCAATGTGCCGGTGTAGTTGATGACGCGATAGACGCCGACATCAAAGCTGCCGCCCGGTGAGGTTTCAATGTTGAGCTTACCGTCGAGCGTCAGATCGCCATTTACGTCAATCAAGTCGTTGAAAGCACCGCCCGGGGTGTAAGCCTGACCAAACTGATAATCCAGCTGTGCGTTATCACTGAGCGTCAGCGAACCGGTAGTCAGTTTACCCACGCTGTTGATAGCTGCACCCGCGGTAATATGAGCGTCGTCCAGTACATCAACCGCGCCGCCAATAATCCCGTTACCGCCGAGCGTTGCCCCGGATTTCACTGTCACCTGGCCGGTAGCCGCAGACTGATTACCGTTGACCAGCAGCACGCCTTCATTGACGTCCGTGGTGCCGGTGTAAGTATTGTCGCCGGTCAGCGTTAACGTACCGTCACCGATTTTCACCAGGCTGCCGTCGTTGCCGCTGATAATGCCGCTGATGGTGTCATCAAGATGCAGATTACCCAGCGACAGCTCTTTATTGCCCAGTTCGACATTACCCGCGCCGGACAAGGAGCCGATCGATGTTGCGCTGTCGACTGCGCTGATATCGACCTTACCGCCCGCCAGGTTTTTAACGACGGTATTTTCTGCCATCGCCTGGTCAGCAAAGGTCATCAGTCCGCTGTTGTTCACGGTGGCATTGCCGCCGCTGGCGTCTTCTTCCAGCGCCAGAGTACTGTCTTTTGACACGTTAACCGTCGCGTTGCCCGCGGTGGCGTTGTTGGTTAACACCGCTTTCGCCGTGCCCGTCAGGTTCAGCATTGCGCTCGCTGCGGTGACGTTATCTGCCAGCGTTAACAGGCTGTCGGCGATGTTCATAGTCAGGGATTTCAGGCTGGTATCTGTCCCGCTGACATTGAGCGTCGCGCCCTTATTGACGTTCACGGTGCTGCTTTCGTTACTGCCAAAGGCTCCGGTTTTGCTGACGTTGACCGTCACATTGTTGGCGTTTCCGGTACCGGCAATTTCTGTGTCGCCTTTGTAGCTGTTTGCGCGGTCGAGCGACAAGGTGCTGCCCGCATCGCTAGAGCTACTGGTGACTTTCAGTTTACCGTCGCCGGTAATCTCACCGGTTGGCGTGAAGTGGTGCGAATTGAGATCGAACACCGCTGCGTTCTCATTCGCTCCCAGCTCGATGGTGCGATTGCTGGTCAGGTCCGCGCCCAGTTGCAGCGTTGAACCGTTATTGATTGCCAGGTCAGTTCCGCTCTGGCCGAGATTGCTGTCGGAGGAGATCTGCAACGTGCCGCCATCAATGCGCGTGCCGCCGCGATACTCGTTATCGCCGCTGAGGATCAGACGGCCAAGGTCGGTTTTCACCAGCGTCAGCTTGTCAGCAGTACTGGCTTCGCGGATAACAGACTCAATGGTCGCGGTATAGTTTTGCCCCGCGCCACCGGCGCCAACGCGCAGCAGCAGTTCGCCTGTTCCCGGCGTCTGGCCTGCGTGGGTCGCGTTTTCAGTGGTGGCATACGCGTTAAGCGCATCGCCTTTAACGACATAGCCATCGGCATCAAACTGTGCCCCGGAGAAGTTAACTTCTCCCGCGGCGTTGTCCACGGTAACTGTACCGCCTTTGGTGGTGAAGACGGCGAAGGACTTCTGTGCCCAAGGGGCGTTACCTTCACCGGTTGCGGTGGTCCAGTTGTTATCACCCTGGCTGCCGATTGCCATCCATTTGCCATCGCCACCGTCAATTTTGCTGTCGCCTTCAATGCCCGACGCGCCGTGGCTCTGATTGACGGTTGCGCCGTCCCAGAACTGCAGGGTAACGCCGTTGGCGTTCACCAGGTTGACCTGTTTGTCGATGGAGGTCTGGACAAAAATATTGCTCTTATCCTGACTGTCCGGTATTGCGCCTAATTCCAGCGTCTGGTTATCCAGCGTGCCGCCGTAGTTATAGATACGGTACACGCCCGGTCCGAAGTTACCGCCCTGTGAAGTGGTGACATCCAGAGTCCCGTCCAGTTGCAGATCGCCCGCGACGTTAATCAGATCGTTTAGCGCGCCGCCTGGCGTATAGGCCTGACCCAGTTCGAAAGCGGAAGTCGTTTTGCTACCAAGCTGCAGATTACCGTTAATGGATAACGTACCCGCACCACCGTCACCGGCGCTGAGGGTCGTGGCATCGTTCATCAGCACGTTGCCGCCGATAGTGCCATTACCGCCAAGTGTGGACGTGCCGCTAACGGTGGTGGCACCGCGCGCCGCGCTTTGATCGCCATTCACCAGCAGCGTGCCGTTGGTAACGGTGGTGTCGCCGGTATAGGTGTTATTGCCGTTCAGACGGGTAATGCCGCCGCCGATTTGCTGCAGCGCGCCAATACCGGAGATCACGCCGTTGAGCAGCACGGTGTTGGCGCGATTAATCGCCAATATGCCGTTGTCGATAATGTCTGACACGGCGCTGACTTCGCCTGTATTTCCGCCGTCACCCAACTGCAGCGTACCGGTTTGAGCGATAGTGGTAGAGCCGGTGTAGGTATTGTTAGCGGTGAAGATCGTGGTACCGCCCGCCGCACGTTCGAACTTCCCGTCACCGCTGATGATACCGCGATAAATTTGCGCCGCTGAAGCATCACCCTGGGTATCGAAGATAACCCGGCTGCCTGTGCCCTGGGTCGTAACATTGTAATCGCCAATGCTTGCTGCAGTACTGGTCGGCTCGACGTGGTCGCCGGTGCTCAGGGTTGCGCCATTGTTTACGGCAATGGTTTTGCTTGCCAGCGTCAGGTTTTCTACGACCCGGACATCTGCGTTTGAGCCGCTGATGGTCAGCGAATCCCAGCCGGTGCCGATGTTGGTGCCAGTGGTCAGGTTGTCGCTAGCCAGCGTACCAATCTTCGCACCTTTTGTATCGGTGAAGGTGAGGGCGTTGCCGCTACCTGCTTCAGTAGTGATGTGGCGTGTTTTATCCAGCGTCACATTGCCGATGTTGGCTTTATTGTTACCGCCAGTACCGGCGAAATTCACTTCACCCGCATAGGAGCCACTACGCCAGTTAAAGATGTCCGCACCTTCGCCGGTATTGATTACGCCGCTGGTTACACCGCCGCTGATATCAATGGTGTCATTGCCTTTGCCGGACTGAATGGCCACGGCCGTGTCGTTGATGGCCTGCAGGGTTCCCGTGTTGGTAATGGTTTTACTGCTGTCGCCGCTGGCGTCAATTACCGGTGAGGTGGTGCTGGCAGAGATAATCTTGCCGCTGTTGGTCAAGGCGCTGACGTTTTTCGCGATGATCGCCGAACCGCCTGCGTCGTTATGCACGTTAATGTCGGCATTGGTGGTGACATTACCGTTGGTATTAGCGCGGATACCGCTGCCTTCGCTGTTCAGCACCTCAATGGTGTAGCCTTTTCCGATGGTCAGATCGCCCGTCACCGAGCCGCCGTCGCGTTGTTCAAAAGCGAAGCCGGTACCTTTCCCGTTGACGTTGAGGATATTTCCAGCGCTGTCTTTATCGGTCATGGTCAACGCCACGCTGGTGCGGATGCCTGCGCCATCGTTGGAGTTTATGGTAACGTTTCGTAACAGGATATTGTTATTGTTAGCATCGTTTTGAATGCCAGCACCGTCACCCTTTGCACTGATCTCCACATTTTGCGCGGACAGAGCGCCAGCGCCTTCGGCCAGACGAATACCGTCAGCGGTGCCATCGGTAGTAATACTGTCGCCAGAAATACCGTTAATCAGCAGGCTGGCTCCTTGGGTGAGCAGAACCCCGGCAGTACCATCATCAACCTGAACTTTGCCCAGTGTATTGATCTGTGCGCTGGCACCTGAAGCCCTAACACCGATGCCGTTGCTGACATGCAGGGCGCTGGAGGAGTTATTGGTTAAGCTCCCGCCTTGTTGAACATCAACGCCGATGCTGTCGACGCTGGCCAGATCAATAATCGAGTTGGTATCCAGGATCAGGTTGCCCTGATTCCTCGCCACATAGGCGATAACCTCATTGCCGCTAGCTTCAGAGGTAATCTTCGCGTTCGAGGTGAGGGTGGTGCTAGTAGGATCACCCTGCGTGCGGCCATTCAACTGGTGAGCCTGACCATCCACAACCCCGGCAATGGTTCTTTCGCCGGTTAAATTGATGGTGGTTTTATCACTGATGGTCCCTTTCGCGCCGCCTTCGATTACCAGTGCCGCTGAGTCGCTGCCCTTAACGGCAAACGTTGCTTCACCAGTATCTACGCTACTGCCAGCGCCGGTGGCGAGAACGCCCACGGAATTCTTACCGTTGAGGGTAAGATCAAGGTTGGAACTGGACTGATCTTTCGGGTTAGTCGTGTTACCGGCCAGCAATGCGCCATTGGCGATACGGAAAATGGTGGTGCGATCCTGACCAT
>ERZ1026846.569-NODE-569-length-28109-cov-6.157660_pt1 | contig 28109 bp, 50 predicted proteins | sample MGYA00380153_ERZ1026846 | MGnify/ENA primary metagenome ERZ1026846 (study PRJEB33269, sample SAMEA4719789) | human gut metagenome | biome: human-associated habitat; feature: organic feature; material: feces | place: Cameroon | collected 2013-10 ...
ATAATTGCTTACAACTCATAATGTTCCTTATGCACTTCAACACATAAGGCACATTTTCCCACACGAGATACCGAGGTCTAACCATGTCACCTGTCCGTCCATTCCTTTTGTCCGCCTCCCTCATTTCTTTTACGATGCGTACCTGCTCCATAAACAGGCCGCTTCGCGCCCCTGCCAAACCTGCGCGTTTCCCAGCGATGGAAAGGTCCTGACAGGGACTGCCGCCGGTGATGCACCACACCGGCTCGATCTCCGCGCCGTTTATCTTGCAAATATCGCCCAAATGGATCATGGCGCTTCCCTCCGTTCGCCGTAGGAGCAGAAGTCATCAGGCTGCAGCCGATGCCACCCGCGCCCCCAAATCGCGCAGAAAAACCCGCGCCCTTCGTGGTCAGCCGCTTCTTTACAGTGTTCACAACCCCTACACCGCACCACGGGCACTGCATCCACCGTGGGGCAAGCATCAACCACCCCGCTTACTTCATCCAGTGGGCAAAGTACAGCAAACTCGTTGTCATACAGCATATCCACCAGTTTTTCCGCATCGATTAGCCGCATTGCATCCTCCTCAATCTCCAAACACTACGCCGCACTCGTCCTTCAGCACGTCCTTGATGTGCTTGCGCTTGATGCGGCCCTCGTTGATCTCCTCTGCCAGCTTCTCCAGGCACTCGTATAGGTACGCGATGCTGTGGGTGTCCCGGCTGTCCGCTGTCTCCTCTTGGACGTGCCAGCCGCATTTATCTATCAGCACCATCGCCACCATGTCCATGTTCTCCCGTGTGCCTTGCAGCTTGCCCCGCATAAAGATACGGTCGTCCCGGCTCAAATGCTGCTTGCTCATCAGGCCGTTACCTCCCCGCACTGGCGCAGACGCAGGCTGTCCGCCAGCTCATGGGCCGTCTGCTTCCGCTTGCGATTCCGGTCCCGCGCCTGCTCCCAGCAGTTGAGGCACTCCGGGTATGGGCAGTTCATGCACTGGTCTATGCGCTCCTGCGGCTCGTGCTGGCTGTCCTCCACCGCGCCGCTCAAAAATTGTCCCGTCTCTCCGCAATGTTCCTGCCGCCGGCTCTCCGCCGCGGCATCCACCGTCAGCCACGGGGCCTTGGCGCTGCCCAGGCTCCGCATAAAGGCGCCGACGCTCATCGTTCCCTGCATTGCGTACATGATGTTCTATACCTCCCTCACCGTGATGCCGTGGAAATACAGCATCATCTTTCTTTTCATCACAAATAGCCTGTATGAGGCGCTGCTGGTGTCGCGGAAGCCCTTGCTGTCCTCCACCACCGCTTCGCCGCCCTGCTCATACACGAAGTCGGCCACATAGTCTATGCCTTTCTCCTTCGTGCCGTCCTTGTGTACCTGCTTCGGTATCAATTCGTACTTTACCTGCGTCCGCAGCCCGGATATTTCACCGGCTCTCTGCATCAGCCAAAGGTCCATGTACCGCCGCGCCTCCCGCTTACTGTCGAAGTGCATCAGCGTCCCGTCCGGCATGGTCATGTCCACCTTCTCGGCGTGAAGCTTGTTTCCCTTCTTCGGCTTTTTTGCCTTTTCCGCCTCCTGCGCCACTTTCTGCGCCGCCTGCTGGGCCTGTACCTTCTGCAATATCTGCTCCTGTGCCCTCTGCCCGAAGCGGCCTATGTCCTCCATCGTAAGTCCCATCGGTTCAGTCCCCCTCCGCCGTGCCCATTTCCAGCCGTCGCCTCCGGGGCCGCTGGTGGAACTTGTCCACCGGCTCATCGTTGTCTGTCCGATAGCTCAGTTCCGTAAAGGTCATCTTCGACCCGTCGAAGTAAAAGTTTACGTCCCCGGTGCGGCCCCTCCGGTTCTTCGCCACCGTGCAGCCCACCTGTGTCTCGTCCCCCGGGTCCGTTTTCCACAGGAATATGACCTTTACCGCGTTCTGTTCCAGCTCTCCGCTGTCGCGCAGGGAACTCAGCTTCGGCTTGTCCGTTTCGTTCACCGTGCGGCTCAGCTGCGCCGCCGCCACAATGGGTATCTCCAGTTCCGATGCCAGCAGCTTCAGCTCCCGGCTTATGCCGCCCAGTTCCAGGTTGCGGTTCTCGGCCTTCTTGTCCTTTTCGCCGATCATCAGTCCCAGATAGTCCACCACGATCATTTTCAGGTCGTCTATGCCCAGCGCCAGTTCCCTGATGCGGCTCACCGTCACGTCCGGCCCGTCGTAGAAGTACACCGGCAATCGGCTCTCCCAGCTTGCCGCCTCCGCCACGCTGGCCCACAGCCCCTCGTCCTCCGGCATCCCGTCAATAAGCTGGTCCATTGTCACGCCGTCCGCCCGCTTGGCCAGCAGTCTCTCGCCCACTTCTCCGGCCAGCATCTCCGCTGTGATGTGCAGCACCGTCTTGCCCTTCATGGCGGCGGCTTCCGTCATCTCCATGCACATGGCGCTCTTTCCGCAGCCCGGTCTCGCTCCCACAAGGATCAGCTGCCCCGGCCACAGCCCCTTCAGCGTCGCGTCCAGCAGGGGGAACCCTGTGTCTATCCGCCCCTCCTTTTTGCCGCTGATGCTGCTCATGGCCTCGCTCATGGCGTCCGACATGGTTTTCAGCCGCCCGCCCCGGCGTGAGCGCATCTTTTGGTGGCATATCGCCGCCACCGCCGCCTGCGGGTCCTCGTCCGTGGCCAGCGCCTCCATCACCGCCTTGGTGAAGCGGCGCTTCTCCGCCTTCTTCCGCACGATCCCGGCGTATTCCAGTACGTTGGCGCTGGTTGGGGTGATCTCCATGCACTGCAGCAAATAATTGCGCGTTTCGCTGCTGTACAGTCCCTCCTTTTCCAATTCGCTTGCCACGGTCACGCCGTCTATTGGCTTCGCCGCCACGTGCATCCGCCGTATGGCGGTGAATACCTCCTGGTTGGTGTTGATGTAGAAGTCGTCAGCCTCCACCGCGTTCAGCACGTCCTTTACGCAGTCCGCGTCTATCAGCATCGAACCGATCACCGCCCGTTCCGCGTCCCCGGAGTAGTCCTGCTGCCACAGCGCTACCTCCGCCGCCGGCGCTTTCTCGATCACGCCTATCTCCATACGTTCCTCACTCCTTCACCGCACCCTGTTCCTTCACCATGTCGGCGAATATCTCGTTGAAGTACCGCTTCAGGTCATAGGTGCTCTGCACTTTCTTTCCCCACCACTGGCTGTTCAGCGCAAAGTACAGCACGTTGTCCACGGTCTCCCACGCCACGCCGTTCTGCTCATGCAGTTCGTTCAGCGCGGTGGCCTGCTTCTGCATCTCCGCCTCCGTGGGCTGTGCCCTGCCGGGGTTGTCGCGGGCTTTCTCCTTCGCCAGGTACTGCGCGATCTGATAGGCTTCGCTGGCGTGGTCAACAGCGGGAACGTCGTTTTCAGGGACGAACTCCTGCGTGTAGTTCCCCTCCAGGGTTTTCTGGAAGTTGTCCGGGCTGGTAATGAGCCAGTCGAAACTGGCCACGAAGCCCCGCTTGTTCTTCCCTTTCAGGAAGGGGCTGTTCTTCACGTTCTCAATGGCTTTCAGCACACCGTCCACGCCGTTTCCCCGGATCCGGGCTTTCAGCGCCCGTCCCCGCTTGGTCTCCGCCGTTACCTTCATCACCTGCGTCAGCCCGGTCTCGTTCCATGCCGCCACGATGCGTCGGACATCACTTGTCCGACACACAGGCTCTTTAGAGCCTGTATATATCTCTGGCTCTATCTCTGACTCTGACTCTATCTCTGACTCTCCGTAACCGATTTCGCACGGCGTTGTAACATCGTTACGCTCCGGCGCAGGCAAAGCCTTGCTTTTCCTTGCCCGATAGTCCCGCATCCGCTGGGCCGCAGCGCCTTCGCTGCCCACATTTTTCACCGCGTAGGGCAGGAAAACCTCTGTCAGATCACTGGATGCCTCCGCCAGCCCGCAGGAGAGCAGATATTGCAGCGTGACCTCTACGTTTGCCGGGTCCTCGTCCAAGTCCAGGGCCAGTTCATCGGCAAATTTTTCCTCCAGCCCCGACCATTTCAGTGTGCCGTCGTGCTTCATCGCCATGAGCTGCATTTTCAGGTAGATGATGACGTAGGTATCTCCACCGGCTATCTTCCGCAGTTTCTTGATGCGCTTCGAGGTAAAAAAGTCGTCGTACAGTTTCAGCCAGAAATACCGCTTTTCTTCCGCCACGTGGATCACTCCTCCCTCAAATGCCCAGCTCGTAGTCCTCGTCCCCGCCGCCTTGATCCCACGGCAGAGGCTCGTCCTCCTCCATCTCGTGCAGCGCTCCAGCGCTCTGGGGTACGGTGTTCTGTGTTCCGCTGGGCTGTCCGGTGGGTGCCTCCCCGGCGCACAGCTTTTCCAACTGCGGCAGCAGGTCAGCCAGCCGCAGGAATACCTCCACCGGCACCTGCAGCAGCGTTTCCAGCGCTCCCAAAGGGATCACATGGTCTGCGCGAAGCTCGCTCCACACCTTTGCCTCGCCGTCCTTGGTGGTGTACGGTTTCTGCCGCCATGTGCCCACCACGCATACTGCATCGCCCTTTTCCAGGCACGCGCTCAGCTTCGTGGCGGCGTTGTCACCCACGGCGCACACGTTCATAAACTGCTTGCTGTCGTAGCCCATGCCGAACTCCACCTTCGGCAGGTTGTTCTTGGGTATCGCGCCTATCCGGGGATCCCGGCTGACGGAGCCGGTACAGATCATGTACTGGCTTCCGTCAGCCTTGCCCTCTCCGTCCAGACGCTTCCGAACGAATAGCGGCATTACTGCTCACCCTCCCCGAAGAACCCTGCGGAGTAGTCCTTCGCCTCCGCCTTTGTCTCCGTCTTGCACTCTGCGGCGCTCTGTGCGCGTTTGCGGGTGGGGGCGGTGTCGTTACCCTCCTTCGGCTCTGCGGTGCTCTCAGGGGGTGCTGTGGGGATGGTGTCGGCTGTTTCGTGCTCTGCGGCAGGGGCATCGTCCTCCACCACGTGTCCGGTGGTGGGGATGACCGGCTCGGTCTCCGCCCCGTCCCCCACGGCGATCACGGTGTCATCGCTGTCCTCGTTGAAGTAGCTGCGTACCTCGTTGCTCAGCGGTGCATAGCCGCTGTTCAGCAGCTGGCGCATCATGGTCTTGCGGCACATCTTGTCCTGCCCGCCGTTCACGTCGTACCACGGCGTACCGTTCAGCAGTTTGGTCTGCTCCTTGGCGTCCATCTCGCCCTTGACAAGTGCGTTATACTTATCCAGTTTGAAGGCCGGGGAGTACCGGTCTGCGTGCTTGAGCAGCTTGTCCATGCTCCAATACTCGTAGCGGAACGTTCCGTCCTTCAGCTCGAAATAGGCGTAGTAGCCGATGATCTTATGGCTCTCGCGCTCCTCGTCCGTGTCGTACTTGGCCAGATTGATGACCGGCTTGCCCGTGCGGCGGGAGCGCCCTTCCAGCTCGCCCTCGCGCACCTCCACGCAGTCGATGTCTGCGTAGTAGCCGGTGGACATGGCCAGCTGTATGTAGCCCTTGTACGACATCAGGTAGGTCGCCACACTGCCGTAGGGCACGATGTAGTAGCCATGTCCGTAGATCAGGCCCATGCCCTCGCCACGCAGGCCGGCGGCGATGATGGTGCCGGGGTCGCAGGCTTTCAGCGCCTCGCTGGCGCTCACCGCGCCGATCAGGGTGCTGGTGAACCGCGCCGCCATCTTGTCGTTCTTCAGCGCCCGCGAGATCATCTGCTGGGTGTTGGGCGCCGTGATCGCCATGCTGAATGTGGGCTTCTTGGTCTGCACCATCTGCGTAAAGCCCGTCTGATTCTGCGTTTTCATGTTCCTTCTCCTCCCTTACTCCTGCGGCACCGGCATAAACCGGATGCCGTTTTTCTGCATATAGGCTTTCAGCCCGTCCAGCTGCCGCGCCGTTCCGAATACGCGGAAGTCCACCTTGTACTCCGGCTCCTGCACGTAGGGCATCTCATGGCCGTCCTCGTCCACCAGGTCGTTGACCGGCTGCGCCTGCTGGAACTTTGCCGTCCCTTCGATGCCGATCACCTCGTACTCGTCAGACGCGCAGATGCACTCCGACTTCAGCGGCGCCGCCTTTTGCTGCTGCGCCGCCGCGTACTTCGCCGCGGCCTCCGCCTCCTTGCGCTTTCGCTCCTCCTCGGCGGCCTTCATGCGGCCCAGTGTCTCGTTCTTCACCAGCACCGCGCTGATGTTCCGGGTGCGGGTGTACTCGTCCAGCAGCGTGGTCTCGAACTCGCTGTGCAGCGCACGAATGGCGTTCAGGTCGGCGCGGAAGCGGTCGATGGCCGCGCATACATCCATCTGTGCCGTGCTCTCGGCATAGGTGGCGTTCAGCCACTTGGGGTTGAAGCAATCGTCGAAGGTCAGCCACTCCGCCATGTCGCCCACCACCTGGGCGAAGTACGCAGCCAGCCGGTCCTTCTTCTCCTGCTTTGCTGCCTCCTCCATCGCCTTGATCTGCACGTCCATCGCCTGAACGCCTCTCTCGAATACGGCCTCCAAGTCCTTGCAGTTGCTTTCTTCCGCAGCGCAAGTTGACAGTGCGGCAGCACGCATCTCTTTTCGTACATCGCTTACTCCACTCTGTGCCTTGCGGAGACTTGCCCTGTCGGCCTTCGCCTGTGAAATCGTATCGGGTGTAACGACGATGTTCTCGTACTGCGCCACAACGCTTTCCGCCCACTTTTTTACGGCGGGGTAGTTGGTCGTAATGACTTGCTTTCGGACCTCTTGCAAATCGCTTGTAATGCAGAACTCCATAAGTTCTCCAGTCATGCAGTAATTACCTCCTTTGCCTTGTATTTCTCGGATGTTCGCGGGTTAGCAACACCTATAACCGTCCACCGGCCAAACCTCGCACCCACGAGGTCGCTCATGCCGTCACCTCCGTGTCGTACTTGGTGATGTGCTTCACCCTGTCGGCCCACGCCGGGTCAATGGCGCTCTCCGGCAGGTCCACCTCTGTGATGATGGCCTTTTTCTCCGCGCCCTCGGCGCCGGGTACCAGCACCTTGTCTCCGGGGCGCAGGGGCAGGTCGGTAAGGAAGGTGTACGCCTGTCCGCCGTAGCCGTTCAGCTTTGGCTTGTGATACATTGCCTTTACGATCATCCCTGCTCACCCTCCTTCTTGCTGGTGCCCTCTGCGGAAACCACGTTCTCCTCGCTTTCCTGTGCCGACAGATTTACGACATCGAAACTGCCGTCCATAAGGCCCATCTTGATAAACGTATAGGCCATCCCCACGGCCTTGTTGTCGTTGCAGTTCTTCTCAATAGCGCGGTCCACGCCATTCAAGCACTGTGCAAACAAAACCGGGTTCATCTGTTCCGCGCGGGTCACGCCCTGAAAGTCCATGCCCTCCTCCGTCTTGCGTCCGAAGCACATCATGGCGAAGTCCAGGTTAGTCTCCTCCTGCAGCACCTCGCCGGTCTCGGCGTTGCTCATCGTCAGCTTCAGTTTCATCACTTGCCCTCCTTCTTGGCCGTGCGCTTGCCACCCTTCTTGGGGGCGGGCTTCTTCTTGGCGGCGGCTTCCTTCTCCGCCTGTGCCGCGGCCCACGCCGCGTCGTCCTCGTCCATCTTCTGCCGGATGCGGCTGTCCTTCTCCGTCACCAGCTTCACGGCGTTCTCCGCCAGCCGCACCAGCAGTCCCGCCGTGCCGATGGGCACGCTCTCTCCCACATAGGCGGTGGCCACGCCGTCGTACTTGTCCGCCGCGCCCTCCTTGGGCATCACCGCCGCGCATATCACGCCGCAGGCGTTTCGCACAAATACGCGCTCCTCTCCCGTGTCCATGTCCAGCACGGTCACTCGAATTGCCATTTCAATTCTCCTTTCGTTTTTCACTTAAAGTCGTAATATTGCCGCCGGGGGAACCCCGTTAAGCACGTTGTTTTGGTAAAAGTCCGTCTCCTTTTCCAGCAGCCACGCCATGTCCTCCTCCTGCTTCGCCCTCTCGAAGTGATAGGTGCGTATGCTCAGATCGCCGTCCATGTTTTCCAGGCTTGCCATCAGGTCTACAAACTCGTACCCGGTCGCCAGCATTTGATGCAGTATCTGGCAGTAGTAGTGGTCGGGTATATGCCCGTCCCACTTTGCCCATCCCGCCTTTCCGTTTGGTGAGCTGGTCTTTATCTCCAAAATGCCCTTCCGCCCTCGCTCGTCAGTGACCTCTCCGTCAAGCGTGGCAAATATAAAGGGCCGTTCTTTCTGGTACAGAATGTCGTAGGGGTAGTAGTCCACTGTGCGTCCCGGGTGTATGGCCGTGTACAGGCCACGCAGTGCCGGTTCCATCCGCACGCCGCGGCTCACCGCCGCGCTGCCGCTCAGATCCTTGGCTTTCTCCGCGCCCACCTTCAGCCGCCACAGTTCCAGTTTCGACATCCACGGGGACATCCCCACCACTGCTGCGGCTTCGCTGGCGCCTATGCCCTGCATCCTCCCGGCCAGCCAGTCCTCCCGGTTCTCAAAGTGCAGCCGTTCCATTTTCTCTGTCTCCTTCCTGCAAACAAAAAGAGCGCCGCCAAGCGGCTCGGTTTCCCGAACCACTCGACGACGCTCCGCCCTTCCCGCCAACTGACTTAGGCGGGGTACACTATTTGGTTTTCAGCTCGTCCCGCTTCACCGCGACGACCTTTATCCGATCCTTGAGGGGGATGATCTCTATCCGCTGCCCCTTCGCCAGCGCCATGTTGATGGCGGATACCTGCTCCGCCGTAAGATTTATTCCCGCCATATTCTCTCCATTTCCCTTACCTGAAAAGCCCCAGGGATTTACAACTTGTCCACACGCCCACCAGGGCGGCTATCGCGAGAAGCAGCAGCCACAACGAGCCGCCGTTCTCCACCTCTCCGATAATGCCCCACGCCAGAAAAACGCTCACGCCCAGCAGTATCTTCCATCCCCGGTCGCGCCGGCGCTCATTCCGCGTTCTGCTCATCGTCGCTCACTTCCTCCATGTGGTCCTCGCCGCACACCGGGCAACTTCTCTCCCGGCGTATCTCTATGCCGTTCTCCCCGTCCAGGTTCTCTTTCCTCTCCCGGATCACCGGCGCGTCGAACCTCACGCCGCATATCCTGCACCGCCAGCTCATAGCGTGATGGCCGACCGCAGGTCGTCTATGGGGATGTGCAGCGTCCGACAGGCTTTCTGCAGCTCCCGCACCGTGAAGTCCAGCGGGTTCTTCTTCCGACGCAGCAGCGTTGCAGTGGTTATACCCATCGCAGCGGCCACGTCCTGCTTCTGCACGCCCTCTGTCTCCATCGCACCGTACAGCAGCGCCACGATCTTCTGCTCCGTGGGGTTCACCCCCAAGGGCTTCACTCTCGGCATTTTCTTCCTTCTCCCTTCATCAGTTCATCCAGCGTACAGCGGTACAGCGCAGACAGCTTGTGCAGAACTGCCACCGAAGGATCAGCCTTGCCTGTCTCATAAAGGCTCACCGCCGAAACGCTTATCCCCAGCAAATCTGCCACCGTTTTCTGCGAATATCCGGCTTTCTTTCTTTGCTCCTTATAACTCAATCTCTCATCTCCCATCAAAAATAATTGAGAAATACTTGACTTTTCCTGAAATTCGCCTTATTATGTGGTTGTCTATTCATATAACTTAGCAAATTCCGCTTGATAATAGTGGTTTTTCTCTCCATGTTTGCTTGATTTATTTTGTGTAGCTTTATATTAACTCAATATTTACTCAATTTCAAGAGCAATCTGCTTCATTTTTCAATGTTTGTAGCAATGCACAATTTCGGAGGTATACTTTTGTGAATGGTGAACTGTTCGTTTACAAGATTTGGCAATTATGCAAAGCCAAGGGGCTGACAAAAGCCGAGTTCTATGAAGCTGCCGGCATCACTCCGTCGGCAATGGCTCTCTACAAAAAAGGAAAGACCAAACCATCAATGGACACTCTTCGCGCTATTGCGCGCATTCTGGAGATTGACGTCTCCTATTTGCTGACCGAACTTTACGGCGATGAAAAAGAAAAAGAGCCCGCTTCCCAGTTGGAAAGCGAACTCGATTCCGCCCTTGTTAAGTTGCTGTGTTCCCTTACGCCGACTGAACTGGCGCAGGTGCAGGGCTTTGCCGCAGCGCTGATAGCAGCTCGTAAAGCCTGACCTTTTCCTCCATCGTCAGTGTGGAGACCAATTCCCTTGCTTCCTGTTCGTTCATTTTCTGTGCCCCCTCGTATGTCGTTTTGCGTCGTTTGCTTGGTTCAATCGTACTCTATGCGTGCCCCGGTGTCTACGCTCATTTTGGGGAATCGCTCCCCAATTTGGGTAATTGGCCCACTGGTGCCTATCCTAATCTGGGGAAATGCTACCCAAATCAGGATAATTACGGATGAAATAAGATCCGCAGCGGATGAAATACCATCCGTTACCGATAGAAAGGGGAAAATCATGTCAGAAATTCAGGAAATCGCGCAGCATATTCAGGACTTCCCTGCCCTTGTCCGTAAAGCCAGAATGGACAAGGGCATCACCAACGAGGAACTGACCGAACTATCCGGCATCAGCTATTCCGCCGTCTGCAAAATGCAGTCCGGCGAGCGTGATCCAAAGCTGTACGATGCCGTAGCTGTGATGAAAGCCGTCGGTATCTCCGCCGACCAGGTGTTCGACATCCAGCCTCCCGCGTCCGCCCCCTCCGCAATGCAGGAACGCATCCACGAGCTGGAACTGGATAACGCCGTCAGCTCCGGCGACGTGGTGCGCCTGAAGCAGGTCAACGGCCTTTGTACCCAGCGCTTGGATGCCGTTATCCGCCAGCGCGATTATTACAAACGCTGGTCTGTGTTTTCCTCAATTTTTGCCGCGGTCCTCTCTCTGTTCTTAATTGTTTACCTTCTTTTCGACTTCCGCAATCCCCACGCTGGCTTTATCCTCCAGGATAGACCTACGGTTTTTGCGTGCGTTGTTATCCTAATTGTGTCTGTTTCTATCGGCGTGTGCAGCATTGTCGGATACCGTGCGCTGCGCGATACTGCAAAAGAGACCGTACCTCGAAAATAGAACAACCGTTCTATCGTGTTCTACATTATATATCACAAGTTTCTTGGTTTCAATGCACATATATCACAAGTTTCTTGAGATTTTTTGTTAAAAAAAGAAAAAGCCGCCCGATCGGACGGCTTTTCCATATAAGCTCTATTCCCGCCAACACCATCACGAGTCTTAAAGAAAGGAGCCTACAACAGTAGGGTAACACGAAAATATCAAAATGTCAACGAAATGCAAGTCCTGTAAGCGCGAAGTCCCCGACAATGCCACGTTCTGCCCCTGGTGCGGCCAGAAGCAGGTGCGAGAGCGCAAAAAGGACGGCGTTATCAAAGTGCCGGAGCCGAAGCAGCTTCCCTCCGGGAACTGGCGTATTTATCTCGCCGCAGAAAAGCAATCTGTCACTGAAGCTACAAAAGACCGCTGCATCGCAAAAGCAAAGGCACTCCGCGCGGGGTTCATGGAGCAGCAGAAAAAACTGCCCTCTTTAACATGGACTAAGGCCATAGATAACTATATTAGCGACCGTTCCGAATCCTTGTCTCCAGAGACCATTCGGGGCTACCGCATTATCCAGCGAAATCGCTTCCAAAATGTCATGCGAAAGCCTATGAGCGCCCCGGTTAACTGGCAGGCAGAGATCAATGAAGCACTTGCCAAATGGGCAGATAAGACCGTCAAAAATTCATGGGGGCTTATGACCGCCATTATGCAGGCAAACGGGCTCGCAGCCCCTCATGTACTCTTCCCGGTAAAAACAAAACGCGAGCGTAACTTTCTGGATCCACAGCAGATTTTAATATTCTGCGAAGCCGCCAAAGGTGATACCTGTGAGATACCCATCTTGCTCGGTCTGCATAGCCTCCGTATGTCAGAGATAAAGGCTCTGCGTTTCCCGGATAGTTTTGATCTCAAGGAAGAATACATCATCGTGTCCGGTGCTGTCGTGCGCGATGAGCACAATAAGTCAGTGTTCAAGACGCAAAACAAAACCAGTTCCTCTGAGCGCACGGTGTCCATTATGATACCCCGCTTAAAAGAACTGCTTGAAACTCACGTTGGCGAAGGCCGGGCTGTACCGCAAACCCCCAGCACTATCAATAAGCACATACACGCTATTGCAAGGAAAGCGGGCTTGCCCGACGTCACAGAACACTGCTTACGCCATTCGTTCGCGTCTCTTGGCTATCACCTTAACCTATCAGAGCTCGAAGTCGTAAGCATGGGCGGTTGGTCTGACGGAACCGTTGTTCATAGGATTTATATGCACCTGGCCCAACGAGATAGAACGAAGGCGAAAAACAAGATGGCAAAGTTTTACCGCACCGCCGAAAAGCTGGCTGCATCACAGCGTGGCAAAGAGGAAAACGAATGACATTTTCGGCACGAAAATCGACACGCCAATCGAAAACCGCGTTTTCATGCGGTTTTTACGCCGCATTTCAGGGGTTCAAGTCCCCCCACTCCGACCAATCAATAGGAAAACCCGCAACCCTTGTGGTTGCGGGTTTTCCTTGTATTCATGCGGGTTTGCTGGTTTTTTGCATCAAAAATAAACGTTCGATGCGGCAGATATTTTTAGCTTGTGCAAAATAAAAATGCGATAATTTTCGACACGAAAATCGACACGAAAAACCGGCCCATTTGGGGCCGGCTTTTTTACTCCTCACACCACCACACCGTTTCCCTTCTGGCTCCCGCCACGGCGGCCTCCTCATGGGTCATCAGTATGTCAACGTGTTTGCCTATTACGCCCACGTCCAGGGCGATGTATGTCTTGTCTCCGATGATGACTGTGCTGCCGGTCGGTATCACGTCCGGGTCGGTTGCCACGCAGGAGCCGGGATATACCCACTGGCCGCTGGCGGTCAACACACGGCCGAACTCGTCCTGGTTCATGTGTGCGTACTTCTCAACGCAGTCGGCGCAGTAGCCGGTGACGATGCAGTCCTCCAGCACGTTGCTTTTGGCCTTGACGGCTTCCAGTATGCGTTCCGACTCATCGGGATCCTCTTCTACGATTGTATCATGGCTGTCAACTTCTTCGCCCCACTCCACCCGCAGGACGGTATGCGGCGTGTCCGCGCTGGCTCTCCACGGGGCGATCAGCGCGAAGATCAACAGTGCCAGCAGCATGAACTCCAACAGGAAGTGCGTCTGCTCCCGACGCACAACGCGCCGGTACTCTGCCCGCATAGCCACGAAGGGTCCGGGGCATAATCCGAACTCGCCGGCGCGGGCGATGTTCTCACTCATTGTTTTATAGACTATCTGTTCCCTTTTGGTCATTGATTATATCGCTCCTCACGAATAGTACAGGTTTACCCGGCGGTCAGCGCAATGCTTGAATATTGCTTTCCAGTGCTCAAACATATTGTAGGGTTTCATTACGTGGTAATTGTGCCCCATCATATCGGACTTCAAATCCTTCATGGCGTTGTATATCTTGCGACACTCCTGCGGAGTGAATTTGTCTCCACAGTCTGAATGAAAAATCAGGATGTCCAGGTCGTCGTTGCAGTGCGCGTTCCAGTATTCTGCTTCTGCATCAGAGAAGGGCGCACCGCGGAGCATATTTCTCTTAAAAATGTTGTGGCACTGCTGGCCGTAGGCAACCTTTATCAGTTCAAGGATAAACGTGCCGTATGTAAGATACCCACAGTCAAAACCAGTCTCATCGGTCAGCCCTTTCGCACGAGCGCAAAGTCCCATTATTCTTCGCCCTCCTTCTCCTTCTCCTCATACAGCGGGCACCCGCAGTTCACAAAGTCGGCGCAATAGGGGCTGTCTCCGTTGAAGCACGCCCACGTCCATTCCTCGTGCCATTTGCAGCCGACACAGCACTTGTTTTTCACGCTCTCACCTTCTTGCTCAGTCTGTTCCAGCTTGCCGTAGCAGCGCTCTGGCTCCACCCTGACAAGGTGAACCCACAGCTTGCGCAGCGAACGTAATACCGCTCCGGTACATGGATGCCGATCTTGCGCTCTCCGCTGTCCCTGCCGCAGTGGGGGCATACCTCCAGTTTCCCGCTGGGCTTTCTGTTGTACTGGTTCACTGCTTTCCTCCTCACATAGTCGCGATTCTTGTCCCCAGTGTTTTTGATGCCGGGGAATTGATATACTCGTCGAAAGTCATTCCGTCCTCAAACACCGGCTCCGTCCAGTCTCTGCCGCAAACATAGCACTTGTGGTAGATCTCCGTACCGTGGTCTTGAATAAGCCTCAGATTATGCTTCAGGCAACACGCCTGTGGAGTATGCCTTTCAATCTTTGCGTTTGCTTTGATTATGCCCTCCGCAACGCTCTGCCAAAGACGCACCATACGGTCGTCCTCTGTGCGGTGCCAAATAAACGCTCCGTTTCCGCCGGAGCCTCCTGAGCCGGGCGTAGATACACCAGATCCAGGCTCGCAGCCGGCACCACCATTAGCGATGTATACCGGGCCAAATCCACCTGCTCCGCCTGTTCCGCTGTTCTTTATCATCCCAAATACTCCCTCCACTTCTTATCCAGCCCCTTCGCCCGCAGCGTTCTGCCGTTCATGGTGTACTGGCGCGTCCGAAGCATAAAGCTTTCCTCGTGGCAACGGTCGCAGTAGCCGTGTATGGCTATGTCCGCCATGTGGTTCCTCTGCTGCTCATGGGTCAGGTACACCACGTACTCCGCCTCCATCTCCTTGATGCACTTGGGGCACAGCTTGGCGGTGCGGACTGTCCAGATGGCCTTATCCATGTGCGCTCTCTTTGTTGTGCATCCAGTGTTCCATGCTGACGACCGCGCGGAGCACATCTTCGGGGATATTACGAGCACTACTATCTGTGGCGACAATGTTCTTCCCGATGTACCGTGCGTAATCGTACTCCAGCCGTGCGCCCCTACTTGCCGCCCATCCGCTCTGAAAAAGCACCACGTCCGCGCTATCCAGCATGGCAAAGCATATACGCATATAGTCCGCTGGCTTCATGCCCTCCGGCAGCTCCGCCGGATTTAGGACGGTGTGACCTTCTTCCTGCAGCATGGCCGCCGTAGCCTTGAACTGTGCCTTATAGTTCGGGTTTCCCGTGATCCTTCCAGCTATGTAGATTTTCATTTCTCCATTTCCTCCTCCAGTTTGTCCAGCGCCTTTCCGATAAGTTTCCAGCGGTCAACGCCGATGTCCCGCGCCTCCAGCAGGCCAAGCCGCACCACGTCAGGGGCCACCTTGCCGCCGGTAGCGTCTGACACTCTCTGTGCCCAGCCAAGCTTCGTTCTTTGCTGGTAGGCTTGCAGTCGTATAAAAACCTCCCGCTTGATCTCCGCCATCGCGCCCTTTGGCTTAAACGGCGTGGCGGGTTCGGTCGGCTGCGGTGCTGGGTCTGGCTGGGCTTCGCTGTCATCGCGCTGTTCGCTTTCCTCCTGTACCTGCACAAACGCGCCAATGGGGAGAATATCGTCCTTGTTGAGTATTTTTACCGCTGGTACGCCCTTCGGTACGACCGTATAGATGGTGTCCTCATTCTCCTCGCCAAGCGCAGGGAACTCCTCAACGGCGTAGGACGTGACATCCTCCGGCAGCACCAGCACGCCACGCACCAGCCCCTCTATGATATGGTTGGTTACGCCCTGCGCTATCTGCATACCGCCCTTCACGCGGACGATCAGCACCTTTCGTTCCGTCATTTCTGTTTCTCCTTTCGCAGTTCATTTACAGCGCATACAAGCTCATTGATCTTGAGCTTTTCGGGAGTGTCCATCCAGGTTTCGGGCAGGAGCTCGATCTCTTTCACCTTTTGTGTTTCTTGTACTTCGCTTGCGTTCTCCCACCGTCCGATGCGCTTATAGCCCTTGAAGCTGTTTTCCGCCTCGTACTTGGTGATGCAGTCCTCCTCACCGTCCGTAAAATGTACCGTCGGCTCATAGAACCCACGCTCCCGGCATTTCTCACACCGGCAGATGCTCTTGATGTACCCCACCCGGCCATCCACGGTCTCCACAAAGTCTCCCTCGTGCAGGCATCCCGGCATCATCAACAGTTTCGTGGAGCTCAGCTTGTCGAGATCATCCTTTTCCGCATATCCGCAATCCCTGAGCATCCCCCTGATAAGTGCAAAGTCGTACTTGCCAATGCGAGTAAAATTCTGCGGCAGATCCTCTATATTGCCACTCCAGCCCGTCTGCGTCCCATCGTCCCACTTGAAAATGAAGCTGTGAAGCCGCCCTGGCCTCTGGTAAGAAAACACATATCCGGTAAGCGTTTTAGATGATGTGCCATCGGCATGTTCCAACCTCACATAATCTCCAGCATGAAAAGTGTATATCATTTCTGCTCGACCTCCTTCAGCGCTTTCTCCGCCTCCTCGCGGGTGAGGAATACGGTCTTACCGATTTCTCCGGCGTTTATACCTGACAGCGATTGCCAAACAAACCCTTCTACAATGTCCCACTCGATAAACAAGCCGAACAATTCCACGCGGATGGCTCTAACTTTATACACACTGATCGTTTTTCGACCCGTTACTTCGTAAAGCCTATCGCCCACCTTGCACGGCAGCACCACCAGCCAACCGTCTTTGTCGGCCTCCATCAGCGCGACAATGCGCTTAAATGTCACGCCCTTACTGATTGCCTCATCCTCAAACGTCTTGTAATTGGCACACATCGCCGGTTCAAGCCCCGTGTCCTCATATTCCACCAGCCGGTCTAACAAACGATTGCGGCAATACAGTGCAGTGCAGTCAGCCATCGGCTTACCATGCTTACCCGTCCAATCCGCTTTGCACTTCTGGCAGTCCATCATTGCCTGTCCATCGGTGTCGCGCTTCGTCAGTCGTTCATTCATTTCTGCTCCTCCACATAGCACCAGCTCTGCGGCGGGCGCTTAATATGACCGCCATTTTCGCATGATGCGCACCCAAATTCATCACACACTTTGTCTATGCAGTTTTCAAACGGGCGCGAAAACTCGCTCAGCTCCTTCAGCGGGTCGTAGATTTTCAGGTTGGAGATGTGCCAGCCGTAGCCAGCCTTCGCTTGCAGATACTCGTGCATATCTTTGAGAGCAAGGCACGACTGCCGCGCAACATCGTTTGTTGTCGGCTGACCCTCACCTTTTACATAGTAGCTGCCGCCGGGTGAGCGCGTTTCCAGCTCATAAATGCGGTCGCAGATAAACTCGCCAATGATCGTTCCGCCAACCTCCATCTGTACCCATTTATCATTGATGATATGGGGAACAGTTCCTTTTGTCCGGTAAATGTAGCACTTAAACGGTGTTTCCAGCTTCGGACGGGTCTTTCGCACCTCAATGGTCTTTTCGCCCCTGGCAATCTTCTCGCACCACTTCGGGCGAATGCTTATCATCACGGCCTTGCTCATTTCTCCACCTCCGTAATCAGCCAGCCATCGTACACCTCGCCGTTATCCCAGGCGGCTACGGCATCTTCCCTGCGCGGATGCCCAAAGGTATGCCTGCCGCACTCCTTGCACACGGCAAACCATAGTTCATGGTCTCCATGCGGCGTATCATAGTCTTTTGTGTACACCGTCGGCGTGTGCTGGCATTTGCCCACCGGCTGAATATCAAAGTTCAGCACCCGCGTGACTGGGTTTCCTGCGCCTGCCTTGATTGGCTGCGCTTTTGCTTCAAAAATCATGTCCAGTCCTCCATCATCCTTGCCATCCTCATATCCAGCGGTTCCCCGCGGAACTTTATCTCCGGCGCAAAGGCCATCATGCGCTTTGGCCTGTTGCTCACGCGCATCTTGTAGCGCTTTTCAAATTCTCTCGCATACCATTTCCAGAAGATATACCCGTAAGGATTTCCTTCGTTGTGGCTCTGCAGCGCAAGCAAATGGCACATTCTCCGGTTCCATATAACGGCGACATCGCCATCTCGCGGTGCAGGAATATACGCCGCCGGTTCCCAGCCGTATAACCGCTTGGTGTGCAAGTGCCACGCCTCAGTAAAAATCAGGCGGCTCATACCGCCCATGCCGGTCGTGTAATACTCTCTCAGGTTCTCAGTAAGCCTACGGTTTATTGATGACATATCATCTCACCTCCAAGCGCTCGCGCCTGAAGCAACTTCCACCAGATCTGTTCCTCAAGGCGGTATGTCACCTTCGGCTTGAACTCCATAAATGTCGGCCGGGGTTCTGCCACGCCTATATCGCGCACATCTGCAAGGCCATCAAGGAACTTGTGTACGGTCTGCATGAAGAACGCCGCCGCGATCTGCTGCCCCTCGGTAAAGCTCCCCGGCTTCGCGCCCAGGACGAACCTGCACCAGTTATAAACCTCGTCAACGCCGTACTGCTTCGCCCTCAGATTGAGGGCTTTCAGTGCCTTTTGAACTTCATTGAAAAGCGCACTCTTCTCCGCATATCCAGTGCTCATCTCAATACCTCACTCCGATGTAGTCCAGCACCCGCGCATAACCGAGGCCGTCTTTCGTGGGCTTCCACAGTCCGTCCGTATCAAACGCCCCGCCGCCGATGCAGAACTCGTAGTGCTTCGGGTGCGTCAGTTTCATGCGTTCAAAGCGGTTGATGCCCTTTTCGAGGTGCGCCCCGAACGCGCAGAACATACAGCCCGTGCGTTGGCAGCCCGTGCAGTGCAGCGGGCAGTCCACCAGCGTCGCATCGTAGTCGTTCTCGCCGTCGCTGGCCACGATGTCTCCGTACACGCTGGCGTAGGGAAGCTGGCGGTCTATGATGAAGCGCAGCACATCCTGCTCCATCCAGAAACTCATGGGCTTAGATAAGGGACGCCTTCCCTCAAAAGCGTTGCAGCCCGTTTCGCGCCATTTTTGCATCCGCAAAAGACTTTCCTCCGCCATTGTTGCCGTCGTGGGCTTGACATCCGCTCGGTGCTCATAGCTCTTTGATGGAGACTTTTTCATAATTCCACAACACTTGTCTGATATGAGGAATGGAGCCGAAAGCAAATACTCCCACTTTTCACAGTTGTACATACTCTTTTCCCCATCGGCGCGTAAGACTTCCCCACGCAATAGCTTCATACTTCGGCTATCTGGTGAACGCCGCGCGGTTTCTATCCGGTGCGCTACGTCTTTACCGATAATGCTGTACCCGTACTTCGTCACCACCTGCCGGATGTTCATCTTCGGGCGCAGGCGGTGGAGGTTGACAGTCACGCGGGGAAACTCCTTCCGCAGCCAGTCGGCGTACTCATTGACGAACTTCTGTATCTCCGGGTACTCCAACCCAGTGTTCACAAACACCAAGTTCAGCTCCCACGGCGGTGTCCTGAAGCTCGACAGGTACCGCGCCGCCAGATACGCCAGCACCGTGCTGTCCTTGCCGCCGGAGAAGCTGACGTAGCACTGTCCGCCCCATGCGGTGTACCATTCGTCCAGCTTTTCGTAGGTCAGTATCTCCTTGTCCTGCACGTCCAGCGCCATCAGTTTCTTCGCCGCTTCATTCGTCAGCGGCTGGTTTATCCGTCCCATGTATCTCGTTCCCACTCCCATCACAGGCAAAACTGTAGATAGTCCTGCAAAGTCTTTTTCGCACGGTTCACGCTCCGGCTGACCGTGCTCTTATTTACGTCGTGCACCGCTGCGATCTCCGTCACGCTCATGCCGCCATCGTACATCTCGCTCAAATACATCCACTGATCGTCTGTCAATTTCAGCGCCGCTTTTGGGAAGTGCCGACGCAGCCGAAGCAGGGCGCCGAGGTTCGCGTCCCTGTCCAGCAGCATTTCATCCACCCTGCCGCCCAGCACTTCGTCCAGCAGGACGTCCGTCGCCACATCTCCCATCCTCCGCATAGTCACTGAAATCACCTTCCCTTATACTTCGTCACCCCAGCAGTCCCAGCCATCCACCTGTTGTCTGGCAAACAACTCGATGCGGGGTATATCTCCCATCAGTTCCACGATCCGGTCTCTCACCTCATCCGGCTTCCTGCTGTGCTCCCGCACGTGGCTCAGCACAACACTGTGTACGCCCTTACTCACACGCTTCGGCTTGCCCCTTGTCGCCAGCAGGCACAGCTCCGCGTTGGCCCGGGTCCAGAAACCCAGACCCCAAAACAGCCCGTCTGACTTCCTGTTCTGCTTTACCCATGTAAACGCGCAGGTCTTGTAGGTAAAGCCCCACTTACGGATCAGCTCCAAGCCTTCCTCCAAACACGGCATAGTCACCCACAGAAACAGTACGCAGTCCTCCGCCGCTATGCCCTGCACCGGCAGCGCCTGTATGTCCTCTTTCTTCATGCAGGCATAGTGGCTTTGCGCTGACTTTTTCTCTGTACCTTTGGGGCTGTACGTTTTGAACGTCCACGGAGGATCCGCGTAGATCACGCCGTACTTCTTATCAGTCCCGAAAATGTCTACCACCATATCCAAAACACTCCCTCGATCTAACTTGCCGGCCACTTGCTCCCGGCCCTTTGGCAACCGGTAGTCTAATCGCCGTGTCAAGGGAAGCATAAAAACTTTTTCACCCCCATATAACATCCGTGTCAACACCATGCCGCCACCATCGCACCACCGCCGCACAAAGGCCGTACCTTCCCCTCACATATATGGCGCTTGCGCCCGCCGAAATTTTTATTTTTCGACCTCGGCCTTTTGACCGTTTCGTTTTTTCGACCCGGTTTCAAAACCACCCCCCTACCCATAACTTGCCGGTAACTTGCGTGAGAAGCGCGGATTGGTGTGCCGGAGTGGGGAACATGGAGGCGGGGGGGAGAGTTGCGTAGCATGGAGAAAAGGCTTTGCCCTTCCGGTTTGTAAACCTCCCCCGGGTTGCCGTCCTGGGGGTGGTCATGTGGTGCCGGTGGTGTCCAGCTGGTGCCGGGGCCGTCCATTTCCGCCGGATTTTGCAGGAAAAACGCCCGCCGCCGGAGTGCATTCCTTTCCATATTGTCCTAATATGTAAAGGAAAGTCACATTTTTTGCAAGTTCTCATTCATTTCGTCCGCTTTCGGCCTCTGATTTGACGATTTTCGCCGGTTTTGGCTGTTTTGTCGGTGACGGCTGCCGCCTGCCGGATGGTCAGGGCATGGAGCCAGGGCGCCCGCCGCCGCTGCCGGTCGCCGTCTGTCCGCTGTTCAGCCCGGAACATAGGCCGCCGGGCGACTCTCCTTCCCTCCCCTCGCCGCCGCGCTTTTCTTCCGGTCAGTGTCTCCCGCTGGTGGTCTCCGTTTTGCTCCGGTGTTCTCCTTCTTCGGGTGTCCCGCTGGGGTCTTTGGTGCTCGTTTCTGCTCCGCTGGGTATGGTTGTATACGGGGGTATATTCTTCTTTATTCAACCGCGCCCGGAATAAACGCGCGCGCACGCGTAAGGGCTGGCGGCGGTCTTTCCCGCTTCTTTGCCCTCTGCGGGGCTGCTGACGGCGTTTTTCTTCGGGGGTCGGTGTCGGGTCATTCCCTCAACACTCGGAAAGCGTGGCGGGGCGTTTCTGTCCGTTTTCTATATTTCCGGGGGCAAAGTCAAAAATCTACACGGGCATAAAATTAGCACCGCTGGGGCGGTTTTGGTTCCGTCCTGGCGGTGCTGGTTTTGGCTTCTTCGGTTGTCTGTTCTGGGTCAGGTGGTGACGATCTCGGCGGGGCTGGGCGCGTCCGTGGTTAGTCCTCTATGATCTCGCAGCAGATGCCGCCGGCCAGGCTCTGGCATACGATGCCCGCGCCGTATCGCCTTAAAAAGTCGTTCAGCTCGTCCCGGTCAAGGTGCCTTTCCCCTTGGTCGTCCTCGGTGTACCAGTGTTCCACGGCGGCGAAAACGTGGATTTCTTCCGGGTAGTATAGGCCGATATACTCGGCCAGCCCTTCCAGGTCGCGGAACTCCAAAAAGCGCCCCGCCTCCTGCTTCTGCTCCGTCCTGCTCATGCTTCCGTCTCCTCTCCCTGCTGCGCGTGGTAGCGGTCCCGCATGGCGTACAGGCGGCGGGAAATGGTGGACCGGTCAACCATCAGCGCGGCGGCTATCTCCGCCGTAGTGTACCCGCGGGCGGTCATGGTCAGCGCTACGCGGTCCACCTGATCCCGGGCGACGCTCTCCACGCTCTCCCGCAGGATCGCGGCGGCCTCCGGGCTGGGTGCTATCGCGTCGCAGTCCGTCCCGGCCTCGGTGTCGATCTGCCAGCGCTCGGCGCCGTCGTCGTCAATGGTGGCGGATATGGCGCGGGCGTGTCTCTGCTCGGCCCTGCTTATGCTGTGCGCGGCCTGGGCTGCTGCCCGGTACAGGATCACCGCCAGCGGCGCGGGCGCGTCCTGGGCCTCGTTACGATCCAGCGCGGTGCCCATCCGAGTCCAGGCGTCGGCGGCTACGGTCTGCGCGTCGTCCTCGGTCTCGATCCACGCGGCGCCGGTCTGGTTGCGGGCCTCTGCCTTCCGGCGCACGGTCCAGGCCATCGCCACAAGCGCCTTATACTGTTGTTCCCCGCTCATGCTCTCCCACTCGGCGCGGGCGGTCTTGGTGTTCTCGTTCATTGTCTGTTGCCCTCCTTGTAAATAGTAGTTATGGGGCGGGGCTGATACGCTCAACCCCTCCGGAAGCGTCAGGCGGTCCGCCTGATATAGTCCCGCGGATTCGCGGCCACCTTTGCAACGGCCTTTGCAACTGCGCTTTTGCGGTAACGCCTGTCGGTGTCGCTGCCCCATCGGTGAGTCTCGTAGTGGTTATTGATGTCCTCGATGTCGTCAAAATTGATGCCGTTCCGGTTCATGCACTCCCGGGCCATCGCGGGGCACCACTCGCCAGACTTCTCCAGGGCTTCGCGCTCCTGCTGGTTGATCGTCAAAATGGGCATTTTCGGCGCGGTCTCGATTTCAACAATCGGCTTTCCCTTCCGCTTGGCTTCCTCCACGTCGGCGGCGGTGGCCTCGGAGACCTTGCACCACTCATATTTTGCGGAATAGTGCGCCTCCACGGCCTCGGCGCTCTCGGCGTGTGCGATGTTGGCGCAGTAAACGCTTTCGCTGTACTGGAAACTTACGTTGAAATACTTTTTCATGTCGTGTGTCCTTTCCGGCCTGTCGGCCTCAAAAAGTGTTGTTCTGCGGTAACTTTGTAATTATCATTATACGCGCATATCTTATCATTGTAAATCGGCAAATTAACCAAAGAATTACCGACGCTATTGTAAGACTTGACAAAATTAACAAAATCGTTTACACTGTGCACAAATTGGCCGCCTGCCGGTAGACTATAAGCAGGCCGCCCGGAAAGAGGTGATACAGAATGCAGGTTTCAAAACTGCTGCGGCACGTTCTTCTTGAGCAAGGACTTTCTGCAAGAGAACTTGCACGCCGTCTAAACACAAGCGGGCCGAATATCGCCCAGAAGCTGGGCCGCGATAATTGGAGCGTGTCCGATCTGGCCGCCATTGCCGCCGCCCTGGGCTGCGGCTTCTCGGTGTCCTTCCACCTGCCGGACGGCCAGACGATGACCGCGGAACAGCCCGCCCCGGCGGAACAGTCGGAGCAGACCGCCCCCACCACCTGAACAGCAGCCCCGAAAAAATGCGGGGCAAAACACGAACAGCGCCCCCGGAGATTTTCCGGGAGCGCTTTTTTTATGCCCGAAACCGGGCGGAAAGGAGAACAAAATGCAGCTTTTGCAATTTGAGGACATCCACACCGGCGGCGACTATATTGCCGTTGCCACCTCCGGCGACCTGTTCCGCGCCAGCTACAGCGAGGAACATAAAAATATGTTCTTCGCCATCCCGTCAACGTACCGGATCGCCGGGTATCGCCCCGCCGGTCTGGTCGAGGGCGACCGCGTGCGCGTCCACCTGTACGACACCAGCGGGCGCGAGATCGTAACGCGCCATTTCGGCGACGTGTTCACCGTCCGCCGGGAATCCGGGCGGCTGGGCATCGACTGGAATACAGAGCACAGCCCATACACCAGCCACGGCGAGGTGTTCACCCCGTTTTACACCTTTGCCCAGTCCGTAATTTTTGAGCAGCTCGGCACCGGTTATAAATTCTACTGGGACAACATCACAGACAATATCAAGCGAAAGGAGCGCTAAAAATGACCGTCTTTTCCTACATCGTCACCGCCACCGGCGCCGCCACCCTGGCGGCGCTTTTTGTTCGCCTGCTGGACCGGATCGACCAGCCCCGCAAACGCTGAACAGCCGCCGCGCCGCCTCTGGGGAGTTGGGCGCACCAGCTCCACCCCATCGAGAAAAGTAAATTTATTCCCTTGACACGGGGAACAGACTACACAACAGGAGGAACACAAAATGAACACCAACAAAACCGAATCCATCCGCTTTTTCTGGAACGGAATCAAGGTAAACGGCGGAAAGCTGATCCGCTGTTACTACTTCACCGACAGCCGCAGCGACAGCGTTACAATTGGCGCCCGCGATTATGACCACCTCCCCCGCGACCTGTTCACCGTCAAGAACGAAACCGACCTTTATACCGACTATTTCGACAGCGACAGCGCCACCCTGACCCCGGCGCACCCCCTCTATAAGTACGCCCGCGCCGCCGCGCTCAAATCTGCCATGCGCGGCGAGCCTGAGTATATCGCCAAACTGGAACAGGACGAGCAGGACGCCCAGCAGCCGGGCCGCTACCACTGGCGCAAGCCGGAGGACATCCGCGCCGAGATCGACCGGCGGCAGGCACAGCTTGACCGCAACGCCGCCGAGCTGGCCACCCTGCCCAAAGGCCACCCCACCGCCGCCGACGTGGAAGCCGTCCACGAGATGAACACCGCCGCCGAGTCGGCGCGGCTGGCGCGTGAACACGCCGAACAGCTGGAACGCCGGGAAAAGGCCATCCGCACCCGCAACGAAAACCGCGCTTTCATCGAACAGACCGCCGCCGCACACCCCATCAAGGACGGCGCCCCGGTCGTCACCGTGGAATGGAGCGAAAACGGCGCTTTTGATGATGGTATGAAATTCTCCGTCGCCGCCGCCGAGATCATTTTCAAGACGCTGGACGAAAAAATTTCCGCCGACCAGGAACGCGGCTATGACAAAACCAGCTTTTCCATCACCTACACCAACGCCGACGGCGAGCAGGACACATATAAAGGCCGCTATGACCTGGGCGACAACGAGGGCGGCCTGATTGCTCACATTCGCAGCTTTGGCGCGTTCCTGCGCGACAAGGGCGATTTTGGCAGCGGCAAGCCCACCGACGAGGACAAGGAGACCGGCGCGGCCATCGTCGCCGTGGCCGACCTGCTGGAACAGTACACCGAGGGCGGGCGCGTGGTCTCCGTCATGCCCGCGCCCTGGCTGGAAGAATACAAGCGCCGCAAGGCTGAACAGGCACAGCAGGAGCAGGAACAGGCCCGCCAGGACTTCGCCGACATTCTGGAATCGGTGCAAATGCTCACGGATGAACAGATCGAACACGTGATTTTCGCCATCAGCCCCGCCGACAAGGAGAAAATCGACGTGGCCCGCTTCTTCCTTCAGGAGCTCAGCCGCCGCGACGAGCAAAACGCGCTTTCCGTGTTCCGTCGCTGGAAGCGCGGCGAGTCTCCGGAACAGCCCGACTAATCCCCACCGGGGCGGCATCTGCCGCCCCACCCACAAACACGAACAACGCGAAAAATGGAGGTAAAAATTATGGAGTCTTGCAGTTTCATACCGGTAAAACGAACAGCCGTAGACGGGCGCATCTGGTGGGTGGTATTGGATGCAAAACGTCGCAAATATAGCACCTTATGTTGTTTTGGCAGATACCGCACAAAGATTGCTTGTCAAGTAGCTATCGACACATATCGCCCCTTGTAAAAATCCGCCTGAACACCACGAACAGCCCTTCAGGGCAGAAAGGAAACAAAATGAACGACCGCACCGCCGCCACCGCCGCCCGCTTCGGCATCTCTGAACAGTGCGCCGCCCTGCAGCGCGACCTGCTGACCCTCCCCGGCGCCGTCAAGGTGGAATTTGATCTCGATGGATTTTATGACCACATGGAGCAGGTGATCCTGCTGGTGAAATTCGACGTCGCGTACAGAAACTATTTCCGCGACCTTCGCGCCCTGCGCCAGGGCGTGATCGACACCGCCGCCCGCCACGGCCTGACCCGCACCCCGGACACCATCGAAAACTACGGCGAACACCTGTATTTCGTCTTTCACCACGACAGCACATGGGAACACCCCGTGACTGAACAGCCCGACTAAACCGAACAGGGGCGGCCCAGCGCCGCCCCGGAAAGGAGCCCACCATGAGGAGAAAACTTTTACACAAGGCAAAACTCGTTATAACTGTCGAGAGTGACCGCAGCTCCGGGATTATCAATACAATTTCTGTTTTTGACAACAGGACAAATAATTATTGGGGAGCCGAACAGATAAAAGAGCGTGGAATATTGCAATTTCTTAACACAGCGGACATGAAAGAAACCCTTAATTGGAATTTGAACGGAGACAGTTCTTTATATCAATTCAAGTGGGGGCAGTCCAGCAGAAAATTCTCTGAAGGTATCGCTTATATTTTCCAGTGATCCGAGAAAACGCCATCATCTGAACAACGAAAGGAGAAATCACCATGTCCACCATCAAGTATCCCATCCCGGAGGCGGCCGCCGCCCGCACCCACTGCGACGCCATCGCTGCCAATGCCGCCGTTTTGAAAGACGTTATCACCGGCGACCCCACCAGCGACACCGCTACCAACGCCATTTCCGCCATCCGCCACAGCCTGGACGAGCTGGAAGCCTACGCCGAACAGCGCCGCCAGGAAAACAGCGAACAGCGCGACGATACCCCCTATAAGCACGTTTATTTCCGCCTGAACTCCGGTTATGTATGGGGCAAGGGAATGGACCAGGACAAGACCGAGAATTTCTATAGCGACATTCTGGGCCTGTTCGCCGCCGAGGGCTGGACCATCAAAGAGCCGTACCGAAACGGCAACGGCGCCACCGTCGCCAACGGGAACAGCTCCCTTTATATCCACCCGCAGGCGGTCAGCGGCTACGTCACCGAGGAATTGATCCCCGCCGTTTCCGCCGCGCTGGAACACGGCTGCACCTTCCAGCACTACGCCACCGACATCTACGAGACCGCCTACAACTGGACGGCGCAGCAGTACCGGGACTATCTGAACAGCAAGCGCGGCGACATCAACGCCGCCCTGCTGGAAGCGTTCAAAACGCCCCGGCGCAACCTCTATAAATTCGACTACAACGCCCTGCCCGTGGTCATCAGCAAATTCCACGTCCAGCGTCTGGACGGCCAGAACGGCCATTGCACCGGCGACATCACCGAGCAGGTGATCCGCGAAATGTTCACCGCTCTTGTGAACACCGGCAAGATCGACCGGGGCGAGACCAAGAACGGCGCCGCCTACCGCACCGCGCCCCGGCGGCGCACCTGACGAAGAAAGGAGTCACCCATGCCCACACGGATCAAGACCCGCACCGCGGCCACGGAGCAGGAGCGCCAGCAGCTTCTCTCCCCCGCTGCCGCCCTCCGCACCGCCGCGCCGTACCTCAACGCCGAGCAGCGCCAGCGCGTCTGTCAGGCGGCGAACAACTGTATTGAACAGCACCGCCGCACCATCCACACCGCCGAGCTGGCCGCGCTCATCGCCCAGCGCGACGCCCTCACCGCCTGAACACCAAACCAAAATCTACAAGGAGGCCACCGCCCATGTTTACCTACGCCACCAAGAAAAACCGTTATGGAGATGAACACATCGCCGTTTCCGCCAACGGCGCCGAGATCGCCACCATCAAGCCCAGCTCCTACTACGGCAACACGGAGTATATTGTCAGCGCCACCATCGGAGGCGACGACCGCGGTGACTACCTGGGCCGCGCCTCCACCATCGCCGGAGCGAAAAAGAAGATCCGCGACTGGTACAGCGAACACAGCGCCGCCGTGACCACCGCCGCAGCGAACAGCCGCGCCGCCGATCTCCGCCGCCTGCCGTCCTTCGACAACAGCGGCTTTTACCCCACGCCCTCCAAACTGGCTGGGAAAATGCTCTCCTGCGTGGACTGGGCAAATGTCTTTTCCATCCTCGAGCCCTCCGCCGGTAAAGGCGACCTTGCCGATGCCGTTACCGCTTTCGTCCGCAGCTACAGGAACAGCCGCCGTATCTCCTTCAACGAGAACAACACCTACATAGACTGCATCGAGCGCGACAGCGACCTTGCCGCCCTCCTGCGCCTGTCTCTTATACACATCTCCGAGCCC
>ERZ1026846.573-NODE-573-length-27984-cov-6.491389_pt1 | contig 27984 bp, 41 predicted proteins | sample MGYA00380153_ERZ1026846 | MGnify/ENA primary metagenome ERZ1026846 (study PRJEB33269, sample SAMEA4719789) | human gut metagenome | biome: human-associated habitat; feature: organic feature; material: feces | place: Cameroon | collected 2013-10 ...
CGCAAGAACCGGTGGCTGACGATGCTCCGTAATTTCCGGTGGCTGACGATGCTCCTTTATATCCGGTGGCTGACGATGCTCCGTAATTTCCGGTGGCTGACGATGCTCCGCAAGAACCGGTGGCTGACGATGCTCCGTAATTTCCGGTGGCTGACGATGCTCCGTAATCATCATCTTTGCTCGCTTCTTTTTTTGTCCTGCTCATTGTGTACTCGATAGCTGCTTTAACAATTCCGGCTATGCTTATCCTTGCGCCAATCTTAATTTTGGTTGATGCAATCTTTGTGCCGTCATCTTTGCGGTCAATGTCTCCGTCCTGCTCTACTTCGTGATACACACTACGATTTGGCGCGTAATGCGAAAAACAATCTAAGGGATATTCGCACGCGTGAAATCCGGTTTCGCAACACTCTGCCTTTTCCGTTTCGTATTCCTTGCCCTCTTCATACAAAAATCCTTTGCAAGTCATATCTTTGTTAAATCCCTTGTAACTCTTAATTGCCATTTGGTTCTCCTTTCTTTATTGAAAATACATTCACTGTTTCGATTATTGTTTCTGTTTCCGGTTCAGACTCTTTCGCCGTGTCTACGATATTCCGGTTACGGTTCGTCGCGGTAACAATTAATAACATCAGTATCAGTGCTATAAACACCACTACGCCGATGTATGTCGCCCACGGTATTGAATGGATGAACCGCTTGAATTTATTCCTCTTTACCATTGCTACCACCTAAAAACTTGTTTACGAAATACAACTGACCTTTCCCCGTTACTTTAGGAGTGATGGTTATTCTCACACTTCCGTCCGGGTTCTGTATGCTTCTTTCCTTAACTTCAAACAAACCCTGCTGTACATATCTCTGAATTGGCATATTATAGGAAGAACCGCTTTTCATAAGATAACCGTTATCCCTAAGCCACGCGAACAACCGCTTCTGACCTATCTGTACGCCGTTCTGACATATTATCTTTGCCAAATCGCCGACAAGGATTGACGTGTTACTTGTCGCTACGGCATCCGCGAAAATGGTTTTCGGTCTGTCGTACTCAATTTTCGCTTTCTGGTGTTCGATTATGCGGTCTCTCTCCGCTATCTTGTTATTCGCCACCATAAGAGCCTTGGCAAGAAGTTCATCATCTGTCATTGTTTCCTGACCTGCTATGTAACCGCCATTCTTTCTGATTGACGGAAGAACTTCATCCATTACCCAACTTTCAAATCTTTCTGCACTCGGCAGTTTAGATTTCATAATAAGGCGGTAAACATCGCCCTCGGTTATAAACAAAACGTCCTGATTTCCGCTATCCGTAGGGATGTTCCATTTCAGAACCCCCTTACAGTGTGTCTGCACCGCCTTATGTGGGATTGCATAACCTAAAGCCTTTGCAACATCACTTCCGGCGAAATAAACAACATCGTTTTTCTTAACTGTTCGGATTTTACCGAACTCTGCGTTGTTAAATATCTGTAAATTCATATACACCTTTCCTTTCTTTGGTAACTTATAAAGTTACCTGCTTTGCAAAAAAAATATCCATAGGATTGTGGATTTCCAATCCGTCAATCATCGCCTGGATTTCATCGCTGCCAAACACACCTTTTTGCATATGCGAATAAAATGTTTTGGTAGTTATTCCTATCATTTTAGCAACATCTGCTTGTGTCTTGCCACGTTCGGCGATAACACCTCGAAGCTTGTTTGTGTCTATCATACTTTCATCTCCTTTCGTCCTTGTAACTTATCAAGTTACTTTCATTATATCCTTTTTTTGTAACTTGTCAAGTTATTTTTTACTTGACTTGTAACTTTTTGGTGATATAATGAAGTTACCAATAGGAAAGGAGGAACACATGATGTCAATCGGAGACAGAATTAAAAAACGCCGTGAACTGTTGAATATGCCACAAGTCGAACTTGCCGGTAAAATTCAAGTATCAAAACAGACATTATATAAGTATGAGAACAATATCATAACGAACATTCCGAGTGATAAGCTTGAAAGCATCGCAAAGGTTCTTGATATTTCGCCGTCATATTTAATGGGTTGGGATGATAATTTTACGGACGACACCGCAGATTTAATTCCTGATTTGCTGTCCGACACGGAACTATTAGAAAATGTTAAGCGATTGAAAGTGCTTAACGAGGAACATCGGAGAACTATTTTCGACAATATAACCTATTGGTACGAGAAAGAGGGGCACTAGATGCCCCACTTTTTTTTGAATGATAATATCATTCGGTATAAAAATTCGAGAAATCTGCCATTTTGGCACTCATTGACCTCATCTATTATTTTTTGTTTACATTCCATACAACAACCCTCCCGAATACCACACGATTACAGTAGCGATAAGCCCATATTAGAACATTTGTTCTTGTTTGTCAACCCACATTGACAAAATATCCTACATAAAGTATCATTAAGTTCTAGTGACGGTGCCGCGCTACCAAACACCGCCACAGTCGGAACTTGAATATCCTCTTTCCGAGGACATTTATCATCATATCACAATTTTGTCGGACATACGCGATAATCTATCGCAATTCTCGACACGATTTTACAAGGAGAGACATATGGATAATAATCAATTCTATCAGCAACCGCAACAATGGCAACAACCGTTCCCACCGCAACCGCAACCGCGACCATACAAGCCAAAGGGTACAGCGGCACTCGTTTTGGGTATCATAGGTATAGTAACATCATTTATATTTGTCGGCGGTATTCTAGGCATTATAGCGATTGTGTTAGGTGCAACCGGTTCAAGCACTAACAAGAGATACGGTTACAAGGGTGGAACTGCTACAGCCGGTCTTATTCTCGGCTCTATTGCAACCGCGTTAATGGTAATCACGATAATAATTGCCGTATCAGGTAGCAATTCTTCATCTTCAAAGACTGACTTATCTAAGGATGATTTTGTTGCTACTTGTTCTAAACTCAACTATAAAGATGTCAAACGCAATCCCGACAAGTACAAGGGGCAGAATTTTTACATTGATGTGCAAATTTTTGACGTATCAACCTCATTCGGTACTACCACATACAAGGTATTTACCAAAGACCCGGAATACGATATTTACGATGGCGATATGTTCTTTGTGACGGATAAGAGAGATAAGTCGGATAAAGACTATGAAAAGCTGTTAGAGGAAGATATAATAAGGATATACGGAACTTTCAATGGACTTGTAGATACGACAAACTTCATTGACGGCTCAAACGGTCAAGAAATAAACATTGATATGTTTTATGTAGACATTTTACAGAAATAAAAATAAGGCGTGTAGTACATATAGTACCGCACGCCTTTTTAACGCCTTTAATCAAGCTGTCTGCCGTTTTTATCGTAGACATGGTAACCGCTTGACTTGTATCTCTTCCAAGCCTTGTAAGCACTGCTCCAAGTGCAATAAGAACCTATTGCATTCTTCTCATCTCTGTAGGACTTTCTCACACGGTAATATCCGTTACCGCTAGTGTAATTCTGGTAGCTTGTCAGTGTCAGTGCTTTCTTTTCAACCGTTCTCGCGTTTCTGCCCTCTTTACGTCCATAGTTGCAATAATGCTCATAGTACAGCGGAAGATTGTCACCAAACGCATCTCTTAAGTCGGCATAATTCTCTTTGTAGGCAATTACATTGAACTCTGCGCTTGCCTGCCTTGCTTCTTTCATACCGTACTGTTTGAAATGCGCCCACGCCTTGTCATAATCACTGCCGAAAGCGGTTTTAAGGTCGGTGTATTTGTCAAGGTAGTATTTCGGATTGAACACCGGCGAATAATCAAGTCCGTTAAGCTTGTATTCTGCCGTATTTATGCCGGTAATGTCCGCGTCAATGTACGGCGTAGGGTCAAGCCATTTATACTTGCTTTCGTCGTGCAAACCGCTTGTAGGGATGCCGTTCGGGTACTCTCTGACTTCAAAATGAAGATGTGCTCCGTAGCTTCCGCCGGTATTACCCATAAAGCCGATACGCTGTCCTTTAATGACGTGTTCGCCCTCATTCACATAAACCTTTTCAAGGTGTGCGTACAAGGTGCATATCTTGTCATTATGCTTAACCATTACATAATTGCCATATCCCATTCCCTCTTTATCTGCCACACCGTTTGTGCCGGAGAGATAAGATATAACCTTGATAACCGTACCGTCTGAATGTGCGGTAACGAAATCAAGCTGTGATTTATATTTTACAAGGTCTATGCCTTGCGCCCACGCATTGCCATTTTTTTTGTTGTCGCAATGTGTCTTGTATGTGCAAGTAATCTGATTTACTGCATCTTCTAATACTCTACTGCTCATAATTTTACCTCCTAAGATAATTTAAGTGTGCCGGTTAAGGCTACACCGCAAGCATCATTGTTGATTACATTTGTCGCATTTGACATTGTTAATTGCACGTTTATGCCGGCTTCTCCGTTTACAGATATTGATTGAGATGTCGGTCGGACATTTGTATCTGCCGTAGAACCATAGCAGTATTTACCGGCTTGTCTGACTTTGATGCCCTCACTTGAAGTAAACGAAAGTGTGGCTTTTGTTGCTCCGATAATAAGTCTTGTCGGGAGAAAGAAACATACTATTTTGCCACTACCGGTTATATATCCACCGGTAGAAAATACAATAGGTACGCTATCGCCTTTTTTCAGATATGCTTTTTCGGTTGATTCAAAGTAAACACGTCCACCGCCGAATACTGCTCCACCGGCTGTCAATTTAGATGTTGCCACACTGCCGTCCCACTTAAGGGCGTATACATAATCTACATCACTGCCCTCTTTGCCGATATACGAACATATTCCGGTCGGTTGTGCGTTAGAACTCATTCCGAATTTATAACCACGGCGGTCTGCTTGTGTCCTTAAATAATCAGCACCGATTGTAAATCCGCCGATTGCTCCGCTTGTTGAGTAAAGATTACCCTCTTTATCAACTCTATACGGACAATCTCCGTAATTAGTATGCGATTTACCGCCGGCTGCGAATATCCATTTGGTGTTTACGGTCGGTCTTTGCATAACGGCTGTTCCGGTCTCGGCATCGCCGGCATAAATCTTGTTTGTTGTTATGCTCCACGAACCGATTGTAGCCGTAATTGCGCTTAAATCATCAACACTTATCTTGTCTGCCGTGATTGTTCCGGTTGTGATTTTTCCGCCGTCAATCGTTGTGGTATTAGGGCTGTAAATATTTTTTTTAATTTCATCGGCAGTTTTTTTTGCCGTGTCAGCTGTTTTGCTTGCGCCTACAACCACACTGTTTGTACTGATAGCATTGATGAAAGCCTGCTGTGAAGTAATCGTCGAGATTACTGCATTGTCAGCGAATATATTTTCTACATCAAGTTCATTTGCAGTTATGCTGTTTGCGACTATCTTATCCGCATTAATTGTGCGGTCAGTGAGTACATAACCGTCTAAGCTGTCAACCGCGGTGCTTGTCAGTTCGCCGAGATTGTTAAGTGCATAAAGCAATCCGCTTTCCGAGCCTTTCAGAAGTATTCTATCCGCAACAAGAGTTCCTGCGGTTATCTTGTTCGCGTTGACCTCTACACTGTCGAGGAAACCGGTTATATGCCCCTCAACTACGGTTGCACGGTCAATTAAACCGACATTTGCAAATAATTTAGCCACATTTGCGGTAGCAATGTTTGTCAGTTCAATATTTGCGTACTTAATATCCGCTTGTTCTGCTGTCATATAGCCTAATTTGGCGGTTGCGGCGGCAAGGTTATCCGTAGTTATTGCCTTTGCACTTAACGTGTCAAATTTGCCCGATAACACGTTAAGGCTCTCAATCGTAGCATACTTAATGTCTGCCTGCTCCGCGGATATTTTTGTCGCTATTACCTGATTAGCGACTACAAGTTCTGCTGTCAGCCTTTGCATTTGTGATGTTATCGGGCCGGTAGGATTGATTGAGTTGTTTGTATCAGACTGTCCGCAACTCTCAATTGAACATTTAAGACCACCGTCACAATCATAAACAATGCTTGTAATCGGAGCGGAATACTCTACGCCGTCAGATGTTACCTTGACAATATCCCCGACTTCAAGTCGCCAATCGCCGAGACATTCAACCGTAAGCGGTCTATAAGTAAAACCGCCTATCTTTTTGTATACGGCATTAAGAACCGTTTGTGTCATAAACGGATTGGATATGTTGATTGCCATAGTACCGCTACCGCTTGTAAGGGTTTTGCTGTCTTTATCCGTAGCAACCTCACATACTATCTTTTCGACCTTAAAAGCCTTGCTTGTGGTAAATTTCAAGCCATTTTCATAGTATTTGGTCGGGCGTATGGTATAATCCGCGTCTTTGTACCACCGGAATTCGAGTTGCCCTTGTGAATTGATGACAGCATTTTTACCCTGCCTTGCCGACAGAAAGCCTAACATTTCGCGCCTTGTATACCCTTTTGGGGCGGTTGCAATGGATATTGTCTTATTGTCCATTGTGCTTTCAACAAACGTGATACCGGCTTGTGTGCATATCTCTTTGACGATATTAATATCTTTAGCCGGATATGTCAGTTTTGACACATACGTCATTTCCATATTGCTGTACATACGGTCATATCCGGTATAAGATGTTTTTCCTTCTTCCGCCGTGGAAGATGTTATCTTGAATATCCCAATTTGGATATATTCTATGTTGCCCTCTGATACCTCTAATCCCTCGAATAAGACCATTTCTCTGTTTTCAAGGTCAACTGTATCTTCATAAATAGAAAAAGTAATGCTTGACGATTGCGCGTTGCCTATCGTTAAGTCACTACTTCCATTCTCCGATGCCGTTACCTTTAAGTCGGTAAGTGGTACTGTATATTCTGTTTCGCCTACACTAAATTTGCCGTAGTACCGTGCATAGTCGGTGGTTGCCGCCGCTATAAAATCCGTGCTTGCAGTTCTCATTGAACTACCTCCCGATTATTAATCAATCATAAACTCCATTGCTTCAATCTCCGATGTCGTGAGCGGTTCCATATCGTCACACTTGACAATATCGTCAAAAGTAACCGTCATAAGGTTGATGTCGGCATCTACATTAAGCAATTCCGCGTATTCCTTTGTCGCTTCTTCTCTGTCCGCGTCACTCTCAAAAATAAACTGTTCGTTTTCCGATAACGGTTCGCCGTTATCATCTTTCTTTGCGTGCGACTTCATAATCTCAACGCGCTGTTCCTGGATATTCTGCAATTCCCCAAGAAGTGCTTTCTTATTCTTCATAAGCGCGTAATTAATCTTTGCCGGAAGTCGCTTTCCGTCAAGTATTCTAAGACCATTCGATACTGATACTACTTCAAATAATTTCATTTTCATTCTCCTATTTCTCTATAATGCTGATTTTGACATCCTTGTAGATTGTCTTGCCGGGCGCATCAATATAAAGCTGTCCGGCTAAATCTCCGGTATATGCCGTAAAACTGTCCGTTTCGCCCGAATTAAGCTGATACGATACTGTCGCATAAGGCGTTTTGATGTTATTTACGGCTGTCCGTATCGTGTTCAGTTCAGACTGCGATAACGGAACAAAAGCCACTTCAAGTTTCTTTTTTATCGCCTTTATCGTGCCGACCATTGTTGCTTCTGCGTTACGCCCGGTGTTTGTGCTCCAAACCTTATTCCAACTCGGTGTTAAACCGGATATTTTTGGCATCTTGATGTTGCCAATCTTAAGCCATTCGCTCATTTCATTCCGCCTTTCGCTCGATTTTTGGGTAAAAAAAGAACACCTACATTTCTGTAAGTGTTCTCTTCTTAAGTTTTTAAGCTTTATTTCTTTTGGATTTCATCCAATTTGTGGGAAATTGACTGTAATAACTCTGTCTGTATTTCAGACTGTTCCTTAATTGCTTTCGTGTATTCGTATACTCGTATAAACAATACAAGCAAAATCAAGAATACCGCCAATGATACTATGTACACCCACCACGGTGTACTAGCTGCGCTCTCCGCAAAATCATATACTGCTGCTAAAATCATTACAACATCCTCCTTGTTTGATTTTGACATATTATACATCAAACAAAGAGGGATGTCAATTAGACCGGAAACGGACTTAACCCTGTGACTGTAGCATATTTTTCTGCGCCTTTCTGAACTACCTTAAATGTTCCCATTTCGTTCGGTTCAAATTCCACACCTACTTGTACGCTACTTGATTGTAATGCGCGTGTCATTCCGTTAAATGCGGCGCTTTCAATGTCTGCTGATATGTCAACACCAACACTTGATTTTATAGCCTCTGTGGTCACGTTTGACGGTGTATAGCTTATGCTTGCACTGTTAATCTGTGGCGTAGCCGTATATGTTGTCTGTTTCGCCCAATCAGACATTATTTTTTTGGTGCTACTCATTTGGTCTTGAATACCATTATTATATCCCTCAATGGTATAAACACCATACTCTTCAAATACCTTTGACGGAGAATGTATTCCAAGTGTTTTCTTGAAAGCATTTTTAAAGGTATTAGCGGCAGAAGTAAATGTATTCTTTACTCCGCTAAGTGTTTCATTGTTTTCAAGTCCTTTTTTGAGACCGGCCCATATGTTCTTACCATAGGTAACAAAACCGTCATAATTGAAAGTTTTACCGAAATAATTACCTATTGTAATCATTGAGGAATGTACAAGTATCGCGGTTTCTTTCAGTTTCTTGCCGATATACGAATTTGCTCCAGGTAATGTATTACCCATATTAGCAAATCTCTCACGCGTAGCATTGATGTTATTGTGCATTGTCTGCATTACGCCGGCTGTTGTAGTCTTCATTCCGGATAAGCTTTTGTTAATGCTTGCTGTCGCATTTGCTGTCGCGTTAGCCTGATCAGTTGCATTATTAACGTATTCATTCGTGTAATAATCTTCATCTGACATAAGCTGTTTATAGGTGGTCTGTAAGTCAGTGTACGCGCCGTTTATCTCTTGATAGTTTTGATTAGCTTCAAGCCAAGCTTCTTCCGCACTGTCTCTCAACTTCTGTATGCGGATTGCTTCATTGTTGGCTTTTTCCCATTCCTCTTGCGAACCACTCATAAGAAGTTCATCAGCACGTTTTTTAGCATCATTGTACTGTTTATTGTACTCTCTAAGTTCTGCCGCTGTATTCAGCCATTTCTTACGCTTGTCTGAATACTCATCTTCCATATCGTTGAGTTTCTTTTGCGTATCATACATATCTTCATATGTTTTAGTAAGTGCTTTTTGGGCGGCTTCGGTTTTGGCTTTCTTCTTAAGCTGTGATATATAGCTTTTAAGGTTTTTCGACAAATCCTCGTAACTTAAGTTTTGGTCATCAAGTATGCTTTGTAACTCCGGTGCCTGCTCTATCATAGCATCGTGATACATCTGCATTTTGGCCTGCTCTTCGTTTGTAAGCTGTTCTTTTCCGGCAAGTTCAAGATAGCCGTCTGCCAAGGTGTCTAATGCTTTAAAGCTGTATTCTGTCTGGCTGTACTCTTCTAATGTTGCCTGAGAGTTTGACATTACAGTATTAACATAACTTGTCGTGTCCTCGACTAACTTCTTGACACTTTCAGATACACGGTCGGCGTGCAAATATTCTATACGTTCCGTGTATTGCTCCATACCTTTTTCAACATCGCTGTTCATCTTAAGCATTACCGCCGCAAAGGCAACCGGAATAAGCATTAACGGACTTTTTAAGCCTTGTAAGATTGCATCTCCTGCTACATATCCAAGGTTTTGTGCGCCGGTTGTCGTTGCTGTTGCAAGTGCCGTATTTGAAAACGCCGCTGTAATGCCTATCTTAAGGTTTTTAGCAAGTGTTGCGCCTAACCCGGTAAACTTCATTACCGCAAAAGCCGTGATAATTGCCGTTTCAAACGGTGCCGACTCAAATGCCCCGAACCAAAGTTCTGCTAACATCTTCCATATGTTGAATTGAAGTTTTAATGCGGACTTTAAAATCTTAGGCCAATTAAGACCGGCAAGGAAATCTCCGATGTTGTTACCGATTTTGTACCAATTTACTTTTTCGATTGCTTCACTAAAGAAGTCAAATATACCTCTTACAAGCTTTGATACATCTTTACCAAGGGTAAGATAATCTCCTATTTTAACATCTTCAATCATTTTTTCAAAAGGTGCGGTAAACTTCGATAATTTGTCCGCCCACTTTTGAGAGTCGTTCTGCATATTCGCAAAGGCTTTATTCCAAACCTTTTCGTATTCTTCCGTAGCCTTAAGGATTTCATCTGTAAGGTCAAGAGTGTTTCCGGCCCCTGCCGTTTTGCCACTGCTTGTATCACTCTGTTCCGTAAGCTTATTGATTTCGTCAAATCCCATAAGCTGATTTTGCCACTTTTTGGCGGATGCGGCCGCATTGTCATAGCTGTCCGCAACATCATCTACAGCATCGCTCTCTTCCTTGTAACCGCTTTGACCGAAACTCTCAAAATCAACCTTAATTCCCATAAGGGATGCAATGTTTACTAACAGTCGCTTAACCGCGATTGTTGCGCCGTTGATGACCGGTAAAACCTTTTGCAACATAGGTATGAACAACTGTCCTAATACCATTCCGGTCTCTTTGAAGTTTGTGGTAAGCTGACGTATCATATTACTTGGCGAATTTATTGTCAATTATGTTATCGTATAGGCTCTTTATCCCATACTTCTTATAGTTTCCTATAAGTTCAGAGTACATTATCACCCACGTTTTACGTTTGGTTTGGTGGTAGCCACTTCCACCTCATACTGTCCTTTATACAGTAGTGTCGGACACTCTTGGGAAGATTATATTTATTCACTTCCTACTCGTTACGATACTCAATAGCCTTTCGCTATCTATTGAGTTATCTCGGTATTAGCATAGCTTAAAGCCTTAGCCTTCACCGATTTTGCCCGATTGCCATAAGATATTTCTATTCTTATGCAACACTTGAAAGATAAGCTAATCTGTAAGCTTTCTTTCGTTTATTAGCTAAATCGCCCCACGATACCTTACTTTGGTCGAGGATTGCAAGAACTCTTAATTGCTGTTTCTCCATTTGCGACATTTCGCTTATGGATTTTTCAATGCCTAAATTGTAAGCATATGTCTGTAATGTGGCATTGGTTATATCAATACCGTACTTATATAACGCCCTTGATTGACCGATTAAGCCACTTTGTAAGTTCGTTGCTACTGTCGAGTAGTCAACATTGAAAAGGGAACTAATATCGCCTGCAAGCATTGTCATTGACTTTGCTATTGCGGTGGTTGTTTCTCCGCTTTGCCCTAATGAGTTAGTTACCGATGCAAGCTGTGACGCATATTGCGTAATCTCTTGTATGTTCAACCCTAAGTTCTTTGCACCGCTTTCAGCAAGAAGTCCTGCATCAATATCAACCTTAAGACCGGATAACTTACCTAACTTATCGTTTACACGTTTCGCGAAACTGTTCGCGTATTCTGTAGCATTGTCATAACCGTACTTTGAAAACTCATCGCCCCATTCTGAACCGATTTTGCCAAAAGCTACGGTGTAATAGTTAAATGCTTCAATGTAATCTGTTGTGCTTTGGATTGCACTGTTTAATTTCTTGATACCGCGGATAACCCAAAAGAAGTTCGCGTACAGCTTACCGAACACTTGCGCAAGGCTCACTGTTTTGGTTTTCGCTGTTGTGGCACTCCTTGATACGTTATCAAGTCCTTTTTGTATTCGGTTTGATGCCGTTCCTGCTTTACTTCCTTGTGCCGCAAGATTGGCAATCGCGTTTGTCATCTGTATAAGATTGTTACTTACCTGCGGTGCTGTTGCCAAGGTCGTCATAAGGTTCTTAAGTGCTTGTGCCAACTGTGGAATGTTGGTTATCGCTCGGCCCGATGCGACACCGCCAAGCCTTGATATTGAGTTTACAAGGCTGTACAGTCCATTCACGTCAAACCCGATAGAGCCTATGCTATTCATCTGCCGAACGAAACTCTGTAACTGCGCCGATATTGCCGGTAAATTCGTCGTGGCATTGCTTGATATAGTAGTACCAAGCCTTGATACCGTGTATATTAAGTTCGACAGTCCGGTAACATCAAAGTTAAGACTTCCGACAGAGTTCATCCCTTGTATGAATTGTACAAGGTCGTCTTTCATACGGAGCAAATTATCTGTTCCGGCCGTAGATTTAACACCGCCAAGCTTTGATATTGCATTGACAAGGCTTGTTATTCCGCTTGTGTCTATGCTCTGCGCCGCGGTCATACCGTTTGCAAGGTTCTGTAGTGCCGAGGATATCCCATATATCGAGTTTGTATCGACAGATGAGAATTTGGTAAGGCTTCGTGCTAAAGAGGTTATTTCAGCCGATTTGCCACCTTTAAAGCCGGTTGCTGCGTCAGATACTTGTCTGATACTTGTCGCAATGTTCATCAGCTTGTGTGTATCAACGCCAAGACTTTGTGACATTTTAAGCATACTATTAGCCAAGCGGTCTATTGCATTGCTCGCCTTAGTCGCTTCGGCTTCGACTTGTATCTTCAAGCGGTCAATGTCGTTATCTGCCATTTTTGCACCTACTTTCTCTGTTTAATTTATAAAAAAATAAAGGGCAGTACGCCGTTAAGCTGTACCGCCCTCGTCTTTCTTTGGATGGTTTAAATCCCAATTTATCTTCATCGTGCGCATCTTAAGTACAAACGCCTTGCGCTGTCGGTCAAGTTCTTCCGGAGATAATATTTCATCCCCGTTCTCATCAACATCAGGTGGCACTGATTTGTCGCTGTTTGGGCGTTCCGGAAAATCGACTTTCTTTTTGCCAAGGATTCCATTATTTGAGCCAAGGGCAATCATAGGTATTCCGTACTCACGCGACATACTCCACACAAGAGTATCAATGCGCCGCTGTTTCATTTTTTCGCCCTCAATGCACAATGCAAGTTTGGTTGGGTTAAGGTGTTTAAACTCTGTTAAGGATATTCCAAGCGAAAAAGCCATAGGGAAGTATTCTTCCCATATTATTTTGTGGAAGTCGGTTTCTTGTGGTCTTGTGGTGTCTTGACGGCTTTGATTGTTTTCTTCTCTTCCTCTGGCTCCGCTTCCTTGAGCATCGCCGTTATGCCCGCAAGGTCGAAAAAACCGTCAGTTTCCATACATTCTGTCAGTTCCATAAACACATCGCGGAATGACAGCTTGTTTTCTTTCATATAGTCCTTAAGAAGTGCGTGCGCATCCTCTTCCGACATATCGTGATGTTCAAGTAATCCGGCATAGAAAGCTGATTTAACAATGCCCGGTATATCGCCTACCATAGATGCCGTTCCGTTAATAATTCCGCTTGCTGTCGGTGTTCCGTCAACGGATATACCCTCTTCAACCATATATGCACCGCTTTTAACCTTGAACATTTTCTGCACGGTGTTTTTGTGTTCAGCTGCATCAAAGCCAAACTCTAATTTATATTCATTGCCTTTTACAGTAATAGTTTTCATTGTTTATACCTTTTACCTTTCCTCCTATGTCCTACGCATAGGAAAGGGGCAGTCCGTAGACCGCCCTTTCTGTCAATTGTTACTCCGTACCGTTAAGGTACTGCGTATAGTCGGCTGTTTCTGCGTCTGTGCCATTCGATACAGCCTTTTTTACCGTTTCGTCGGTCGAATGGCTAACTATTCCCCCGCCGTCGGGGTAACTGCTTCGTCTGTACCAATCATCTCATCTAAGATAAGGTTGATTGTCATAATGTTAAGTTCATTCTGTGACTTGCTTGTAACCGGAAGTTTTGATGGCGGTGTTGCCACGAAAAACTCCGCTTTAGTGATACCCGGTGTTATCTCCTGGAACCACATTCTCTTGCCACCGTCAAGCTTCTTATAAGCGGCAATCAAATCTTCCCACTCTTTAAGTGTGTCATCTGTCTTGTTTACGCCTACTGCTACCGTATCTGTTACGGTATCTCTGCCGGCGACGTTCCGGGTCTGAAAGTCTTCAAGTGCGGATGCGTCGATTGCTTCCGGTGTAACTGTAATCTCATCAATTGAATTGATACGTGTTAAAAGCTTGAATGCTGTAGGTTTTGTGCCGGCTGTTGTTTCAACGCCATATGAAAATGTTACGCCAAGGGTTGATACTCCTGCTGTTGCCATTGTGTTTTACCTCCTAATTTTGTGTAAAAAAATAAGACCTTAAAGGTCTTTCAAGTTAGTGTGTCGTTTGCGCCGATTATTCGTCTGAACCGCGCATCACTTCTGTATATTCCGCCGGATGTCTTAATTTCCGGCATCGCGATTGCTTTGAACCGCATCGTTTTAAAAATATCAGCGATAACACTCATTACTTCTCTTGCATCGCTGCTATCCTTATTTGTACTTACCTTGACTTGCACTGTCGCTCTGACAGCATTAATTGTCTGTCCGCCAAGGTCTGCTCCCTCTTCCACGGATGACAGAGAATGTATATACACTGTCGGGAACTGTGGGTTTGACGATGTTTCTTCTTCGTCCGTGACAAACAGTGTCGGATATTTCGCAACAAGCTGTTCTTTCGCTCTTGCTGATACAATCGAATATATTATCTTGTCAAAGTCATACGCCCACTGATTATCACTAGTCATTGCCGAACACCTCTCTTGCTGTGCTTACAATAATCTCTCTAAGTTCGTTTGCCGTATTGTACATAAACGGTCTTGACGGCATACCCTCGGTAAAATACCAATTACCGTTATCGTCCGGATAAAACCATCCGTATCTGCCGTCTGTAAGCTGTCTGATTGTCTTACCGCTTGCATATTGCCAAGTTACACCGTCCGGCAATTTGCCCTTGTATGGACTGGTCTGCCCGACTGTGCCGGTTCCAAACTCAACAAATATCGCGTGGTCTGTTCCGGCTACTACCGCCCATATACCGCCACCGCGAACCGATGTTTCGTATTCTGAATGAATACTTTCTATCAATTCGCGTTTGAAGATTGCGTCAAGGTCTGCTAATTGCACTCTCGCGATTTCTACACCCTTTTCAGCAAGTTTTTCGGCTAATAGTTGACATTTATACGTCAAAGAATTAGAATAGCTCTTTAAGGCGTTTACGGCGTTTAGAATGGATTGTTGTGAAAACATATTGACTTTGATTGTCGGCATATTCTACCTCACATTCTTCTGTAGCAAGAATAAATCTACCGTCAATCCCTCGTCCGCTACACCTTTAACGATGTAATCAGCCGTGGTAACGTCAACAAGGTTGTTTTTATCTCTGCCGACAGCCGATGACTTCCATATGTAATCGCCGGTCTTAATCGGTAACGCGCCTTTATCCGTTACTATCTGCAAATAGCTTGTGCTGTCATCAATACCAAATTCCTTTATCAAGGCTTCTGACAACTTGTTATTGATGCTTGCGCGGAATGTAACCGGGTCAGAGTACCCGATTACAGTATCTTTTATGACCGGTATCGGCTTACCGTCTGCGGTTGTGTATTTTGTGTACACGATGTTTCCATCGCTGTCTCTTTCGTATATCTCTACTTTCTCGCCTTGCCGGGAGTATTTCATCGTTTGTTTATTAATTTCAAGCATCGTCTTTCTTTATAGCCTGCTTGTAAACCTGATTTACACCGGTACTTGCCAAACCGGAAACAATTCCGACCGCAATCGCATTCAGCACATCATTTGCCGGAAAGTCCGGTATTACATACATTCCGATTACGCCCAATATGCCGCCTACAATTCCTACAATTATCGGAATTGCCTTATCCGGGATTACCTTAATGGCTTTTGCCGCAAGGCCTATAAGATACGCAATTACTACTATTGCAAGTACAGTTCCTACTTGTGTTATATCAATCATAGTTCTATGTCTCCTTTTCTCCGTTTATTCGGATTTCTAACCCGTCAAGTCTATGATGCAAGCTTTTTACACTCTCTTCAACCTTGATAATGCGGTCATTATGCGAATTAATTTCTTTCCGCATTTCCGACACTTCATTCTTAATATCCGTAGTGTTTGTCGAGATTGCATCTAATTTCATGTTAATACGCGTATTTTCTTTTACGCGCTCTTCTATATCTTTTGTGTCGGTTCTTTTGCTGTTTCGACACGAAAAGCATATGCTTATAATGCCGAAAATAAAAGAAAGCGTCACTGCTATTATGCTTACTACTGTCGATGCAGTCATAACATACCGCCTTTCTTCGTAAAATGGCACACCGCCCACCACCCTTAAAGTGTGCCGCCTGCAACCTTTACGGTCACGCACATTCTTCTTTTAATGCCCTAAAGGCAATGTTAAACAGCCTATAATCCTTTAACAAAGGGGATTACGTCCGACATCAGCTTGTTACGTTCAACCCATTTACGGCTTACGCCATTCTCGGAATATGTTTCCATATATGCTTCTCCGGCTTGTGAATGGTCGTATACAACAAGGTTGACAATAACATCCTCGTAATTTGCCATATCTGCCGTAATCTGTTCTTCTGTGTAACTGCTAGGGTAATTACGCCTTTTTTTTATTTCGTTCTCAACCTGCTTAATCAGCTGTTGGATGTACAGATTGTCTTCTTTGCTGTCGAACACAGCCACATCTTCTCCGGTTTCATCTTCAATATGAAATTGTTTAAGTCGTATCTTGACTTGCTCTAATATGGTGTATTCGTTCATTGCTTGCTCCTACAATCCTAACTTCTCGATTAACAGTTTCTTGAGTTCGGCTCCCGTAAGTTCTTCCGCATTTTCTACGCCTTGTTCTACGGCAAAAGATTGCAAATCTGCCGTAGACATACGGTTTATAGCTGTTTTGCTATACTCAAAAGAGGCTCCAGTGTTATCTGGAACCTCTTCTCCTGCGTTATACCATTTGCCATTAAGAACAACTATATGTGGGTATTTCATAAACTGTCCTCCTACAATTCGCTATGAACCTCATAAACAAATGTGCTGTCCATATTTTCATATGATGGAAGTACGACTTCCGATGCAAACGTGGACATCTTCATAGGCGGACCGTATTCTACCTTTGTAGCAACTGTGATACCAGTGCCATATGTGGTTACGTCAACATTGGCTACCTGTCTTGCAGTTCTTTCTTCCGGTGTAGTTCCAAACCAAGTGCTGCCGAGTTTACCTTCTGGAAGAAGCGTAACCTTGTTGTCCGGGTAGAAGTACTGGTCTTTACCATCATCACCAGTGTACATCTTATCGTAAAGTACGATAGTGAGCTTTGTTCTCTTCTGCACTACTGAAATAACAGTATCATCATCAACTTCAATTGTTGCTGTGAGGTTCTGCGCAAGAATAGAATTTCTAATCTGCGCATTATCAAGCAAATACTGGAATGTATTGCTGTTCATAAGCACATATCTAGCAATTTTACCCTGCTTTTGCAGTTTTTTCCTTGCGTTATTAAGGTCTGTAAGCGGCTTTGAATTTGCCGTGTCACTCCACATGCTTGTGCCGGAAAGCTTTGCATAGTGATTAGCCGCATACGTTCCGTCTTTGTCGTAATCATAAGCATATTGAACGCCGTCGCTCTCGATAGCAATTACCGGATGACCTGCATTAGTCGCAAGAAGTGACATTCTCATGCGTTCCGGAACTACTTCCGCACCACTTACAAGTGTATTTGTATCGTCATATACACTTGATAAGGCACTTGCAAGATAAGGGTCATCAGCGGACTGAATACGCTCAATTTCGAGCATTTCCTCTTCGCCTATGGTCATTCCCTCACGGAAAAATGCCATCTGTGTTTTTTCTTTGCTTAATCCCCCTCTTGCTCTAAGTGTCGGAATTGAGTCAAAGTTAGATGGAGCAAGTGATACCGGAAGACCTTTATGGGTCTTAATCCAACTTAAATCAAGTCCTTGTTTCTTTCTTTCTGGAAACCACTGTAATCCAAGGTATGGTATCTGGTTACTAGCATTTTCCGTCGCTGATAAAGCAATAGATTTACTATCTAATACATCATTTATTAACATTTGTTTAACCTCCTGTTATTCAAATACGATCATTGGAAGAGCTGTCTTAACTGTTGCGTCATATGTAACGCCAGAATGTGTTTCTGCCACTTTTGTGTTAAGATATGCTTTCTTAAGAAGTACGCCCTGTGGTCTATCTTCTGTCACGTCAAATCTTAAGATGCCAACTACAGTTGCCGTGTTGTCCGCTTTTCCGGTTTTCCCGATTGGTGTTCCGGCTTTAACAATCTTTTTGCCATCTGCGTTTTTTTCTGTTACGTCCCCGAAATCGAGTGTCAGGGGGATTGCTTCGTTAGGTTCGCGCTTTAAAATCTGAACATCACCCGCGTATGAAGTTGTCTCATACTGCATATTCATTTCCTTTGCCATTTTTTTTGCCTCCTATTGTTGGATATAATGTGATAAAACGTCATTGTTTTTAGGTACACTAGAAATAATGCTTTCAGCTATTTTTTCAGCTTCAGTCTTGTTATCCGTACCGCCTTTATTACTGCCGCCGCCTGGAATATCCTGATGTTTTGCAATTTCTTGTTCTTTCGCTTGTGCTGCGGCTGTTTCTTTTTCGGACATAATCTTGCCAAGTTCGGCTGTATCAAAGCTGCCGTCTTCTTTCACAATCAACTTTGCCTGCTCTGTTGTGACTTTAAAATCAGTCATAGCCTTTTCACGCAAGTCTCTAATAGCATTAGACTTCTGTAAGTCTGCTATTTGCTTATTGGCTGTCTCTAAGGCTTTATTTGCCTTATCAAGTTCGGTCATATTGCCGGCCTGTATTTCGTCAAGCTGTTTTTGTAAGTTGTCTGCTGTGTCGGCTTTAGCCTTGTACTGATTAGCCTTATCTTTCTCCTTTTGAGTCTCGCCGTTGACCTGATTAAGATAGTTGCTTATCTGCTCATCTGTCGGCTCTGCCACTCCAATAGTAATAAGGTTCTGTCTTGCCTGTTCTCTTGTCATAAATTACCTCCGTGTCACTACGCTTATTAACGTGGGTTGCTCCACATGTGATTTCTGTTGTTTTACGCACAACTGCAAAATCTATAAAATAAAAACAGCCGCCATTTATTCCTCGGTAGCTGTTTTATTCTGCTGTTTGTTTAATTGTGTAACTATCTCTTGCGCCTTTTTTTCTTGTTCTTCTGCGTCTTTAATAGTTTTGTAAAGGTTGTCGAGATAAGGTTTAGATAATACATATGTTTTTTCCGCATCGCCCCAAAGGCCAACTGTTTTAATTGCCACAAGCGGATGTATTCCGGCTTGTAATAGCACAACCAATGTTTGCGCTTTAGTGTACATATTGTCTTGCGGACTGTGATTTATCTGAACGTCAAAATCTGTAACCGACAGTTTTAAATCAATGCCTGCAAGTCGCAAGATGTTAAGGGCAACAGTAGCAAGCCTTTTTTCGGATGCTTTAACTATTGGGTCTTTCAGTTTTGCTCTTGTCTTTGAAAAATCCCATCCATTTCTCAATTCTACTGCGCCTTGCGTATCTCCGCCTGTATTTCCTTGCTTGTTTGGTATTGCCAATATCGACAATGTATTATTCCATAAATCATCTTTAGCAATCTGGCATTGGCTTTGATTAAGTTCTTGTGTCATTATGTCAACATCGGACTTGTTGTCTTTATTGATTGACTTAACAACCAATGCGTGGCTTTCTTTCATCTTCTTAAAGTTTTCTTCGTCGATTTCGCAATTGACAAACTTAACCCAATATTGTACAAACTGTTCCACGCCGTCCATTCTGTTTGACTGCATATTATTAATTGCGTCAAGCATTCCCGAAACAAGTTCAATATCAGATATTCTTTCGTGATTGTTCGGAAACTCAACAATAGGAACCTCGCCGTATGTGTGTAGTTTAGTGCTAATAACCTTGCTATCGACAATGGTAAAAGACATCGTGTCCGAAAAAGCCATTTTATACCGTTTTCCGTCCGCGTCCTTAAGTTCCTGCACCGCAAGTATTGGTTCTTCGGTGTTTTCGTTATAGATAACATAGGTATTCATAGGAGTAGGTGCTACAATTCTAATCGGTATTTTCCCCGATTTAGGTTGAGCAGCTTTAAACGATGTTCCTGTGGCAGATTGCCATTCTCCGGCTTTTATGTCTTTTTCTTGTTTGTTAGCGTCTGCCATAAAATCGTTGAGAATATCGACTGCCTTATTGATATTTGCATCATTTTTGCGGCTTATAAACTGAACCGGCTCGCCATAGGTTTGGCCGACCTTAAATTGGACAATCTCATACGCATGATTTTCCACGATTTTATTTGTTATGTCCGCGTTTGTCAGCTTTTGTCTATACAGCACCGGCTGATCGCCTTTGTAGTAATCCCACAGATACTTTATAATTGTTCTGTTCCAATTAAAAATCCCGATAGTATTCCCGATTACCTTAACAACATTGTCCGGTGTTATCTTGTCTATGTTTGTGTATGCAATTTTTCTACCGTAGCAACCTTTAACAAGGTCTTGTAAATACATCGTATTCATATTCAACCTCTAACAAAAAGTAACTCCCGAACTCGTATTACGTTCCGGGAGCGGTTTTAATACTGTCTTATCGTGTTCTATGTCATATACGACAAGTTTTTTGCACTTCTTGCACTTAGCAAACAAATTTATTGTGGCTTTGCCGTCATATGTCGTTACTTTGCGCCCACACCGAGGGCAATATATTGTTTTACTTTCCATAGTTTTCCTTTTTCAATTCAAAAGAGCACCGTGCAACCGCACGATGCTCAACATGGGGATATAGGGACTTATGTGTGTGTCAAGGAGAAACACATATTTACCACTGTAATATTAACATACCGTTATTATGACATTCTATGTCATCTTTCAAGATATTCTTTGCCATATTGATTTTCAAATTGCTTAAGTGCCTTTCCGTGAAGTCTTATTATCTGTCTCCACGAATATTCAAGTTCTGTGGCAATCTTCTCAAATGTCTTCCGCTCAATATATCTTGCAAACAATATGTTATACAGCATTTCATCTTCTACGCCGTCTATCTGGCTTATAATGTGGTTTTTCTTGTCTACATAAGTATCTATCAGCTTATCAAGTTTTCGTTCCATATCGTCAATTTTGGCGTATGCTGTGCCTATTTTGTCATAGTTCGGTGTGGTCTGAACTCGTTCTCCGGTCTGTATCGCCGATATGCTGCAAGCTAATTCCTTAAGCTGTGCGATTTCGACAAGTTTATTATTAATCATCCGGTTAAGCCTGCCTATTTGGTTGAGATAGTCTTTAGTTGTCATTCAATACCTCCTAAATGGGTTCAACATAGCTTCAGCTTTTGCAACAGTGCCACCTCGCATCTCGTTTTCAAAAAGTGATATGCTGTCTGGGGCATCGTCATGCTTTACTTTTCCGCTTCTTGTCATGGTTGTAAGTTCTTTCATAAACTTGTAGTATTGGCTCTGTCTGTCCATTTTTTTGAAATCGCGGAAATAGTAATCACGAATGATATTATCTCTTGCGTTTTCCATTCGAGTAATTTTGTTTGAGCAGTTAAACTTGAACCGCGCACTACATCTTCCACCTTGTTTTTTTACAATTTCCATTACATCGCGTCCAAAATATTCGCCGGCGCTGTTGCTCTCAAATGTAACTGTTTTAACATTGTGTTTGACAAGCATATTAGCGCATTCCGGTTTGGTAAATTGTGTTCCGGCATTATCAAATACAACGTCCACGATGTATACTTCATTTCCGTACACATACCCGATAGGCATAGCGCAACTATCTTCTCCCTTGTCCGCGCTATCGCAAGCTGCCATAATTGCATCGGGTTCTCTATCGACCGGAAGTTCTTCAAAGTAATTAAGTTCGTCCCCAGGAAACATTCTTCCCTTTGCTTCGTATGGCTCCTGCTGAAATTCCGCCGCCCATGTTTCCGGAGAAACAAGTTTGCGTTCTTTTCGGTAATAATCTGTTGTAAAAATTTTTCGCAATCCTTTTTTGTCTTTACGGCATATTTCCCAATTGCTTTCATCTGTAATTGGATCTAACGCCGGGATTGCTACCTCTTTCCATTTCCATCCCAACTCATCAGCCTTGCCCTGTAGTGCTGTAATAGGGTCATACAAGCTGTATTTTGTTCCTTGAATGATAATAGGCGTACCCTCTAATCTACGTCCCAAAACGTCATCTGTGACCTTTTCGCACAGGAACTCTAATCGGTCTCTGTTTCTTGCTTCTTCGTGATTCTTAACGCAGTCATCAATATAAACAAGCACGTTTGCTTCTGTACATCCTACAATGGCTCCGTCAATAGGTCGGCAAGTAAACGTAGGAAAAATATTTTTGCTCTTTAGGTCAATGGAAAGGTTTTCAGCACTTTTATAATTATCGCCTATTTTTACAGCTTCAGGAAAAACACTCAAAAACCGTTTATATGTATTTTCGTTTTCAAAGTCTTGCAGCAACCCACCATAAAATCTCTTAACAAGTCCTTCGCCCTTTCCTACGCCAAATATACTTCCATCCGGGTCTCGACCACCCATCATTTGTGCAAGTTTTAGTCCACCGGTGGTCTTGCCGGTACGCTTCGGTTGCGAAACCGATAGAAAATCCAATTTTCCATCGTAAATTTCCTGATATGCTCCTACTACTGGCTTCAAAACCTCTCTTCTCGGAAAATAGAACCGCTTCCATGGGTCTTTTTCGTCAATTTCGATGTAGTAAAAAAAGCTGTCAACTAAATACGCTGCTTCATACATTAAGACATCGTAAAACTGATTCAAAATTCTGTAAGAGGTATTATTATCTCCGGCATAAACCTCTAAATCTGCGACACGACCTCCGGTATTTTCTTTGACAAATTGTGCAATTATTTGCTTTGCTCTTGCGGACACTTTAAGACCATACTCAACATCATTTTCTGCTCTTAAAGCCACGGCCACAGCTTGTATGTACGCGTCAATGACCTGTTCGTCTATTCCATTTCGCTTTATGTAATTTTCATATCCATTTACGGTGGAAATTAGGCTCTGACTAGCCATAAAGAAAAGCACCTCCGCTTATGCAGAGATGCTTATAGACCTCTCTGCCTATAATTTTTCTAGGTTAGCACCGCAAACCTCTTATGCGGCGGTAATATATTATTTATTTAATATCAATATCTGGTATTAATCTTTCAGGGTAAAACACCAATTCATAATGGTACTTATCTGTCCCAACCGGTTCTGTTTGCTCCATAACATAACACGTCCAATCGTTAAGATATATATAATCTTTACAATATGTGTTCTCGCCTGTTTTGATAGTAACTACAAGCTCATTACTACTGTTGTTGCTAAGGCTCATATATCCCTCTGCCTGCAACATAATTGTATCTGTCCTTGCATTTGTAACTGTAATTTTTCGATAGAGATTGAACTCATCTCCATCTTTTGACAGATTGTGATTCACGACATCTGCAGTTCTACAGCCAACCATTCCAAGCGCAATGCAGATTGTCATTCCTAATGCTAAAAGTTTCTTTTTCATGATTTCTTCCTTTCCGCTGATAATCAGTCATTTAATTCCACTGCCATTTCATTTCCTCTTCGCTAAGATATTTATGTCTCACTCTATACCTGTCAATATCTTCTTCCGCGAATGTAATTATATTGTTTGCAAGTCTTACATAAACTTCGTATTCGTATTTTCCGTCTGGTTTTTCCCACGTTTTGCAGATAACTCCTATGTCCGACTTGTTTACAACAACAATATCTCCAAAAAGAAATCTAGGTTTTTTCATCTTTGCTATCCTCCACAATTCCGTCAATTATTGCTTTCTCAAGGAGTTCTTCGATACTTCTCCCTCTTCCGCAAATCAGCATTTTATTATGCAATTCAATAAACTGTTGCTTTGTCAATGGTTTCCAATTTGGGTTATCCCTTTTGCATTTAAAAGTATCCGTGCCGAGACCACATACATATATTTCATTCCCATTTGCATCAACGTCAGGGCCGATGCATAAATCGCAACCCTTTATATCCTTGCAAGGTTTTAATTCGCCACTATATCCGCGACATAACATTGTGTTTTGATGTTTCATAGTCACACTGCCATTTCTGTATGTTGGTTTCCATTCCGGTTCATAACAATTTGTGCTATGAACATATCTTGCAATACCCAAAAGCCACACAATAAAGTGTTTAAGGCATTTTCTTCTTTTAACGCAAGTAGTACATAACCAAGGTTTACTCATCATTGCTCGCTCCTTAAAATCTCGGAAAATAATAATTATGCCATCCGTTTTTCGCCTTTTGTTCTGTACACCAAGACAAATACACATCATGCTTTCTATCAAAATCCATATTTGCACTGTACTCGTCCCAAGCCTTTTGATTTATTTTGAGCCTTTGTCTTGTTATGATATAGTCAATTAGAAAATATGCCCCCAAGAACAAAAATACGATTACTGCCATCGCAAACATTGCTATTGCTATTATTTTCATTTTCAAAGCTCCTATTCCGTCAACAACTTATGCAGTTCCAACGCTTCATCATCTTTGATAAGTTTTCTAATATAGGGTTTTCCGTTATGGTTCTCAAATACCATTGCTATTGGTCGGTCTTCCGTTTCCAACCCTAAATCAAACGCAACTGCCATTACTTCTTCGCCTGTTTTTTCAACTCTAGCTTTTGGAATTATCACATTTTCAGGCATTTTAAATATTTTACTCATTTCTCATAAACTCCTCAAAGTCTTCCATACATTTATAGCACAAGTCGTATGTGACATTTAAAGTGCCATTCGTTGTAATCGAATTTACGCACAATATTCCTTTTTTGATTTCTTTTCCACATCTGTCGCAAGTGTGCCATTCTTTTTGATGTTTCATACTTTATTACCTCAATAATAGCCATTTTAACCATGTAGGCATATCTGAATTATAAATAATTGCAAAAGCCAAATTGATATTGCGATACATGCTATCACGATCAGGACTTTTAATATCAGTTTTAAATAAAATTTCATTCTCCCACCGCCTTTTAAACTAATCCTAGCATATGCAAAATTTTATTTCTCATTGCTTGGTGGATATTTTACCGTTCTTCCCGTCCGCGTATCAACAATCTCAATTTCTGAGACAAGTAAAGTAATATCAATCTCTTTTAATGTGTCATTCTGGTACAAGTTCCTCATATCTGTCAGTTTGACGACATTCTCTACTTTCTTGTCATTTATAAACAATTCATACTGGTCACAGAACTGATTAACCTTGGAGATTATGATTTTTGCTTTATCTTTCATTCTTCCACCGCCTTAATATCCGCCGTCAAATTCCGAAAGCCATTCTTTTAACCCTACATGTGCCTTAACAAAGCAGAGTTCCATGTCACAATCACTTTCATCAACAATTATTACATCTTCACCGTCATGTCTAGCTTCAGGGTAATCATCAGCACAGCCTTTTTTGTAAATCAAAATATTCCAATCGCATATTTTGCTATAAGTAATTTCAAGATGCATCGGAAAGTCTTTTGCTTTATCATCAAAGAATTTTAAGAAATCGTTCATTTTTCCACCAACTTTCAAGTCAAGCCTAGTATATTCATCACTTCATCCTCTGATATTTCTCTCGCGCCCTCTCTTGCGTGCATAAGAATTTGCCTTAAAGCTTCATTTTCTCTTTTGGTGTCGTAGGTGCCTTTACCAAATTTGCTTGAAAAGCAATAATACAGGCAATATCCGTAGCCGGCTCCAAGATAATTTCCATAAATATTTTTGCCAACAATTCTTATATTGTCTATTTCTAAGATGTTTTTATCGCGATGATAAGTGTAAACACTACATTTGCCTTTTACTCTTTTTGCTATGTAATCAAGAAAATCTCTTATGTTTTTCTGTTCCTTGGAAATATACAAAATAGTTGTTTCCGTCATTCTTTCGCCAACTTTCTACCGCAGATAGGGCAATTATTTATGTCCATAACACCAGGGCACCCGCTATCTCCGGTATTGATGTATAAATGATACCACATCGCGTCTTTAAATATAAAATCTGCTCCTTTGGCTACAGCAGTATCAAATTCGCTCTCTATTTGAATGTCTACTATATCTTTGCAAAATTTACACATATCACGCCTCAATCCCATATTCTTTGAAATAGTTTTCAATTCTTGTTCTTCAAAATATTTCTTATCTTTCTACACTGGACCGCATTAACATCCTTGCATAACACTGTAAAGATTGAAAGAACCGGAGGGTTACAAACTTTTTGCTTTTCTCCGCTTACCAAGATGTCTTCTCTGTAGCAAACGCAATTTTTACACGATTTAAATATGCTCATTTTTTCTCCTTAAATCCTTGTAAAAACGTCCAAATCATAGTTATCTCGGATATAACCAACAACATCAGACAGCTTTTCTTTCACATACTCGTCATTCACAATATCAGGATGACAATAAAATGTGCAGCTGTCCTTTTTGCCCTCTGCTTTATATTTCCGGTAATCAAATGTCATTGTAAAAAGCGGTATTCGCGTTAAATTCTTTGTTTTCCTGCGAATATACCAATTTGCCAATCTTTTGAGCATATAACTACCTCCTTTAGCGCAGTAGGTGTTCTCCCAACTGAACTACTATCCGTTGTACAGTTTCTTGTGTGACCAACTCCAACTCTTTTCATATTCGAGTTAAAACTAGCCACACAAGCATTGTTGACGGTTTCCGTCTCCCTGCCGCACCTCACAGTACAGCAGAAGATATTAGCATATCCGGTATCCCGATTATGCCTATCTCGTTTTCTCGCGTGTCTCGGCAAGGCTGAAAAACCTCTCTCCACCGAGATAATCATGTTTTAAGCAAAACGGCCGGAGTCGAACCGGCATCAAGGTCAGAAAGGATGAAAAAACCTTTGCTTTACCATTAAGCTACGTTTTGCGCCGGTATGCAAACAACCGCACGTCTGCACACCACATACTTTTAAGAGGAGTTATAATATGTCATCCGCCTATCACGGAACGTGGGAAACAAATAAAACCACGGGTTGATTTCCACAATGCCGTTTGTGTGCAGTGGGATACGCACACAAGCAGACATCTTAATGTTCTGTCCGAACAAACCCCGCCGAACCGTCTCTCACGGTTCTTAACAGAATAGTCCTAGCAGGAAAGGGGGTTCATGATAAATATGAAACACAGATATATCATGTGGGGAAGAGCCATTCAGCCGTCCATCTGAACCTCTCCCCGAGCGGGAGCAATGGGAATTGAACCCATATCCCGGCAGTCAAAGTGCCGTGTCTTGCCATTAAACGATGCCCCTTTATGCCTAACGTCTGCTCATGCGTGTAAGTTCTTCAGCCGCCGCAAGCATAATCTTTTTATATTTCCTACGGCTGACATTAGCCTTAACAGCCTTATCAAGAACTTCAGAAGCTTTAACATCATTTGCGTGCTGTTCTGCCAGGTAATCAAATATCTGCAATACTTCACGTTTGTTTGCCGGTAAGGTGTTACCTTTATCAAGGATTTCCTTAACGCGGTCTCTATAAGATTTTTGCATTTCTGCCAAACTGTTATAAAACATTGATTTACTCCTTTTTGTTTTTTGGAATATTTTGGAATGGGACTAACGGAAAGCCTTTTTATTTTTGCGGTAGTATGAGGGACTTAGTCGTGTAAAATATTGTATTTCATTACACCCCCACCCCTTAGCGGCTAAATTGTGTACCATTCCCAAACAATTAATACAATTCAACGCCTTTATGATTAAGTATGTCGCAAAATATTTATTTTGTGTCGTTATTGCGGTTTACTGTGTCCGGAAAGCCTTATTTTAAAGGGTTTTTAAAGGGTCTGAATTGTGTGTAAATTGTGCATCGTTCTCAACTGCCTATTGTGTCTCATTGTCGGACAATTCCAGGCATCCGGAAGCGGTCAATTGTGGAAGTTGTGCAGCGGTCAGGCTGTCGCGTTGTGGTCCTTCCTTGATTGCCGGCGCGGTCTCGGTGTACCCGTAATTTGCCTTCAATGCGAAAATACAGCCGATGCGGTTTATTTCCTGCGCCCCTCGGAGTAAGTTCTGTCTCTTATACACATCTGACGCTGCCGACG
>ERZ1026846.579-NODE-579-length-27835-cov-18.327790_pt1 | contig 27835 bp, 28 predicted proteins | sample MGYA00380153_ERZ1026846 | MGnify/ENA primary metagenome ERZ1026846 (study PRJEB33269, sample SAMEA4719789) | human gut metagenome | biome: human-associated habitat; feature: organic feature; material: feces | place: Cameroon | collected 2013-10 ...
GGTTATTGAAAGTTGGCCCCCTTCGGGGACCGGAGGTTACTTGCGAAACTTGAATTGATAAGTATATAAAAAATAAGTATATAAATAAGTATATAAGAAAGGATATAAGATAATGAAGAAGATGAAATCAATCTTGATGTTGATGGCGATAGCTGCGGCATCATTCACATTTACGAGTTGTGACGACGATTATTGGGACGACGACCGCTATTGGCACGACGACTACGGATGGTATGAGGATTACAACCAGGGCGGCTGGGGATGGAACCAGGGCGACTGGAACCAGGGTTCCGGCGGTTCGCAGAACAGCCAGCTGATAGAAGAGGCGCAGACGCTGGTGGGAAAATGGAAAGGTCCGGTGACGTACAGTTACATCAACGAGGATGGTGTATCCCGCAGCAAGGAAGATTTCTATGCCACCATGATATTCTACCAGAGCGGCAACAAGCAGAATGCGCTGAGCGGAAGTGGTGTTGAGATTGACGAGGTGTATGATGAGAAGGGCGATGTAGAGGATTCTCAGACCCTTGAGTTCACCTGGTATATCGACAACAATGGTGATATATATATAAGGTATAACAAGAGCGGAGCCACCTTCGTATTGGATGCCGGAGCCAGCCAGACGGGTTTCCATCTGGGAGCCGAGAAGGGCAAGGATTGCTACACCTTCTATGGTTACATGATAGGAGTAGGTAAAGCCAAGGGCGACGTCATCGCCTTCGATTTCGAGGAGCAGTATACGGGATTGGCAAAGAAGCAGACTAGAGTTTCTGAGGAGGCGGCTGGTGATAGCATATCTGTTTCATCAGTCAATACCTTCGGCAAGTCCACAGGCATCAAGAAGCTTCCGGGTGCTGAAAAGAGATTGAATGATAGGAGATAAAAGCAGCAAGCAAAAAAAAGAAATCCGCTTTCACGGCATGATAGTCGTGGAAGCGGATTTTTTATGGGTTATCCTTTGATAACCGGAATGTTTCTGAATCTTACTGAATCATCTTCTTGCCAGCCTTGATCACTACACCCTTGTAGCCCTTGCCAACCTTCTGACCTGCGAGGTTGAAGATAGGAGCATTGTCAGCAGCAGATGTTGTGATGTTGTTGATGCCGGTAGGAGTGCCTGCTGTAACTTTCTGGGTAGGGAGAATCTCAGGGAGACCCTTGAAGATAGCACCATAGAGACCAGTTACGTTATAAACCTCACCCTCAGTGAGTTCTGCAACGCCACCCACCTTGCTGAACTTATCGAAGATCATGATCTTCTGCTCGCCGTCGTTAGCGTAGTAGTTGAACTTGCCTGTCTGATACTCTTCCTTGCTGAATGTGAAGTTCTTGATGGTAACGAGGTCGTTCAAGTACTTGTTAGCGAGGATGTCGGCGATGGTAGCCTCAATAGGCTCAGCAGCCTCGTTGCTTTCTGTAACGGTGATGCTTTCATCGTCTGTACCTGCATTGGCAGTGAGATAAGGAACGCCATAGTTATACTTCAAATCTACCTTTACCTTACCAGTGAGGATGCTGTTTACAGGCATGTTGAAGCCGAGTGTACGAAGCTCGATGGCTGTATCGCCCTCGCGAACGTAAGTGTTGATGGTTCCATTGTACTCGTTAACGAAAGTAACCTTAGCGTTGGTAAGAGTAAGGTTGAGGTTCTTGGTATCCTCTTTGTAGTTAGCCAAGAGATCCTTCACGCTTGCCACGTCGGTGTATGTAACCTCTACTGGTGGCTGAGGAGTTTCACCTTCGCCGAGAGTTGTTACAGTGATAGCAGAGATGTAGAGAGCAGCCTGAGCTGAGTTCTTGTATGACAAAACAATTTCGCCTGTTTCCTCGCCCTTGAATTCAGCCTCTGTCTTTGTTTTAGTTACGGTATATTGCTTACCGAAAGCTTTTCCTCCTACAGTAACATCGAGTGTAGCCTGGATGCCGCTGGCACCTGCAGTTTCAACTGTAATAGAAGTGATTTTGTCCTTGAAAGCAGCAGTTGAGAGAGTCAAAGTAGTAGCTGGATTTTTCTTGCTACCAAACTGCTGACCTTTTCCGTACTTGGCATCGAATCCGAAGAAACCTGCATCTGTAGTAGCAGTCCACTCAATACCGCCCAAATCTACGGTTTCACCAGACTCTTTAAAAGCCTGATCTGCAAAACTGTAGGTGTAGGTTGCTGCGAAGCTAACGCTCGCTACGAGTGCGAAAACCAGTGTTAATGAATAGCGTAGTAACTTTTTCATAAGCTAATTTTTTAATTGTTAATAATGTTATAGAATGATTTCTTAGTCATTTCTGCTGCAAAGATACAAAAAAAAGTGATAGGGTCAACAAATAATGTGTTAAAATTCAATTAAATATCTCTAATCTATGGATTGTTCCATCGGTTTCCTTCTTCCCGCCAATTTTTTCTTCCTGCCGTTTTTTTCTTCCCGCCGTTTTCCTTCTTCCCGCCGTTTTCCTTCTTCCCGCCGTTTTCCCTTCCTCCGTCCCCGAAGGGGGCGAACTCCCAATAACCGCTGGTGGAATGACCGTAGGTCATGTAACCTGCGGATCAGCTGGTGCTCTCTCCCCATCGTCCCCGAAGGGGGCGAACCGCATCCCCTCTTTCTCCTGTTCGCCCCCTTCGGGGACGGTAGTGTGTGTGGTTTTCTGCTTTCCGCAGGTTCCATTCCCTCCGGTCATTCCACCCGCGGTTATTGAGAGTTCGCCCCCTTCGGGGACGGTAGTGGGTGTGGTTTTCTGTTTTCCGCAGGTTCCATTCCCTTCGGTCATTCCACCCGCGGTTATTGAGAGTTCGCCCCCTTCGGGGACGGAGGAAACTGATGTGATGAATCAGTCTTTCAGAAAGTAGTTGAAATCTATTGGTATGCCATTGGCTTGGAGCAAGGCAAGATATTCATCTCGAAATGATACCTTCTTATGATGTTCTTTTTGAGATTTGATGTAATTCACGATTTTGTCTTTTTCGTTGATAGAATAGGTTAGGGCGCAATAAGATTTTGCCCAGCCCTTGAAACGAGGAAACTTTTCCTTTTCTTCTTGCAGAAATTTGTTGGAAGCAGTTTTGAGGTCTCTCATAAAGTCGGCAACAGACAGTGTTGCTGGCAATGAAACAAACATGTGGATATGATCGGGCATACCCCCAATTCGATAAAGTACTGCGCCCTTATCTTTGATGAATCCCCAGATGTAGCGATATAATGCTTCCTCGTAATCTTGTACTATTACGGGTTCGCTGTTCTTGGGTCTTATCACGATGTGATAGAATAATTGTCTGTAGCTCATAAGCTTTCTTGTTTAGTTCATGCAAAGATATATATATTATATGATACCAGCAAAGATTTCTTTTAGTTTTAATTTTTTTTTGGATATAGGAGCTTGATTTTCTATTGTTCGCCCCCTTCGGGGACGGTAGTGGGTGTGGTTTTCTGCTTTCCGCAGGTTCCATTCCCTCCGGTCATTCCACCCGCGGTTATTGAGAGTTCGCCCCCTTTGGGGACGGGAGGGCTGGATGCTGCTTTGCAGAGGGCTGGATGTTGCTTTGAGAAGGTTGGATGCTGCTTTGAGAAGGCTGGATGCTGCTTTGAGAAGGCTGGATGCTGCTTTGAGAAGGTTCTATTATATTCAAGTTTCGCAAGTAACCTCCGGTCCCCGAAGGGGGCCAATTTTCAATAACCGCTGGTGGAATGACCATAGGTCATGGAACCTGCGGACAACCAATAGTAGGGAGAAAGCGTCCCTAAAGGGGGCGAACCACATCCAGTCTTGCTCCTGTTCGCCCCCTTCGGGGACGATAAGAGAGTATCTGTCGCTATCCGCAGGTTCCATTCCCTTCGGTCATTCCACCTGCGGTTATTGGGAGTTCGCCCCCTTCGGGGACGATAAGAGAGTATCCGTCACTTTCCTCAGGTTCCATTCCCTTCGGTCATTCCACCCGCGGTTATTCACATTCGCCCCCTTCGGGGACGGTAGAATGCTACTTGCGACACTTCAGTTAATTTACTTTCTAAATGCTTGAGTCTTATTGAAAAGTATATTTACGTTAAATGCTCAATGAAATATTCTCAGTTCTGTTAATGAAATAAAAAAGTTTCGGTTATTAAGATACCCCATTTCTAGTGCTTATCTCAGTAAAAAGTTGTTATTTTGCTCAAATTTAATAAAAAAATTATGAAAAGTGGAATTAAACAACAACTAAAGAGAGTAATGGTAGGTACACCTTCAGACCATGAGATGCAGATTCTCAACCATCTGATGACTGACTTGAAAGACCAGCGTGAACGTGATATCCTGAACCTGCTGAAGAAGGTGGTAGGGGTAGGCAATCCCGTTACAGAACAGGAATTTGCTGAGCTCACCTATATGGACAAGAAAAATGTGGGTAATTATCTGAATAATAAGACTCATCCTTCCCCTTTTGCCATCAAGCGCATCGCTTATGGACTCGCCTTCTTCTGGGAAATCCTGGAAGATATCTTTTGGCAGGATGAAAAGAAAATGTTGATAGATAAGGGACTGGTTACTGAGTTGAATAATCCTCTCCGCAGACAAGAGGCTGAAGAAAAATTGCAACAGCAGTTTGTTGCTCTCTTCGGTATCGCCGGTCAGAATGCCGTAAAGATTATCACTTCCGAGAAGTGGCATAAGGAGTGTGATGCCAAAGTCTTGATCAAGGCTCAGCTCTATTCTCTCTATATTCAAACTCCTAGAGGAAAAAATAAGTATAGAACTTTAAAAAATAACGCTAATGGAAAGTAACAATTTAATGAACGGTGTCCCCAATGGGAACCAAATGATGGGTGGAAACGGTGTCCCCAATGGGAACCTTTCCGCAAAAAGAAAGAAGCTGCAACCCATCAGCAACTGCGTGAATATCTATGACTTACGCAAGCTGATGGGGAGGTGGAAACAGGCGGGAGTTACACCCTCTCAGCTTTACAAGTTGCTGCGACTCTATCTGGGAGAGAGCGACTGGATGGATGCCGGCGGCAGATATCCTAACAGCAATCTCTATCAGATAGCCAAGGGGATGAAGTTTGATTCCGTGCCTTCGCTCTATAAATGCATCCGCCATAGTGCAGGATTCGGATTCATTTATTACGGAGAGGTTCAGGATGTGCAGCATCTGAAATTCTTCTTTTCTGAGTTGTGGCATCAGGCTGATGCGGCAGAAAACGATGTGGTATTTTCCGATACTCCTCAAATCGAGGTTTTAGGCGATGTTAATAATAATATTAATATTAATAATAAATATAATAATAAATATCGCCAGAAATCGCAATTTGAGGAGTGCGATGCAAAATCCGCCTCTTACGACCAGGCTTTCACCAACTTCCTGTTCTTCCTCAAGTCGGATGCGGGCGCATGGGAGAGTATCATCAAGGATTTGGATGAGAAGTGTGTGAGTTATCTGGAAGACAAGACCAAGAATGCGAATGAGGACCAGAGCCTGCTGATGATGAAGGTTCCTTTCGGAGAGCATTCCGTAAGTCTTGCCACCATGCGATACCTTGAGGTATATGTTAAGAATTACATGGCGGGCAAGAGCGATTCGTTTTTAAGAAATAGCGATGAGGGAAATAAAATCTGGCTCATCCGTGCGATGAAATTCCCCTTCATGAGGGAGCATATCAGGGATGCGGCGGAGGCTATCCGACATGATGTTGCTGCCGATGGCTTTAATATCATCCGAGAGAACCGTCCCCTCTGCCAGTTTGAGTATCAGATTCCCAATACGAATCGCCGCCTCTACGATTCCTTCGAGGCGCTGGATGCCCAGGGTAACATCCTGCCCGATGCCTCGAAGGAGAGCGTGGGCAAGTATATCCCGAAGGATGCACCGCCAAGACCTTCGGCTCATGCTGAGTGGGACAACGACTACCAGCAATGGGTGGAGGAATAGATTGTGCCGTGAAAACACACAACCGAACAACTGAGAGTATATTTTTACTAGAGAGTTTTTAACCTAAAAGGTTTTTAACCAGAGGGTTTTTCATCTAAATAAAGCAAATTATGAATAAACAATCAGAAAATGGATTCCAATCATCGGATGGAGTTCAATCAGACTATGAATTCCAGGAGAAACCTTGGTACACCGCCTATGACTTTGAGGCCTTGCGCGATAAGATGACCCCTGAGGAAATGGAGATTTACAAGGAGGGTAAGGATATGCAGAAAATGCGTTCGCTCACCATCACACTGCTCAAGCAACTGCAGCACAGAACGGAACAGAACATCAAGGTGCGCTGCCCTAAATGCGGCAAGAATGCATGCTGCATCAAGGTGGAGAACGGACTTTTCCTATGCTGGAGCTGCGACCAGGGGGCACAGTTCAAGGGACAGCTGCATGAACTCGCTAAACTGAAGCACTCCGAGGGCAGCAGCATCGATGCCGGATATTACCTGCGTGCCAACGCCGACGCCAAGCATAAGGCCGAACCTGACTACACGCCTATGGTTGACGATGACTATGAGGAAATTGACGAGAAAACCCGAAGCATGATTTTCCCACTCGAAGACGAAGAAGAGGTTACCCCCGTTTCTCAGTATGTCATTTCCGCCCGATACATGGTGAAGCAGTATCTCAAGGATATGGGCATTTCGGTGGAGACGGCGATGAAGGCGGGCGTATGCTGCGGATACATGTCGCACAAGGTGGATGATTCCCAGGGCCACGACCCCCAGGGCTACGAGCAGGTGGCTGCCATCGCCTACTGCAACCGCGTGTGCGGACGCATCGTGAACGTGAAGATGAGAAGCGTGGCCAAGGACCCCCACGGCGGATACATCAAGGACTTCTGGCAGAAATCGCCCACGCAGCCCTGTGCCCCTTACGGTATCGACTGCATCAACCCACTGAGAATCAATGCCGAACCCATCGACCGGCTCATCATCACCGAGGGCGAAAAAGACCGACTCACCCTGATGCAGTGCGGATTCCCCTACGTTATCAGCGTGGCTAGCGGATGCAAGACGGATATCCGTAAGAGCCACGAGGCATTTGCCGAATGGATTGCACAGGCGGAGGAAATCGTGGTGTGCGGCGACTCCGACCGCCCGGGCAGGGGACTGGTGAAGCGACTGCTTAAGTTCTACGCCGACCAGGCTACCCTTGCCGAACTCCCCGGCAGATGCAAGGACATCAGCGAGGTGTATGCCCGCTATGGCGCTGAAACCGTGAGGAAGATTATCCTGGGCGCCAAGGAGCTGGGCATGGAGGATGTGTATGCAGCCGAACAGCATGCCGACGACATCAAGCGCGTGATGCTGGGACAGTATGACCACGGCTACAGCATCGGCATGGGACCGCTGACCGACCGCGTGTTCCATCTTACTTCCTCTGGCGGACTGGTGGTGGTGACGGGCATCCCGAACTCGGGAAAGACGGATTTCCTGAACTGCATGATGGCGCATCTCATCTTCCACTGCCACAAGCGCGTGGGCTTCTTCTCGTTCGAGTTGCCCGACAAGGCGAAGCATTTCACCAACGTGGCCCAGGTGGGAGTGGGGGTTACCAGTTTGCAGAAATGGGTGCAGAACGTGCGTACCCACGAGTTGGATCCCGAGCTGGAGCGCACGCGTCTGGACCCTCTGATTTCCTATCTGGGCGACCACATGGTGGATTTCACGGCTCAGAGCGAGCTGCCTACGCCTTCGTATATCGTGAGGATGGGCGAGCGCCTGCGCCGCAAGCACGGGTTGGATTTCCTGGTGATAGACCCCTACATGTTCGTGGCGATAGACGAGGGCAAGGAGCGGCTCACGGAGACGCAGCAGGTGAAGGAGTTCCTGACCAAGGTGCAGGCGTGGAGCCGCAAGCACGGCGTGTGGACGTTTGTGGTGGCGCACCCTAGAATCCAGCACAAGGACGGCACGCAGGGCGACCTGGATTTCTACGAGATTGCGGGCAGTGCCAACTGGGTGAACCTGGCTGATTTCCTCTTCTCGGTGAGGCGTGTGATTGATCCGAATCCGAATTCGCCGTTGGCTGTGAACTATACGGTGATGAAGATGATGAAGGTGAGAGACCAGCAGCTGAGCAGTCTGGGCGAGGTGTATTACACGCGCCGCGAGTGTGGAAGATATGAGGAGCGTGCGTCGCAGCAGGAGTGCGAGGCTGAGTGCCGCAAGGAGGCATTCCCCGACCACGACATGGGTTCGTGGCTGAAAACCGCCCTGTAAACTATAAATTGTAAACTATAAACTAAGATTAGATGGATAGGAAAGTATATAATGAGCGTAAGTCGAGGGCTCAGGCACTGATGCTTTCGGATTACGAGTGGTTGCAGACGCAGAAGGGCCGCTACGAGTGGGCTGTGAGCAAGCGTCTGCTGGTGGAGTGGGTGAACGATGTGGGTAATCACGTTGCTCCGATGATGAAGGAAGACGGGTTTCATCAGCATCAGGGGATGTATGATGAACTGTTGCAGCCCAAGAAGTGTTCAAGGCTTTATCAGGAGTGTTTCGAGGCGTTGGGTATGGAGGCTCCGCATCATCCTTCGTCGGCGCTGAGCAAGTTGCGTGCCAGGGAGCAGCGTCAGGGTATCAAGCCTGATACCATCACGCTGTTTTACATGAATCATCTGGATGGGGTGGAGGAGAGCCGGATTATCGAGCGATTAATCAGGCGGAGATAGATTTCCTTCATTGGATTTTCTTCATCGGATTACGCGGAATAAACGGAACATTCTTGCTCCACGGATTACGCACGGAATTTAAACGGATTTGGCCTTACGGCCATTCCGATGAATAAAAACATGTAATCCGATGAATAATGACACTCCTTATCTATGGAGTAAGGCTTGTTTGGAGCCGGATGATGCATCCTTCAGAAATGGAATGAGGCTTAATTGGGATTGGCAGGAGCGTTGCGTAAAGATTACGTAACGCTCCTTTGCCCTTGGAATAGGCTTGTTTGCAAGGCTGCCTAAAATGCTGCCCAAAATGCTGCCCTCAAACTCTTGACAGAGTGCGATTTTTTTTGTATCTTTGCACCAGAATTCAGAAGTTAATCTGTTTTTAAAGATAAGTTACTGAAGTTTTGCAAGTAGCATCCTGCCGTCCCCGAAGGGGGCGAATGTGAATAACCGCTGGTGGAATGACCGAAGGGAATGGAACCTGCGGATAGCAGACATACTCTCTATCGTCCCCGAAGGGGGCGAACAGGAGCAAGACTGGATGCGGTTCGCCCCCTTTGGGGACGCTTTCTCCCTACTATTGGTTGTCCGCAGGTTCCATGACCTTCGGTCATTCCACCAGCGGTTATTGAAAGTTGGCCCCCTTCGGGGACCGGAGGTTACTTGCGAAACTTGAATAAGTTAGTTGTAGTAATAGTAGGAATCAGTGTTTGGGTAACAGACTTTGAGAACCTGCAAAATTTAATGTCTATGGAATACACTAGTTTGGAAGTGGAGAGGATGCATCAGATGCTCCTCTCCCCCCATTTTGCCCTTGGGGAGTTTTTACGTTCGGGCACCGCCATCAAGTATGGCATCGACAACACGCCGCAGCACGCCATCGTGATTTCTCGACTCATGCTGCTCTGCGAATGCGTCCTTGAACCCCTGCGCCAGCATTGCGGCGTGGTGGTGATTACCAGTGGATATCGCTGTCCACAGTTGAACCTCGCCGTTCACGGCGTGCCGGGCAGTCAGCACACGCTGGGCGAGGCTGCCGACATCTTCATCTCCAGCAAGGAGCAGCTGGAGAAGTTCTCTTCCTTTATCCGCGACCATTGCGAGTTCGACCAGATGATTCTGGAGCCCCAGGGCTCGCAGCACCGACGGTGGCTGCATGTGAGCTATACGCTGCGCCACAGGAACCGGCATCAGATATTGATGTGAATTTGTTTAACCAATTATATAATACGATGAAAAAAGAGACATGGAAAGCTTTGATTCAGGTTTTGATTTCCGTGCTCACGGCAGTTTTGACCTCGATGGGGGTTAGCTCCTGCATGAGCGTGGGGAACTAAGAATGAATTGTTTAGTTTTAGATTTTAGTTTTTAGTTTTTAATTTTTTGTTTAACCTTTTAATTTAATTGATTATGAGTGTAAAGTACAGAAAAGTAGTGAACAATCGTAAGGGTTCCAAGACCCAGGGTAAGATTTACGGCCGTGCCGTAGTGAGTGACACCATCTACACCAAGAAGCTGTGTCAGAACATCCGCGACCGTTGTACTCTTACTGAGCCTGATGTGGTGGCTGTGGTCAGTGCCCTGGTCACCGAGGTGACTGCCCAGCTTGCCTTGGGCAACCGCGTGGTGCTCGACGGTTTCGGATCGTTCAAGGTGGGTCTCAACACTTCGCCTGCCGACACCGCCAAGAAGTTTACCTCTGCCAACATCGTGGGCATGCACGTCATCTTCCAGTCGGCCATCGAGATGCAGCAGGGTAAGCGTGTGAAGACTCTGCTCAAGGACGTGAAGGTGGAGGAGCTTGTGGAGTACAAGGGCTTGAACGGCTCCGAGGGCGGTTCTCCATCGGGCGGATCTAACGCCGGCGGTTCCAGCAGCGGCGGCACCAACGCCGGCGGAAGTTCTGGCAGCGATACCACGGGCGGCACGGGCTCTGACTCCGGCACCACCGGTTCCGGTTCAGAGGGCAGCGGCAAGGATACGGGTTCAGAAGGTGACAACGAGCACATCGTTCTCTAGCCCCCGCGTGATGCGATGAAGTATTAAAAAAGAGGGTGTGTCATGAAGTACAAGACACACCCTTTTTTTCTTATGCTGTTATTTCGATGACTTGAATCCCCAGAGGTTCCTGATGGCCTCCACATCCTGGGTTTCTACCTTCTTCTCGATATCATCTGGCAGATTGCAGAAGAAATCGATGCCGGTTTTGTCTTCCAGCGTCTTGATGTTCACCACGTAGTTGCCCAGAAGGTCGCTCTTGTCGAACGCCTTGTTCTCGTGCAGGAACCAGTAGCCGAAGGCACTGTAGCTATACTGCTTGGTCTTCTGGTTATACTCCTTTTTCAGCACGGCTACGAAGAAATACTTTGGCACAGGGATGTAGCCAGGCTTCTTCACGTCGCTCGATGCACCCTGCTTCTTCCATCCCAGGATGTTGCTCTCGCTGCCCACCGGGTCGATGGTGCCGCCCTTCACGATGAAGAGGGTATCGGTGTCAATCTTCGGAGCCAGCTTGCGCAGCTCATCCTCCATCTTATACCAGGTGCCACGCTGGTTGAAGTTGCTGTACTGTGGCTGCATATTGGTCATGAAGAAAGTCTGCTTCTGCTGGGTAAGGTTCAGCTTGCGGTCGGCAGAAGGACAGATATGACCGTGGTCGAATCCCTGCTTGGTTGGGGTAGGGTCTTCGGTGAAATCGGTGATGCCCCACTGCTCCTGCAGGTCGGTATCCCATGGATACTGTCGCTCGCCCTGCGATGGTTTCCATCTATCTACGTTGGATGCCGTGTTTCCGGTGTGAAAGGTGTAGCAGCTCCATCTTTGGCTCTTCATGGCATCATCCCATTCGGTAGAGAAGTTCACCATGCCCGTGGTGTTATCCATGTGCACGATGGCGTAGCTGCTGCCGTTGTTCTTGAGTTTCGGGAACTCCAGACCGTTGATGGCGTTCTTCACCACGGCAGGCATCTTGTCTGTAGCCACATTCTTGTTGGCATTGCTCTTGTCGGTTGATTCTCCGGTGCCGCCACCGGTATTTCCACCACCGTTGTTGCCTCCGCCATTGTTTTCCTTATCCGGGAAGTTGAACTGCAGTGAGTCGTCGGTGCCGCAGGCAGAGAACGTCATGGCTGTCAAAAGCGTGAGGATGAGTAGTTTGGTATATTTCATAATTCTCGTAATTCTTGTTAATGTTTTAACTTATAAAAGAAAAAAAGTGCATTCCGACGTATATGCAACTACGACGGAACACACTTCCTATCTTTCGCTGATAATATATCTTTAATTAAAAAGGTATATTACTTCTTCAACTTGCCGTAACGGTTCATGAAGCGGTCAACGCGACCAGCAGTATCAACGAGCTTGCTCTTACCTGTGTAGAATGGGTGAGATGTGCTAGAGATTTCAATCTTAACTACTGGATAAGTCTCGCCCTCGAACTCTACAGTGTCGTTAGTCTTGCATGTTGACTGAGAGAGGAACATATCGCCGTTAGACATATCCTTAAATACTACAGGACGATAGTTCTCTGGATGAATACCTTTTTTCATTTTTTCTTTTATTTATTATTTGATGATTAAAAAATAGACGTCATGGGGAAGCTTTCGCCTCATTTCATGTCCCTCATCGGGGCATGCCCATTATAGCCTGTTAACAATTTCAGGGTGCAAAGTTACGCTTTTTTCCTGAAACCACCAAATTTTTCCTCTTCTTTTTAAGAAATATTTGAGAATTAGGTGGTTGAACCCTTGTTTGGCTACATTGGTCTTGCCATATTTATTCCTCCTGGTTTATTATGGGGCATTAATCTCTATTCATTCAACTTGAGTAAGTCATAATACATTAAACGTGTATGAAGTGGGAGACGTCCCATACCAATCCCGACGTATTTAGCTTCAAGTCTTTCGTCTTCTACAAGAAAACTAAAATCGTTTTTTAGATAATAATGTAGGGTTGCTTCATTGCTATATGCGTCAACGATAATGAAGCGGCAACCGGTTTTATTATTGAGTCTAAACCAATATTTTATGAAATCCATAACTCCAGAGCCGATGCCTTTTCCTGCAAAATTCTTGTTTGTAGCAAGTCTGCCTATAAGTACTGCGGGAAAACGTCTGAGGCATTTGTCTTCTAGCGATGTGTCGTGTAGGAATATTTGTTTAGACTCTTCGTTTAGTTTGTTTGTCATGCGTATACTGTCATTTGAAACAGTAAATGCAGCTACGATTGTATTTGGATTTTCTTTAAGGCAAAATACATACGTTTTGCCGAGCAAACGCTTGGCGTATTTCACGGCATCATTAGCAAAGAAATCGTTCAAGTCTTTGTTCTCACATTCAAAATAATCGCATGAAGCAAGTTTTTGAGGAGTTATTTCCTCAAACTTGCACATTCTTAATAGTTCGTATCTGTTCATATTAAGCCATGTTATTTTCACGCAAAAACTCTTTCATCATTTTGATGAACTTTGGATCCATTTTTGTCTGCCCTGGATGAGCTTCCACCCATTCAGCTCTTTCTATGAATTTTCTTGCTTCCTCGCCGTGAAGCGTAGGAATGACTCTGATTGGTGTTGCCATAATTTTATCTGTTTATGAGTTTATTGTATAATTCTGCTGCAAAGATAAGAATCTTTTCTGAATTACGCAAGACTTTTGCCTTAAATCTTTGATTTTTAACACGATTCAAATGAAAATCCCCCATCTTCCTCTTGATGAATAGAGAGGAAGATGAGGGATGATATATCTGATGATTCAATGAATCATTTATTCTTTTATAATCTTACTCCGCATAAACTATCTTGATAGTCTTCACGCGAAGCTGAACACCGCCGCCTGTTGTCTCGGTAAAGAGGTTGGTGTAGGTGGCTGTGGTGCCTGAGAACTCGATGGTGGCTGTAGCATTGCCCACGTAGTTGATGCCGTTGTAGCTGTCGCAGGTCATCACAATCTGCTTAATCTTCTTGATGCCCTTGAAGATGAGCTTGTTGTTGGCATATACGCGAACGCCCTTGGTGTTGGTGTAGAACTTAGGACCGTTCTCCTGACCGTTAGCATCGAAGGTTACTGTGGAACCATCTGAGAACTTCACGGTTTCTACGGCTGCCTGGTTCACCAAACCTGCTGCGTTGAGATTCAGCTCTACGCTGGCACCTGCGGTTGTAGCTGCCGCATTGCTCAATGTAACGGTGGTGCCATCGATGGTCAAGCCCTCGCCTGTGGCTGGAGTGTCTGGCTTGGATGGGGTATCTGGAGTCTCGGAGCCGCCCTCGCCGCTGGTCTTGCCGTTCACGGAGATGAGCTTACCGCCCTGGTTGGTCTCTGGAGTGTTGCCCATGTAGTTGATGAGCTTGGCGCAAACCACGATCTCATCGCCTTCCTTCAGCGTCATATCGCCCTCCTTCCACTTCTCGCCACCGAAGTAGTAGATGCGGAAGATGTAGAACTGGGTGCTGTTGGCATCATCGGCAATATAGAATGATCCGTTGCCGAAGGATGCTGAGAACTGCTCCTTGATGCTCTGTACCTTACCCTTGATGTAGAACTCCTTGTCTGATACGGCGCCAGATGCCAGGGCTGCGGTGTACTTCTGAGCTGCCACACTGTTGAATGGGTTGGCTGCAGAACCATCGCCCTTTGCCTCGCCAGTTACATCGCCACTGCCAGAGCCCCCAGCAGTCTTGCCGTTCAGGGAAACCAGATAGGTTTTGTTGGCTACGGTCTCTGGGGTGTTGCCCATGTAGTTCATCACCTTGGCGCAAACTACCACCTCGTCGCCTTCCTTGAGCTCAGGGTCGCTGGCTGTCCACTTCTTGTTGCCCAGATAGAGGGAACGGAAGATGTAGAACTTCTCGCTGCTCTCGTCATCGGCGATGTAGAACGAACCGTTGCCGAAACTGGTAGAGAACTGCTCCTTGATGCTCACTACCTTACCCTTGATATAAACCTCCTTGTCAGACTCCACGCCTGCCTCCAGGGTCTTGCAATAGTTGATAGCTGCAATGCTGTTGAATGGGTCTGCAGCAGTACCGGTACCCTTTGCCTCGCCTGTAGTGGTGCCACCGGCTTCCGGCTTGGAAGGCAGGGTATAAGGTTCTGGCACATCCTCACAGCTGCTGAATGTGAAGGCAGCCATCGCCGCCATCAAAACTGAAAATATATACTTTTTCATATTGTTGTCTTTTTTATTGATGTTACTATTAATAAGGTGTAATTACTGGATGGAGATGAGCTGGTTGCCTGAGTTGATCTCGGCTACGCCGTTGTAGAGCGTCAGACTTCCCAGCACCACTACCTTCTTGCCCACGGCTAGGGTGCCCTTGGTAGCCTCGGTCCACTTCTCTCCGCCGATGTTGTAGCCACGGAACACCTTCAGGGTCTTGCCCTCGGCTACCTTGCCATCCACGGAGATGGAGTAGGTGGCGTTGCCGTAGGTGCCTGTATCGATGTCGTTCACCTCGCAGATGATTCCGGTGGTATATACCTTGTCGGTGGTGAAGGTGCCGGCATTGATGATTTCAAGCGCCTTGGTCACGGTGTATGGAACCTCCAGCGTACCGCCCTTGTCGAGAGTTACCGGACTCAGGTCGTCGGTGTTGCGGATGAGAATCTGCCATGTATTGTTATATCTTGTAAAAATACCCGTGATGTCGAAGGCTCCGTCTGGCAGGATGGCATTGGCAAAGCGGGCGTAGCCTGATGTGCGTACTACCACGGTGTTGCTGCTGATCCACTGGCCCGACTCGGCATCCTTCAGACTCTGGTTGGTGGTCTCGTCGTTGGCAGCCCATACGGTCTTGCCGTTGGCACTGCTGAACTTCACGCCCTTGATGGTCATCAGCTTGCCTGCATTCTCTTCCAGATAGGTGGCATCGGCAGCCTTGCTCAGGTCGAACTCTTCTGCCTTCACGTTGCTGGCATCAGCCTCATCGAGCAGCTTGAAGTGTTTCTGCCAGATGGTTCGGTCCATCTTTCCCACGGATGTGGTTCCTTTCTTCAGGTTGGTGTAGATGCCGCCAATCTGAGCCTGCTTGCCGTAGCCGCCGATGTAGAGGCCGTTGAGGTCGATGAGAATCTCCTGACCCACTGGCAGATAGCCGTAGAGTCCGCCGCCGTTGATATCTACGAGGATAGCACCTGTGGCATCCTGCAGCGCCACCTGCTGATAGAGGTTGCCGCTGATGTCATTGCCCGTGATGTAACCCTTGATCATCATCGGCTTGTCGATGAGCTTGTATCCGCCGCCGTTGATGGTGGTCTTGTAGTCGCTCTTGAGTTGTGCAATGGTAACCACGTTCTTCTCTCTGAGCAGGTTGTTGCCGTAAGGAGGAGCAGGGATGGTCTCTACCATCTCCGGGTCGGCATAACTGTCGCCCATGCATGATGCCAGCATCATTCCCGCCATCGCCATCATGGCCATTGCTATGAATTTTATCTTTTTCATTGTCGTGTCGTTTTAGAATCTATTTTATGTCATTCTAGAATCGATGATACATCGTTTTAGAATCGGTAGCCAATCTGGAACATGCCGTTGGTGCCGAATGCGTAATACTTCTTTGGATTCTTTGAGAACTGATAAACGCGGACGTTGTTCACCTCGCCGCCTGTGGTGAGGGTGTAGCCCGAACGTGAGTTCTGCTCATATCCGCCCGTTACCAGCTTCTGGTTGTTCAGCAGGTTGGTAATCATCAGGTTGAAGTTGAGCGAGCCCTTCTTCAATCGGATGCTCTTGCCGATGCTCATGTCAACCATCCATCCTCCGTGACCCTTCGCCTGAGCCACAGCCTCCGGCAGCCAGCTGTTTCCATCTTCTGTAACCACGGATGGGAAGATCTCAGGATACTTCTGGTGGGCACTCTGGCGGTTCTTGAGCACCTTCTCGTAGCGATAGCTTGGAGAATAAGAGAGGTAGATGCGATCGTAGTAGTTGGCATTGAGATTCACGAACCATCCGTTGGTGTGGAGGTCGAGACCGATGCTTCCCACGGTGAGCGGCGTACCGCTCTCGCGCATATCTATCACGTAAGCCTTGTCGGTATATACCTCGGCACTCTTAGAGAGCATATAGTTGGCAGTAACATTGTTGATGTTCTTTGCCTCGCTGATGGTGCCCAGGGTCTTGAAGTCGAGCCATGAAGTGAGCTTGAACTTCAAGCCAGCCTCCAGACCGTAGTATTCCTTCTTCAGTCCCGTCATGCTCACGTAGGTGAACGAGTTCTCGTCGTCGTTGTAGAAGTTCTGCCACTCGGTTACATCCTCCATTCGGCTGTAGTAACCGCTCAGGTTGGCATGCATCCATGCGTTCTGATACTGGTAGCTTACCTCTGAGCTGAAGATGCGCTCGTTCTTGAGGTTGGTAACGAAATCGTTGTTGATTTCAGGCGCGATGAAGGCGGTGTTTGCCATAGGCGCACGCCACTCGTAGCCGGCTCCGATGCGGAAGGCGTGACCGCGACCTGCATCATAGTTCACGCTCAGCTTGCCACCGCCGTCGAGGAAGTGGGCTGTGCCGCTGTTGCCAAAGCTGTTGTCGGCAGCCATACCGTTGCGCATGTATCCCTTGCGCTTCATGCCGGTGTAGCCGATGCGGCCGCTCACCATGGCCTCGAAGCGTGAAATACGGGTCTTGTAGGTGCTCCAGGCACCTGCCTTCTGCACGTCGATGCGATAGTCGTAGCCGAACTTGTCGCCCTCGTACACCAGTTTGCCGGTGTTGTTAGGTCCGGCGGTGTTCAGGTCGTACTGCACGCGTGGGTCGGAGATGGAGTATTCGCCGATGGCGTAGGAGTTGATGTTGTGGAAGATCTTTCCTCCCAGCATATCCTCCATGGTCTGGTAATGGCGGTTCTGGTTTACGCCGAGCATGAAGCCCGATGCCAGGCTCGACTTGTTGGTGAGCTTGGTGTTGAGGGTTGAGGAGAGCACGAGGTTGAGGTTGTCGTTGTGCTTAGCCTGCAAGTAGTACATGGTCTCCTGTCCGTTCTTGGCAGCCTGCTGGTTGGAGTAGTAGAGGCGGTCCCAGTCTATCTGGCGGTTCTGCTTGCTAGCCTGCCAGTAGTTCACGGCGTTGTTCCAGCTATCCCAGTTGTAGATGTTGTTTCCGTTCTGGAAGTCGCCCCACACGTAGTAGTTGGCAGATGGCATGTTCTTCCAGTAGTCTGGCTGCGGATTCTCGGCGTTGTTGTAGTTGAGCTTGGTGCTCTTGTACATGGAGTATTTTCCGAAGAGCGAAGTGGTGAGCTTCATGCCGTCGTTGATGTCCCAGTCCCATGTGGCGATGGCAGAAGGGGCGAAGTCGTTCACTACTCTCGAGTTACGCTTGTGGCCGTTCTGGTATCCCCAGTATGGGTTGTAGTAGTAGTCGTTGGCAAGCCAGTAGGCCTCGTCGGTAGAAGCGCCCTGAGTGCTTCGCTCGGTAGGGTTGCCCCAGGTGGAGAGGCTCAGGGAGTGGCCGTTCATCCACTTCTTCTGCACGCCGAAGAAATAGGAGAGGGCGTTGTAGTAGGTGCCCTCCACGTATCCGCGGTTGGCCCATCGGTAGGTGACTCCGGCAGTGATGGCCCATCCCTTGGCGTTGAATCCGCTGGAGTAGGTGTAGAGTCCGCGCAGGGTGTAGTTGCGGTTGGCAGCAGCCACGCTGGCATACTGGCCTTCCTGCATGCTTCCGGCACGGAAATCATAGTTGTTGGAACCCGCCATTCCGGTCATGGAATAGCCGTTGGCCTCGAACGGCAGCGCGAAATCCACGTTGCGTGAGAATCGGTTCAAGCCACCGATGTTGGAGAATCTGAACTGTCCGGTCTCCATATCGTTCATTGCTGCACCATTGATATACACGTCGTTATATTTCTGGTTGAAGGCACGATAGCGGAATCTCACAGGCGAGAAGAGGTAACCTGCATCCTTGGCATATACGTTGGATGAAGAGTTGAGGATGGTGACATTGGATGACATGTCATCGTCCTCGCCCAACTGTGCTTCGGAGAAGGTGAAAGCATTCTCGTCGAGGGAGCCAGCCATCAGACTGTTGTCGAAGCTGCGGTCATTCTGGAGTTTGACCTGCATCTTATTCTTTGCCTTGACCGTTGCGGATATGAATCCGATATAACTGATTCTGAGATTTGTTCCAGGCTTTACATCGATGATGAAGTTGCCGTCCATATCGGTAACTGTGCTCTGAGTGGCTCCGTTGCCGACTGCCTGGATGTTGGCTCCGATGATAGGAGTACCATCCTTGTCGACCACTACGCCCTTGATGCTCTTGTTCTGCTGCACGCTGAGCATGTCGGCATGAGCGGCCTTGGCTCCGTTATCTGGAGCGGCTGTCATCGCCTGCGCTGCCATGGCCTGCATGGAATTGAGGGCCAGAGCGCTGGAGCAGAGTGCGAACGTCGCTAATTTTATTTTCTTTTGCATAGTCTGTATAAGTTAATAATAAAATGTACAAGTGCAAAGTAACACATTTTTTTTGAATATAGAAAGACATTTTAGTTAAAAATTTGCTAAAAATGAATTTTTCTCCATTTTTGCAGCGTTTTTTGCGATATTTATGCTATCTTTGCGGTTATAAAAGATTAAATACATGTAAAACGAGAAAGAATAACGAATAAAGGATTATGAGAAGACAAGTATGGTTTTTGGCTGCCCTGCTGATGATTATTGGCTTGGGTGCTTCCGCTCAGAAGAAAAAAACGGCTGCAGCCGGTGGGAAACAGTTTCAGGTGTATGCAGTGGGTTTTTATAATCAGGAGAATCTTTTCGATACTTGCCACGATGCGGGTAAGAACGACTATGAGTATCTGCCTGCCAAGGGCTGGAACGGAATGAAATATACGAGTAAGCTGAAGAACATGTCGCGTGCCCTGGCTGATATGGGTACGGATGTGCTCCCTAACGTGGGCTGTGCCTTCATCGGTCTTGCCGAGGTGGAGAATGCCAATGTGCTGAAGGATCTTACGGCTCAGCCTCCGTTGAAGGCGCGCAACATGCAGTTCTGCCACATCGAGGGTCCGGATAAGCGCGGCATCGACTGTGCGCTGCTCTATAACCCTGCACTCTTCAGGGTGAAGAACGTGAAGCTGGTGCCTTATGTGCAGGAACTGGCGAAGGATTCTGCCTTCAAGACCCGTGGCTTCCTGACGGTGCGTGGCGAGATGGCGGGAGAAGACGTGGCTGTGATTGTGTGCCACTGGCCAAGCCGTTTCTCGAGTTCGTTCTACCGTGAGAGCGGTGCGCGCCAGACCAAGGTGGTGAAGGACAGTCTGCTCAGAGTGAATCCGGACATGAAGGTTTTCGTGATGGGTGATATGAACGATGACCCTACGGATAAGAGTATGCATGAGGTGCTCCGTGCGAAGCCTGAGATACAGCAGGTGGGCGAGGGCGACATGTATAATCCTTGGTATAATATTCTGGCAAAGGAGGGCAAGGGTACCTTGTTCTACAATGGCAGCTGGAATCTTTTCGACCAGATTGTGATGACTCCTAACCTGCTGAACAAGGATGCGAAGAAGAAGGATTACTCTAGCCTGAAGTTCTGGAAGAACCACGTGTTCCGCAGAGACTACCTCATCCAGCAGGAGGGCCAGTATAAGGGTTCGCCTCTGAGAACCAAGGCTGGTGGCAGATGGCTCAATGGCTACAGCGACCACCTGCCAGTGGTTTTGTATCTGGTGAAGGAAAAACTTTAGTTTAGCTAATATGGGATTTTAGGCACGGATTACACGGATTACACGGATTTTTTCTACGTGATTTGCATGGTTAATTCTACGTGATTATATACGGATTTTTTCTACGTGATTGTAATTGTGGTTTATTGGCATTAGCGCCATAAATCCGTGTAATCCGTGTAATCCGTGCCTAAAAAAAGTTCAAAGTGTAATGGTTGAGAATCATCCTTTTGAGCCTTGGTTGCCGGGCAATGCCAAGTTGCTGATGCTCGGCACGTTTCCACCTTCGGAGAAGCGATGGTGCATGCCTTGGTATTATCCTAACTTCCAGAATGATATGTGGCGAATCTTCGGCATCATCTACTTCGCGGATAAGCTGCACTTTGTGGATGTGGAGAACAAGACGTATCGCCTGGATGCCATCAAGGAGTTTCTGAAGGAGAAGGGCGTGGCGATATATGATACTGCCCAGCAGGTGATCCGTACCAAGAACACGGCATCGGATAAGGACCTGCAGGTGGTTGAACCTTCTGATTTGGATGGCATGCTGAGGCAGCTGCCCGAATGCAGGGCGGTGCTGACAGCCGGTCAGCTAGCCACCAAGATCTTTTCTGAACATTTCGGGATTAAGGAAAAACCGGAAATGGGAGGCTTTGTAGAGTTTGAGTTTGAAGACCGCAAGCTTCGTCTCTATCGCATGCCATCGAGTTCGAGGGCGTATCCGATGGCGGTGGAGAAGAAGGCGGAGTTCTATCGCAAGATGTTTGAGGACATCTTATAAAACTGAACTTTCGCAAGGATAGCCCCACACGCCCTGAAAGGGCAGAAGCTCCTAGCCCAGGGCAGCGCCCTGGGTATAATGATAATCAGCAATGCGCCCTGTAAGGGCAAAAGCTTTAAAATTAAAAATAAATGGAAAATCTAGATAAAGTAACTGTGATTGGTATTGCCGGCGGAACGGGTTCTGGCAAGACCACGGTGGTGAAGCGACTGGTAGAGGCTTTGCCGCCTCATTTCGTGGCTGTGGTGCCATTGGATTCCTATTACAATGATACCTCGGAGATGACCGAGGAGGAGCGTCATCAGATCAACTTCGATCATCCTGATGCTTTCGACTGGAAACTGCTGCACAAGCAGTTGGCAGAGCTGAGAGCGGGCCATGCCATCGAGCAGCCTACCTATAGCTACATCAAATGCAACCGTGAGAAGGAAACGGTGCATGTGGATCCGAAGCCTGTGGTTATCATCGAGGGCATCATGACGCTGGTAGACAAGCGTTTGCGCGACCTGATGGATCTGAAGGTTTTCGTGGATACGGATGCTGATGAGCGCCTGATCCGCAATATCCAGCGTGATACCATCGATCGTGGAAGAACGGTTTCGATGGTGGTAGACCGCTATCTCAAGGTGCTCAAGCCTATGCACGAGCAGTTTATCGAACCAACCAAGCGTTATGCCGACATCATCATCCCGCAAGGCGGCGAGAATGCCACCGGCATCGGTATTCTATGTAAATATGTAGAGGGCCTGGTGGATTAATCGCAGATTATTTCTTTGATAGCAATAAAATGGCAATAAAAAAGAGGGTGTGTCAAAAGTCCAAGACACACCCTCTTTCTTCTTTTATTTCTCTTCAATGAATGTGGCATCCTCGAAAACCTTATCAGAAGAGGAGGCGGAGGTCTTGATTTCCTGCATCTTCTTCCATTTTCTCCGGTTGTTGGAAACCTTAAAGGCATTCATGGCTTCTACCACTCCATATACCAGCATCGCCCATCCTATGACCAGAAGTGGGGCAGAGGCGATGGAGCTAGGACGGAAGAGGGTGAACAGACCGAGCAGCAGGAGCAACGTAGGCATCAGCCAATACACGATTCCCACTCTTCCCATCTTGGCAGCTGCCACCAGATTCGCCATCTGACTGAGCGCTCCCATAATCAGCAATGCCGAAAGGATGAACATCAACCAGGAGATAAACACGTTTGGCATCAGCGCCAGGATCAGTCCCAGAATCAGCGAACCCATTCCCACCAGCGGGAAGTTGGGACGCATGCCCACGATGTGGTTACCCTGGGCATCATATAGATACTGTCCCTTCATCTTCTCGGAATTTCGCTTGGCACTCAGGTAGGTGAGCAGCGAGATGACACCCGAGAGGAAAAACAGTATGCCGATGGCTATGGTAATCCAGGTTACGGTCTGCTCGCGGTATTGAATGAGCAGTCCGCCCACGATGATAGCGCATACGGCGCGGAATAATGAACTATGTATCACTTTCATTTCTTATCATATATTATTTAGTTTGCAATGTTTAGGATATGATTCCTACTGCAAAAGTACAAAAGAATTCTGATATAGCAGGTGTTTTCTACACCTTTTATATCTTATTTAACGCAATTTATTCCTTATTCTCAATAAATATCAGTAATTTTGTAAGCAAAAACAAAATATGACAACATTGTATCTGGTGCGTCACGGAGAGACCGTAGACAATGCCGCACAAATTATGCAGGGACAAACGCCTGGCAGACTGAATGAAAAGGGTATTGAGCAGGCTGAGGAAGTAGCCCGGAAGATGGCAAACGACCACATTGATGTCTTCGTTTCGAGCGACCTTTACCGCAGCATGCAGACCTGTGCCATCATCGCCCGTCCTCATCTGGAATGTGAACCTGCAGGCTCTCGCCATGTTTTGTCTGAAGATGAAATTCTTCAGCATATCGTGACGACTCCTCTGATTCGTGAGCGTGACTGGGGAGATTTCACGGGTAAATTCATCCCTTCGCTTCCCAAGGATCCGAAGGATTGGCCTGATAACATCGAGGGGTTGGAAAAGATGAAGTCGAGAGCCCAGAACTTCCTTACCTGGCTCAAGGTGGCGTATCCCGACAAGACGATTCTTGCCGTGGGGCACGGCATCATCAACAAGGCGATTCAGAGTGTTTACTACAAGCGCCCGATGAACCAGATAGAAAAAATGGCGAATGCTGAAGTGAGAGTTCTGATACTTTAAGATGGAAGAACCCTTTAAAAACAAAGACTAATCATAATGTTCAAAGTAACAAAATACATGAATAAAATTGCTCTTATTACTGGCGCAACCAGCGGAATAGGCGAGGCTTGCGCACGTCGCTTTGCTCAAGGCGGCTACAATCTGATTCTTACTGGTAGAAACACCGGTAAGTTGGAAATCTTGAAGAAACAGTTGGAAGGTACTGGCATCCAGGTGCTGGCACTTGCCTTCGATGTGCGCAACCGTGATGCTGCCAAGAAGGCGGTGGATTACATCCCGCTGGATTGGCGAAAGATTGATGTGCTCATCAACAATGCCGGATTGGCTCGTGGTCTGGAACCTGAGTATGAGGGAGATTTTGATGATTGGGATCAGATGATTGATACCAATATCAAGGGCCTGCTCACCATGACCCGTCTCATTGTGCCGGGGATGGTGAGAAGAAACCATGGTCATGTCATCAACATCGGTAGTGTGGCTGGCGATGCTGCCTATGCGGGTGGCAACGTGTATTGTGCTACCAAGGCGGCTGTGAAGGCCATCTCTGATGGACTGCGTATTGACGTGGCTCACACCAAGGTGCGTGTTACCAACGTGAAGCCGGGATTGGTGGAGACCAACTTCTCTAACGTCCGTTTCCATGGCGATGCCCGCCGTGCCGACAATGTGTATCGTGGCATCGAACCATTGAATGGTGATGATGTGGCAGACGTAGCCTTCTATGCTGCCAGTGCCCCAGAGCATGTGCAGATAGCCGAAGTTCTGGTTTTGGCTACGCATCAGGCCAACGGAACCGTGATACACAGAGACTAGTTGATAGTTTATACAATAATGTGGCAGAGGCGATTGACATCCGATTCGAACGTATCGCGGTTGATCGCCTTTGCTCTCATGCCCGACTTGTAGTTGTAGATGGTCTGGGTGGAGTAATGCAGCAGAGTGGCTATTTCCTGACTGTCGGTTACGCCCAGTCGCATCAAGGCATAGATGCGGATTTCCGTGGTCAGCGTGTGGGTAGTTGGCACCTCCAGCTGGCTTTCTGGCAGCAGGAGCTTGTTCAACTCCGTAACGAAACCTGGATACAACTCCATGAACGCCTTGTCGAAACGGTTGTAGAACATCTGTGTCTCTTCCTCTTCCAACTTGTGGGTGTTGAGACTCTTCAGCAGGTCGGCAGCCTGGTTTGCCTTGATTTTTCGGCTTACCAGTTTGCGATAATCAGCGAGCTTACTGATGTATGCAGCGCTGATGTCCATAAAGAGGCGCAAGTATGTTTCGCGCTTGATGTTGGTTTCTATGAGCTGCTGGTTCAGTTCGGTGAGCTGATTGTTCATCTCTGAAAGCTGGCCGTTCATCTCTATCTGTTTCCTATTCTGCTCTTCAATCTCCTGCTTGTTTTTCTTCAGCTTATTCTTTTGCCGGTTGTTCACGAAGGCAAGGATGATGATGATGATCAGTGCTGCGCTTACTGCGATGAAGCCCGTAAGGATGCGGGCACGTGAACGCTCGGCAGCCTGCTGGTTGGCAGCTGCGATGACTGGCAGGATGTTTGAAATCTCCATCATGCGCAGCTGGTTGTTGAAGAACTGGGCATCTTCCATGGTGTGCTGGATGTATTTGGCTGCCCGTTTGCTGTTGTTCTCATCCTTTTTAAAGAGGTAATAGGCCAGCTTCTGCAGTGCTACCGTTTCCTTGAGCTGGCACAAGCCGTCGCTAACGGATGCTTCCACGAGATATTCCTCGTATAGATCGAAGTTGCCTGTAAGCTTGTAATATCTGGCGACAGCGTATGCCGACATGGCATGGATGCGTGATTTGGCTGGAGACATTTTCAGTGCCTTCAGAAAATATGTGAGCGATTTCCTGCTGGTAGGTTCATCGAGATAGATCCTTTCGCCTAGCAGATAATTGTAGTAGGCGGTGTTTCTGCTATCTTCTTTGAAATTCTGGAGCAAGAGATCCATGTAATGCTTCTTTTGGGTGCGGAATTCTTCTGCGTAGTCAGAATTCTTGGCGTATGATTCCCAGTAATTATACAGCCAGGCGTATGTGAAGTAATAGTATAACTTCAGTTTGTTGGGCATTGTTTCTGGGTTGAGTGTCTGGAGCAGGACTTCGGCCTTGCCATAGAATCCTCTTACCGAGAGTACAGACGCCTGGTTTATCTGGTTGAGGGTGATGTAATAAGAATCCTTGCACTTTTCTGCCAGCTCAAGTCCTCTTTTCATATATGCGTATGCCGAGTCGTAGCGGTATGCGCTGTAGGCACGGTATATGCTGTCGAGGAAAAGCAGCCGGGTCTTGTTATCTTCTGCGTCTAAAGCTTGTTGCTTCAGATGTTTCAGCTCTTTTTCCTTGATGTCTTGATAATACTGGTCGTTATCAATCATGTAATCTATACGCTCCAGAAGCTTCTTCTCATCGGTTTTGCCTTGGGTGAGCAGTGGCATCATAAGCATAAGAAGTAAAAATAACAATTGCTTCATCTTTTATTAGTAATTTGTTAATGATAAGATTGTCTCCAAATGGGACAAAATAGTCTCCAAAGGGTGACAAAATAGTCTTTTGTCGATTTTGTGGTGCAAAGATACAAATTTCTTTTCATATAATATCATTTACTTTGATAAAAATAGTTAAGATTTAACCTATATTGATTATCAGACTGTTATGGAGTTTTTGCTTTTTAAAAGTTTTACTTAGAGCCTACTAGGGTATACAACTTTGAGAAATTATGCCTACCTTTGCATCGGAATTCAAAAAAGCAGTATAATTAAGACAAAGGTTTTATTACCACTTCAAGTCTTCTTAAAAGTTAGTTTTAAAGGTATAAAATATTCCTTTTGTTGATTTAGTATGTTGATTTAAATAAGGACAGTATTAGTTTTTTAGGGAAAAGGATTGATTGAATAGGAAGCCTGCTTGATTGAATCAGTATTGCTTTCAAAAAAGCAGAAATGCTTTTCTATTATGTTTAGGAAAGACCCATCATTTTCTTGTGAAAGAAGGTGATGGGCTTTTTTATGCCCTAAACTTTCATATCTATGCTCTATACTTTCAAAGCCTAAACTTTAATTTTTGTTACTATCTCCCTCTTTATCCTCACTTTGTTCACCGAAAACTTGCGTATATCAGATTTATTACGTACCTTTGCCACATATTTATATATAATATATTAAAGAGCATTGAAATGGGCAATAAGTCGAATACTGAAAAGGAATACGATAGGCGCACGATACTCGCCACCTACCTGTATGATGTATCGAAACTGCTGATAAGCGGTGTCGGAGTAGGAGGTTTGTCACCAATAATAACGGGTGATGAGCTGTGTGCAGAAAACTATTTGTGTCTAGGATTAGGTTCTATAGCTGCATTTGGTTTCGCTTATGCCGCAAATTCTTTGCTGAGAATTCAAACAAAAAAATAAACTATTATGGAATTATTGACTTTTGTTTTTGCAATCTTTGCTATTGCAGGATGGGGCCTGGCAATTTTCCTTCATACGGAACGAGGGAAAAAATGGGCTAGTGAACTTTAGTTTTTAATCTTAGTTATAAATGAATATAGAATAAATATAATCCAATGAATATATTAGTAACAGGCGCTAATGGTCAGCTCGGCCATGAAATGCAGATTTGCGCCAAAAACAGCAATCACAAGTTTGTCTTCACCGATGTGGCTGAAGGCTATGAGAAATTGGACATCACTAACCTCGACGCTATCCGCGAAAAGGTGAAGGAAAATGATATCCAGGTTATCGTTAACTGCGCTGCCTATACCAACGTGGATAAGGCGGAGAGCGATTTCGACCTCGCCAACCTGCTCAACAATACGGCAGCAGGCAACTTGGCTCAGGCGATGAAGGAAGTGGATGGAACCCTGATTCATGTGAGCACAGACTATGTGTTCCAGGGCGACAAGAACATCCCTTGCAAGGAAGACTGGGAAACCAATCCGCTCGGTGTATACGGCAAGACCAAACTCGCAGGAGAAAAGAGCATCGAAGCTACAGGCTGCAAGCACATCATCATCCGCACTGCATGGCTCTACTCGCAGTGGGGTAAGAACTTCGTGAAGACTATGCAGAGCCTCACGGCTAGTCACGACACCCTGAAGGTGGTATTCGACCAGGTGGGTACTCCTACTTACGCTGGCGACCTGGCTGCCGTCATCTCTCACATCATCGAGACCAACCAGCTCGACAAGACTGGCATCTACCACTTCTCTAACGAGGGTGTATGCTCCTGGTTCGACTTTGCCAAGATCATCTGCGAACTCAGCGGCAACACCTGCGATATTCAGCCTTGCTACAGCGAGGAGTTCCCAAGCCCAGTGAAGCGTCCTCACTTCTCTGTGCTCGACAAGAGTAAGCTGAAGCAGACCTTCGGCTTCAAGGTGCCATACTGGACAGAGAGTTTGAAGAAGTGTATCGCCGAATTGGCAGAAGCAAAATAATTATTAATTATTAATTGTAAATTATTAATTGAAATGAAGAATATCATTATCACGGGCGGTGCTGGTTTCATCGGCTCACAC